>Ga0209025_1000962_pt1 | contig 43394 bp, 41 predicted proteins | sample AraplaMF_Col_mLB_FD_184256 | JGI IMG/M metagenome (GOLD analysis project Ga0209025, IMG submission 184256) | Arabidopsis root microbial communities from the University of North Carolina, USA - plate scrape MF_Col_mLB (SPAdes) (version 2) | ecosystem: Host-associated > Plants > Roots > Endosphere... | reverse complement strand
TATTCTTGTCGACGATGAGCGGCACGACCTCGGTGCGCACCAGCGGAAAGAGCTGCGCGACCGAAAAGGACAGCACGCCGGCCACGATCCAGCCCGCCACCGCGAAAACCAGCAGGATGAGACCGATCAGGGTCCGCAGCGACCTGTTCTTCTCACCCCAGGAGAGGTGCTGATCGTAGATCTCTTGTGGTCCCGCCGGATGATCGGCCGGAGCGGCTTTTAATTGCCATTTGAACAATGCCAAGTTTCAAACCTCGAAATCGCAATGAGTGAAATCGCTAATCCTTGCCGCCTCCGCGTCATTCGCTGTTGCGCCGACGATTGGTGAGCATTCGACCAAGCGCACCGACGCCAGCGACACTGCTGCGGCCCGCAAGCGCTGCGGCCGTGATGGCGCCCCTCGGCCCGGCAAGCGTGCTAAGTGCTATTGCCGTAGCCTGGCCGGCGCGCAAATTACTGGAGTAGAGCCGCCGGCGTGCGGTATTGTAGGCGGTGTCCACGCCACCGCCGCCCGGGACGCCGGAGAAGGCTGCCCCGTAGGCAAAGCTGCGCGCGAAATCCGGCACCTGGAAAATGAAATAGGAGATCAGCGCGAGGTAGAGCACCATGGCGAGCACGATCGCCAGTGCGTTTTCCTTGGTCGCCATGTCACCGTTGATCGTGTCCATCATGCCGATCAGAAAGCCGAAGGACAGGCCGGCCATGATGTAGGTGAACAGCAGCATGAACATGCCGTACGCGACGCCCCTCACCCAGGCATCGAAGACGAAACGGGTGATGCCAAAGAAATAGCAGAGGATGGCGATCGGACCGATGGCCAGCATGACGGCGGTGATCATCTTGGCAAAGAGCGTAACGCCGGTGAGGATCAGCAGCATCGGCAGGAGGCCGAAGACCAGCACGATGAAGACAACCACGGCGCCGGTCACATTCGGCAGCCATCCGGATTCGTAGGAATTGAAGAGCTGCATGGCAAAGTCGTAGACCTTGCGAGCCATGCTGGCGACTTGCTGGGCGATATCCGCGCCAGCCGATTGACCGCCCATCGCCGAGGATATGGCCGATCCGAGATCCTGCGGGGCCGACAGCACGAACTGGCCGATGTTGTCGTAGAAGAGCGCCCAGGACATGATGAGAGTATAGGCGAGCGTGATCTTGAAGGCGGTGATCGCCATGTCCTGAAGGGAAACGCTCGAGAGCCCCAATGCGCCCCAAAGGAAGTAGAGGGTCAGGAAGATCGCCAGGATGCCGGAAACGAGGTTTCTGTTTTCGGCAAACAGCCCCCAGGCCCGCTCCAGTGACGCCTCGTTGATCTTGTCAAAGTATCGAAGCGCGTCGCCATAGAAGTTTATCGCGTAGCTGACGGGATCCATCTCTCACCCTGAAAATTATTGACCCGTCGCATCGGGCCGCAATCGTCTTTGACGGCGCCCGCAAGCGCATTCTCACCTGCCGTGATCGCGGGTTCGGATACGAAGCCGAGGGCCGGCACCGGATTTTCGTCGGCCGAACATTTCGCAAGCTGCTCATATTTTCCGGCGCAACCGGCAAGCACTGCCGCGCTCAGCCCCAAGGCCAGAACCGCCCTCACTGGTTCTGATCCTCGAATGCCTTCAGCTGATCGCGAACAGACGTACCCTGCGGCTGAGTACCGCCGTCACGCATGACACTGTCGGGAAGCGGCGCGAAGGTCTTGAGGTTTTGCGACGAGGTTGCTAGGGCGGCCCTATACTGCTGGTTCAGCAGCATGACCTGGTTGTTGAGCGAGCCGACGGCTTCGTTGGCGGTCTGATTTCCCTGCAGCACCATCTGGGTGTTTTGCTCCAGCGCCCCTTTCAGATCCTTCGCCGTTCCAATCTGCTGGGTGGCCTGCATGAACGAATTCTGCCGGTCCTTGGTGGCGCTGTTCATCGCGTCCGTCAGCGCAGTCAGCGTCGTCAACGCGTTGATCCCTTGAGAATAGGCCTGATTGGCGCCGGAGAGCTCACCGCCCTTGACGGTATCGACCACCATCTTCACGAGGTTGAGGCCATTGATCAGTTTGGCCGCGGTATTCTGGAACTGACCGTTAATACCGCCAAACACGGCCGCGTTGCTCGATAGCACCGTGCTGAAATCCGGCGCCTGTCCCATGGTGAAGCCGTTGCCGGTCGCAAGCTTGGCAAACTGGCTCGCATCCTGCGTTCGCTCGCCAGTGATCGCCGCCAGGGTCTTCGTGGTGTTGTCCTTGACGACTGATGTGTCCTGCTGGATCTCCGAAGAAAGCCGTTTAATCTCTTCGCTGATCGAGATGTTCTCCGAGTCCTTGACGGGTACTTGTGCATAGGCCTGAGGGACGGAAACGATGGCGAGCGTCGCTGCGATCACTGCTGTCTTCATGTGTCTAACCTCTCCTGTTCTCAGTTTGACGTCGGCCTGGAATCGACCACCGTGACGAGGCCGAGTGCTGGATCGTCCAACGCCGTGAAGGTCGCGACCGCGCCATTAGCACGTGCCTCATCCTGCAGTTCGGACAGCCAGCGTTGGATCTGTTCGGTGGTGGCGTTGGGCGGCACAGCGAAGCAACGGGTGCCACCAGTATCGATGATGTTGGTCGGGCACCGGATCTCGGCCATGACAAGCGAGCCGTCATGGTCTTTCGAATTGCCGCCACCACTGCCACGAAGGCTTGCCGATGACGATTGCAGGCCGGCCTGCAGACGTTGAAGGTATTGCTGGTTCGCAGCGAGCGACTTTCCAAGCAGCTCGTTCCAAACCGAGCCGCGTTCGATCTGCGCCTGCGTGTTTCGGTCGACCGCCTTCTTCAGCTGCTCGCCGCAGCCGTTTGCGTAGCTCGCAGTTTCCGGCTCGGCTGTACCCTCCGACGGGGTATTATCACCGTTCTGGGCCTTGTTACGGGCATAGTAGGCAGAAACCTTTTTGACGTAGTCCCGCGTCTCGGGGATGTTGGGGATCTGACCGTTCTGCAGCGACTGCCGATACGGCCCAGCATTGTATCCGGCGGCGATCAGATCATAGCGGTCACCGAACATCCCTTGGAGCTGCTTGATGTATTTGACGCCGCCCCGAATATTGTCGCGCGTGTCGTAGGGGTTGACGCCGAGCTGCGCGGCGGTCCCCGGCATCAGCTGCATGACACCGGTCGCGCCGACCGCGGAGCGCGCCGACTGGCGGAAGCGCGACTCCTGCTCGGCAATCGCCATCGCGAAATTCGGATCGACACCCTGCCGGATTGCCTCCTGTTGCACCATGCTGGCGACTTCCTGCTGGCTTGGCGTGCGAGACGACGGCGCTGCGGGCGCGGTTGCTCCCCCCATGCCGTCGGCCGAGCAATCGGCCGGCGCGCCCGAGCCCTGACCAGGTGCGACGCTATCGGTCGTTCCGCCCGAGGCGCCTTTGGCCTTGCGCGTATCGGCCTGATAAGATTGATACCAGTTCTCGGTCGCCTGCTGGATCATCTGGCGGGCCTGATCGATGACCGGGACCTGGGCATGGCTTGTGCCGACGGGAAGGACTAGCGCCAACGCCAAGACGCCGGCCGCGGCTCCCTCAAGGTGCCTTGCGTGCTTCATCGACCGTCACCCCATCCCAGTCGCAGAATTTCGAGAGCCAGTTCTTTGGATCGTCGCCGTACTCGTCGAGCAACATCTCGACTTCGCGCACGGTCTCTTCCCTCCCGGAGAGCACCTTGATGAACTCCGGCATGTGGGACATGTCGACGCGAGCGATCATGCTGCTCTTTGCCTGCTTGATCAGCATGAAACGCGAACTCGGATCGCCGTTCTTCACCCAGTCGAATTCCGCTCGCGACAGGCCGAAATGCTCCATGTAGGAGTTTTCGTCAGCCTTCCGATTGGCAAAGAAGATATTGGTCGACGTCTGTTCGATGATCGTGCGGCTGACGCTTGAACGCACCACATCGTCGGCCGACTGCGTACCGAAGATGACGAGACCATTCCTTTTTCGGATGGTCTTGAAATAGTCTTTCATGGTGCGCTTGAACTCGTCGTCGTCGAGCAGCTTCCAGGCTTCGTCCATCAGGTTGATGATCGGTGCCTTGCCGTCGTAAATCGCGTCCAAGCGGTGGAACATGTAGAGAAGGGCTGCGGTGCGCACCGTCGGATCATCAAGGATCGACGTCATGTCGAAGCCGATCATCGGTCGCGAGATATCGAGATCGTCGGCCGCGTTGTCGAAGAGCCAGGCGTAGAGACCCTTGTCGACCCATTTGTCGAGCCGAGCGATCAGGCTGCCCTCGGTCCGCTCGCTACCAGCGAGAAGCGCCCGCAGTGACGAAAGACGGCGATACGACCTGTCCTTCGTCTTGAGGACCGACTTGATCGCGTTGCGAATGATCGCTTCTTCCTGTGGAGTCAGGCTTTCGCCTTCCCTGGACGGTTTCAGCATGAAGCTCAGGAGCCCATAGAGGAAAACGCGGTTCTCCTCAGTGTCGTCGAGCAGCAGCGGATTCCATCCCGACGGCTGGCCAGGCTCCAGCGACATGTAGGTTCCGCCTGCCGCGCGGACCATGATGTCGAGGCCACGGTCCTTGTCGAACACGATCGTCTTCAGCCAAGGGCTGACACGATATGCCTGCAGGATCAGGAAGGCCATGATGACGGTCTTGCCGGATCCGGTCGGGCCGAAGACCGTCGTGTGCCCGACGTCGCCTTGATGGAAGTTGAAGAAGAAGGGCGTGCCTGACGTCGTCTCGAAGATCGTAATCGCCGGCCCCCAATGGTTGCCGTCGGGTTTGCCATAGGGATAGGCGTGAAAGCTGCTCAAGCCGGCGCAGTTCAGCGTGGAGATCAGCGCTCGCCGGGCGATATAGGCCTGGTTGCCGGGCAGTTGCGCCCAGTAGGCCGGCTCCGCATTCAGGTCTTCGCGGACATAGGAGGCGCCGAGCGCGCCGAGTTCGTTGCCAATCAGCGCCACGGCATCGTCAAGCTGGGCGGTGGTTTTGGCGACCGGCATCACCGTGAGATGATGTTCGGTGAAGGCAACCCGCTTGCGGGCAAGTTCGTCCCGGGCAATATCGAGATTGGCCTGGACACTCGAGCCACCTTGGTCGGCCTTCGACATCTGCCGGTCCAGCCGTTCGATCCGGCTGCGGGCCGCCATGTCGTCGACAAAGGACATCGATTGCGTCAGCACCAGCTCGAATGGCAGCTTGAGGATATAATCAAGCATGCCGGCGCCCGTCTCCGGTGGATATTCCTTCAAGGAGACCATCGCCGCATAACGGTCATCGTCCGGTATGTCGCCTTGCAGGTGAATGATGCGGTTGCCGATCGATGTCCGGCACGCCGGCAGCATCTCGTCGATCGGAATGTTGCCCAGCCGGATCGGCCGAACGCGTCCACCGTTCAGTAGCGTATAGAAGAACTCGCATTGCTCGGAGAACCAAATTTTCCGCGCGGCTTCGTCGACGACCATATCTTCAGAGACATCGCGGAAGACTTTTCTGTTCTCGCCGAGGTCAGCTTGGACGCGTTGCACGTCGCGAAGGACCTTCGGCCCATAAACGGAAAGCGATTTCTCAAGTGCTCGCGTTGCCTCACTGAGTTTATCGCGCATCGCGCGGAACTGTTCCTTGCGCACGATCGTGCCGCCTGCGCCCATGAGGCGGGAAAGCGCCGATCCCTTCCGGAACATGGGGCGCACGACCAGCGAGACATAAGTGTCGTTCACGAACATCTCGTTTTTCGAGATGCTCGACTGATAGACGTGATCGAGGCGCTCCATAAAGGGATCGGCGAAGGCCGACGGCAACGACGGCGCAACCTTGCGTCTGATCACGTGAGTATAAAGTGCGAAGCTGCCGATCGAGGAGATCGCACGGAAGGCGGCATTGCGCTGCCGCTGCAGCATATTGATCGTTTCGATATCCGCCGTCTCGAAGGAAAAGCCGGTGAGCTTCAGGGTTGAGACGAGGCAGTCGTTCTTCAGGCGGATGATGCCGTTTTCGATCGGGACGTAGAAAGGTACATGCGTCGCGACATTGCGGTCTGCAAAGATCTCCCAACCCTTCGACAGACTGCCTCTCAGCGATCTCGCCATCGTGTTCATCGCTTACACTCCGTAGGTTCTGACGCCGCCACCGAGCTTCCGGCCAAGAGGGTTGATACCGCACATGCTGAGGCGCCCGACGATCTCGAAAAACCAGAGATCGAGCTTGACAGTGAGCACGTAGAGGATGCTGTGGAGGACAACGAAGGAGACCGGGAACCACAGGATGGATCCCAGGATCATGAACACCATTAGCGAAACAAAACATTCCGCCAGGAAGTAAGTGTAGGGAATTCCCATCACCGTCGGCGGTCGTGTGAGGGCCAATATGACGGGATGGGATTCGATATATTCGTCGCCACCTTCGGCGGTGTTCCCTGCTCCGGCCATGACTTAAGACCCGCTGCCAGCGAGGAAGTCGACGAGCTCTGCGGCGGCAAACATGCCGGCAAGGCTTCCACCAACCCGAAGCAGCGCTCCCCAGGACCAGTAGCCGAAGGCTGCGGCGAGGAACATGCCGATAAAGGCGATCGCTCCGACCGAACGACCGAACGGCCCGGTGAAGAACTGCACGAGCCGGTCAGCAGCGTTTTGAAGGGCATCGAGGTTCTGCGCAGCCGCTGGCTCGTACTGGCTGACGAGCAGGATCAGGCTCGCGGCAAGCACGATCGCGGCGTTTCCGACCCATTTCCTTTTGGCCATTGAGGACCAGGCTACGCTGCCATAGAGAACGACCATCTGGACTGCCAGTACGATGGGATTCATTGAGACACCTCTTCCTTGACAATTTTGACCGGCCCGCCAGCATCATTCTGAGCCTCATCACGCTGAGGAGGGACGTCTGACGGGGATGGGGTTGCAATTGAGAACGCAAGCATGGGGGATTTGGCCCGCGCGGCCCGCCCGGTGCTGCGGGGGGCGGACGTCCGACCTGCGGTCGATAGGACCGGTGTGGTCGCCGTGCCGGTATAGTATCCAACGACACGGGTGACGTAGTCGGCGGTCTCGCGGATCAGCGGCATTGAATGGCGAAGGTCGACATTCGGCTCGCCAGCATTATAAGCGGCGGCGACCAACACGGGATTTTTGTACTTGCCGATCAAGACGCGAAGAAATCGCGTGCCGGCGCGGATGTTCTGTTCGGGATCGGTTAGATCAGTCGCACCGAAGGCTTCGCCGATCCGTGGCATGACTTGCATCAAACCGATGGCGCCGGCAGAGCTCACCAGATCTGGATCGAACCCGGCATTCTCGGCCCGCATGACCGAAAGCACCCAGTTCGGATCCACCTCCTCCTTCCCGGCAACCGTCAACGCAAGTTTGGCATAGTCCGTGGGAACGCCGGATAACAGATCCGATCGGGCCTGTACTGGTTGCTCGCTGACATCAGGTGCGGTTGCCGGCTCGGGAACGGCTGTTGCCTCAAACGAATAGACGCTGACCAGCGAATGCACTGCGCGTTCCCGGCGGTCATTCGCGCTCCCAGCCGCTGATCCCGATGATGGCCCAGCACTGTCACTAAACCCGCCGATGAACTCCGACGGGCGAGCGCTGACCCGAAGCGCATCGGTGACCGGCCCGCTAAATCGGTCGTTGAAGCTGGCGGAATCGGTGGTTGGGACATCCCGTGTGGAAGCAGCGGCGGAAATCTCCGGACTTGGCGGGACGGCTGACATCTCGTCAGCCTTCAGATCCGTCCGGTTGGCATTGTGCGCGACGTGGGTCCACTTTCCCGAGACGATGTAAGCGCTGCTGTCATCGGGGCCGGAGGCGAAACCGGTGAGCAGAAAAGCCGACGTGCCGGCGAGCCAAAGCACGCTCCGCGAGGATATCTTGTGCGGTCTGTTCGCAGGCAAAAGCGGAACGCTATCCATGGCTGAACCAATGCAAATTATACTGCGGTATAAGATTTTGAACCGCATTCAGCCGCGGAAATCAACCCTAAAGTTTAACTGGAGTATAACTAATGTCTCGCCGCACTGCGTCCGGAGGAGAGAACCCGAAAGAAACTCAATCCCTTAGCCGTGACCATTTATCCGGGGTCCACTGATACTGAAGCTGTTCGCGGTCTCCCAAAATGCGGGAAAGACGGACGGCGGTCCCGCCCTTTATCAGTACCGAACCGGCGTCGGTGCCCGAAGTCGCGACAGAGATTCGGCACACGAACTTCGGCAACTCTCTTTGTATCCTCTCCACCGGATAGCAGGACTCGATCTGGTAGCGTCCGCCATAGAAATCGATCGACAAACCCCTGTCTTGGACGGGGCCAAGACGTTGGCGCTCGAAGTCAGTGCCATATTCAAGTTGGCACTCGAAGATATTGCTGGAGTATCCTTTACAGCCTGCCAGCGTGAGATACGCAAAAGGTGCCGGCGGCAGCGAGCGATGGCGCTCAACTTGATGACCACATCCTGCCAGCGCTGACATTGCCGTCAGAGATCCGAAGAGCTTTGCAAGTGTCCGCATGATGCTACTTTCTAGCTTGCCTGCCGATAACCGGCATGTTCGAGGGCTTCGAGAAAAAGATCGCGGGCGAGCGCGCAATAGGGTGATGATGCCTGAGCCAGGTGAAGCTGGGTAAGCACCAATCCGAGATCGGAAACGGTCGCGACGACGTCCTTAAGGTCACTGTTGAACGCGTCCCGCAACATCTCGCCGCCGTCGTGGCCTTTGACCACGATCGCGTAGTCGTCACGCGCGATGCTGTGCCAAAGCTCGATCGTGCCGGTTTCGCCGATCGAGCTTTCCGTATCGCAGATGAGCAGGAGCGCGTAATCAGGATCGCGCATCGCGCTTTCCTCTACAGAGGTGTCCCTACGAAATTCCGTCAGCACCACCTCAGACGCAAAGAGCATCAAGCGCTCGTTCACCAGAAGGCGCTTCTGCCCGAGCCTAACAAAGGCGTTCATGACGGCGGAGCGGATTGCTGCGGGTGGAAGATTTTCCGCGCAGTGTTCACAGATCGATGTCAGTTGGCCATCCAGGAAAGCGAAGGTGCTATGGAAGCGGTTGACTACGGATCGCTCGACGTGTTCGGTCTGACCGCTCAGCGCCTCGATGAATGCGAAGGCATCAAGGGTTCTGCGGGGTTTCGCGAGTATATCGCTTCCCGGCTCAGACCATGCGTCGCCCACCAGGCTTGAAGGGCCAACGACGACAGCTGCGGACCTTGTCTGTGCACCACAGCCGGGGCAGTCCGCTGAGAATGGCACCATGTACCATTCCTTCGTCAGGAGGGATCGAATGTGTATCAGAGTCAAACCTTATTCTTGAAAGACGGAGTACCGGCCCGGCCCGCAGCCTAGGACCAATTACCAACTTATACTCGGGTATAATTTATCAGCTGCAATTGGCTTGCTCAAGCGGGAAAAGACGAGGGAGCTGGGCGTCGGATCAGGTGATCGCGCTGCTCCTCTGACGCGAACGATTGTGATAGAGCCTTTGTCGCAGCCTCGTTTGTTGCAATAACCGCAGCGACCACGACTGCGATCACAAATTGCCAACTAAGGGCTTATCCGCAAAGGCGGAGGCCGCCTGGTCACGCTTTCACCGTTTTGGCAGACGGGTGCATCACTCATTCACCGATGCGCCGGATCGCTCAATAGCCCGTTCCCGGAATGACCTGTTCGCTGATCCGCCCAATCGCGCGTGCACGCAACCACCCGTTCGGCGATCGGCGCAATCACCAATACACCGATTGAGGCGATCCCCTGAACTCCCATTCGCTAGATCGGTGTCTCGCCGGTTCGCGGATATGCTTAATTGCAGATCTGCCGTTTCACCTAAAGGCCCAATCACTGCTTCACTCATTCGCCGGCCAACCGATACGCTCAGACGGCGACGCACCTGTTTGCGTACACGCGCAGTCGCCTATTCGCACATTCGCAGGCCCTGTCCGAAAGAGTCCGCTCCCCAGGCCCCCCCTTCCACGCCTCTACCTCATGCCCTCGTTACGTCTCAAATATGACAGACCGGGAAACGCTTGCTCGCCTCTGAGGCGACTCGCCCCTCGGGCGTCCGGCTATTGGTATACCAATAGCCTATCCTGCCATTCTTCAGAGTTGACCACCGTTCAATCTGGAACGTGTTCGCCGAAGGCACTGTGATCTAGCGATAGGCTTATCGGCGCCACCGGCCGCAGGCAGGAGCACGATCTCACGCGGAAGAAAGAAGCCGCGGCGCGCCGTCTTTAGCTTTGCTAGCCAAGGCGTGGCTATACGCCGAAGCCCCCATTTGCATCAGTCGATGGATACAACAGGCTGCGCCGTGGGGCGGGTACGGCTCCCTGCGCACGGCGAGTGAAGCGGCAGATAAAGCTGCGGTTGGAATTGAACGTGCCCGAAAAGGGCCACTTGGCAACTGCCGTTTAGCCCGGCGCCTCGGCGTGCTTAAATCCCTCCTGTTCCGCAATGATCATGGCCAACTCGGCGCGGACGAGTTCAAGCTCGACCTCGATCTCGCGGCGGTCGTCGGAATGCACGGCATTCCGCAATTCGGCCTGCAGCTCTTCAAGGTGTTGTTCCAGAAGCATCGTCGTCTCCTTGACGTTTGTGAAAGACGACGTGCGCGGTCATGGGGACGTGGCGGGGTCAGGGATCGCGGAACGCGACCGCCAGCGGCGGCGAGCGGGGGGGCCAAATTTGCCTGAGCGCAGGGGACCGGAGCGGAGGCAAAATTGGGGGGACCGCTCGTCCTTGAGGCCGGCATGGCGCCATGGCATCCTGGGACAGACTGAGCAGATATTTCCTCTCCGTATCGCACCCGAACGCGAGGGCGGGCTCGATGCCCGGCTTCGGGTTATAGATGTGTGATTAGTTGAATAACTGTGGAGATCCTGGGCTGTCGAACGATTTTCTGCGGAGCGTCGATGACAGGTCCAACCAGCAATGGCAGGGATTCTGAATCTAACATAATGCGGAGAACAGAATGACCACCACAAATGAGATCGCCGACAAGATTGCAGGCGAGCACGGCCTCACCAAGGTTCAGGGCAAAGCCATCGTCGAGGCCGTCATCGCTTCGATCACCGAGGCAGCGGTTGCTGGCAACGAGACCTCGCTCCCGGGCTTTGGCAAGTTCAAAGTAAAGGCGACGCCGGAGCGCGAAGCGCGCAATCCTGCGACGGGCGCGACGATCAAGGTTGCCGCGGCAAAGAAGCTGGCGTTCACGCCGGCAAAGGCGCTGAAGGACGCGCTGAACAAATAATTCTGCAGTCCTGGTAAAATAGCCCGGCCGTAGCCGGGCTATTGTTTTGCTTTAGGCGCTTCTGCGAAGATCGGTCCTGTTGATGAGACCCCGGACGATCGTATCGCTGACCGCCGGTTAGCCCTCGCGAGCATGGTCGTCGAGCAGCTTGTGAAGGATGCCGGATTGCAAGGGTATGAAGTCGACACCGCTGGCGATAGCTGCGGTCTTCAATTGCGACAGTGTTTCGAATTCCTGGTAGTCCGTGCCCAGTCAAAGGTCCAGATCCTCGCCCTCGGGTTCAAGAAATGCCTGGGGCAAGAAGGTCTGGAGCGGGCGGTCGTAGCCGATGATGGCATCCGGTCTAAGTGCTAGGACGCGGTCCGGTGACCGTAAGTAGCGGCTCATGACGATCTCCTTGAAAAAGGGGATGCCGGCCCCATACAGGGGCCGGCATCCGGTTCAGGCCGGGCTGTTCCAGAGGATGACCTTCTTGCCGGCTTCGCCTCCGGGCGCCGGGGCGACGTTACCGAAGATCACGCCGATCTCAGGGGCTTCGATCTTGGTGGAGATGTATTCCTCGCCAGTCTGGCGGGAGATGCGGTTCCAGCCTGCGCCGATCTCAAAGCCCGTTTTGCGGTGGATGATGCGGTAATCGGGCGCTTCTTCGCTCGCCTTGCTGGCATTCGGGACGAGGGCGATCGGGGCGTTGACCCGGATGGTTGCAAAGACGCCTTCGAGAGTGCCGTCGGTCTTTTCGGTGAGAGTTGCGATCGTGGTAGCCATGGGATTGTCTCCTTCGTTGCATCGGGACCATTCCCGATGGCGCCCGAAGAAGGGGCCGAGCCGCAGGCGTCACCGAAGCTTAAGCGAAGGGGAACCCCCTTGCGGGGTTGACGCTGAACGCGGCCGGTCCCTTAGAAAGGCGATACAAAGAACGGGAATGGTCCTGGATTGCAACGTCGGCAGGAGACCTCGCCGTGGCTGCCCCTTGCGGACCCGCCGAGTGCCGCGCTCGTCGCTTGCGTCGATAGGCGTTCGGGTTACCGGATCCCGGCCTTCAACCAGATGGATTAGGCGAATGCGACTACCACCACTCCAGTCCCATCGTCATTGTCCGAATTGGCTTGGTCGGCGTGGCCCTCGAATCCGTGCGCTGGCGACTGCAGCTCGGTAGTATAGAGGTCACAACACCGAGTTGCCGGTCGTCGGTCCTGCGCCGGTCATGATCAAAAAAAGCAGTCCAGCCGAAAACACCCGGCAGTCAGAGAGTCGCCTCGGGAGGACGGCCTCAGACGTGGTTGGCGCCGACGATGCAACTGCGGACTTGTTGCGGGTGATGACCGTTTCGATCGCCGCTCAATCGAGGCGGTTGACCCGGCTGGTTCGGCCGCGCGTGTCGGCAAACAGTTGGGCGATCTTTATCATGAAGGATTTGCTGAAGCGGCCAAGGATGCGTTGATCGGGCTCGATGTACCAGGAGCGTTCGACAATATCGTAATTGTACTCGTCGATCATGATCCAGCACTGCTTTAGATCGCTTAAGCCAGCGCGCTTGCGCTCGATATCAGGGATCTCCAAAGCGATCCGGCCCGTCTGGGGCGGCTGCGTGGTGATGGCGAGAAGCGCCATATGGCCATTTCCGTCGGCGGCGCTGCGGATGGCGATGACGACGCAGACCGGCCGAGGCTTTCGGCCCTCGGTTTCGCCGCGCTGCTGCTGCGGGCCCAAAGGTAGGGATAGGAGATGACTTCGCCGGGGCGGAATTCATGGCTCATCGTCGTAGCCTTCGCCGCGCGCCAGCCGATCAAGCGCCTCATCGAATAATTCTGCATGCTCGGCGGGCATTTTTGAGACATGATAGGCGCGGCGCGGATCGCCGCCTGTGCGCATGCGCTCATAGTATTCGTAGCTCATCAGCACAAAACGCGGCTTCTTGTGCCGGGTGAGCATGACCGGCTCGCGACTCGCCGCATCGGTAATATCGCCGATCTGTTTATTCAAATCGCCTGTGGTGAACTGCTTCATAGCCATGATCTCCGATATGGTTCTCCATATAATCCAATTTTCCCATGTTTTCCATCTTTTCCGAATTTACATGAAATCGGCGCTCACGCGCCGCCTTCTGTCGCCTGCCAGACCGGGATGCCGAGCCGGCGTGCCTTGTCGGCGAGATTGCCGGTGACCCCGTTTCCGGGAAAGACGATCAGTCCGGCCGGCATGACGGACAACATCTCGTCGTTGCGCCGGAATGGCGCGGCCTTCGCATGCTTGGTCCAGTTGGGCTTGAAGGTGATCTGCGTGACCTTGCGGGCGTCTGCCCAGCAGGCGGCGATGCGTTCAGCACCTTTCGGGGAACCGCCATGCAAGAGCACCATGTCGGGATGCTTGGCACGCGCCTGATCGAGCTTTGCCCAGATCCGCTCATGATCGTTATAGTCCATGCCGCCGGCAAACGCGATCTTGGTGCCCGCCGGAATCAGCACCTCGGTTTCGGCGCGGCGGCGGGCGGAGAGGAAGTCGCGGCTGTCGATCATCGCCGCCGTCACGGTGGCGTGGTTGACCTTCGAGCCGGTGCGCGGCCGCCAGGACGAACCGGTCTGCGCCTCGAAGAGATCGGCCGCGTAGTCGCGCATGAATTCAAAGGCATTGCGGCGCTCTAGGAGCGTGATGCCTTCGGCGACGAGGCGTTCGAGCTCGACACTCTTCACCTCCGAACCGTCCTGCTCGCGCTGGCCGGTGCGCTGCGCTTCCTCGTTGCGGTGGAGCTCGCGCTGGATGCGCTCGCCAGCGCGATGGAAGAGATTGGGGACCGACCAGAACAGATCTTCGAGATCAGGCTCCAGCCGGGTGTCGCCGAGCATGTCGGCGAAGGCATCGAAGATCGCAGTGATTGATGACTGGACCTGCGGTTCCTCCGGCAACGACCGCGGATCGGGTTCGTCGTGGAAGGGTCGGTAGCCAAAGAGCTGCATCTCGTAGATGAAGCGGTCGGTCGGGGAGGAAGAATTGTTGGGCTCGAAGCTGTCGTCGGCGTGAAGGATCGGGTCCATGATGATCTCCGTTAGTTGGGCCGCGCCTCTCGCGGCCTGACGGCGAACCCGGTCATGCGGATCGAGACCGGAACCGCAAGCGGAGCGCGGCGGCCCAGCGAAGCGCCGGGCGGCGGAGGGAGGGTTTCTTGACGCGAGAGGAATGACAGGCCGCACCGGCGGACTGTCAGGGGAAGAAACCCAACCGACCCGCTGAAGGTCGAGCTCCGCGTGATACCGGTCGCCTCTCGGCAGGCCCGCAGGCGCGCCAAGGGAAACCGGAAAGCTGGCCCGATCCTACCGCCCACGCCGCCTGCGACCCAACCTGCGGCTCCGTCCCACCACCCGGCGTCAGGCCATGAAGGTCATCGCGTCTTCCGGCGTGAGTTGCGACCTCAGGCTTGCGGCCAACCGATCGGGTCCCAGCCAGCGCAGATCTTCGTTGAAATCGCTAAGCTCGGGCGACAGCACCCGCGGCAGGATCCCGCAGATCTGCGCACGCCGGCTTAATCGCTCGAGTGCGTGGCGGCCGGCGGCATCCGCGTCGGCGGCAATATAGATGCGCCGGCATCCGGGCGGGAAGCGGAAGGCAGCAAGGTGACTGGCCGAGAGAGCCGCGACCAAAGGCATGCCGGGCATCACCTGTGAGAGGGACAGCACGGTTTCGAGACCTTCGCCCGCGGCCACGACCGGGATCGGTGCGTTGAGCGGGAAGCAGAAGCGAACGCCATTGCCGAGCAACGCTCCAAGCGCTCGGCGAGGATTATCGACCCTCGCCTTGCCCCCGCCGGCCGGATCGAGAAAGCAGCGGTGTATGCCGGTGATCTCGCCCCCAGGGCCTGTCACGGCGGCAATCAGCGCCGGATAGCTGCTCGTCTGGCCGGTGACGAGATCGCGGTAGTAGCAGGCCGCATGGAAGCGCAATGCCGCGTGGTCAGAACCGCACAGGATCCCGCGCCCCCCGAGATAGGCGTCGGCAAGTGTGCCGGCGAGGGGCTGCGTCGTCCGAAACAGACGCCTGGCACGCTCAGAAGCCGGCAGTACGATCGCCGCGGAATCATGGCTGCCGCTTCGAGAGGGCGGTCGCGGCTCCGGCCTGGGGAGGCTGAGGAACCGGCGGGCCTCAAAGGCAACGTCCCGGAAATCGACGAGACCGCAGGTCTCGCGTATGAGATCGAGCAGATCGCCAAACTGGCCGGTCGCTGCATCTGTCCATCGGCCGGCGCGCGGACCGGCGAGATGCACGTAGAGCGAAGCGCCCCTGGTGTTGTCGACATCGCCGACGAGCCAGTAGTGACCGGCCCGGCGGCCGGCGGAGAGATAGTGGCGGCAGACGGCCTCCGCGTCTTGCGCGAGACGCTCCGCCAGTTCGGCTGGGGAGAGCATGGCGGGCCTCCGTCATGACCAGCCCGCGACATCGACCGTCCAGACCCGCAAGGTCCGGGTCACGGCCAACATGGCGGTCACGTTCGCGCCAAGACTGTCTCCAGCAACGATGCGACTCCGCTGCAGAAATGACTTGGGTTCTTCAGCCGCGAGAGGCGCGTGAAGGCCGGACCTGACAACCCGCGGATCGGGGGAAAGGGGCTGTGGGTGCGAGAGGATTGTCATCGAAGTATCTCCTGAAGCGAGAAAGAGCGACCTGGCTCAGCGCCCGGCCGGATGGGCTGGACGAGCGTCACCAGGCAGCCAAGGAGGGATCGGCGATCGCCAGCAAGGAGCGCCGATGATCACCGGCGCTTAGCGTGTCGGGCTGCCCATAAAGCCGATGGGATCATCGGCGTCGGGCGGTGGAGGCCAGTGGGGTGGGCATCGGGAAGATGGCCAAAGACGCAAAGACGTGTTTGCCGTAACTGCGGCCGACGCCGCAAAGCAGGTAAGGCGTGTCGACCCATCGAGGCCTTCCAGAAGATCGAGATTCCCATCGGCTACGAAGCGCACAGCGGGATGCCGAAGATTGCACCGGCATGATCGGGGATAGCCCATCACGCACAGGGTGGGCCAGACAAAGAGCTCGGCGCCTGACCGGGCTCTAAGATGACGAGGGGTTGGCAGGCGCGCCGGATCTGTGGACCAGGCGCGCCAACCTGTCAGGCAGCGCTTTCGAGCAGCTTCCTGGCCTTGCCTTCGAGTTCGAGACGCGTGTCCTGATTGGTCCTGGTGCGAGCAAGCGCGGTGATGCCCTGGACGAAATCGAAGATCGATTCCGGTGGCCTGCCCTCCTCAGACAGCACCATTTCGATCACCTTGCCGGACTCGGCTTTGGAAAAGCCGCGGCGGCGCAGGAAGGTCTCGCGATCCTCGTCCTTGCGCGCGACGATCCGCTCGCGGGCTGACTTGATGCCGGCGATGAAGGGCGCCGGCGAGGAGTTCGCGAAGCTCGTCAACGCAGGTGCCGCCTCATGGGCAAAGCGCTGGGCGGCAAACTTCGAATGGCGAATGGTGATCTCTTCAAAATTCTCAGTCCCCCAGAGGTTGCGGTTGGCGCAGACAGCGCGGAGATAGAATGAAGCAATGCCGAGCGTCTTCGATCCAACCTCGGAGTTCCAGGCGTAGAAGCCGCGGAAGTAGAGATCCGGCTCGCCGTTCGCCAACCGCCCGGCTTCGATCGGATGGGTGTCGTCCACCAAAAACAGGAAGACGTCACGGTCGCTGGCATAGAGCGTCGTCGTATCCCTGGTGATATCGACGAAGGGATTGTGGGTCATCGTCGCCCAATCCAGGATGCCCGGCACTTTCCATATCGTGTCGCCAGTTCCATTGCCGGCGATCTCCATTACCGCCGACACCAGCTCATGGTCCCAGATGCGGCCATAGTCGGGTCCGGTCACCGCTCGCAGTTCCAGCCGGCCATCGTCCATCTCCAAAGTCTTGACGAGCTCGGCGCGGTGATTGAGCAGGCCATGCTGCAAATTGATCGCCGCAAGCGGCGCCGGAAGCTGGCGCATATAGGTAGCTGGCGCGCCAACCAGGCTGCAGAGCTGGCCGAAGCTCCAGTGGGTCGGCGCGATCGGCTGGCGCTGGCCGGGAACAAGAAGCGCAAGCCGCTCAGCATTGTCGCGGGTTGCTTCGACCCGGATCGCAGCGCTTTCGATCGTCCGGGCATGGGCGTGCTCAGCGCGGGATCGAACGGTGTCATAGAGATCGCTCAACGACAGGAAGCGTTCGTCGTCGGGCCGTGAGAACCATTCCGACGAAACGCGGCCGATCCGCGTGCCGCGGGAGATATCGACCTTGAAGGCGGAAGAGGCGGTTTGGACATTGGAAGGCAGGATGTGCATCGATTTGTCTCCATAAACGTAAAACCCGGCGCGATGGCCGGGCGAGGTTGAGGGGTGTCTTCGAAAAAAAAGCTTCGCCATGTGTCGGCCGGCGAGGCGGCAAGCCGGATCCCGCGGCGAATTTTGCGCTGGCGATCATGCTGGAAAACCATCGCTCAGAAGACCCGACCGCACCGCGATCGGGTCAGGCTTTTGTGATGCTGGTGAACCGACTGGGCGGCCGTGAGATTCGCCAACTCACGTCCCGTATCGCCGGGGTCATCGCCTGATGCTTTCGGCTCGTCTTGGAGGTCGTCTGGCCGGTCGGGAGATTCCGAGACTGACCCGCCTCGTTCCCGCCAATGCACGCATGGTCGGCGATCTCGTCCTCGCCGAGGCCCTGCCCGAGCCTGCAAGGCCGGGAAACTGATCGAGCGGATGCAAGGCGATGCGCTGGAGGCCTTCAGCAAGCGGGTCCTCGACCTCGTGGGTGTCGCCTCTGCTGACGATGAGAGGAATGCTGGCGGTTCTGGTCAGTCGCTTCCGTGGACCAAGCGTTCGAGAACGCGATAGCGCGCTCTGCGGCGGGAATGCGCTAGATGCCGGTCTCGTTGCCATCGCCGTCGAGTGCGGGCCGGACGCTGAGGCTGGTGAGCAATCCGCGATCGCGATGTCTTGCGCCAAGTCTTCGATCGACAGGGCCGCTCTGATCTTGTGGACGTTCTGCTGGCTGGGCACCAGCTTGTTGAAGGGAATATTTCGGGCTTCACCGAGGGTGAACTTCTCGATCGCCTTAGCCATGCTGTTTCTCCGTCGCGAGCCGGCCAGAAACTCTCTCTAGCCTCCCCAACCCGCTACAAAACCCCTTCCCTCCTCTCCCTCTGTCACGCGCGGCTGCGAGCACCTTTTTCAGCGCAACCTGGCCGGCTCAGTTGTTGAGCGCCACCGTTCTCTTCGCGCTCCATTCGGCGTGGCTCGCCCATTGTTGAAATGGCCGAGTCCGGGCTTCTCTGCCTGTTGCGGAACACCGCAGAGGGCAGGCGTCGGCCTGGACTTCAGGGCGTTCGCAAAGAACCGTTTCCCTAGGGAAAGAAGCCGCAGCCCCGAAGATGAACTTTGCGGGAAGACGTTTTCGATCTGCCGCAAGAAAGACCTCGACCAGGACCCTGACTGGATGCTGTCGGAAGCGATCGGATGATGGTTGCGGGAAACGCATCGTGGGCAACCTGTCCCTGCACGCGACGTGCCTCTGTCGCAAGCGTCCGTGAAGATGGGTCAGCGACCGGCGCTGGGGGCCCGGTCTTCTAGCCTTCGGCACGGTCTCGATCGCGGAGTTCCGTCATGGGCTCAGTGGCTTTCAAGCTTTTACGCCGATGCGCTCGACGTCCGTTTCACCAGTTCGGATGTGCGATCCCTCATTATCAGAACCCATAGTGTGAATAACCACCTTAGCGTGGCGCTCGCCCTTCCTGACAAATCGCGCCGCCTCTTACCGCTATTGACCCAGCGGGACGAGCTCGTGATGATGGCGGCCGAAGCACATTACGGCATGTCGAGGGTTGATGATGAAAGACGAGTGGCTGATGGAGGACCATCCGCGGTGAAGCTGACAACGCAGATGATTTCGGACTTCGTGCGCGCCGCAAATACCGTCCAGGCCCTGACGCTTGCCGAGCGCAAACGGCTTCTTGAACGCGGCATGACGACGTCAGGCGCGCTGCGCGGCTTATTGCTGAAGACCGGCAAGCCTGCTCCGTCGGACGAGCCGACCGGGCGGGTCATCGAAGACATCGCCCAGCATATCGAGGAGATGTCGGACGAGACTGTGGCAAAGGCGCTTCTCGCCCTGGCAAGCCAGATCCGGACGTTGCGAATCCTGAACCAGGAGCGCGCCTGAGAGCAAGACGGCCTGCTCAAGCTTTATGGTCAAGCTTCCCTTGAACCAGCGCCTGCTTCGAACGCGCCACGGATGGTCGTGGCAGGGGGAGCGTCGGTGCAGCCGTGTTCAATGAGGGTGCGCCATTCCCCGGTTCCGGCATTCACCGCTCGTATCAACAAGATGCGCCCGTGCGCCCGGAAGCGGACCGGTGTCTTACCTCGGCTCGGGTGGGAAAATGACCGGGCTTCGACTAGCGGCCGGCTCGCTCGGCGAGCCTACGACAAACATGAAGCGTATCGGAGCTTTCAGCATTGCGCCGTGCCTCCGGCGCAGGAAAGCGGGAATTCGCGACGCAGGTTGGGCGCGTCGGGGCAGCCGTAGGAGCTTCAGCATAGCGGTCCGCAGGAGAAGCGGGACCGACTGCCCGCGTCCGGCAGCTCCTTGAAGGCCTTGTGCCGGCTTACCACCAGATGCAGGCCGGCACTTTTTGGCGTCACGACAGCTCCACGAGAGTGTCGAGGAAGGCGCGCACGGCAGGATTGGACCGGCGGCTTTCTGGCCACAGCGCTGTGATATTGTGCCGTTCCACCGCGTGGTCAGCCAGGACAGGGACAAGCGCCCCGCGGCTGACCCAGGCGCCGGCCATGAAGCTGGTTGCCATTCCGATGCCGGCACCGGCCGCGATCGCCGCAAGCACAGCTTCGCTCGCATCGACGATAATGCCGGAGGGCGGCAGGATCTCCACTTCCCTGCCCCCGACGAGAAATGGCCAACGGAACAACTGGCCGCTGTTCTGGTAGCGAAGGTTGACAGTTTCATGTTCTTCCAACTGGTCGGGACGAGTCGGTGGACTGCGCCCCGCCAGGTAGTGTGGCGAGGCATAGCAGCACAGCCTGTATGGCAGGAGCCGGCGTGAAAGCAGGCTGGAATCTGGAAGATCGCCGATGCGGACCGCCAGGTCGAAGCCGCCTTCGACGAGATCGACCATATGATCGCTCAAACGCAAATCGATGGTCACCTTTGGATTGAGCCTGCGAAATTCAGCCAGGGCCGGTGCGATGATGTGCAGGCCGATCGGCAACGAGGCCGCGATCCGCAAGGTGCCGGCAGGCTCGGTGCGTGCTGCTCTTGCCGCCTGCTCGATCTCGTCTGCGTCGTGCAGGAGCTTGAGCGCGCGCTCATGCAGGTCGCGCCCTTCGGCCGTCAGGGTGAGAGAACGGGTGGTGCGCATAAACAGCGAAATGCCGAACTGCTTTTCCAGCCGCTGGATGCTCTTGCTGACCGCCGAGGGTGAGACCGACAGGGAGCGGGCGGCGGCGGTGTAGCTTCCAAGCGATCCGGCGCGCGCGAAAGCGATTAATCCGGTCAGCCTGTCAATTCCGATTTGTTCCCTCATGGCATGATTAAAGCGAATAGCGCCGCCATTATCAACTCACAAAGATGCTCGTATTTTCTTCTGCGGAAACAAGCACCAGTGAGGCGATGATGACTAAAATGATGAAAGCCGTGCGCATCCACGAATTCGGTGGACCGGATGTCCTTCTCCATGAGGATGCGCCCCGACCGGCAATCTCAGCGGACGACGTACTCGTTCGCGTCCATGCCGCAAGCATCAACCCGCCGGATCTCTACCTGCGCGACGGCTATCGCGCCCTGCCGCCGCAATGGCGTCCCAGCCCGGCTTTTCCGCTGATCCTGGGCACTGACGTTTCCGGCGTGGTTGCGGCTGTCGGCGAAAACGTGTCGCAGTTCCACTTGGGCGACGCTGTCTACGCAATGGTCCGGTTCCCGCACGACTTGATGACCGGAAGCAGCGCCTACGCAGACTATGTTCGCGTTCCGGCATCGGACCTGGCGCTGAAACCATCCGGGATCGACCATATCCAGGCGGCGGCTGCGCCGATGTCGCTGCTGACAGCCTGGCAGTTTCTGGTCGAGCTTGGTCATGATGCGCCGAACCCTTTTCAGTCCTTCCCCCATGCCCCGGTGCCGCTCGCCGGCAAGACAGTGCTGGTGAACGGCGCCGGAGGCGGCGTCGGTCATCTCGCGGTGCAGGTCGCGAAATGGCAAGGGGCAAAGGTGATCGCCGTTGCTTCCGGCAAACATGAAGCGATGCTGACAGACCTCGGCGCGGACGGTTTCATCGACTACACGAAGGTGGCCGCCGAAAGGGTAGTGGCGAATGCGGATCTGGTGCTCGATGCCGTCGGCGGCGCGAAGATGGAACGCTTCCTTTCCAGCATCAAGCCGGGTGGCGCCCTCTTCCTCGTCAACCCGCTTGGCTTTTCCGGCCATGAGGAAGCTGCCCGGCGCAAGATCACCGTCTCGACGACGCAGGTGCGCTCGAACGGCAAGCAACTGGCCGACGCTGGCCGTCTGCTCGATGGCGGACCTGTCCGGATGGTGATCGACAGCACCTATGCCCTGGCCGAGGCATCGGCAGCGCACCGCCGTGCTTCTGAAGGAAGCATCCAGGGCAAGATCGTGCTGGTTGCCACGTGATCATCGCTTGACCAAACACCTGGCTGCCGCGGGCGGGCGGTCGGGTCTTCTTGATGGAGAAAGTTCTCATGCTGATCATTACGGGTTACGCGCATGTCGATCCAGCCGACCTGGCGCAATTCATGGCGGAACTGAATGCACTGGCATCCACCACACGCGGGCGTCCCGGATGCATCAGCTATGATGCTGCCGTGGTCGGTTCGCGCACTGGGCGACTGCTAATATCGGAACGGTGGGTCGACCAGACTGCGTTGACCGCTCATCTGCTGGCAGCCGATACCATTGCGTTTATCGGCCGGTGGAGCGGCAGGATGCGGGGCGAACTGCAAAAATATGATGGGTGTAACGCACGCGACGTCATGGATTGCTGATGCCGTTCCGGTCCAAGTCGTGTCTGCTTCACCGAGAGGCAGACGCACGCCACGCCGCCGTCCGCTTTACATCGATAGAACGGCAAGCCTCGCCGCAATTTTCCGATTGTCTCCGACAAGCATCATCTGCCGAGACATCTGCATTGCCTCAAGGCCGGCGACTGAAGTTGCGCTCAGTTTCGATCGGTATCGAATGTTACGCTCCATGGATCGAGGACAACACGGGCTTCTTCAAAATCTGGGATATTGCGGGTTACAACCGCGAGCGCCTCACAACTGGCATCGTGATTCAATTCACGGCTCGTCAAGCGGGTGGTGCCTATAGCTGCCTCCATGCAGAAACATACCCACATGAACATACCACATAAGCGTCCGGGCGTTTCTGACGCCATGGAAGTTAGATGTAATGCTCTGCGGCAGGGATGAGACGTCGCAGCCGCGAACCGATTTATATGGGATACGCCGGCGCCTGTCGCTGCGCGTCGATGAGCTCTACGAACGCAGGCAACACCGTCTTGCCGTGATAGGAGGTCTCCCTATCTCCTTGGAGACTCATCATCGGGAGGAGGTCATGGTGAATATCATAGACTGGCTTGACGACCGCGTTCAGGAGATTGTCGATCTGTCCGGCCGCCACGCAGAAAAATCCGACTTTCGGGACCAGGCGAAAGCTCTGGTCGAAGCGGGCGTGGCCGAAGGTTTCAGCATAGCCGAGATAAAGGACGCCTGCGCGGGCGATGTCGAACGCTATCTGCTTGATCATCAAAACGCCATGTCAGACGTTTTGGCGCAGCAACGGGGCGACGGCAGTGCGGGGCGAGGTTATGGCCCGCACTGAACCAGATCGTCCGCGGCAGTGGGCTGTGGCTTGCGCGTGATCCTGACGTCGCATTTGTTAATCCGGCGCTGCTGTGACCGCTGACGATAGGGGAAACCTGGCGTCAAGTGGCCATACGTCTGATTTTAAGATCCATATGATGGCGGCCATTGAGCGCGCAGAACATCGGTGCCGACGCCGTAAAACACCAGCTACTGGGCCAGATCCGTCTTGTCAGGAAACAGACGGATCGGGACTGTCGAACCCAAATGGTCATAACGGACGTGAAATGGTTTTGTCGGCGAAAGGTCGATTTTGCCGAGTCGGCACCGAATAAATCCGGAGTTCGTGCGAGGTTCATCATCGCCCACGACTTGCAGGGCGCAGGCGCCGGACCGCCTCAAGCACTCCTAACGACGGTTCCAGGCATGAACATAGCGATGATCTCGCAGGAGCGGTGGCTAGAATACAAAGGTGGAAGGCAAGTTTAGACCTTGCTTCTTTGCAATCATTAGCCTCCTGCCCGCCCCAAGGCACGGATCGCTTCTGCCATGTTTACCGGCTTCATGATACACGGCACGGCGGCATACTCTTGCGGAAGCGCGGACGTCTCGTATCCGGTGACAAAGACGAACGAAATTCCGCTCCGCGCGAGCAGATCCGCGACGGGGTACACCAGTTCGCCACCAAGATTGACGTCCAGGATTGCTCCATCGATAGCGCCACTCTCCTGGGTTAGAGCGGTTGCTTGCTCGACGGTCGGAACAGGCCCAACGACGACTGCACCCGCGGCCGAAAGCTCGCTGCTCATTTCGGTGGCAAGCATGTACTCGTCCTCAACGACGAGAATCCGGCTGGTTGGCACGCCAAGATCAATCATGGGGATCCTCCAAGCGGTTGGACACCGGAATTGATATGGTACAATGAATACCACCGGCGCCGAGGCTGTAGGCCGTCCGCGCACCAAGTTGATAGGGCAGCGCCTTTTCGATCAATTCACGGCCTTGACCTGTCCCCCGCGGCACGCTGCCTGCCGCAGACATGTCTACACCGCTCTCCGCCCAGTTGATGTGGAGCCACCGCCTTCCATCATCTTCGTCGGGATCGAGCGACCACGTGACTGACAATCTCCCGCTGGGCCGCCCGAGAGCACCATACTTGACCGCATTGGTGGCCAGCTCGTGGATGGCCATGGCGAGCATCTGAACCGTCGAAGACCGCAGCCTTACGCCAGCTGGCCCTTCTACGGTTGTGCGCTCGGAACTTGCGCCGACTGCCGAAAGTTCCATATGGATCAGATCATCGAACGTGACGCGATCGACGTCGTCCTTCAGCCGGGATAGAAGACCTTGCACGCGCGCCAAGGCGTCAAGACGGTCGCGATAGCGGACACGGAAGTCAGCCAGATCGATGCTGGATCGGGCTGTAGTCTCCGCCACCGAGCGGACGACGGCGATGAGATTTCGCGTCCGGTGCTGCAGTTCGGCGACAAGCACCTTCTGGCGTTCCTCCCAGGCGCGTCGCTCAGTGGTCTCGACCATTGCGCCGACCATGCGCAGCGGCCGGCGGGCGTCGTCGTAGAAGAACTTTCCGCGTCCGGACAGCCAGTGGACGGAGCCGTCAGGATGAACGGTTCGAAACTCGTGAGCGAATTCCTCCCGGCCCTCCATCGACCTTCGGATGGCTTCCTCCGCCGCAGACCTGTCATCCGGATGTATGCGCGACACCCACGCATCGTAGCTGGGCGTGATTTCGCCTACCTCGTATCCTTCCATGCGGAAGTGCTCGTCCGACCAGTGAATGGCGCCGGTTCGGACGTCCCAGTCCCAGAGGCCGAGCTTTCCGACCTCGACAGCGCTGCTGAGCCTCTCTTCGCTTTGGACGAGCCGCTCTTCGGCAAGCTTGGATTGGGTGACGTCACGCCGGATACCGCCGATCCTCTGCACTCGCCCGTCCGAACTTCGGATCGGAAAGCTGGCGTCGCGCAGCCAGCGTATTTCGCCGTCCGGTCTTCGGATTCTGAAGTCGACGCTTCGTTCATCGCCTGCGCGAACCCGATCAAGATGATCGATGACGCGTTCGCGGTCGCTCTCAACAATCATCTCACGCCAGGTGTCGATGTTGTCGGCTGTGAGCGCCTTTTCGACGGCAATGCCGTACACCGTCTCGAAAGCCGGGCTTAGATACTCCCATTGCAGGGTATCGGCGTCGCGTATCCATATGACGTCCGACGACGCTTCACCGAACTGACGCAGACGAGCCTCGCTTTCCCGACGTCCGCCTTCCGCCCTCGCCCGATCTATGGCGACGCGGAGGCGTTCGCCGACCTCGCGGATGATGAATTGATCAAGACTACTCCAAGTTCTCGGCGATGCGCTCTGCACACCGAGAAAGTTCACGATCGAACCATCGTCGAAAATGACGAGATCGGCGAACGCCGCGACCTGTCTGTTCAGGAGGCTTTCCTTGCCCGCAGCGTTGATACCGGCTTCCGCGGCGACGTCATTGGACGTCACAAGGTTACCCGCCTTGTATCGGCCAAGGAATTCCGCGCCCAAAGAAGTCAGGTGGTGACGGCCGAGGAGCGATCGGACACCGGCAGTATATTCGGCCGAAACGTTCATTTCGCTATCGTTGATGGCACCGTAGATAACGCGATGCACGTTCAAGACAGGGCCTAGGCGCTGCGCGGCTTCAAGCGCGATTTCCTCGACCGTTGAAAGCGACCGAAGCGAATCCGACAGCTCCAGGAGGAACGCCTGTTGATCTTCATTGCGCTTTCGCTCTGTCTGATCCTGACCGATCTTGTAGTAGCCTTTAAGCGTATCACTCGCGTCGCGAAGAGCGATGGTCTGGCCATCCAGAAAGACTTTCGAGCCGTCCTTGCGAAGATGCCAGCGGATGTCGGCGGAGTGCCCGCATTCGCGTGCGTTGGCGAGTTCGCGTTCGGGAACCCCGTTGGCCCGGTCGTCCTCCGTGAAGATCATGTCGGCACCCTGTCCCACGGCTTCTGCGGCTGTCCAACCAAGAATTTGCTCGGAGCCACCGAGCCAGTCGGTAATCTTATCATCGGCGTCGCTAACAATCAGGACGTATGCACGTGCGTTGTCCACAACCAGGCGAAGACGCTTGTCGGTGGCCCTGAGCTCTGCCACGGTCTTGAGACGGTCGATCACCGGTCCGAGCACCATCGCATATGTCTTCAGGAACTCGATGTCGGCTCTATCGAAGCTGCGGGGATGGCGGGCGTCCACCTGCAGGATGCCGAAAGGCTTGCGGCCGGGGAGGAGAATCGGAACGTTGACCAGCGCCACGACCCCGTGATCACGCAGAAATCTCGGGAAAACGAAGCGACTTTCGTCAGAGATGTCGTTGGTGATCACCGGTTCAAATTCCTCGATGGCGTAGGCCTCCGAGGACCGATCGTTAAGGTCTACCCGTGCTCTCCCAATGACGCCGTCGTGCCACCCGACGCCGGCACGCACGATCGCAGTGTTGCTTCCTCGCTCGATCTCCATAATTTTTGCGAGATCTGCTCCAAGCGTCGCGGCGACGAGCCTGCATCCTTCGGTCAGTATCTCGTCGAGATCGTCGTGATCGAGCACAAAGTCTCCGAAGTCGGCAAGCGCCCGCTGGCGGTCATTGCGGTCCGAGTGATCGCCCATCGCGCTCTCCTCCTTGCTTAGCGAACCTCCGCCCTGCCCCGAGGTCAAAGGCCGGCGGGCTGCTGACGGCCCGACTACGTCGTGGCAGAGGCCATGCGGAGGACTGAATTCCAACGCATGCATTTGTTCAGCTTGAACAGGTAGAGCACGGCTGCCTTGCGGCAATTGCAATAGGCCGCCTCAAAAAGTGCTAAAAGCGGGCCATCCCATCCGGGAACAATGTGGCACCACCTTGGACGTCAGATCGGTCGTAAGAAGCCCGCCTCCAGGCGCGCTTCTACTTAAGACGCGGGCATGTCTTCCCTATCGTCCGCGACGAATTCGGGAATAACCCGGATACACGCGCCGACGAATTGAAGGTGATGCTAGGACACACCCGCGGACAGATGATCTGAGATATCATATTACTTTTCAAACGCAGTGCACGGTGCGTGTTCTGTGGATATTTACGGTTCGTGCACCGGCTGTTCGCACGTATTTTGAAAAAGTCTTGTTTAGCACCAGCTTCTTGCTGATGTTCTTATATCGTTCCACAGAAATCGATGGCATCGCGCTTGCGATGCGTTAGCGCCATCGTTTCTCGCCGCACCGATGATAAACTCTTGTCGTGCTGCTCGATCAGCATGACATCTGCCCGCTTTTCTCTTTTCTCAGGACCTCCCGGCAGCAGCACTGTTCCGGCTTGGCTAATTTGCACGCGGGTAATGGCGACGCAGGCATCATTTAGGAGAAGGTCATCGTTTCCTCCCTGCGGTCTGGCGATGACCTCACCTAAGTTTGCGACGTGGCGATTGCAGCCCCGTTATCGCTTGGGGGTGCTGGTTTAACCTGACCCTCGCCGGGCAGTCCTCACGTATAAAAAAAGCCACCGTGGCGGGCGATGCGACGGTGGCCTTTTTGGCTAATTGCAGTCAGCCTTGAACGTGCGTGCTGGGTTAAAGCGATGACGTTCACGGCACAAACGAGTATGGGCCTTGTCGGGTTCCATCAAGACGAAAAATTACCGCCAGCGTTTCCACCGGCGCTAAATTGGATCATCTATTGGGAGTGCCACGCGGCACAGGATGCGGAACATGAATTGCGGCAAGCCATACTCGCGGCGAGAGAACCTGCGACAGGGCCTTCATCGTCGAGGGACTGCCCGAGTAGCCGCTGTCTTGACGTCCGTCAACTGTCGTGCTCGACCAAACCCCGAGCCACTGTAGACGCCACTGAGGAGGACCTCGGAGGATAAAACGGACGAGGGCTGGTATTAAGCTCATCGCCGATATGGAGGTAAACGGAACTGGAGGTTATCGGCCGCGTTTCTTGCATCATAGGAAGACAGAGTGAATCAGATGTGCACCTAGATCCCGGACGCAAGGTGCAGAGGAACGACTTGGTGGACGCCTTCGACGCTGCCTTGCGAAGAATTACAGCGTCGAAGACTTGGCAACTGCCACCGCAGCCTTGATAGCGCCGATCAAGGACGCCCATCTGACTACGTTCGTTATGCTGAGCGAACTGAGCGCTTTCTTTGATAGGCTCAAGAGGATGACACATGAGCAAGATCACCTATCATGTCGCAGAGCACGACGGAGGTTTCGCGTATCGACTAGGCGAGGTGTGGTCCGGGTCCTTTGCCGACCATGATGCGGCGCTTGCCGCGGCAAGATCTGCTGCAGAGCGACAGCACCTGGAAGGCCGCGACGCCGAAATTTCATATCAGCTTGCGGACGGACGCTGGCAGACCGAGCATGCATCTGGCGGAGACCGTCCGGAGACCGACGTCGTCGATGATGCAGCGGAGAAGTCGGCATGAGAACGCTGGTTGGTTCCTGCTCTTGTGGCGATGTGAAGGTTGCGGTGCGCGGCGAACCCCTGCGCACCGGCGTCTGTCATTGCACTGACTGTCGTCAAGAAAGCGGATCGGCGTTCACGTTCTTCGGCGTGTGGCCCGCGAGCGGGTTCGAATTGAAAGGCGAAACACGTGAGTTTCGCGGTCGATCATTTTGCCCGAAGTGCGGATCGCGGCTGTTCTCGGCCAACGAACAGGAGGCCGAGATCAAGCTCGGCATTCTGTCCGACGCGCCGACGCCGCTAAGGCCTGCCTACGAACTTTGGGTAAAACGCCGGGAACCCTGGCTAGCGCCGATCGCGGGGGCAGAGCAATATGACGAAGATCGACCATAACCGGTAGTGTGCGTAGGACAAGGATCGATCATCGTGGCTTCCAGTTGCCGGACAAGATCACTTGTTTTCGGAAGCGAGTTCGCCCGGCTTGAAGCTTCCCGGCTCGTTCGAACGGATTGCGTCCGAGGAAGTCTCGCTTCGGTCCGGCGGTACGACCCCGGCGTCTTGGTCCGAAGACCGGGTCTGTGGTGTCCCGCTCGATTTCGACCGGTGGGCCTCTTCGGCCTCGCGCCAATGTCGCTCGTGCTGGCCTTCGGGGCGACCTTCGTCCTCCCACCGCTTGTATGCGTCCTTTCGAATGTCGTCATCCATGATTGCCTCCTGTGGCTTATGATTGGCGGCCCTTCTCAGGCGAGCCTTTTTGAACGTTCCCTCATCTCGTCGCGCCGTCGACGCTCTTCGGCCAGCGCTTCACGGTGGCTGCATTCGTTCGCTCGCTCGCAGCAAGCCGATTGGCCGCCGTCGTGGTATTTTTGCTCTTGCTAGTTCTGTCCGACATAGTTGCGTTCTTCGGCAGAGTAACGCGCCAACGAGCGAATCGATCAGTCCGATTGCGTACTGAGTTTCCCTACTTGCCGAGTTGGATCCACTTTTTTACGGGGAAGTGCCGAGCTTCACGGCGTCTTTTAGAAAACCTTCTTTCTTCGCGTTGCAGTGGACTTCGTGATCCTGCTCGTCGACTATCTGGGCGCGGCCTCCCGATGTCTTTTCCATGATCGTCCTCATTACCGCCCAGAATTCACGTTTGTGGCCAGCAAACGTGCCCTAGCGCCGTTGGGCCCGGTGGAAGTATCGCGTTGATTTTCAGGTTGAGGAACGCTTCATAAATATCTGCAGCGTAGGGGTAGCCCTCTGAAAACAAACATATCTTCGCGTGCGGAGAAGTGAAATGGAACTTAGTTTCCGTCATCCCTTCCTTAGGCTTTCACCATCGGGCCTTACGGTCTGCATTGCGACTTTCAACTGTTCTGACGGCTACCTCGCAACAGTGCTTGGAGCATGGGGCCCGGCTGGAAGGAGCGATGCCGCGCTCGAAGGGTGAGGCTGCGCAGGTATCCACCCGGCGAGTTTATCCGCTCTGCGCCTTCAAGAATGCACGCCGTGACGATTGCCGCTCCTTCGGCACCCATAGCGAGGACCGCATCGTGATAGGCCGAACGACTGATGCCAAGCATGGTGCGCACGATCTCTGTTGCAGCTGTGAGATCCTGCCAGTTTCGGACGGCTCCGTTCGGGCCATAGGAGTTCACTTGCGGGCATGCCTTCAAGACAGCGCCCAGATTGACGGCTGACGGCGCATGTTCTCCGCCCCCCGTCTGAGTGACGAAGATCTCCGGACCTGGCTGCTGGATTTCTCCGTTGTGATTTGCGGCTTCAATTTCAAAAAGGGATTCTGGATCTGAATCCTGTATGTGGCGCTCACCCTGCGATTCATTGGCGCCTGTATTTTGTGCTTTTACATGAGTTTCCAATTGGTTGACGACACCTGAGCGAATATCTTCGAGCTGACGCAATGCAGCCTCGACCTCCAGGAGAGTGGCTTGGCGAGGCAATCCATCGACAACGCGGCGGAACGCCCCAAAAAGCGATGTCCAGTCACCGGGGACTTCCTCGAGCGTAGCTGCAGCAATCAGTTTGCCGATATCACGGCGGCAGATCGAAAGACGTTCCTTGGCAAGGCGCAGGTGTTCCCGCTCGAGGCGCAGACGTTCGGCGACAGCTTCGATCTCATCGGCGCGGGCAAGCAGCGGGGCGAGGTTGAAACCGAAGGCCTCATCGATTTCCCCACCCTTTCCCCGCCGCGCATAGCGCTTTCCATTGGGACTGTCCTTGCGCGCAATCAGTCCGGCGTCAACGAGCATAGCCAGATGCCGGCGTAGGGTCGCTGGCGTCATGCCCCGGGCCCGGATAGAGAGCTGTACATTTGAGGGAAACACAACGAGGGAAGCACTGCCGGACAGCTCATCATCAGGCAAAAACGTCAGCAAGGCATCAAGAACCGTCAGCGCCCGGTCGCTCACGCAGAGATCACGGCGTGCCTCGCAGACCGATCTGAAGAGCTTCCACTTGTTGCGCCGGTGGTCCTTTGGCAAGGTACCGGCCTTGTGCTGTGCCAACATCATGGCAAGCGTCATCGGCCGCCGCCCAACAGGCGTCGTCACATATGTCGTATCCATTTTTCTTTCACCTACGTTGAGGCAAAAGAAATCCGCTCACCAAAATGGCGCCAAGACTCTTGACTGTGATTCGGGGAAATGCGATTCTTGATTTGCTTAAGATCGAGAAGGGCTTCCACGACGGCGACGTTTGGGGGCCTTTTTCTTTTGCGCGTTACGCTCCTTGTTGCTGTTGGTATTCGGCGAAGAGCTGCGAAAGCCTCTCCTGCACAAATCGGTCGAATCCCGGTGCGGCCTTGTTGTTGAAGACAAAAGTTGCACTCTTTGCTGACGTCTTCAGGGTGACTGGCAGGCCTGGAATTTCTGCGTTGGAAGCGGCCGAAACAGTACGCTGCTCCTTGTTCTGTGCAATTTCGAGAGCTCTCTGGAACCGTTCCGGACTGCTCAAGGCACGCCAGTTGTCCGCGGACAACTCCGTCGCAATGGTCTCGCAAATGCTTGGGGTCAGTCTTTCTGCGAGTTCCGCCCAGCGTCGCCGGCCGACATCTGGAGCAGCGCCGATTGCCGTAAGGACGGCCATCGGAACCTGAGAGATGACCGACATCATCTTGGACAGCGCAGCCTTGTCGACGCCGAGAGACGCCATGATCACGTCGCGACCGAAGCCGCGTTCCTCCAGGCGTGCAGCAAACAATGCCCGCTCGATGAATGACAGGTTGGTGCGGGCGCTGTTTTCCTGGCCTTGGCTGACCACCAGCTGTTCGTCGGTCAGTTCGCGAATGACGGCTCGGACCTTGATGCCGAGCATCCGCGTTGCCGCCAAACGACGATGACCATAGGCGACCTGGTATCTCGATTTGGCCTCGGGATGCGGCCTGAGCAGAACCGGAACCTGCTGCCCGTGTTCGCGAATCTGCTCGACGAGTTGTGCAAGTTCAACGGGATCGATTTCAAGGCGATCGGCAACGAATGAGGCGTCAACGAGAGCCGGATCGATCTCGACGATTGTCTGCCCCTGTGCCAGCTGCCTTTCTAGGTCGGTGGCGCGCTCCATCTTCTCGGTTATGTTTCCGAGGGTCTTGGTAATGCCCCCGACAGGTGAGCCTGAGCGGACCGTCGGAGCAAGGCCGGCCAATGGCCGGCTGTCACGATGAGGTGCCGGTTCGGGGCGTTCCCCGTTCGGGCTCGAAATCTCAAGCAGGTTCTTTCTCGACATTCACTTACCTCCTTCCCCAGGTCGACCGGATGTGGGCCTCGATTTCGCTATTGACGAGATTGAGGGAATCCAGTGCGCGATCGTAGGTCCCGCGGGTAAATTGCGCGCGGTCCACCTCATAGAGTGTCTGCTTCGTTACGCCGGCATCGGAGACAGCCGTCGATTTGAGCATCGCATTGTGAAGCATGCGATTGCCGAAGATCGCGCGCATGAAACCGGTCATCTGGCTCTGCGGTCCATCATTGGGCTCGAAGCGGGTCACGAGATACCGCATCCAGTCGTAGCTTGTGCGGCCCCCTGCCCTTTCGACCACGGACATCAGCTCGCTGGTCATTGTCAGGAACTGCGACATCGACATGACGTCGAGCATCTGGGGGTGAACGGTGATCAATACCGATGTCGCCGCGCAAAGGGCAGACATCGTCAAAAATCCGAGTTGCGGCGGGCAATCGATGATCACCAGATCATAGTGGCTTTCGATGTCCGTCAGTGCTTCGCCGATACGGGCAAAGAACATTGTCTCGGCGTTGCCAGATGCCATCGCGCGCGGCGTCTCGTGCTCGAATTCCATCAGTTCGAGATTGCCCGGAATAAGATGGAGGTTCGGCGTGTAGGTCGCGCGCACGATTTCGGCGATTGGCCGCGGATCCTCGTAGCGGATAGCGCCATGGAGGGTTTCCCCCTCGCCGACATCCAACTCAGGCTGATGACCAAACAGCGCCGACATCGACGCTTGCGGGTCGAGGTCGATCGCCAGAACACGGTAACCCCTCAGTGCCAGATATTGCGCCAGATGCGCGGCGGTGGTTGTCTTGCCCGATCCGCCCTTGAAGTTCATGACCGAGACCACCTGAAGTTTTTCGGAGGCCTTGCGGGCGGGGATATATTTGGTGTTGCCGTTGCGCTGGTCGAGCGCATGGCGAATACGATCCATGTCCTCGGCGCTGTAGAGGCGGCGGCCATTGGCCAGGGGATCGGGGCCGTGGCCCTCGGCTGCAATCTGGCGCAGGTAGCCCTCGCCGATGCCGATGAAGCTTGCCGCTTCGGCCGGCGAGAATGTCCGCAGGGTCTTGCGTGCCAACGGCGAAAAGATCTTCGCCTGGTGCTGCTGAAGCTGGTATGAGAGTTCCTGCGCATCTGTTGCCAGAAGCGAGGGGAGGTGCTCTTGATCATCCTGAAGGGCGAGACTCGGCTGCATAGTGTTTTTCCAATCAACTGCGCAAATGTTCGAATAGGGTGGAAAACTGCGCAGTTAGAGTATGCTCCGATTCGTTACCAATTTACAAACGCTTAACCATGACCTGTGGAGAGCCGATTTGATGGGCCTTTCGGGCCAAGAATGAGCGTCCGCGGCACCCCGATTTCCAAGTTGTCCGCGGACAACTCTCGTTGTCGTTAGCACGGTTCTCAGTGAAGCAGACTCCTTGCGACAGGTCTGTTCCATCCGGCGCCAGCGGCGACGCACCTCATTCATCAGGATAGCGGTGGGTTGAGAGACCACTCCGGTCCGCCTCGCGAGGGTTGATTCCGCGGCGGCGAACGCCGTTTCCAGGCAAGGCGAGCATGTCGGTCAGGATCAAGGATATTGCCGCTGAGCTTTTGGTCAGTTCTGCCCGGCGGTCGGCACGATCTTTCGGCTGCATTCGGTCGGCCCTGTCGTAGCCGATGTGTGGCGCTGAGTGCTGTGCGTCGCGACATCTGCGTGGCGGTGCGGCTCTCACCCGCGGGCTCGTCCCGCGAAATTAATAGGCGGCGACAGCAGATCGCATCAAGAGATCTGATCCTCAAGCCCCAAAGTTGCAAACAAGCAACCGCCCTCGCCGCTGCGCAAATGTCCACATCGTCGCGCGAAGCAGAATTTTGAGATGCGTCCCAGAAAGGCTTCGAGTCGGACACCATGACAATGGTTGGTGGCGGCGCCTTGCGTGGGGCAACCTCTACAAGATGGCGAAGATAAGCCGTGCCAGCGATCTCTGTTACGCGCTGGAAGCAGCAGCGGCCAGTGTCATTCGTCAGTAGGGGACTGGGAGCGACGCGTTCCAGCGTCAGGCAATTGCGAACGCGCGACTTTGATGAGACGTCGGTTCGCGTTGGGGAATTTTGTATCGAGGCGGATAGGTGATCGCGCGGCTTGTTTTCTGCCAGCCGGCCAACCCGCCCTGTGGCAAACCTCGGCCAGCGCTCGGAGCATGCCGGAAGAAGGTCACGCTCGAAACGGTCCCGGCACCTTGCGAAGCCGACATGTCGGGAAGATTGCTCGCCCGTTCCCACCCTTGCGAGCGCTGGTGGACTGTCAGCGCCGTTGTCCACCCGCCAAGATGTAAAGCAGCACAACAGTTGTCCGCGGACAACTCCAGTGCCCCAGTGATTGCGCTCATCTTGCCGATGCGACACCCACAATAGGCCGTACACACCGGCGCCACTCAGGATGCGATCTCTTCCGCGCCGGCGCTTATCAGGCTCCAGTTGCGATCGCCATGCGCGCCGACGCTTCTTCCTGTCTCATTCGCGCCGCCATAAGCCCGTTGACATTTCCAACGTAGCGCTGCGGTTTTCCTGCGCCGTGCCAGAAAACAGAGGGCGCGTGAGACCGGCGAGGGGGCTCCCCTGGCATCGACGCGAGGATCGGTTCGCATCAGACCAGTCCGATGCTCGCAGCTGGATTGGCAGATCCAGAGCCTTCCGGCGGATGCCAATGCCCGTTCGGGGTTGACGAGCTGCGCTGGATGAACATTCAGGGGAGGGGATTTGCTGCGCGGGGGGCGTCCGTCCTTGGTATAAGCCGCGATAAGAGATCCTGCGGCGCACCTCCATTGTTTGGCATCCGTGATGCGATCACGGCGTCCAGCGCGGGGGCTGAGGCAGGGTCCCGCGCGTAACGTCCCGCCACGGCCCGTAAGGGGTGCCTCGGCACGTGGGTCGTGCTCTGCGGCATGATTCATGCTGCTCCCAAGCATCCCACCTCCATCTCCTGGTGCCCGGCTGGCCGCCCCTTCGCCCTTGTCCCTTGCCAGGTCGGTTCGAATGCCAAGGACATGCCGCTTGTCATTGACAATTCCGAGGTCACTTAACTCCTGGCGGCACTGCCTCACGGGTTGCCCGCGGGAAACATTTGTCGGACGCTCGATTTTCTTCTTGGAAGGCCTCCGGCTTGGTTCGTCGATGACACCGATATCTGCCTTCTTGATCGCAACGCCACCCGGCACCGGCCTTGTTGTTTCCCCCTGTTGATCTGCGCGCAAAGCCAATTTGGGCCAGGACTTAGCCCGGGATCTCGAACCCATTCCTCGCCGGGTCTTCATGGCAGACGCCCGCGGCGAGGTCGCGATAGTCGTTTTGCGTGCCGTTTGAAGACGTCGCCCACCTTTCGCGACCGGCACCGCAATCCTGCTGACGCCATTGGGTCGGGGGCTATCCTTGGCAACGCGTGGATCGGATATTGCGGACATTGGCCCTACGTTAGAGACGGTTCGGCTTGATAAATCCGTCGTCAACGGGTATGTTTGCCAGGTGCCAGCCTGGTTGGCCACGTGCGCCGCATGCCATGCACAGTACTCTCCAGCGATCGACTTCCAGGGCCCGGAAATAATGGCTGCGTAGGCTGTACGGGCAGCGGAAGAAAAGGCCGATATTACTTCCGGCACGAAAAATAATGTCATTTCTTCAGATGGTTAATAGTAGAATAAACTGGGCAGCGCAGGATCAGAATCCAGCTGTGGTGCAGGCGTGAGCTGAGAACTGCAGATGGGGATTATGCGGAGCACAAGCACTTTCGCAAAAGACCCCGGGCGGTAGATAGTGGCAAGCGAGTTATGCGGCTGGTTTTTCCCTCCCCCCTCGGAGCTTGCCCGCGCGCTGGCGATCGAGTGGACAGAGGCGAAGTAGGGCCGTCAGCCGAGACTTCAGTCACAGGGTGAGGAGGGGGCGCCCGCCCATGCGGTTTCGCGGTGCTCACTCAGGCGAGGGGCATGATTCTCGGCGCATGGTACGGTCGGCTGTCTCATCGTGGCGCCGCCGCGACAGGGCGAAACAATACGGCGCTGTCGGCGCATAAGGTCCAGCGATGCAGCAGGTCGATCGGCCTTCTGCCGGATCCGCCGTAGACAAACTCTTCGCTCGCCCACCCCACTGACCATCGTGTTCCCGAAGGCGCCGCCAAAAGCGGATCTGCACGGCTCATGACCGGGAGATCCTGGCCCAAGTTAACGATCAGCAGTCTCTCGTCCAACGGGTCCGGGGAAAAAAACCGCAACAGGAAAGCCGACTGAGCAAGAACGCTTCCATCGACGTCGCCGTTGTCGGCTATTGCTGGCGTCTGCTGACGCAGGGCAATGAGATCCCGGTGCAACGCTATGACATGCCCGCTGGCGTCGACCTCCGACCAGTTGAGTTTCGAGCGGTCAAAAGTGCTGGGTTGAGCCGGATCGGGCATCCATTCGACGAAGCTATTGTCCTGTAAGCTCGGAAACTGTCTGAGGAAGTCGATCCGCCCGTTGCGCACAAGGTTCGCGAGTTCGCCCGACTGGTCGGCGAAGTAAAGGAACGGACTTGAGGAGCCGAACTCCTGGCCCTGAAATAGCATCGGCGTCTGCGGACCCAAAAGGAGCAGCGCTGTCATCGCGCGGACCCTTGCGGGTGACGCAAGCTTGTCCATACGGACGCCCCTGCCGGAATTGGCGATCTGGTCGTGGTTTTGCAGAAAATGGACAAAAGCGCTGGGACGCAGGTCGAAGCCTGGCTGCCCTCGTGGCGCGTCCTGCCAATCATATCGTTGACCCTGAAAGAGATAGCCGTACTTCGCAGCAGAAACGAATTCTTGTGCGCAGCCCTGATGGTCGTGGTAATAGGCTTCATTGCGTCCGGTCAGCGCGACTGTCGCGGAGTGGTGGAAATCGTCATTCCAAAGCGCATCGAGACCGTAACCGCCCTGTTCCAGGCTGCGCACCAGACGGGTCTGCTGAGGCTCGTTCTCCGCCACGAGGTATATCGACTTGCCTTCGCCGGCTCGGCGCGCCTCCCGAGCAATCACCTCCAATATATGCTCGTCGCCTTCATCGAAGAGCGCCTGCGTCGCATCCAATCGCAAACCATCGAAATGAAATTCATCGATCCAATAGGCAGCATTTTTCGCGAAATATTCGCGCGCACCGGCACTGTTGGGACCGTCGAAATTGATCGAACTGCCCCACTCGTTGGCGTAGCGATCCGTGAAATAGTCCGGCGAAAAATCCTTAAACCGGTCGCCGGCACCAAAATGGTTATAGACGACATCCAGAATAACCCCAATTCCGTGTTTGTGGGCCGTCTCGACGAAGAAGCGCAAGTCATCGGGCGATCCGTATAGGCGTGTCGGGGCATAGGCCAGAACGCCGTCGTAGCCCCATCCGAACGATCCGCAAAATTCATTGACCGGCATCAGCTCCAGGCAGGTGATGCCGAGTTCTTTGAGGAAGGGAAGCTTCTCGGCCGCTGCCCGATAGCTTCCCTCAGCCGTGAACGTTCCAATATGCATTTCATAGAGCACCTGACCGCCTGGGCTGAGGCCCGTCCATTCGTGATCATGCCAGTCAAAGTCTCCCGGATCGACGACCATCGATGGACCGGTGGGCCCGTCGGGTTGAAACCGCGATGCCGGATCTGGGGCAAGTTGGTCACAGCTTCCCAGCTTGAAGCGGTAAAGGGCGCCCGGCCTGAGGTTATCGACTTCGATTTGGAAGTAACCGTCATGCTGACGACGCATGTCGAACGTCTGTCCCTCGTCAAGCACAATTGTCATGCTGTCCTGTGCCGGTGCCCATACGCGAAAGGACACGCACGCGCCGATCGGTTCAGCGCCGATCGGATATCGTCGGTTTTCACCGATCTTTTCGTTACCTGCCAAGACGTCTTGATTGGCGCTCATATTTCACCCTCCAACAATGGACCACGTGCATCGACAGCCATGCGCGGGCGATGGTCGTAACCATGTTGCCCGGTCATTGTTCCATTCGCCTAGGTTCGCATGACAAGAATGGCAAAGGTCTCATATGGCTGGAGTTCGACGACACCGGCTAACCGTGTGACGGGCGCATAATTGCTGATCAGGCATTGACCGGAGACGAGCAGCTCTTCCGGCAGTTCGACGGTTATGATGCGGGCGGAAAAACTGGCGACCACCACCATGAACTCATCGCCGAGCCGGCGCGAATAGACGAATACATCAGGGTGATGGTCCAAGTAGGACTGGTAGCGCCCGTGTACGACGATGGGACTGTTTTTCCTAAGCGCGATCAGCTTTCGATAGTGGTTCCAGATGGAGTGTTCATCAGAAATAGCCTGTTCCGCGTTGATCACCGTGTAGTTCTCATTGATTTCAATCCAGGGGATGCCAGTGGTGAAGCCGGCATTGGCCTCAGGCGTCCACTGCATCGGCGTGCGGGCATTGTCGCGGCCATTTTCGTTGGCACCCTTGATGAAGTCTTCGGGCGAAAGGCCGGCTTCCAGGTGCAGACGGTGCATGTTGAGGGTTTCGATGTCCCGATACTGCTCGATCTTCGAAAACGGCACGTTGGTCATGCCGATTTCCTCGCCCTGGTAGATAAAGGGCGTTCCTTTCATCAGATGCAGAACCGTTGCCAGCATCTTGGCCGACTCGACCGGATAGCCTTTGACGTCTCCATACTTCGACACAGCCCGCGGCAGATCGTGATTGCCCCAGAAAAGGGAATTCCAACCGTCGTCGGCCAGCGCATATTGCCATTTGTTCAAAACGGATTTCAGCCTGATCAGATCGAACGGCCGCGAGCGCCACTTGCCGTAGACTTCATCCCATTGCTGCGTCACATGCTCGAACTGGAAAACCATCGAAAGTTCATTGCGGTTCCGGCCGGAGTAAAGAAGTGCGGAGCCGGGTGTTGCGCTCCATGCTTCGCCCACAGTCAATATATCGCGATCCGCAAAGGTCTGGCGGCGCATTTCCTGCAGATAAGTGTGCAAATGCGGTCCGTCTGTGACGACTTCGCGATCCACCTGCTTGCCGATATAATCGATGACATCCATGCGGAAGCCCGCAATGCCGCGGTCAAGCCACCAGTTCATCATCTTGTAGATCTCGTTACGGACTTGCGGATTTTCCCAGTTCAGGTCGGGTTGCCGCCGTGAGAAGAGATGAAGATAGTATTCGCCGGTTGCGGGATCGAGTGTCCAGGCGGGGCCGCCGAAAGACGAGGTCAGGGAATTCGGAGCGCTGCCATCCGGCCGGGGCTTTCTCCAGATGTAGAAATCACGGAAGCGATTATCGACCGATTTCCTCGCTTCAACAAACCATGGGTGTTCATCAGAGGTGTGGTTGACGACCAGATCCAGTACAATACCGATGCCGCGGCGCCGCGCCTCACTGACGAGCCGGTCGAAATCTGCGAGCGTGCCATATTCCGGGGCGATGTCGGTGTAGTTGGAGATGTCATAGCCGTTGTCGTCCATCGGCGACGTGTAGATCGGGGAAAGCCATATGATCTCGATACCCAGTGTCTTGAGATATTCGAGCTTGGAAATGATGCCGCCGAGGTCGCCGACGCCGTCACCATTGCTATCGGCAAAGCTGCGTGGATAAATCTGGTAGATTGTCTTGCGTTCCCACCACCTGTCGGTCCGTTTGCTGTCGTCGGCCATGGAAGATCCCCGCGGTGTCAGAGTGATTGCTGAACAAAGATCAGACGCGAAGAAGGTTCCGGCTATTCCGGCAAAACCTTGCCCACCGCTTTGCCGCCAGCATTCTTTATGCGCGATCGCATAAACGGGTCTATCTCAAGAACCGACGAAGGTCGCACCTTGCATCTGCGGTCAAAAAGGAACGTCTCTAACGATGCCGGGCGGCGATCTCACGGTTGGCCACGTCGGCATGGCCCAGCGATTTAGCTCCCCCTGTTTCTTCGAGCAGCAGGCGAAGCTCGCAAGCGCGAGTTGGAAAAACTTCCGAGGCGAGCTCCGGCCGCTGCGTCAAATATTCCACGAACTCGATAACGAGTGACCGAAGTGAAGCGTCGGCGATGGAGGTGAAGGCAGACAACAAGTCTTCTGAGGAATGAAAAGCGTCGGAGAACCGTGAAACTGATGCGTCACCGAGGGCGCCTACGAACTTTACATCGCCAAAAAGCCATTCGGGAGTAACCTCTAGGCACCTGGCGATCTGGAGGAGCCGTCCCGGGCTCAGTTTGTTGCGTCCCGTCTCATACTTTTGGATTTGCTGATAGGTGATGCCAATGCAGTTGCCGAGCTGCGTCTGCGACAGACCTAGGCGCCGTCGCTGCGCGCGCATCCGCGATCCAATGACCGCGTCAAATTCTTCCGGTTTGCTTTTCGTCAATTTCGCTCCGTTTGCTTCGGGTGATTGATGGTACTTGGTAGGAGCGACTTGTAAAACCTCTCCGGCGAGGCGGCAACGATCATACCGTCAGCATCGGCAATTTCGAAACGGTGGCCATTCACCTTCTGGCCTCCGCGAATTTTCTCCGCCATCAGATCCCTAGCGCTCGCCCTTGCTTCTTCGAAGGCAAGTTCGACAGTTTCGAATTCGGCACCGTCTGGTCGACCGCAGCTCATCGCCATTCGATGTTCAGAAAAACCGCGAGCCTGCGTCTTAATCGCATCAGGCCCACGGCGATGGAGGGCCTGGAACCTAATGGCTGTTCTTGTGGCTCCGCTGGCCCGGCTTGACGTGTTGCTCATGCGAGCCAGCCTGCTTGTCAGCCGATTTGCCTTCGGAAGGCGATGACTTCGTCGTCGAAGCCTGCTTTGAACTCGACTTGCTCTGAGCATTCCTTACGTGTGCGATCCGCCTTGATTTGCCACGGTGTTCCGCAGGTCGATCGAGCACCGTACCTCAGCGCCACTTCGGGTTCTGAGATCGGTGTCTGGCCGCTGTCGGTGAAGTGCTCCTGCAGTCGATCGGTAGACCAACGAATTCAATGCCTTTCCGCTTGCAGAGCGCCGCAAGCTTCTGCTGGTCGTCCTGGGTGAATGGCATCTGCGGCGGAATTTCCGCTCGCTCAGTGGGCACAGAGGCCGCACGGCGCGTCCCTGTCGTGCCGCTATTAGAGTGCAATGACGGACGAAGTTTGCTGGCTGCAGCACTTTCCGCAATGGGCATCGCATTGGAGCCAGCATTCGTCGTTGGACCGGCGATCCGGACAGGGCAACTCGTTCCGGTCCTGAGCGACTGGGACATCGCGACGGTGCTGGTCCATGCAGTCTATCCTGCCAATCGTCACATCGCCGTCAAGGTCAGGATGTTCGTGTCCTTCCTCGTCAATCATCTCTCCGGTGATCCGGACCTGCGACGAGAAAAAGCTAGGCCCGGCCAGCTCAAGTGCCGACCTCAATCTCGCTGCGGCTTTGCTAGAACCGCCCGCTGGCCGTCCACTCGTTAAACAGGACGGCCTCGACAAAAACCAACGCGCGATGGGATGAGGCTGAGTGGTCTATTTCCAATCGTCAAGAAGGTCGTTCGGGAAGCGGATCTGTGGCGGTTTTGTTGAGGCGCGTTTACACCTCTTGCTCCGGCGCTATCCGCGCTTCGTTTCAACATCGACGCGCAATCTTGCTTGGCTCGATGCCCCCTGGCGGAACTGGACCGCGATTGAACCGTTTCTCCGCAAGAGAGTGCGGGGGCGTCGAATTGACATTCAGCAATATAAGTTTTGGGAAGCCCTCACGTTCAGTGTGGCCGATCGCTTTCTTATGCTTCATGTCATCTTGCGACGCCGCGGCAGCGGCGGAAGGAAACGGCACCGGGGCGTCCGAAGCCTTGTTTTTAGTTCAGATCATGATCCTCGTCGTGGTCGGCAGACTCCTGGGCGAGGTGATGGTGCGATTGGGGCAACCCTCGATCATGGGTCAGATCATCGGAGGAATTCTCCTTGGTCCTTCCATCTTCGCGGTGATTGCACCGGGCGCACACACGGCACTCTTTCCGGATGGTGAAGCGCAGAAGGCGATGGCTGATGCTGTTGCCCAGCTTGGCATCCTATTTTTGTTGCTGCTCGCGGGCATGGAAACCGACCTTGGCCTAGCCCTAAAGCTTCGTCGCGCGGCTGCAGGCGTCTCGCTCACAGGCATCGTTTTGCCGTTCGCATTGGGCTTTGCTCTTGGTGAGCTCGTGCCAGCTACGCTGCTCCCTGATCCTGACGCGCGTCTTGTCACCTCGCTGTTTCTCGGTACTGCCTTGTCTATCTCATCGGTGAAGATCGTTGCATCAGTTGTCCGAGAGATGGATTTCATGCGCCGCAACGTCGGCCAACTGATCGTGGCGTCTGCCATCATCGACGATACGGTTGGTTGGGTCATCATCGCAGTGACATTCAGTATCGCGCAAAGCGGGCACGTTGACCTCACAACATTGGCGAAGAGTGTGGTCGGTACCGTCGCTTTTATGGCTTTGAGCTTCACAGTCGGCCGACGCATCGTTTTTGAAATCATTCGTTGGACGAACGACAAATTCAAAAGCGATCTGCCGGTCTTAAGCGCCATTATTGCGATCATGGGCACAATGGCGATCATCACCAATGCCATAGGCGTTCACACCGTGCTCGGGGCTTTTGTCGCGGGCATTCTGGTAGGGCAATCTCCTATCCTCACCAAGCAGATCGAAGGTCAGTTACGGGGGTTGACGACGGCACTGTTCATGCCGGTCTTCTTCGGACTGACGGGCCTTAGCACGGATCTCAGCGTGCTTGGAGAGCCCTCGATCGCTCTCCTCGCTGCCGGCCTGATCGTCATCGCAAGTGTCGGGAAGTTTGCGGGTGCATTCGCGGGCGCTAAGGTCAGCGGCTTCACTAACGCGGAGGCAATTGCACTCGGATGTGGCATGAACGCACGCGGATCGACAGAGGTGATCGTCGCCTCGATTGGCCTTTCTGTTGGCGTGCTGGACGAGCGGTTGTTCTCGGTGATTGTTGCCATGGCGGTTGTCACAACGATGGCCATGCCACCGACATTACGCTGGGCGCTAAAGAGACTGCCGATGCGGGACGACGAGAGAAACCGGCTGGAGCTTGAATCTTTCGAAGACACCAGCTTCCTATCGGATTTCGAGCGCGTTCTGCTTGTCACCGATGAGTCATCCAGCAGCGATCTGGCTTCCCGGGTGGCAGGGCATTTCGCGGCGGTCAGGAATATGCCTGTCACCGTTCTG
>Ga0209025_1000961_pt1 | contig 43426 bp, 42 predicted proteins | sample AraplaMF_Col_mLB_FD_184256 | JGI IMG/M metagenome (GOLD analysis project Ga0209025, IMG submission 184256) | Arabidopsis root microbial communities from the University of North Carolina, USA - plate scrape MF_Col_mLB (SPAdes) (version 2) | ecosystem: Host-associated > Plants > Roots > Endosphere... | reverse complement strand
CTTCGGCGGCGTGTCGGGCTCCATGTTCGCGGCCTTCCAGGGCTTCGTCTCGCCCGAGTCGTTCAGCCTCATGGAGTCGGTGATGATCGTCGCCATGGTCGTGCTCGGCGGCATCGGCCACCTGCCTGGCGTGATCCTGGGTGCCGTGCTGCTGGCGGCCCTGCCCGAGGTGCTGCGCTATGTCGCCGGCCCGCTGCAGGCGCTGACCGACGGCCGCCTCGACGCCTCCATCCTGCGCCAGCTGTTCATCGCGCTGGCCATGATCGTCATCATGCTGGTGCGCCCGCGCGGCCTGTGGCCCTCGCCCGAGCACGGCAAGACGCTCCAGCGCAAGGGCGGCGTGCCGGTCGATCCGGCCCACGCCACCGTGGCGCCGGGCTCGCTGCAGACCCACGCACCGGGCGTCGACACCCCGGCCGACGAGCTGCCCGGTGCGGCCTCGCGTCCCATGTCGATCAATCCTTGAGCGAGGAGACGCATCCCATGAGCAAGGCAGACACCATCCTCGACGTTCGCGGCATCTCCAAGCGCTTCGGCGGCCTGCAGGCCCTGTCCGACGTCGGCATCACCATCCAGCGCGGCCAGGTCTACGGCCTGATCGGCCCCAACGGCGCTGGCAAGACCACCTTCTTCAACGTCATCACCGGGCTCTACACGCCCGACAGCGGCAGCTTCGAGCTCGCCGGCAAGCCCTACCAGCCCACGGCCGTGCACGAGGTGGCCAAGGCCGGCATCGCGCGCACCTTCCAGAACATCCGCCTGTTCGCCGAGATGACGGCGCTCGAGAACGTGATGGTCGGTCGCCACATCCGCACCCGCTCCGGCGTGGTCGGCGCGATGCTGCGCACCAGTTCCTTCAAGGCCGAGGAGAAAGCCATTGCGCAACGCGCGCAGGAGCTGCTCGACTACGTGGGCATCGGCAAGTTCGCCGACTACAAGGCGCGCACGCTGAGCTACGGCGACCAGCGCCGCCTGGAGATCGCGCGCGCCCTGGCCACCGACCCGCAGCTCATCGCGCTCGACGAGCCCGCGGCCGGCATGAACATGACCGAGAAGGTCCAGCTGCGCGAGCTGATCGACCGCATCCGCCGCGACGACCGCACGATCCTGATCATCGAGCACGACGTGAAGCTGATCATGGGCCTGTGCGATCGCGTCACGGTGCTCGACTACGGCAAGCAGATCGCCGAAGGCACGCCAGCGGACGTACAGAAGAACGAAAAGGTGATCGAGGCTTATCTCGGCACCGGAGGACATTGAGATGAGCGCAGCAGTGCAAACCCAAGAGGAAGTCGCGGCGGGCGCTTCGCAGCGCAAGGCCGCTGGCAAGGTGTTGCTCAAGGTCAGCGGCCTGAAGGTGGGCTACGGCGGCATCCAGGCCGTCAAGGGCGTGGACTTCGAGGTGCGCGAGGGCGAGCTGGTCTCGCTGATCGGCTCCAACGGCGCGGGCAAGACCACCACCATGAAGGCGATCACCGGCACGTTGCCCGCGGGCGCGGGCGACATCGAGTTCCTGGGCCGCAGCATCAAGGGCCGCGGCGCCTGGGACCTGGTGGGCGAGGGCCTGGTGATGGTGCCCGAGGGCCGCGGCGTGTTCACGCGCATGACGATCACCGAGAACCTGCAGATCGGCGCCTACATCCGCAAGGACAAGGCCGGCATCGCGAGCGACATGGAGCGCGTGTTCGTGACCTTCCCGCGCTTGCGCGAGCGCAAGGACCAGTTGGCCGGCACGATGTCGGGCGGCGAGCAGCAGATGCTGGCCATGGGCCGCGCGCTGATGGCGCGCCCGAAGGTGCTGCTGCTGGACGAACCCACCATGGGCCTGTCGCCGATCATGTGCGACAAGATCTTCGAGGTGGTGCAGGCCGTGGCCGCGCAGGGCGTGACCATCCTGCTGGTCGAGCAGAACGCCAACCGCGCGCTGCAGCTGGCCGACCGCGGCTACGTGATGGAGTCGGGCCTGATCACCATGTCGGGCGATGCCAAGGGGCTGCTCAGCGATCCGAAGGTGCGCGCGGCGTACCTGGGGGAGTAGGCTTGCGCGACGGTCCCGGCGGCCGTGCAACGAAGGGGGGGTGCAGGCATTGCGAACTTCGCATTGCCGCCCGAAACTTCGCAGAGCCTTCGGCCTTCGGCTCGTCCTGCCTTTCCAATGGCCGGACTGTGACTCGTCGGGCTTCCTCGTCTGCTTCTGTCCCTGGTCATCTCTCGAATCCCATCCGGTCGACCGCGGTGACCGCCAGGTGCGCGTTGAACTCACTCCCCGAAGAAAATGACATCCGATATCCGCAAGCCCCCTGCCGCGAACACGTCGGAACGCATTCGCGCCGTTTCCGACCTGCCCGGCCCCGAGGGCATTCCCATCCTTGGCAACGCTTGGCAGATCGATCCCTCCAAGGCTCGCCGGCAGTTCGAGCGATGGGCGGCCGAGCATGGCACGCCCTTCCGTCTGAAGCTGGGCCCGAAACAGGTCGTGGTCTGGGACAGCCACCATGTCGCCCAACAGTTGATGCGCGACCGGCCCGAGCGATTTCGCCGCGGAGGGCGCATTTCGGAGGTCCTGGATCAGATGCGCATCGGCGGTCTGTTCGCCGCCGAGGGCGCGGCCTGGTTGCCTCAACGCAGGATGGTGATGCAGGCCCTGAACGGAACGCACTTTCCGGCGTTCTTTCCTGTCATGCGCACGATCGCGCTGCGCCTGCATCGACGGCTCGCGCGACTGAGCGACGAAGACCAGGTCGTGGATTTGCTGGAAGAACTCACCGGCTTCACCGTGGATACCGTCTGCGCCCTCGCATTCGGCTCGGACCCCGACACCATGGAACAGGGCCCGGACCGCATTCAGCAGCACCTGAAAAAGATCTTCCCGATGTTCATGAAACGGTTGCTCGCGCCGCTGCCGTACTGGAACTGGTTCAAGCTGCCGCAAGATCGCGCGCTGGATGCGGCGCTCGATGAGGTCCATGGCTTCGTCCGCGGCCTCATCGACCACGCGCGCCAAGAGATTCTGGCGAATCCCGCGCACCCCGCCACGAACCTGCTGCAGTCCATGCTGATGGCGCAGTCGCACGCATCCGCGGAGGGCGGCGACGCCCGGTCGCTGTCCGACGATGCCATCGCGGCCAACGTGCTGACGCTGTTGCTGGCGGGCGAAGACACGACCGCCCACTCCCTGGCGTGGTCCATTCCCCGTCTTTGCGCGGACACGGCCTTGCAGGAGGAGCTGGCCGTTCAAGCGAGCACGCTGATGGGCCAGGACGTGGTCTGCGCCGACTATGGGTTGCTGAAGCACTTCGACCTCTTCGAGGCCGTGGTGACCGAGTCTCAGCGCCTGCAGCCCGTGGTGGGCATGCTTTCATTCACGCCGACTTCGACGACGGTGCTCGATGGCGTCGAGCTCACACCGGACTGCATCGCGTACTTCATCACGGGCCCGGCCATGGTCGATGCGTCGAACTTTCACGATCCGCTGCGCTTCGACCCGCGACGCTGGCTCGAACGCAGGGAGGGGATTGCGCACGAGCCCCGAGCCTTTGTGCAGTTTGGTGCCGGGCCACGCGTTTGCCCGGGTCGCCATCTCGCAAGCGTGCAGATGCGGCTGGTACTGACGACCCTGCTGAGGAATTTCCGGATCGAGCTGGCGTGCGCGCCCGACGCGATCGAGGAGATCAACGCCTTCACCGTGATGCCGAGCCAGATGCCCGTGCGGCTGCGTCCCAGACGATGAATGCGCTCACGCGGGCCCGACCAGCCCCCAGCCGCTCCGCGGACCTGCTAGGTCTTGGCGATCGCGTCCCGGAGCTTCACTTCGTCTGATGCGATCGCCGCGAGTTCCAGCAGGACGCGTCGCTGGCTTTTGTCCAGCTTGCGCGGATGAAAATCGATGATGCAGATCGATCCCAGGGCGAAGCCATCGGGATCGTAGACGGGCGCTCCCGCGTAGAACCGGAAGTACGGCGCCTGGGCTACCGCGGGGTTCTGCGAGAAGCTCGAATGCGCAGCCAGATCGTCGACTTCGAAGACACCCGTCTGGAGCACCGTGTGATTGCAAAACGCCCAGCTTCGGGGGGTGTCGACCAGGTCAAGCCCTTGCCGGGACTTGAACCATTGCAGATCGGGCGTGAGAACGGTCATCAGCGCGATCGGGCTCTTGAGTCCCTCCGCCGCGAGCCAGGTCACTCGATCGAATGCCGCTTCGGCCGGCGTTGCCACGAGGCCCGAGCGCTGCACGGCCTGCAGCCGGCTCGCCTCGTTGGGTGCGACCGGGAAATCAGCGGCCGAAACCTTGGCGAGCAGATCGCGAGGATCGTCCACCAGGAGCTTGATCACGCTTGCCAGCGTCTTGCGTGACTCGAGACGCACATTCGAAGGCAGTGGCTCATCGAGCGTCTCGCCTTCGCGAAGGACCGCGAGAAAGTCCGTGTTCTTGAGCCGGCTGTCCATCGCGATGCTCTGCAAGAGCGCCACGCCCTCGCTTCTCCAGCCCTCGAGGTCCACCACGACGATGGCGGGTGGCCGGTTTCCCGCGACCACCGCGGCCGTCCAGGTGCTGGTCACGAACTGAGGCACCACATGGCCGATCTTCGCGAACAGCTGGCGAAAGAGCGGTGCCCGCTCCGCTGTCGTCACGACGAGGACCATTGCCGAGCCGGCATGCCCGGCCGCATGGGACTGGTCCATCAGAAGGTCCACGTCGGACCGGTGAACACGCCTGTGTCCCCCCGGCGTTTTCCAGGACGGGAGCCTGCCGCTTTCGATCAGGAGCTGGGCCGTACGAACGGATATGCCAAGCAGCTTGGCGGTCTCCGTGGTTGTCAGGACGCTGTCTTCCATCTGGCTCGATCACGAAAAGTAGGGGTTGTTCACGGGATCCGCGACACCCGAAGCTTAAGCGAGCGCGCTTTATGTCAATCGAATGTATTGCAAAGACCGTCCCAATTGGTCGTTTATTCGTGCAAATTTGATAGTTTTGATAATTTTGAAAGATACTCACGCCTACCCTTCGCCCGTCGCGAGAGGTGAGTCCAACCCTTCAGCACTACCAACCATGACCTCGACCAACGAACGCCCTCACACCCCTGCCATTCCTCAGACAGCTCCCGACGCCCACTACGATTTCATCGTCTGTGGTGCCGGCACCGCGGGTTCCGTGGTTGCCGGCCGGCTGGCCGAAAACCCGGAGGCGCGCGTCCTGCTCATCGAAGCCGGTGGCGATGACGAGCATCCGAATGTGCTCGAGCCCGGTAACTGGCCACTGAATCTCGGCAGCGATCGCGACTGGAATTTCGCGGGGGCTCCCAACCCGCATGTCAACAACCGGCAGATTCCCTTGAACATGGGTCGCGGCCTCGGCGGCGGCTCCAGCGTCAACGTCATGCTCTGGGCCCGCGGCCACAAGAACGATTGGGAAGACTTCGCGAGCGAGAGCGGTGACCCGGCCTGGGGCTACGAGTCCGTGCTGAAGATCTACCAGCGCGTCGAGGACTACTGGGGCACGCCCGATGCCGCCCGTCGCGGCACCGGGGGCCCGGTTCACGTCGGTCCCGCCCGGGAACCCCAGCCGATCGCCCACGCCATGATCCGCGCCGCCAAGGATCTGGGCATCCCGACCTTCGACAATCCCAACGGAGAAATGATGGAGGGCCGTGGAGGTGCCGCGATCAACGACCTGATCGTCAAGAACGGGAAGCGCAATTCCATCTACCGCGCCTACGTGCATCCACGACGTGGTCAATCCAATCTCACCGTTCTGACCGACACCCTCGTCAGCCGCCTGGTGTTCGACGGCAAACGGGTCATCGGCGTGGAGACCGTGAAGGACGGCCGGACGCAGCGCTTCTGCGCGCACAAGGAGGTGGTGCTCTCGCTCGGCGCGGTGAACACGCCCAAAGTCCTGATGCAATCGGGCATCGGTCCCGAGGAAGAGCTGCGCCGCCACGGCATCCCCATCGTCCAGCACCTGCCGGGCGTCGGCGCCAACCACCAGGACCACGTGTCGTTCGCAGTCATCTTCGAATACGAGACGCCGCAGCCCGTGGGCCATGGCGGCTCCGAGGCAACGCTCTACTGGAGCAGCTCGAGCGGGCTGCGGCTGCCGGACATGTTCCATTGCCAGGTCGAGTTCCCGGTACCCAGCGCGGAGAATGCCTCGCTTGGCGTTCCGTCACATGGCTGGACCATGTTCGCCGGCCTCGCGCACCCCGAGAGCCGCGGCCGCGTCACGCTGTCGGGGCCGCGTGTGAACGACGCTCCGATCGTCCAGCCGAACACCTTGTCGGACCCGGCCGACCTGCGCGGCGCCCTGGAGAACATCCGGTTCGTGCGGGAGCTCGGTGCCCAGGCATCGTTCAAGGGCCTGGTCAAGGGCGAAAGTCTTCCGGGGAAGCTGGATGCGAAATCGCTGGAGAACTATGCGCGCAATGCCGCCGTGACCTACTGGCACCAGTCGTGCACGGCCAAGATGGGCCGTGACGCAATGTCCGTGGTCGACGGAAAGCTCCGGGTGTATGGCGTCGAAGGTCTGCGAATCGCGGACGCATCCATCATGCCCCACGTCACGAGCGGCAACACCATGGCACCTTGCGTCGTCATCGGGGAACGTGCGGTCGAGGAAATCCGCGCGAGCCACGGCATCTGAGTCCCTCCATCCATCCTTCATCCACCTCCTGGAACAAATCAATGACCACCCAGCGAACCTTGAGCATCGTTCTTTCCATCTTCGGATTCATCGGCCTCGCGAAGGCCGAGACCTATGAGGGCGTGACCCACATACGATCGGAGCGGCCTCGCGCTGCCGTTTCGGCCGAAGCGCGCACGGCAGCCAGGTCTCCCGACGCGGGAGAGGCGTCCTACGCTGTCCACTCGGCCGTCCGCGTCCACCAGTCGAGCCGGGCCGACGTCATGCGCTCCACCGCCGAAGCCGCGCGCGCGGGCAATCCATACGGGGACCATGCGGGCGCTGGCGTGCTGAGCTTGCGAGATGGAAAGTGGACCCACGACGCAATGCCCGCTCAGGCAATGACATCGACCCCCCGGGCTGGAGGAAGCAGCAAGCAATGAATGTTGCGGTCGTGAGTCATGTGTCCGCATCCACCGCCTTGACGGCGATCCTCCTGGAAGAAGCGGACATCCATGTGACCCACTTCCAGGCGCCTGCGCCCTTGAAGATCGCCCTGCAGAGAGCGGAATTCGGGGCGGTATTGCTCGAAGACCATGCAGACCATCTCGACGGCTGGCTCGCAAGCCTCCAGGCCGACCGGCTGGTGCAAGTTCCATGCATCGTCGTCGGGCCTCGGGACCCCAGCCGCATGGCCCTGGCGCTGCAGAAGGGCGCGCACGACTATGCCATCGTCGATGTCGATGCGAGATGGCTGATCTGCCGGCTGCGCGCGCGGGTCAAAGCCCAGGCAAGAGGTCGCCCCGAGTCGCTGCGTGTCGGACCCCATGAACTGCATGCCGGCACGCAGACGCTCGTCTCGCCATCCGGCGAGACAGGCCTCACGTCGCGCGAGTTTGCGCTTGCCTGGATGCTCTTCGAGAACTTCGGCAGAGTGGTCGACCTGCGCACCCTGTGCGCCGAGATCTGGGGCCGCTCCGCGGACATCGGCAAGCGCGCGCTCGAGCAGCATGTCTACAAGCTGCGGCGCAAGCTCGGTGCGGGTACTTCGCACGCCTGCCACCGACTCCGGATCCAGACGGTCTACGGGATCGGCTACAGGCTCCAGCTGTAGAGCGCGCGGCCAGCGGCCTAGCTGGCGTCCTCGTGCCAAGCCCGGCCAGGTGGCGTGTCCGTCGGGGCCTCATCGAAATGCTCGCGGTAGTTCCTTGCCAGGGTCGAGCGATGGGCTACTCCCCAACGTTGCGCCACGGCGGCAATGCTTTCGCGGCCCGGCGACTGCTGAAGTTCGGTCCGCAGGCCCGCCATGCGAAGTTGCCGAATGAGTTCGGCCGGGGAGAGCCCGAGATGCGTCCGGAACGCCATCTGCAGCGCGCGTTCGGTGACTTCGATGTGTGCCGCCACACGCCGAATCGTCAAGGTGCTCTCGTCCAGGTGATCGAGCATGAACTGGTAAGCCCGGCGGTAGCGCGTCGGCAAGCGCAGAAAATCCGCGCCCGCTTCGCAGGCGCGCTCCTGACGTTCCAGGAAGCGCGAATACGGCAGCCGGTGCAGCTCGCAACGCAGTCTCAACATGGCCTGGGCTGCGTACTGCCGGAAAGAACGCAATGCCTCCGCATGCTTGCCCTGCATCGCATGCAAGCTCGAGGCACAGTACGCCAACTCCATCGCATGGCGATGATCCCGATGGCGCGCGGCGTCGGTCGCCAGCGGCCCGAGCACATCGATCGCCGCGTGCGCCCGCCCTCGATTGACAAGCACGAGCGCCGCCTCGACGCGGGCGGCCTGTTCCACCCGGCCGATGCGTCGATCGCGCCACCAGTTCAGTTCGTCGGACATACGCGCCACTCCGGCCATCGATTCGATCGCCGGATCCGCCAGCGCGGCGAGGAAGGCGAGCCGGCGCGATATCAGGGGCGTTGCCGACAGTCCAGCCGAAGCCGTGTGCAATCGCCGCGCAGACATCTCCGATCCTGCGGGGCGACACATGTCCATGACGGGCTCTTCGAAGCGGCGCAGCTGGCTGGTCATTTCCAGCTCGAGGCCGGCGACTTCGATCAATTGCCGCCACGCAGGGCCGACATGAACTGCCAGATCCGCGGCAAGCGCAAGTGTTCGCGAGGCGCGGCGCCGTTCTCCGATGCCCTGCACCGCCTCGCCAAGGCCGGACAGTGCCTCGACGCGCAGTATCGCGGGCGCATCCTTGCTGTCGGCGACGACGTTGAAGCACTCCGCGGCCCGGCCGAGCCTGTTGAGAGAAAGAAGCAGGCAGCCGCGGTCCATCGAGGAAAACCAGCGCGCCTGGTCCCGCGGAAGTCTCCGGTAGAGGCGAAGCTGACTCTGGAACAGTTCCTCGGCATGCTCCTCGCGCCCTGCCGCGAGCAAGGCCTGGCCCATGAGCTGGCCCAGTGCCGCCCATCGGTTCGGATCCGGTGCGCCGCCGGCGCGCTCGAGCCGCGCGAGGCCGATGCGCAGCGCGTCATGGATGTCGCCGGCCCGCACCGCACGGGTGACATCGCCATCGCGTTCGTCGCCGCGCAGGCACGCCATTGCAAGCAGCAAGATCAAAGCAATCCTCTTCTTCCGTTCTATCGGGCCGGACGATGCTAGGCGGATCGGGCAGCGGGCGGGCTCACATCCTTGCGATGGAATCCTCGCGAAAACTCAGGAGATGCAAAAGGCTGCATGGCAATCCGCATCGCATGGGTTCGCTTGTTCGCATATCGCTTCGCTGCGCGGGCCGCAGCGCGCTCGCGGATGCCGTCTCATCGGGCATCCCCTTTTGAAAAAGCGATCCAATGAAAATCATCCATGCACAGCCAGTGATCGAGTCGATGCACCAATCAGCATTGCTGCGCTACCGCGTCGGCACGTCGCACGGGAACATCGCCGTCGCCGAGATCGGCAAGGGCGAGACCACGGTGATGTTCATCCACGGCAATTCTTCCTGCGCAAAAGTTTTCGAGCACCAGTTGCTGGGGCCGCTTTCCCGCAGCTGCCGGCTCGTCGCCTTCGACTTGCCGGGTCACGGAGACTCCGACGATGCCATCGACCCCTATCGCACCTACACCCGACCCGGTTTCGCCGCCGCGGCCATCGAACTCAGCCGACTCATCTCGGTGAGCAACCCCATCGTCGTTGGCTGGTCCTTGGGCGGCCATATCGCCATCGAGATGATGGCAACGCTGCAGAACCTGCGTGGCGTCATGGTCTGCGGATCACCGCCGATCGGGCCGGGTCAGGCAGCCAGAGGCTTCACTTCGGCCGCGCATGCGGGCCTTGGCAGAAAGCGGTTTCTTTCGGCTTCGGAGAGGGCGGATTTCGCGCGCGGCATGGCGGGCGAACCGACGCCCTCCTTCCTGCTCGACGCGATAGCGCGTTGCGATGGGAGATCGCGCGAAATTCTGTTCAAGGCCCGGGACGCGGGCGCAGGCATCGATCAGCGCCGCATGGTGGAGAGCAGCGGGATTCCCCTTGCGGTCGTCAATGGCGCCGACGATCCATTCGTCAACATCGATTTTTTCGACGAGGTCGCCTATGCCAACCTTTGGGAAGCGCGGTGCCATCGACTGCGAGGCGTTGGCCATGCGCCGTTCTGGAGTGGGCCCGACCTGTTCGCGCCGTTTCTCGAGCGATTCGTTCGGGACGTCCAAACATCCGCAAGCGTCGTGCGTCCCTGACGCTCATCCATTGGCGTTCTCGCTGTTCAACCACGGATCGCCATCCGACGCGCCGAACATGGCGAGCAGATATTCATGCGTGAGCCACACCGCCGAAGATGCCGCCTTGCTGGAAAGCATGCAGAGCCACACGGTTCGGGCGGGAAGACTCCACTGCGGCAACACCCGCTCGAGCGCGCTTTCGAGCAAGGCATCCTCGATGACGAACGAGGGCAAGCAGCACACGCCCAATCCCGCCAACGCACCCGCATAGGAGAGATGGGTGTTCGAGCTGCTCAGCGCGGCTCTCACCCCAGGATCGAATCGATGCACATGCCCGGCACTGCCATCGGAGTCCGCGGCATCGCGACGGAGACTCAGCGTCTGGCTGCTTCCCGCGGCCGCGGGCCGCAGGAGCAATGCATGGTCGGCCAGTTCGCGAGGATGACTGGGTCGGCCATGCCGATCAAGGTAGTCGGGCGCGGCACACATGACCGTCCTGCTCATGGCCAGACCTCGCACGTCATGGTCGCCCCTGGGCGGATGCCGCCTCAGCGCGATGAGCAAGTCTGCGCCCAACTTCGTCCGTCCAGCATGCACCGACGTGTCGACATCGATTGCAATGCGCGGGAACAAGGCATTGAAGCGTGGAAGATGCTTCGTCAGTTGATGAACGGCGAAGTCGATCGGCGCCCGCAGCCGGACGACACCTTGCGTTTCGCGTCGGGCCTGCCAGGAGGCGCTGTGGGGCAGGGTCGCTTCGCCTACGCGAGCTCGCGCATCGCCCAGATACTGGATTCCCTTGTCCGTCAACTCGATACGGCGTGGCGCGCGATGGACCAGCCTGGCGCCGAGCCGCGCCTCGAGTTCAGACAGTTTGCTCGCCGCGGCGGCAGGAATCCTCTCCATCGATACGTCGTCGCCGGCGAGCCCGCATGCATCGACGATTCGAAGGTACTCCCGCATCGAGTCGAGGGGGTCCCTCAGCGTTGATCTCTCAGTTGTCTTGGCCATTCCGATTTCTCGAGCGTGCGATCCCCAAAGCGATGGATTGCCGTCAGGAACCCCAGCTCCTGACGCAACGGATGCGGCGAGTCACGGCAGCGTCCCGCGCAAATGGCAGTCTAGGAAGGGTGCGCCGTGCACGCCTCTACCAGAAGCAGGGGATGGATGGCAGATGCGCGAAAAACCGGCTGGCGGCCCTCGAGCTCAATGCGATTCGGGCGCGAGAAGGCAGGCCTCGAACAGGCGCAGACCTGCCTCGAGTGCGCCGAGCCCCCCGGCAATGCGGGAGAGCGGCGCCATCCGGTCGTTGAACTGCATCTGCAGGTTGGCGAGGATCTTGTCGACGCTTTGCTTGCCGTGGGGAGTCAGACGGATCAGGTAGCCGCGGCGGTCCTTCGGGTCCGGTTCGCGCGCCGCGAGGTCGCGCTTGACGAGTTGATCGAGGCGGTACGTCGCCGTGCCCGAGGTCACGCTGTACATCTTGAGGATGTCGCTGGGACGGAGCACGTAAGGGTCACCGATGCGCCGCAGGGCCATCAGCAGGATGAATTCATGGTGCTTGATGCCGAAGGCGTCGCACTGCTCGATGATGAACTTGTCGATCACCATGCCGATCCGGCGGATGCGCATACCCATCAGGATGCCATCGACACCATCGGGCGGAAGCTCGCCGCGCCATTGTTCGACGAGCACATCCGCGTTGCCCCATATGGGATGGAGGTTCGCCGCGCCTGCCGCGGGTTGCTCTAGCGCATAGGCGTTCATCAACCGGGTGTTCTCCTCCGATTCAGTGGGGACATGCGCGCTTTTCATGGGTGACAGACCAACATAACCTTAAAATTTAAGATACTTGAAAATTCGTTATACCACTGTCTAAAATACTTGCAAGCATCGCGACGCGAGCAGCTGCAGGCGTCAACCCACTCTCGATGGAACATGCAGATGGACCGTTTGCTTCAAAGGCCCGCCGCTGACTCGCTCCATGGACGGCCCCTGTCGGGCTCGCCGTGGTTAAGCGATACAGCGCTGCAGCCGGTGAGCCCGGCCGTAGACAGTCTCGATGCCGCGGAGCCCGCGTCCGCCGCGGCCATCGCGCAGGCAGGAGTCCGTTTCAGTTTCGATCGGTTCCAGGTTCACCCTGAGCAGCGGGCGCTGCTGGAAGAGGGTCGCCCCCTGCGCCTTGGAAGCCGCGCCTTCGATCTGCTGGTTGCGCTGTGCCGGCGCCCCGGCTCGATCGTTTCCACCCAGGAACTGCTGGCCGCCGCCTGGCCGAACCAGATCGTTGACGAAAGCAGCGTGCGGGTCCACATCGCGACGCTGCGAAAGGCGTTGGGAGACGGCCAGGCGGGCAAGCGCTACATCACGAACGTGCCGCTGCGCGGCTACTGTCTCGTGGCGCCGGTCGAAATCGCCGGCGATGCGAACCCGGAAGCGGCAACACCGCCGGTTCCTCGCGAGATCGTCAGGCCGAACGTCGACGCAGGGCTGTGCGCGCCGCCGCATGCCCATGGCTTGATCGGACGCAATCAGGAGAGCGATGAGCTGATGCAGCGCCTGCGGGAATATCGCTGCGTCACCCTCGTCGGCGCGGGAGGCATCGGCAAGACCAGCGTTGCCTTGCCCGTGGCACGGCGTTTCGCGGACGTCGAAGGCGCTGCGGTGGTGATCGTCGAGCTCGGTGCCCTGTCGCATCCGGACCTGGTCCCGATGACCATCGCCTCGTCGCTGGGGCTGATCATTTCGGACGGCCAGCCGCCGCTGCTCGCCATCGCGGCATTCCTGCGCGGCAAGGGCCGCCAGCTGATCGTGCTGGACAACTGCGAGCACGTCATCGATTGCGTCGCGACGGTCGCGGAGCACATCCTGGCGCAAGTGCCGGAAGTCCACTTGCTCGCGACCAGCCGGGAATCGCTTCGGATCCATGGCGAATCGGTGCAGCGCCTCGAATCCTTGTCGCTGCCGCCACCGGCGATGCAGAGCCGGGCGGCCGATGCCCTCCAGTACTCCGCCGTCCAGTTGTTCGTCAAGCGCGCGTCCGCGAACACCAGCACGTTCTCGATGGGCGACGCAGAGGCTCCGCTCGTCTGCGGCATCTGTCGCCGTCTCGACGGCATTCCCCTGGCCATCGAACTCGCGGCGGGTGCCATCGAGGCGGTCGGGTTGCGGGGACTCGTCGAACGACTGGGGGGACGGTTGGGAAATCGCCTCGTGATGACGGGACGCGGGCGCCGCACCGCCTTGCCCCGCCATCAAACGCTGCGCGCCACGCTGGACTGGAGCTTCGGACTCCTGCCGCTCGAAGAGCAGGAGCTCCTGGTTCACCTGTCGATCTTCCGGGGCGTGTTCACCCATGCGGCAGCGTCGGCGGTATTCGACCGCCCGCTCGAATCGATGGACGCCTGCCTCGCCGCACTCGTGAGCAAGTCGCTCGTCGTGAGCGAACAGAGCAACGACATGGTGGTCTACCGTCTGCTCGAAACCACGAGGGAGTACGCGGCGGAGCGCCTGGCCGCGAGCGCCGAGGCCAACGACGCCGCGACGCGCCACGCCAGGTACCTGCTGTCGGCCCTGCGGGCGGATGCGTCGGACTGCGCAAGGCTCACCGCCTCCAGCGAACTCGCAGGCCTCGCTCGTGGCGTCGAGGACTTGCGCGCGGCGATCCATTGGGCTTTCGACGCCGAGGAAACCCGGGACCTCGCTATCTCCCTGGTGGCATGGTCGGGGCCGCTCTGGTTCTCGTTGTCCATGCTGTCGGAATACAGAAAACTGGCCGATCGCGCGCTCGAGGCGCTCGATACGGGCAAGCCAAGCGCTGTGAGCGCCGAAGAGGAGATGCGACTGTGCGAGACGCTGGGACATGCGATCTGGCATACCCACGGCGGCGGCGCGGCAATGCAGAAGACATTCAGCCGAGCGCTGGCCATTGCCGACCGCCTCCAGGCAACCTCCTACCAGTTGCGCTGTCGCTGGGGCCTGTGGCTGGTGTGCAATGCCGAAGCGGACTACACCGGTTCTCGACGGCAGGCCGAGCAATTCGGCGAGATCGCGGTCGCCGGCGCCACCCCGGCGGTGCAATACACCTACGAGCGCATGATGGCGCTCGGTACGCACTTCGAAGGCGATCAAGCCCGGGCGAAGGAATTCGCGACGCGCGTGTTGAAGCAGCCGCTGGTTCTGGAACAGACCCTGCGCGGCACCGGCTTTCACTTCGATCAGCGGGTCGCGGGACTCACCGTGATGGCTCGCATCCTGTGGCTGCAAGGGAACGCAGAACAGGCACTCGACCACGCTCGTGCCGCGGTCCGGGAAGCATTGGCCATCGACCATGCGCTGTCGCTGTGCTACGCAATTGCCATCGGAGCAGCTCCCGTTGTCTTGTGGTGCGGGGATATGGAGCAGGCCCGCGAGTGGGTCGACCTGCTGCATCGAACCGCCCATGGGCGCTCACTGCATTTCTGGAAGTCGTTCGGCGAGGGCTACCAACAATTGCTGGAGATGACGGATCGGACGCAGTCCGGCGCCGATGTGCGCTCCGGGCCCGCCATCCTCAGCACGTCCTTGCACGAGACCTTGTGCACCGTTCAACCGGCGTTCTTCGACGAAGCCTTGCTCGAGCGCGCCACGACCGGACAATCCGGCTGGTGCACCCCGGAGCTTCTTCGCATCCAGGGCGAGCGCCAACGCGAGGGCGGCTCGCCCATCGAAGCGCTCGAAACTTTCCGCAAGAGCCTCGAACTTGCACGTGCCCAGCACTCGCACGCGTGGATCTTGCGCAGCAGCACCAGTCTCGCGCGCCTGCTGGGGGAATGCGGCCGATCGGCGGAGGGCGTTGCTCTGCTCGACAGCACATTGAGCCGATTCGAGGAAGGCTTCGCCACGCCCGACCTGCAGCTCGCCACTCGATGCCTGGAGACTCTGCGCCGCCAGCCCGAGTGAGCCCTTCGATGGCCTCGCGCCCGGACCCGGTCCGCGCGATCGCAGCGGTCAATGCAGGACACGGAAGTCGAGGTTCACCAAACCTCTTTGCGCAGCGACACTGACCGCATGCGTGCGGCTGTTCACGCCGAGCTTGGTCATGATCGCGTTGACATGGGTCTTGACGGTGCCCACGGCAATGCCCAGGCGGCACGCAATCACCTTGTTGCCGTGCCCCGCGGAGAGAAGGTTCAGCACTTGCGCCTCGCGCGCCGTGAGCGCCTCGCGCGTGATGCTGTCGGCCATGCGTCGGGCCAGATCCAAGCCGACGAAGCTCTTTCCTTCGGCCACCGTGCGCACCGCGTCGAGCAGTTCCTCTACGCGCGTACACGTCAGAAGGTAGCCATGGACGCCGCTTTGAAGCGCATGCCGCACCACTTGCTCCCGATCCTGCGTGGTCAGCACCAACAACCGGGTCATCGCCTGCGGCCTTGCAAGCTCGCGGTTGGACTGCGCCAGTCGCAGCCCGGTCGAGTAGTCGCAGATCACCAGGCTTGGCGTGTCCTCGAGGTCATCGCAGATCTCGAACTCAGGGTTGGCTCGAAGCGCTGCGGCCAGCCCCGCGGCGACGACGGCATCCGCGTGCTGCACACGGACACGGGTGCGATGGGCATGGATCGAGGTGAACATCATGGATTCCCAGTGGGTTCTAGCGAGGGCGGCATCGACGGAGCGGTCCGCTGAATCGGTGCCTTCTACGAAACGGATCAAGCAATGTGCGCATAGGCCTGCGACAGGCCGACGAGCCCCCGCTGCGCCGCAACGCTCACCACCTGCGTGCGGCTGCCGGCGCTCATCTTCTTCATGATCGCGTTGACGTGCGCCTTCACCGTGGCGACGGAAATTCCAAGCTGGCGCGCGATGAGCTTGTTGCACCGCCCGCCACTGAGGCCGTCGAGCACGTCCGTCTCGCGAGGCGTCAGGGACGCATAGGAAAGGCTTTCGGCCACGCGGTGAGCCACGGCCGCGCTCAGGTAGCGCTGGCCCGCGGCGACCGACCAGACCGCCTGTTCGACTTCTGTGGTCGAGGGACCTGGCACGACGTACCCATGAACGCCTTGGGAGAGCGCTTGCCGGACATGACGTTCGCTCATGTGTTCGGTGAAGACGAGCACACGAAGCATGGATGCCTTGGGCGCAGACTGCGGGGCAGCCATGACGGCCATGGCCGTATCGAAATCGCAGACCAGAACCTCGCAGCGCTGCTGCAGTTCACCCAGCTCCACGCCGGCCTGGATGGCGAGACCGGGCTGCGCGTCCAGTGTTGCTCTGAGGCCGAGTTCCACGATCGGTTCGTGATGCCAGACGCCAACCCGAAGGGGCACGCTCTTGTGCAAAGCTTCCATCAAGATCTCCAGTTCTTGCCACGGACGGGACTGTCTGTGGATGGACGCTATCGTGATCGCGGCGAAGTCTGTGAGCCAGTAATGCGTTGTTAAACGTTGGGAAGGCCGGGAGTTCACGTCCTGTGAACTCTTCTTGGGCGGTCCGGCAATGACGGCGAGGATGGTGTGCGCCACGCCCGTCGGGTGGCAACGCCAACGCTGCGCCACCCGGCTGTGCGAGACGCTGCGTCGATCGGCGTGGGAGCGGTGTGGCTGGCGGTCGCGCCGCGGCTCGGCGCCTTGGTGCAGGGCCCGCCCTGGCAGGACGCGGGCGCTCGCCGGCCGGGCTGCCGGCAAGCAGCAACAGCTCCGACGCGCGGAGCTGCGAATTCATCGTTCGCATCACGACGCGATGCGACGCGCAAGCCACGCAAGCCGCGACCTGCTCATGGCGGGGGTCGGCCAGCCCTCCGGACTGGCCGCGCAGGCGATTGCTACAGGGTAGAGACGGTGCCACCGTCGATGCGGTACTCCGACCCGGCGGACGATGCCGAGCGCGGCGACGCCAGGAACACGATCAGGTCGGCCACCTCTTCCGGCGTGGCGGGCCTGCCGACTGGGATGCCTCCGAGCGCATCCATGATGATCTTCTTGCCACCGCCGTAGTCGGTGCCCGCGTCGGCGGCCACGCGTTCCGCGAACGCGACGGAGGCCTCCGTCTCGATCCAGCCCGGTGCGACGCTGAGCACCCGCACCCCCTTGGGCGTCACCTCCTTCGACAACGACTTGCTGTAAGTCGTGAGCGCACCCTTGGCCGCGGCGTAGGCGGTGGTGGACGCGGGCAGCGGCAGCAGGCGCTGGATGGAGCTGACATGAACGATGACACCCGAGCCTTGCGCAAGCATCGACGGCAGCAGCGCACGGTCCAGGCGCACGGCCGGCATGAGGTTCAGATTCAGTTCGGCGAACCAATGCTCGTCACTGATGGCCGCGAAGCCGCCGCCCGGCGTGCTCGAGCCGCCAAGCACATTGATCACGATGTCGACACCGCCCCATTCTTCAAGGACGGATTCGGCGAGGCGTTTCACGCCATCGGCGGTCATCAGGTCGGCGAGGACGTACGAAACGCCTTCCACCGGTGCGGCCGGTGCCTTGCGCGCGGAAGTCGCCACCCGGGCGCCGGCATCCACGAGGGCACGCACGACCGCGGCGCCAAGGCCCAGGGTGCCGCCGGTGACGACTGCCCGAAGGCCATCCAGTTTGAGATCGAAGCTCATACGGCAATCTCCAGGTTTGCGATCAGGCCGCGCTCGAGGCGGAAGAAGAATTTGAGGTCGATCGGGCTGCCGCGAAAGTTGCCGGCCACGTGGGCTTGCACCTGGTGGACACCGTCGACCAACTCCGAGGAGAAGGGGTCGGTCGTGCAGGTGTACTTGGCGTCGGCTGCTTCCTTCCACGCCCTGATCGCGTCGCGACCGATGTACGTGTGGCCGTCATCCTTCACGACGGCCTTGGGGGTGAAGCATTGCGCCACGCTGTCGGGCCCTTGCGGGTCCGCCGCAAAGTAGGCGGCGATGGGTTCGGGAAGAGTGGGAGAGGCCATGGTGTGCTGCTTGGTTGGGACAGATCGAAGGATGCGCCCGCGTGTCCCTTTAGAGAATCTCCTAGAATCCGAATGGCTCATGTAGAGAAAAGCACATAATGCGAGGCTCCGACTTTGCCGAACTCAAGGCTTTCATCGCCGTCGTCGAGAGGCAAAGCTTTGCCCGTGCAGCGGAGCACCTGGGTCTGTCGCCGTCGGCGCTGAGCCAGACCATCCGACAGCTCGAGTCGCGCATCGGCGCGCGCCTGTTGAACCGCACCACACGCAGCGTCGCTCCATCGGCCAGCGGCGAACAGCTCTATCGACGCGTAGCCCCGCTGTTCCGCGAGATGGCCGACGCGGTGGCCGAGGCCAGCGACGCCACCGGGCAGATGAGCGGGACCCTGCGCATCAACACCCTCGGGATCGCTGCAAGAGAAATCATCGGGCCGCGACTCGGCCGCTTCCATCGCGCGCATCCGGACGTCGTGCTCGACATCGTCGTGGACGATGCGCTGGCCGATATCGTCACGGGCCGTTTCGATGCCGGGATTCGCGTGGGTGGACAGCTCGAGAAGGACATGGTGGCCGTCCGCCTGACGCCCGATTTGAAGATGGTGGCCGTGGCCTCCCCGGACTACCTGGCGCGCCATGGCACGCCGAAGTCACCTCATGATCTGCACGGCCATCGGTGCATCAACTGGCGACTCCGGATGGACGGGAGGCTCTACCGATGGGAGTTCGAAAAACGCGGCAAGCGACTCGAGGTTGCCGTGGAAGGTCCCGTCGTCACCAATCACGCCGACATCGGCGTGGCGGCGGCGCTCGACGGACTGGGTATCGCCTATCACTTCGAGCTCGATCAGGTGGGCGATTGGCTGGCGCAGGGACGGCTGGTCCAGGTGCTCGCCGACTGGTCCATCTCGCGCCCGGGGTTGTTTCTCTACTACTCGAACCGGCAGCACCGCCCCGCGCTGCTGGGCTCGTTCATCGACTGCCTGCTGGACCGGGAGCCGTCCGGCGAGATCTAGCGGGGTACGCATGCGGTTGCATGGGCTTGATACAGAAGCGTCAGGCCCACAGGGGCGGAGCGCGGCAATTGCAGAGCGCTCGCCCTGTGGCGATACGCCACTATTTGGTCTGACCGACGGCGTCCAGAATCACCTTCGCGACACGAGCGGGCTGCGATTGTTGCGGTACATGGCTGGCATTCAGGGTCGTGACGCGAGCACCGATCTTCTTCGCGAGGTCGTGCTGCAGCGCCGGTTGAATCATGCGGTCCGCGCTCGCGACGATGTACCACGACGGCTTGGTCTTCCAAGCAGCCACGTTGATCTTCTGCTCGAACGACTTCCCGAGGATCGGCCCCTGGGTCGCGGTCATCACCGAGGTGGTGGCTGCCGGAAGGTCTTGGGCGAAATACTTCGCGATGCCCTCCTTCGTCATCGTCAGGAAGCCGGAAGCGTCGGCCGTGATATGCGCGGTGCCGGGGGGCGTCGGATATCCCTTTCCGAGCTCGGCGGAGGTCTGACCCGCATCGGGTGCGAATGCGGCGACATACACCAGCGACGACACCTTCTCGTTCGCGCCGGCCTCGGTGATGACCGAGCCACCCCAGGAGTGACCGACCAGGACAACCTTGCCGGGCTGCGCGTCGATGGCGCGTTTCGCAGCGGCCACGTCGTCCTCGAGCGAGGTCAGCGGGTTCTGCACCGCGACCACGTTCAGGCCCTTGGCCTGGAGCAGCGGGATCACCTTGGCCCAGTCGGACCCGTCGGCGAACGCACCGTGGACGATGACCACGCTCGGCTTTTCGGTTGCGCTGGCGACCGATGTGAGCGCGAGGCTCGCGACGATGGCGGCGGAGGCGAACTTGATGTTTTGAACGGCTTTCATGACTGTCTTTCGGAATGGAATTTGGGGAGGTGTTCGAGGAGGTTGGGTTCGGCTCACTGTGCCGCGGCGAGATTCTTCAGAGCCAGTCGATGCTCGGCGCGCACAGCAGCGAACCTGGCGGGCATGCGCTGCGCGGGAGTGAGGCCATCTTCGCTGCCCGTGGGTGCGTCCCCTAGGCGTTTTGCCAGTTCGAATTCCTCGGCAACCAGCTGGCGAGTTTTTCCTTGCACCGGCAAGCGTGCGGGATAGCGATGGGGAGCGAGCTCGGCGGCGCTGAGCATGAGCACGCCGTGGTCGACGATGGCACCCGATCGCACCGCCTCCACGAACTCCATCTTGACCTGGCCACGCGATACCCCGGACCATTCGGCTCGGGACCCGCAGCGCTCACGTCGGATCTCGCACTCGGTGAGGCCGATTTCGCCTGCAATGATGATGTCGCCGTTGCGGATCGATTGCGCCGTTTCGGCACGCACATGTTCTCGCTTGAGGCTTTGCGACTGGGCCCACGTGGCGACACCCAGCAGGCATGCGATCGTGGCGGCGCTGCGGAAAGTTCGGTTTGACTTCATGACGTTGACTTCCAAAGAGGGTTGTAGAGAAGAAGGACACAGGTCTGTGTGAGCCTGTGCCTGAAGTTTCACTTTGCGTGTGCTTCTCTACATCGTCCTCGCGCAGGGGACCGCGCTGGGCTGCAGGCATGTAGGCGCCCTCGAACTCGAGGCAAGCCCCGATCTCGGCAAAAAGTTATACGCCGGGGCTGCGCGGTCCGATCCATCGATCACCTCATCTGTCGCCACGATGTTGCGATTGCGTATCCCGGACCGGCACGAAGACGCGGCGGACGGCCCGGTTTCGAAGGTACAGAGAAAGCCACGCGCCGCCCCCCAACAGCAGGCACACCAGTTGGGGCGGCGATCCGATTTCGCCCAGACGCAGATGGGTACAGATCGCTCCACCCAGGAACCCGGTCAGCAGCACCGCGCCAAGCACGCTGGTGACGGGAATCACGAACAAGGCGATGCACACGACGAGAACGCCTCCAATGACCGCACAAAGAGCCTGGGGGAACCCCGTTCTCTGCATGTTCTCGGCCAGGAGCTCGGGGGCGAAGAGGCATACCCCCGCATCGATCGACAGAATCAGGACGACGAGGGCGCCCACGACGCGCCCGGTCCACGCAGCGGCAGGCGACGGACGGTGAGATTCGCAATGCATGTCGACGGCATCAATAAGCCGGGACGCCTGCCTTGGAAGCCGCCTGATCGACGGCCGGCCTCGCCTGGCCACCGAAGTCCGTCGGGATCCGGCTGTTGAAGAACGCGCCGGCGCGGAGGTTCTGGTTCGCCGCGCGTGCCCGTGTTCGGGCTTCCATCTCCACCTCCGCGCGATCGCGCGGCGAGATCAAGGCTGTTGCCACGCCCGACGACGCACCTTCGGCGTAAGGATTCGAGGCGCGCGTTGCGGCACGCGCCTCGGCCTGCACGACGTGACGACTCTGGTTCGATTCATGACGCAGGACGCCCTGATATTCCTCTGCAGCCGCCTGAGAGGCGGCGCCGGCGAAGAGGGGCATGGCAAGGATGACGATGGCTTTTTTCATGGATGTAGAGGGATCGAAGGTCTGGAAAACGAACTGGCACGGATACGTGCGACATTCGCAATGATTTGATATCGCAATCTTTGTTATCGCGATATGTATTTGAGCATTGCTTGCTTTTTCTTGTCAAGCCATTATTTGCCGCGATAATGAATCGCTGTAAAACTCACGATCAGGCTCGAGGAGCGACCATGGCGGACCCAGCCCCCCTTCCTCTGGACGAACATCTGTGCTTCACGCTGTACGGTGCAGGCATTGCCATCAATCGGACTTACAAGCCGATGCTGGACGAGTTCGGGATCACCTACCCTCAGTACCTGGTCCTGAATGCGCTATGGGAGAGCGGTAGCTTGACCATCGGCGCCCTCGCGGCCCGGCTGGCCCTCGAATCAAGCACCATCACGCCGCTGGTGAAGCGCCTGGAACTCAACGGTTTTGTGGAACGGCAGCGCAGCGTCGCAGACGAGCGGCAGGTGCACGTTTCGGTGACCGAGCAGGGCCGCGATCTCCAGAAGAAAACGAGTTGCTTGACCGAAACCTTGGGCTCTCGGTCCGGAATGACGGCCGAAGAACTGGCGATCCTCAACGCGCAAGTCCGCAGACTTCGCGACGCGTTGCAAGAATCGGCGGCCCGCGCCGGCCTGTGAGTGGTCATCGGCGCGAGCGGATGGAGGGTTGCCCGAGCCGCTAATGCGCAGTGGGCGATCTGGCTCGCCCGGCCCTGAGGTCCTGTGCGCCGCGCAGCGCCGGTCGAGGTGGTTTTCCCGGACTTTTTTCACGCTTTCGCAAGTATCCATGCAACGTGGGTGCATCCGATGCCATGGCGTGCGGCGTACGCCATGTAATGAAAAAGACCGATGTTTTGGCCACCTCCATGGCAATGGCAAGGGATGGACTGGCCCTCAACCCCTCCGACGCGTTCGAATTCATCGCGGAACTCATCGCCAAGGAAAACCCGGCCTGGGATTCCTACGATCGAAAGGTGGAACGCCTGCTCAAGCTGGGCGCCTGCATCTGGAGCCTGCGGCGCGACCTGATCACGCCCTCGCCCGCGCACCAGCCGCCCGCGCGCTGAGGCTCGTCGCGCTCGCGCGAACGGACTATTCGGGAGGCGGGCCGCCCGGGGTCGAAGGAGGCGCGGCGCCCGAGGCCCAGAGGTCCATGAACCGCCGATTCGCCTCGAGCTTGAGTTCGGCCAGTTCGTTGAGCGCGCTCAGCGGGGCGCCGGGGCCGAGCTCGCGCAAGGTGTCGTGGAGGGCGGTCTCGGACGCAGCCCATGCAGCGTAGAGATCCTCGTCGAATGGCGGCATCGTGGTCTCCTTTGCATTCGTGCACGCGACGTGCGAGCGCACGTCGACCGCTTCTCAATGCTAAAGCGCTACATGTCGGATCGACTCCCCGAGCCGGCACTTTCAGCTCCTCCAAAAGGAGGATGCGCCGATGCGCTCAGCAGGGTCTTGTTTGGTATGCGCACGAGGAGCCTGTCCCACGGCGCCTGTTTTGCGCGATGGCGGCTTGCCAGCCTTCGCTCGCGGGCGTTCGCTGGTGGCGGAGGAACGGCCACAGATCGCCAACCTGCAACCAGACCGAGGAGCGCAGCGTAGGTCACTTCAAGCTGCCATCGGCCTGGTGCCCCCCTTGTCTGCGCCCCCGAAGACTCCTAGGGCAATGGCGAGAGAACCTCCGCGCGAGCCCGTGCGTTGCGAAGCCGCTCGCTGACGAATGCCGTGACGACGGCCAGCGCGATGAACCCCGCCGCGGCGGCGCCGAGGTTCGCGAGCCATCCATGACCCACCATGGCGCCCCCCAGGCTCGCGCCCACGGCCTGGCCGATGTAGATCGAGGAGGTGTTCAACGCGATGGACGCGGCGGTCAGCGAGGGCGCCTCGGCGGCCAGCCGCCCCTGCTGCATGGAATTGGTCGAGGCGAAACCCAGGCCCCACACCACCAGTCCGGCCGTCACCGCCAGCTGGGAGCCCATGCCGTCGTGCAGCAGCACCATACCGCTCAGGATGGCGAACAGGCTGAGCACGCAGGTGCGGAACACGCCGAGGCTCGAAACGAGGCGGGTGGCCAGCATGTTCCCGGCGATGCTCATCAGCCCGAACAGCGTGAGCTCCAACGTGATGCGCAGTCCCGACGCACCCGTCAAGGCGGCGAGGAAGGGACGCAGGTAGGTGAAGAGCAGGAACTGGCCGGCCCCCGCGAACACGGTCACCAGCAGGATCGCCAGCAGGACCCGCGACCCGGCGATCGCCTTCCAGCTGGCGAACGACACCCGCGCACCGACCAGCCGCGCCGGCACGCCCCTGGCAAGGACCGCACTAGTGCACAGGCCCAGCGCAGCCAGCGCGAAGTAGGCCTGGCGCCAACCGAGGGACGAGGCCAGGGCCGAGATCAACGGCACGCCGACCGCGAGCGCGAGCGACCAGCCGAGGAATGCCGTCGCGATCGCGGCGGGGCGCGCGCGACCTTCGACAACGAGCGTGATCGTGCCTGCCGCCTGCGGCGTGAAGATGGCGGCGACCGCCATCGTGACCACGCGCACCGCGAGCAGAACCTCCCAGGAGCTGCTCATCGCCGCGACGGCCTGCGCGGCCGACACGAAGACGATCGTGGCCACGAGCAGCGTGCGCCGGTCGATCCCGCTCGTGAGCCAGGTCATCAGCGGTGAACTGATGCACAGCACCACCGCGCCGGCCGACATCAGCAACCCGGCCGCTCCCAGCCCGATCTCGAAATGATGGGCGAGCTCCACCAGCATCCCCGCCGGTGCGAGCACCACCGAACCGGTGATGAAGTTGCCGAGCATGAGCGCGTACACCGTGCGGGCGACGCCCCGGTTCGCGCCGGGCGCGGCGTGTGAATCGCCATCGGCATGGATCGTTTCGCCTTGCGGACGCATGTGAAGCTCCTCGAGAGGTCTCTGGATGAAGGGCGCAGAGTTCTCTCGACGCTGCTCGTAGCGTAGGGACGAGGCGGCACGGGCGGTAGCCGCTATCCTTGCACAATGGCTGATAGAAAACGCACAGAGGTCGACTGGCAGGACGTGCGCGTCTTCCTCGCCCTGGGCCGCTACCGAAGCCTGTCGGCCGCGGCCCGGGCGCTGCAGGTCAATCACGCAACGATCGCGCGGCGCCTCCAGTCGCTCGAGGACAGCATGGGCGAAAAGCTCGTGGAGCGCAGGCCCGACGGATACGTTCTGACGCCCGCGGGCGAAGAGGCCCTGCACGCGGCCACGGACATGGAAGCCGCTGCGCAGCGGCTCACGCGGACCGGTCGCAACGAGGACGAGGACCTGCGCGGGGTGGTGCGCATCAACGCACCGCCGGCACTCGGCCATGCCTTCCTCGCGACACAACTGGCCAGGGTGACGGCGATCCATCCAGGCCTCGACGTCGACTTGGCGACGGACCTGCAGACCGTCAGCCTGGACCGCCGGAAGGCGGACATCGCGGTACGCATCGGCAGGCCCTCGGATGGCGACCTGATCGCCAAGCCCGTCGGCAAGCTGGTGTTCGGCTTCTACGGCGACGAGGCGCAATGCGAACGCGTGGAACGACAGGGGCTGGCCCCCGTCTTCGTCAGCTTCGACGAGCCGCACTCGAACATGCCCGAGGCCCTCTGGCTGGCGCAGCACTTTCCGCGCTCGCGCATCGCCCTGCGCGCGGAGAACCACATCCTGCAGGCCACCGCGGCCAAGGCCGGTGCCGGCCTGGCCCTGCTGCCGCACTACATCGGACGGCAAGTGCCCGAACTGCGGCCCTGCGCGCTGGCGCCGCTGCCGCCGTCGAAGGAGATCTGCCTGCTCATCCGTGGCCAGGATCGGCACGCGGGCCCGGTCCGTGCCGTGATGCGCCACCTGGTCGACGCCTTCAAGGAGAACCGGGCGCTGTTCAGCGCCTGAAGCGCCTTGCGCGAACGCCTTCAGCGCGCCGACTGCGCATGCGCGCGCGGCGACGTCCCCAACACGCGCTTGTAGGCCCGGGCCAGGATCGCGCCCGTGGAGTACCCGACCCGGTCGGCCGCCTCGTCGAGCGACATCCGCTGTTCGCGCAGCAGGCGTGCCGCCGCCTGCACGCGCCAGCGCGCGAGGTAGCCCATGGGCGGAACGCCGGTGTGTTGCTGGAACCGGGTCGCGAAGGTGGTCCTCGCCATGTGGCACAGGCCGGCGAGCGATGCCATGGTCCACGGGTGCTCCGGCCGCGTGTGCATGGCGTGCAGGGCGGGAAGCAGGCGGGCGTCGCGCCGCGCGCCGGCTGGCAGGGGTTCGCCATGGCGCTCATGGCCCTCATGACGCTCATGGCGCAGTTGCTCGAGCACGACGTGCCGGATCAGCGCATTCACGGCCTCCGTCATGCCCACGCCACGGCCGCCCTCGGCGACGTTGGACAGCCAATGCAGCAGGTCGGTCATCGGCACGAGCCAGGGCAAGGCATCGCTGCGCCGCCGCAGATGGACCACCTCGGGCAGCCGCGCGAGCAGCGGCTCCGCCTGCAGGCGTTCGCTCCAGAAGAAGCTGCCGCTGACCACCGTGGCCCGCTCCGGCTCCTCGCGAGCGGTGCCGCCGGTGGCGGCCTCGAGGTCGACGGCGTAGGTCAGGCCCGCGCGCGCCGATCGATGCGCGACGATGGCGGCGAAGGGCAATGGCGTCGCATGGGGCGTGTCGAACAGGCGATGGGCGCCGCCGCGCGGGAGAAACAGCACGTCGCCATGTTCCACCTGGAGCGGCGCGCCACCGTGCATGCGGAACTGGCAGGGCTGGCCCGAGAAGACGTACAGCGGTGCGCGCCGGCGGTCTTCGATGCCGACCGCGAAGCCCGTGCCCAGGCGAACCTGGAAGTGAAGGATCGGATCGAAGCGCCAGGACTCGACACATGCGTGATGGCTCGCGGCGCCCTGCGACCGCGGGCGCGAGAAGGATGGCTGATTCATCGGATGAGGGGATCGTCGTTGCAGTGGAATGCCCGTCGCCGCTTCGGGCACCCCGCACTCTAGGAAAGCGCGCGGCGCCAGGGAATTTCGATTTTTGTGATACCGTTTTTGAATGACCAGGCCCATCAGCGTCCGGCAGCTCCAATGCTTTCTCGCCGTGGCGCAGGAGCGCAGCTTCCGGCGCGCCGCCGAGCGGCTGTCCATCACGCAGCCGCCGTTGTCGCGCCAGATCGCGGAGCTGGAAACGGCACTCGGCGTTCGCCTCTTCGACCGCAACACGCATGGCGTGCGGCTGACGCCGGTGGGCGAGGTGGCGCTGCGCCGCTTCTCGTCGCTCATGGGGGAGTTCGACGCGGCGGTCGCGCATGTGGCGCAGGCCTCCCATCAATTGCCGCGCCTGCGGCTGGGCGTGCTGAACTGGGTGCAGCTGGACGGCCTCGCGGCCATGGAGCACGGCCTGGTCGAAGGCGGCCATGCCAGCGGTGTGGACGCGCGCACCACCACGACCATCGCCGCGATGTCGGCGCTGCGTAAGAACGACCTCGACGCGGCCATCGTGCTCTGGCCGGCCTCGATGCATCGCCTGCGCGGCGACCTGGTCGGCGAGGTGCCCCTGATGGCCTTCGTGCCCGCCACGTCGGCGCTCGCGCGCAAGCGCGCCATCCCCGTGCGCGAACTGGAGGCGCTGCCGCCCTTCTTTCGCTTCGCTCGCGCCGAGAACGCGCGCATGTATGACGAGTTCACGCGGCAATACGCCTCGCATGGCTTCGTCCCCTCGCAGGAGGCGGGAGGCCCCGATGCACTGCACGTGTTCGCGCAGATCGGATCGGGTCGCGGATGCACCTGCCTGCCCGCCCCGTTCTCGCTGCACCGCTATGCCGGCGTGCAGCCCCGGCCGCTGCGCGAGCGGATCATGGTGCCGCTCGTGCTGCTGACCTCCCTGCGCCTCGCCCAGGAATACCACGACGTTTTGGCGGCCATGGCGACCGACATGCTGAGAGCGGCGCGGCCGGCATCTCGGTGATGCCTCAGTTGCCCACCTTGTCGTCGAAGGCCGGCGAGACCTGCATCGCGCCCCACTGGAACCGGAGGCTCATCCCGTTGTTCGACGGTTCCTGCCTGTCGGTCACGCCCGCGGCGGCATCGAGCTTGGGGCCGAGCGCGATATAGGACGCATAGGGGAAGCGCTCGTCGTGCGGCCAGTTCGGGCTGCCGTCGTAGAAGTAGTCCGAGAGCTGGAACCAGATCTGCAGCTCGCTCTGCGTGACCCGGTCCCTGGCCTGCAGGGTCATCTTCGACTTGCCGAAGGTGCCGCCGATGTGAAGGCGCTTCTGCAAAGCGTCGAGGCGGGCATAGACCGCATCCGAGAACGGCGTGAGCGCGTCGTAGTCGACGAAGGGCCGCATCGCGAGCGCGCCCGATCCCGAATGCGCCTGGATGATCTCGTCGCCCTGCACGCACCGGCCGCTCGCCGCCCACTGGCCCTGGGTGTCGTCGGCGGGAACGATCACGAGATTGTTGTTCTTCAGCGGGCCATCGACCTCCTCGCGCCGCGCCTGCATGTCGGCGCGCAGGTGCAGGTCCACATTCACGTCGGCCAGGAAGGTGGCGCCCGCGCAGCTCCTGTCGACCCGCTTGCTCTGGTAGGTGACGCGGCCCTGCCAGGAGCCGAGCTGGCGCGGATTGCTGCGCAGCTCCTTGGCCGTCACCACGACCTCGCCGTGCGTCGCGTTGGCGAGCACCGCCTTGATCTGCGTCGACGACCACGTGGCGTTGACCGGCACCCCGTCCACCGTCACCCGGCCCGGTTCGTCGCCGAAATCGCCATGCACCACCAGCAGGTTGCCGGCCTTCATCTCGAGGTGGGTGATCACCGGCGCCAGCTTGGTGAAGAGATCGCCATCGACGCGGATGAAGGCATCGGGCGTGATGTGGCCGTCGTCGTCCTCCACGCCCGGTGCCGACATCAGGCCGCGCTTCTGCAGATAGGCCATCACGTCCTGGAAGACGAAGGAGCGGTTCGGCACGGCCACGGGCTCGTACTGGTTGACGCCGGCCATGCGGTCGACGAGCAGGCCGATGGCGGGGTAGCCGTTGGGGTTGGAGCTGCCGTCCCAGCCGACGATCGAACCCGCGCCGCTCGCCTTCAATGCGCTGCGGAAGTTCGCCGACTCGGCATTGCCGCTGTTGCACGAAAAGGTGATGACCAGCGCGTTCGGTGCGAACTTCAGATAGCGGCGCACGAACTTGTCGGTGAACGAGAGCTTCGGCGGATTGCCCTTGCCCAGCGCCTGCCAGATGGTCCGCTCGCGGTGGTAGATGAGGTTGCCTTCCTCGAGGTCCTTGCGGTGCACCGCGTCGTTGAGCACGGTGGCGAAGTCGTCGAGCATCACGGCGAACTCCTTCTGCACACCGGGCCCGTACATGGCCGAATGCGAGTTGAAGTACAGGAAGCCGACATCGCCCACGGCCTTGACGTTCGCCACCGTCATCGCCTGGCGCGTCACGCTGTAGCCGCGCTCGGTCAGCGCCTTCTTCATCGAACGCACCAGCGGCTCGCCGAAGCGGAACTCGTTCGGATGGGGCGCGGGCGCGCCGGAATGGACGAGCAGCACGGCCTTCGTGCTACCCGGGATGGCACGCACGACCGACGACACCGGGGTCGCGCCGGCGGAACGCAGGCCGGCGCGCTGCTCTTCTTCTTCGTCGGGCGCGGGCTCCGGCTCGGGCTGGTTCTTCAGCACGCGCCAGTTGTCGGAGAACAGGTAGTAGCGCCCGTCCTTGAAACGGGCCCAGAGGCTGGCATCGCCGACGCCGGCATCGTCGAATTCGGCCTGCGCGACGGTCCATGCGCGCAGCGCTTCCCACTGCTCGGGCGTGGCGTTCTTGCGCCCGCCGGTGATGGTTTCGAACTGGTCCGCGAGGCGATCCATCGCATTCAGGCGGGCCACGCTGGCGGCCTCGCCTTCGATCGGCGGCGGCGCGTCACCGCCCCCCGAGGGATCGCCGCCCGATGGAATTCCGCCGGGAAAGAAACCGTTGCCGCCGCTGCCGCCGCCACCGCAAGCGCCCAACGTCACGGCAAGGCACAGGAACGCGGCGAAGAGGAAACGCCGCACGCAAAAAGATCGTTGCATAGACTCAATCGAGGGGGAAAGAACGCTCCGCCCCGGCGCGCTCGCGGGGCAAGAAAGAAGGAGGAGATTCTTCGCGAGCCCCCGAGGATCGACCACAGCCAACACGCGTGAAAACACAGCCCGACGTTCGCAAGGAACGCCACGGGCGCCTTGATTTACCTGTTTTCGGGGATTGGTTCGCCGGCCGGTGCTCCCTAGCATCGCTCGTTTTCCTGACCCTGCCCCGGGCTCGCCACGTCGTGCCGCCGGGCCCATCGATTCATGCAGCGGCACACGCCCGTCCCCGTTTCGCCAACCCGTGGCACCGATTCGTTCCGGGCGGACGGCTGCGTACCTTCTCGATCGACGCGTCGACGGTGGCCTTGAAGCAGACCGCGTTGACCCTGGCCATGGAGGGCTTCGAAGCCGCATTGGCCTCCCTGGCCATCGACGGAAGGGGACGCATGCTCAGCCTGGTCGACACGACCAACGACGTGCAGCAGACGCGCGCGATCACCGATACGACCACCGGCACACTGGGGACCCCGTTTGCGATCCGGGGCCTGCGCGGCCCCATCGCCACGGCCTTCGATTCTTCGCGCGAGGGCGTGAACCATCTCGTGGATTCTTCCAATCTCTACCGCCGCACCATCGACCCCGTCGCAGCCAGCTACACCAACACATCGACCGTCACCCTCGCGCCGACGATCAAGGCCATGGTGCTGCTCAATCGCTGAGGGTCTGGCGCAGTGATGCCGCGGGCGAGTCCCCGGCGCTCGACGTCAGGAAGTCGAGGAACGCCCGCAGCGCCGCGCTCTTGTGGTCGCGGTGCGCGTAGGTCGCATAGAGCCAGATCGTCGGCGGCATCGCATCTTTCAGCACGGGCACCAAGGCACCCGAACCCAGGTGCGCGCGCGCCAGCACCTCGGGCACGCAGGTGACGCCGAGCCCCTTCACCGCCAGCGCGATCAGTGGCGCGGCATCGTCCGCATCGAGGCGGCTGCGCACGGGCACGTAGTGGGTCTTGCCGTCGACCAGGAAGGGCAGCCGGGATGAAGCGTCCCACAGCGAGTAGGTCAGCACGTCGTGCCGGGCCAGGTCCTCGGGCTTCGACGGCATGCCCCTGCGCGCCCAGTAGCGCGGCGACGCGCACAGCACCAGCGGCACCGGCCGCAGCTTGCGCACCACGACGTCCCGGGCCTCGATGGGCCCGATGCGCAGAGCGACATCGATGCCGCCCATCACCAGGTCGTCGTCGCGATTGCTCAGGTGGATGCTCACGTGCACGTCGGGGTGGTCGGCGATGAAGTCCTCGATCTGCCAGCCCAGCTGGCTCAGCGACAGGCCGTGCGGCGCCGCGACCCGCAGCCGCCCGCGCGGATGCGCCGCGAAGTCCGACAACTCCGTGCTCAGCTCCCGCAGCAGGCCGAACAGCGGCACCAGCCGCCGCGCGAGCGTCTCGCCGGCGTCGGTCGGCGTGACCGAACGCGTCGAGCGGTTGAGCAGCCGCACACCCACGCCCTTCTCGAGCTGGGCCACGATCTTGGTGACGCTGGCCTTCGAGATGCCCAATGCGACGGCCGCGCGCGTGAAGCTCTTGCGGGCGACGACTTCGCCGTAGACCTTGAGCTGCTGCAGGTCCTCCATGGCCTAGGGCGAAGCCTTCGCGAGCCGGTCCTGTCCTTCGCCTTCCCAGCCGCCGCCGAGCGCCATGAACACGGCGAACTGGCCGTCCGCGAGCCGGGCCTCCGATGCCGCCAGCGCGGCCTCGCTGGCCGCCAGCGTGCGCATGGCGTCGAGTGCGTCGAGCTGCGCGGTCTTGCCGTTGACGTAGAGCGCGCGTGCCTGCGCCGCGACGACGGCGCTCTGGTCGCGCGCGGCCGCCAGCGCCGCATGCCGGTCCAGTTCGCGGGCGTAGGACTCGAGAGCGCTCTCGACCTCGCGCAGCGCCGTGAGCACGGTGGCATCGAAGCGGGCGGTGGCCTGCCGCGTGGCGGCCTCGGCCTGCGCGATGCGCGCGCGGGCCACACCGTTGGTGGGCAGCGTCCAGCTGATCAGCGGGCCCAGGCTGTAGCTGAACGACTCGCGGTTGCCGAACCGGTCCATGAAGCCGGCCGAACCGGCCGACAGACCCAGCACGACCTTGGGGTAGAGCTCGGCGGTCGCCACGCCGATGCGGGCGGTGGCGGCCGCCAGGTTGCGCTCGGCCTGGCGCACGTCGGGCCGGCGACGCAGCAGGCTTGCACCATCGCCCACGGGCAGCGGGCCCGTCACGCGCGGCGGGCTGTCGCACGCGGCCACCGGGGCCAGGAAGTCGCGCGGGGCCTCGCCCGTGAGCGTGGCCAGGCGGTACAGCGCGTTCTGGCGCTGCGCCTGCAGCGGCGGCAGCGCGGCGCGCAGCAGTTCGAGCTGGCCGCGTGCGCGCGCGGTGTCGATGGGCCCCACCCTGCCGGCCTGCTGCAGCCGCTGCGCGAGCCGTACGGCCTCCTCCTGCAGCCGCACCGACTCGTGGGCGCTGCGCAAACGCAAGCCGGTGGCGCAGGCCTCGGCGTAGGCCCGGGCGGTGCCGCCGGCGACGTTCACGCGCACCAGGTCGACGGCGGCCTGTGCCGCGCCGCTGCCGGCCTCGGCCGCTTCGATGGCGCGGCGCAGCTGGCCGAACAGGTCGAGCTGGTAGGACAGGTTCGCACCCATGCCATAGGTGAAGCGGCTCGGCGGTTCGTAGTCCTTCTGCACGAGCGTCAGCCCCGAGACATGGCCGAAGCCGGGGCCGCCGCTCAGGGCCAGCGTCGGACGCTCCGGCGCGCGCACCTCGGCCTCGAGCGCCTGGTCGCGCTCGAAGCTGGCGACGGCCTGACGCAGGTCGGCGTTGTGCGCGAAGGCCCGCGCGACCAGCGCATCGAGCTGCGGGTCCTGGTAGAGCTGCCACCAGTTCGGCGGCAGGGCCGCGTCCGCCGCGTTGCCATTGGCCGACAGGAACGGTCCCGCGGAGGCCGCCTGCGCGGGCGAGAGCGCGGCCGGCGCGACGTAGTCGGGGCCGACGGGCGAGTGCGCGCAACCGGCGAGGCACGCGGCCGCCGCGACGGCGATCAGGCACCGATGAAGGCGGCTCATCCCGGAAGCTCCGAGCGGCGCGCCGCGGCCGCAGCCTCCGGCGCCGCCGATGTACCGAGCACCTGCACCGTGACCGTCTGGCCCGTGACCAGCCGCGTGCCCGCCGGTATCGCGTCGAGCTTCACGCGCACGGGCACGCGCTGCGCGAGCCGCACCCAGTTGAAGGTCGGGTTCACGCTGGGAAGCAGGTTGGCGCCGGTGCTGCGATCGCGATCGGCGATGCCGGCCGCGATGCTCTCCACGGTGCCTTCGAGCGCGTCGGCGTCCATCGGCGTCACGCGCACGCGGTCGCCCAGGTGGATGCGCGGCAGCTTGTTCTCCTCGAAATAGCCTTCGACGTAGACCGACCCCGCATCCACCAGCGCCATCACCGGATGGCCGGCGCTCGCATAGGCGCCTTGCCGCAGGTCGAGGTTGGTCACGAGGCCGTCGGCGGGGGCATGCACCTGCGTGCGGCGCAGATTGAGCCGTGCGGTGTCTAGCGCGACCTGCGCCTGCCGCAGCGCCACCTCGGCCGCGCGCAGCGTGCCGTTCGCCTGGTCCAGCCGCGCGCGCGACTGCTCGCGAAGCTCCTGCGAGACCAGCTCGCCCAGGCCCGCGTTGCGGTTGTTCTCGCGCTGTGCCTGCGCGATGAGGATGCGCTGGTTGTCGAGCGCGACGGCCTGCGCGGCAACGGCCGCCTCGGCCTGCTGCACGGCCAGTTCGAAACGGGCCTTGTCCAGCGAGAACAGTGGCGCGCCGGCGGCGACGAACTGGTTGTCGCGCACCGCGACATCGGTCACCAGGCCGGACACGTCGGGCGCGACCTGCACGACCTCGGCGCGCACGCGTCCGTTGCGGGTCCAGGGGGCCAGCTCGTAGTGGTCCCACAGTTGCCAGGCGGCCCAGCAGGCCGCCGCGACGGACGCCAGGGTGACGAGCAGCCGGATGCCGCGGCGGGCCCAGGCGGGAAAGGGAATGGCGTCAGGTTTCATGGAGAAGGAAGGGAGTGCGAAGCGCGGAGATCAGGTGGCGAAGACGCCGGTGAAACGGGCCAGGGCGAAGAGCAGCAGCACGTACACCGCCAGGTCGAACAGGGCCGGGTGCCATACCCAGCGGTAGACGCCGGCCCGCGACAGCAGGCGGCGCAGCGCCCAGGAACACGCCAGCGCGCCGCCGGCCAGCAGCATCAGCCCCGGCAGATACACACCGTGGAAACTCGTTTCGATCATGGGTGGAGCGCGCACTGGGCCGCTGGAAAGAGGTTGCGTCGAAGGCCCACGAGCGCGGCGATGGCGGCATCGGCAGGCCGCGCGGCATCGCCATGCAGCGCGCCGAGCAGCAGGCGGTCGATCTGCGGCAGCAGCGGTTCATCGCGCCGTGGCGCCCCCGTGGCCTGGGCGCGGAAGACCCGGGCCGCGTCCGCGAGCAGGCGGCCGACGGCTTCGGCGGGAAGGCAGCGGCGCCACTGCTGCAGGCTCGCGATGTCGGCACCCATGCGCAGGTCGCGCAGCGCGAGCCGCGCGTCGGCCCGGGCCGCCTCGCCCGCGCCCGGTGCCGTGCGCGGTGCGAGCAGCGCGATGCGGTCCAGCATCCGGCCCGCATAGGCGTCGCGCGCGGACGCGTCCTGGGGACGGGCAGCAAGGTCGGCCAGATCGAGCGAGGTGGCGCGCCGTAGGCGCCGGGCACTCCAGTCGCTGCCCACGCTGCGCACCAGCGCCGTGATGCGCGCCGCGGCCACCGCGCCCAGGATCAGCGCGAGGTTCGAATTGAGCAGGCTCGGCAGGTCCGCGCTGGCGGTGTCCTGCAAGGCGAGCGTGCCGGCCACGCCGAAGAACATGCCCAGTGCCGCGAGCGAACTGGCGGGCCGCGCGATGTAGCAGCCCACCAGCAGGAAGAACGGCGCGATGCACAGCGCCAGCATGCCGAAGTCGCGCGCCAGCGGCATCACCACCAGCACGCAGAACACCGACACCGGCAACGACCACAGCAAGGCGACGACGAACTTGTGCATGGCGGGCACCGGATCGTCCATCGTCGCGAAGAAGCTGCAGAAGACGGCGGCCGACATCGCCGCGGCCGAGCCCGAGGGCCATGCGGTGGCGATCCAGACCGCGCAGCAGGCGCAGGTGGCCAGCACGGCCGTCGCGGCCGAGCGCAGTGCCAGGCCCCGGTCGCGATGCAGCACTCTTCCGCCGAGTGCCGCGGTGCGCCGCAACGGCAGCGCGCCGCCGGTGAGGCCGGTGTCGATGTCGGCGCGCAGCGCGATGCAGGCCTGCCATTCGCGCACCAGTTCCTCGAGGCGCACGGCGAGGTCGATGCGCAATGCGCGAATCCACGGTGACGACGCCGGCCCATCGGCCAGCGCGCGAAACGTGGCGCAGGCTTCGTCGATGGCCGCGGGCGGCAGGCTCAGGCCTTGCGGCGCCATCCAGCCCGCGTGCCGCCCGAGCGCCGAGGCGATGTCCGCCGGCACCTCGCCCTCGGCGGCCCTCAGCGCCTCGAGCCGGTCCTCGATCGCCGACAGCGTGGGCGTGAGCGCCGAGAGGCGGTCCTGCATGGCGCGGAGGGCGCCCGCGGTCCAGCGCAGGTTGCCCGTGTCGAAGGGCACATGGGTCGACAGCAGGCGCAGCTGCGTGATGTCCAGCGCCAGCCGCTGGCGGTCCGCGGCCATGCGCGCGCCATCCGCGTGGGCGAGGCCGTCACCGAGCAGGTCGCTCATCCAACGGCGCGCGTCGCCGAGTGCGCGATCGAGCAGGGCCAGCAGCGATGGCGCGAGGCTCGCCGGCAGAACGAGGCTGTGGACCAGACTGGCGCCCAGGATGCCCAGCCCGATCTCCTGCACGCGCGCCACGGCGGTGTCGAACATGGCCGCGGGCGCTTCCACCAACGGGAAGCCGATGAGCGCGGCCGAGTAGCCCGCCAGCAGGAAGACATAGGAGCGCGCGCTGCGGTCCAGCAGCGAGAGGTAGAGGCACAGTCCGGTCCACAGCGCGAGCGCCAGCGTCAGCAGTTCGGGCGCGTCGGACAGCGACGGGATCAGCACCACCGTGGCCGCGCAGCCGAGCAGGGTGCCCACGAAGCGATAGAGCGCCTTGGAGCGCACGTTGCCCGCGAGCGGATGCGCCACGATGTAGGCGGTCATGAAGGCCCAGAAGGGCCGTGGCAGGCCGGCGCGGCAGGCCAGGTACAGCGCGAGCATGGCGCCCGCGAAGCTCTTGAGGGAGAAGAGCATCTCGGGGCGAGAGAAGCGAATCCTTTGCATGCATCGATGCTAGGCAGCGGTGCCCGTGTCGGACATTGCATTCCTGGCCGAACGATTTCTCTTTTCGGCCACGGCGCAACGTGCGCCCCTTTCATTCAGAGCCCCCAATTCGACGCAGCGAGAATGGCCGGCTCGCAGCAACGATCATGGAGACCATGCCCCGCCCCGAGGTCGTCCCCGAAGGCCTGGATTACCAACTCACCGTGCCGGTCATGGCTCTGCGCGTGGACGTCGAGGCGCGTGCGCGCGAGATCCCGATCCACCAGCACCAGATGGGGCAGCTCGTCATCGCGCTGCGCGGCGCCGTGTCGTGCGAAGTGCCGGGCGCGTTGTGGATGGTGCCGCCGCAGGCGGGCGTGTGGATTCCGGGCGGCACGCCGCACAGTAACCACGGCACGGCGAACGCGCTGATCTTCTATCTGTTCGTCGCGCCGGGCACGGGCGCCTTGCCGACGAAGTGCTGCACCCTGGCCATCAGCACCATGCTGAGCGAAATGATCCAGCACCTCGCCGGACTGCCGCCAAGCTACGAGCCCGGCAGCGCGACCGACCGGCTCGCGCATGTGCTGCTCGATCAGCTCGGCACGATGCCGAACGAGGACTTCTCGTTGCCGATGCCGCAGGACGCGCGGCTTCGAAAGATTTCGCGCGCCATCACGCTCGACCCCTCGGACCGCCGGACCCTGCAGGACTGGGCCGCCGAGACCGGGACCAGCGAGCGCACCCTGACCCGCCTGTGCACGGCGCAGACCGGCCTGAGCTTCGGCCGCTGGCGGCGCCAGTTGCACATGATCGTGGCGCTTCGCGAACTCTCGGGCGGCGCGACCGTGCAGCAGGTGGCCTATGGCCTGGGCTACGAGTCGCCGTCCGCCTTCATCACGATGTTCAAGAAGGCCTTCGGCAAGCCGCCGGCCACCTACATCGCCGAGCGCTTCAAGGTGGGCGCCTGACCGCGCGCGGGCGACGAGCGGCCGATGGTGGTTGGCCGTCGGCGATGAACCAGCGCCACCCTCGCGGCTAGAGGGTCGCCCCCTGGAAGGCGTCGACCAGGAAGTCGACCATCACCCGCACCTTCGCGCTGAGATGGCGGCGACTGGCGTAGATCGCGAGGATGTCGATGGGAGGCATGTGATAGCCCGGCATGACCTCGACGAGTCGGCCGGCCCGCACGTCCTCGCCGAGGACGAAGCTCGGCTGCCAGATGACGCCGGCGCCGGCGAGCGCCGCGGCGCGCGCGGTCTGGCCGTTGTTGGCGCGCAGGGCCCAGCGCACGCGGACCGATTCCAGCGTTCCGCCGGGACCGGCGAACTGCCACTCGTCAGAGGTCGCGCCGTAGGTGTAGCCCAGGCACGGGTGCCGTGACAGGTCCGCGGGCACCTCGGGCATGCCGTGCTTCGCGAGGTAGTCGGGCGAGGCGCACACGAGGTTCTGCGAGCGGCCCAAGTGGCGCGCGATGTGATTGCCCGACGTGGTCCGCGAGATGCGGATGGCCAGGTCGTAGCCCTCCTCGACGATGTCGACCACGCGATCGATGAGGGCGATGTCGAGCTCGACGTCGGGGTACTTCGCCATGAACTTCGGCCACAGCGGCGCCAGCACGAGGCTGCCGAAGCTCAGCGGCGCATTGAGGCGCAGGCGCCCGCGCGGCTGCAGCGACGCGGTGGTCGCGAGCGCTTCGGTCTCGGCCACCTCCTCGAGGATCGACTTCGCCCGGTCGAACAGGGCCTCGCCGCCTTCGGTGAGCGACAGCCGGCGCGAAGTGCGGTTGATCAGCCGCGTGCGCAGGTGCGCTTCGAGCTCGTTGACGTAGCGCGTCACGTTGGCCGGGGAGGTGTCGAGCGCATCGGCCGCCTTGACGAAGCTGCCGCGCGCGACCACGGTCACGAACACCTCGTACGCACGCAATCGGTCCATGGCCCGGGGCTCCAATCATTCATGAAAGCTGAATGAGTAAACCACTTTTGGGGCCTTTCTGGAAGTGAAGCTGAATCATAAATTCGCTTCACCCCCAAACACAGACCGAAAGGCCCAGACATGAACACCACCCATCCCGCCCCCACCCGCCGCGCGCTGATCGCCGGCGCCGCCGCCTTCGGCGCCACGCTGAGCTTCGGCTCGGTGGCGCACGCCGCGCCCGCCGTCGACGCGGTACCGGGCTTCCGCGCCGGCAGCGCCGAGGTGAACGGCACCCGCATCAACTACCGCATCGGCGGCACCGGGCCGGCCATCGTGCTGCTGCACGGCTACGCCGAGACCGGCCACATGTGGAACCCGCTGATGCCGCTGCTGGCGAAGACGCACACCGTGGTCGTGCCCGATATGCGCGGCGCCGGCAATTCGTCGAAGCCCGAGAGCGGCTACGGCAAGAAGAACATGGCGGTCGACATCCACGAGCTCGTCAAGTCGCTCGGCATCCGCAACGTGAGCATCGTCGGCCACGACATCGGCCTGATGGTGGCCTACGCCTATGCCGCGCAGTTCCCCTCGGAGACCGACAAGGTGGTGCTCATGGACGCCTTCCTGCCCGGCATCGGCCAATGGCAGAACGTCTGGCTGCTGCGCGACCTCTGGCACTTCCATTTCCACGGCGCGACGCCGCTGGCGCTGGTGCACGGACGCGAGCGCATCTACTTCGAGCATTTCTGGAACGACTTCGCGGCCGACCCCAAGCGCTCGGTGCCCGAGGCCGATCGCCGCTTCTATGCCAAGGCCTATGCGCAGCCCGGCGGCATGCGCGCCGGCTTCGAATACTTCAAGGCCTTCGAGCAGGACGCGGCCGAGTTCGCCGAACTGGGCAAGACGCCGCTGCCCATGCCGATGCTGGTTCTCTCCGGGGAAAAGGCCGGTGGCACCTTCCTGATCGAACAGGGCAAGATGGTCGCGACCAACGTGCAGGGCGTGATCGTCAAGGGGTCCGGTCACTGGCTGATGGAAGAGGCGCCCGACCAGGTCATTCCCGCGCTGGTCAATTTCGTGGGCTGACACCCGTCTCGTCATCGACACAAGGAGCATCGACATGGATCTTCAACTGAAGGGCAAGCTGGCCCTGGTCAGCGGCAGCACCGCCGGCATCGGCTATGCGATCGCGCACACGCTGGCCCGCGAGGGCGCCAGCGTCATCGTCAACGGCCGGTCGCAGGCATCGGTCGACGAGGCGGTGGAGCGCATCCGCTCGCAGACGCAGGGCACGGTCGTCGGCTACGCCGGGGACCTCAGCCGCGCCGACGCCGCCGAGGAGGTCGTGCACCGTCACCCCGGCATCGGCATCCTCGTCAACAACCTCGGCATCTTCGAGGCCAAGGCCTTCGAGGAGATCCCCGACGAGGATTGGCTGCGCTTCTTCGACGTCAACGTGCTGAGCGGCGTGCGGCTCGCGCGCCTGGTGCTGCCGGAGATGAAGCGGGCGAACTGGGGCAGGATCATCTTCATCTCGAGCGAAAGCGCGGTGCAGATACCGACCGAGATGATCCACTACGGCATGACGAAGACCGCGCAGCTCGCGGTGTCGCGCGGGCTCGCGGAATCGGTGGCCGGCACGAACATCACGGTGAACAGCGTGCTTCCGGGTCCGACGAAATCGCGCGGCGTCGGCGACTTCGTCGAGGGCATGGCGCGCTCGAGCAGCAAGAGCTTCGAGCAGGTCGAGGCGGAGTTCTTCGAGCAGATCCGCCCGACCTCGCTGATCAAGCGCTTCGCGACGCCGCAGGAGGTGGCTTCGCTCGTGGCCTATGTGGCGAGCCCGCTGGCGTCGGCGACCACGGGCGCGTCGCTGCGCGTGGACGGCGGCGTGGTCAAGAGCGCCTTCTGACGAAGACGAGGTGAACGGCCGGTAGCGTCCCGCGCGGAGACACTACCGGCCTCGCGGTTTATGGGCATATACCCATAATTGCGCATGACCTCCGCCCATCACCACCACGGCATGTGCTGCAGCACCGCGCTGCGCAAGGCCACGCGCCGCGTCACGCAGCTCTATGACGAGGCGCTGGCACCGGTGGGGCTGCGCTCCACGCAGTACTCGATCCTGATGGAGCTGAGCCGGCGCGCCAGCGAGGCGCCGAGCCTGCAGGTGCTGGCCGATGCGCTGGTGATGGACCGCTCCGCCCTCGGCCACACCCTGCGCCCGCTGGAACGCGACGGCCTGCTGGCACTGCAGCCTGGCGAGTCGGACCGCCGCCAACGCCAGGTGGTGCTGACGCGCAAGGGCCAGGCGCTCGTCGCCCGCGCGCAGCCGCTGTGGCAGCGCGCGCAGGACCGCTTCTGCGAGGCGTTCGGCGAAGCGGAGGCGGCGCTGTTGCGCGTCACCTTGCTGGACATTGCCGCGGACGAGCGGCTGAGCTTGCGGGCGTCCTGATTTCCGGGTTTTCATTCACCGCCTTTTTTGTTGGCCCCAATATGGGCATATGCCCCTAAATTCATGAGCACCCTTCCTCCATCCCCTGCCGCCGCGCAGGATTCGCGTCGACAGCGCGCCGTCCTGCTGGTGGCCTCTATGGTGTGCTCGCTGGTGATGCTCGACACCAACGTGGTCGCGGTTGCCCTGCCCACCATCGCGCACACGCTCCATGCCGAGTTCGCGGACATGCAATGGGTGATCACCGCATACATGCTGCCCTTCGCGGCCCTGCTGATGGCTGCGGGCTCGCTGTGCGACCGGTACGGCCGGCGACGCATCATGGTGATCGGGCAGCTGCTCTTCGTCGGCGCTTCGCTGTTCTGCGGCACGGCGCCGGCCGCCTGGGTGCTGAATGTGTCGCGGGCATTCCAGGGCGTCGGCGCGGCCCTGCTGCTGACGGCGGCTCTGGCGGTGATCAACCACGGCTTCCAGGGAGCGGCGCGCGCACGGGCCTACGCGTTCTGGGGCGCCTGCCTCGGCATCGCGATCACCTGCGGACCCATCCTCGGCGGCGTGATCTCCAGCACCATCGGCTGGCACTGGGTGTTCCTCATCAACCTGCCGATCGGCGTGGTGCTGATCGCGGCCACGCTGCGGGTGGTGGAGGAGTCGCGCGACAAGGAAGCCGTTCGCCTGGACTATGGCGGCGTCGCCACCTTCAGCGGTGCGCTGTTCCTGCTGACCTGGGCGGCCATCGACGGCAACGCGCTGGGCTGGACCTCGGCCGCGGTACTGGGGCGCCTGATCGGTGGCGTGGTGCTGCTCGAGGCCTTCGTGGTGATCGAGGGCCTGCAGTCGAGGCCCATGGTCGACTTCAGGCTGCTGCGCTCACCGGCCTTCGTCGGCAGCGCCTTTGCGATGGTGGGCTACGCGGCGGGGGCGCAGGTGATGCTGTTCTATCTGCCGCTGTATCTGCAGAACGCCTTCGGCCTGTCACCCGCCAGCGCCGGCATCTCGATGCTGCCGTTCGCGCTGCCCATGTTCCTGGTGCCGCGCATCGCGGCGCACTACACGGCCGGGTGGACGTCGCGCGCGTTGCTCTGCCTGGGCCTGGGACTGAGCGGCACGGCGAACGCGGCCATGGCGTTGTTGGCCACCGGCGGCGCGGGCTACCTTGCCTTCGCCTGTGCGATGACGCTCGCGGGCACCGGCGCCGGCCTGCTCAACGGCGAGACGGCCAAGGCCATGCAGGGCGCGATCCTTCCGCAGCGCGCAGGCATGGCCTCGGGGCTGGCCGGCACCACGCGCTTCAGCGGTCTGCTGGCGGGCGTGGCCGGATTGGGCGCGGTGCTGGTGGCCGTGGCCAGTGCGGACTTCGAGCGCACGGCCCGGCAGTGGCCGTTGGCGCCCGCGCTGGCGCGGGACGTGGCCAAGCGCTTCAGCGCGGGCGATGTGGCGGGGGCGCTGCACGCCTTGCAGGCGCTTCCGGCCGACGCGGCCGCGGCCGCCGCAACCGCGTTGCGATATGCATTCGGCACCGGATTCGCGGCCGCGGCGTGGTCCGCCGCCGGCGTGGCCGTGGTCGCGCTGGTGCTGACACGGCTGTTGATGCCCGGCCGCGATGTCCATGCGGCGAACGGGATGCAGGAGGCGCACATGGTGGCGCCAGGTGAGTGATCGATCGTCCATCCACGAAGGAGAAATCCCATGCGCTATCGTCTTCTCGGCCGCAAGTCCGGCCTCCGTGTCTCTGAACTCGCTCTCGGTGTCGCCCTGTTCGGCACGGGCTGGGGCTACGGCTCCGAACATGCCGAGGCGCGCCAGGTGTTCGACCGCTACCTCGAGGCCGGCGGCAATTTCTTCGACACCGCCGACGGCTACCAGTTCGGCCAGTCCGAATCCATGCTGGGCGAGCTCATCGCGCCGATCCGCGACGACATCGTGGTGGCGACCAAGTACAGCGGCGGCGCGGCGAAGGAGCCGACCTTGGCGAAGACCGGCAACAGCCGCAAGAACCTCGTCTACTCCGTCGAGCAGAGCCTGCAACGGCTCAAGACGGATCGCGTCGATCTGCTGTGGGTCCATCACTCTGACAACGTCACGCCCACCGAGGAGATTCTCCGGGGGCTCGATGACCTCGTGCGCGCAGGCAAGATCCTCTACGCCGGCTTCTCGAACTTTCCGGCCTGGCGCGTCGCGCGCGCGGATCTGCTGGCGGAGCTGCGTGGCTGGTCGCCGTTGGCGGGCGTGCAGTTCGAGTACAGCCTGATCGAACGCAGCGCCGACCGGGAGCTGCTGCCGATGGCCGAAGCGCTGGGCCTGGCGGCCGCTGTGTGGTCTCCGCTCGGAGGCGGCCTGCTCACGGGCAAGTACCGCAACGGGGAGCAGGGCCGGCTGCAGGGCATGGGCCGGGTCATTCGAACCGAGAAGACCGGACGCGACGCGGCCGTCGTGGATGCCGTGATCGATGCGGGCGCGCAGCTCGGGCGTTCGCCGGCCGAAGTGGCGCTGGCATGGCTCGGCAGCAAGGCAAGGACTTCCACCACATCGATCATTCCGATCATCGGGCCGCGCACGGTGGAGCAGCTCGACAACAACCTTCTGGCACTCGACCTGACGCTGCCGCAGGACTTGGTGGACCGGCTCGATCAAGTCAGCCAGATCGCTCCTGGGGTTCCGTTCGAAGTCAATGCGGAGACGCTTCCGCGGATGCTGGGCGGACGTCCTCACCTGGTGGATTTGCCCGCCTTCAAAGTTGCCTGATCAGCTTCTCGCGTATCGGCAATTGAATTGCCAATAAAAAAAGCGCCCTGTCGGGAACGGGGGCGCTTTTTTCTGCTTCTTCTTTTGCATGCGCAAAGAAAAAAGCCCCAACCGTTTGGTTGGGGCTTTTTTTGGCTGTAAGAGCCTGACGATGACCTACTTTCACACGGGAACCCGCACTATCATCGGCGCTGAGTCGTTTCACTGTCCTGTTCGGGATGGGAAGGAGTGGTACCAACTCGCTATGGTCATCAGGCATA
>Ga0209025_1000960_pt1 | contig 43440 bp, 45 predicted proteins | sample AraplaMF_Col_mLB_FD_184256 | JGI IMG/M metagenome (GOLD analysis project Ga0209025, IMG submission 184256) | Arabidopsis root microbial communities from the University of North Carolina, USA - plate scrape MF_Col_mLB (SPAdes) (version 2) | ecosystem: Host-associated > Plants > Roots > Endosphere... | reverse complement strand
TGACGAGGTCGTAGCTTTCGACCTCGTAGTCTACCTCACGCTCGAGGCCCTCTACAGCGAACATCTCGTCCACCAAGTGTCTTGTGCCCCAGCGTGGCGAAAAATCGATGAACTTCTCCTTTATCGCTTCAGCGAGAGTACACGACTTCAGCCTAGCAAACCGATGCTGGCCGGAGTGAACAAGCACCATGGGAGAGTTCGAGAGCTCGTCATGCGATAAAGCCGACGGAAGAGCCTCGGGGATTACTATGAACACCATATCCAGCGATCCGTCACGAAGCCCCTCGAACAGCGAGGACATGTGAGACCCCTGCACGATCAACTTTACGTACGGGTGCGCCACATTGAACGTTCGCAAGAGCTGCGGAAGGTCGAGGAAGGGGGTCAGGCCGTCGATGGTGCCGATGGAGAGCCGTCCCCTCAGATTTTGGTGGACGCCGGCTACAGCGGCCTTTGCACTTAGTACGGTGCTGAGGATCCTGCGCGCTTCCGGTAGGAACAACTGGCCGGTCGCGCTTAGTTCTACTCTTCGCGTGTTTCTCAAAAACAGCGCTGTTCCGAGTTCGTCCTCCAAGGATCGTATCGCGGACGAAATCCCGGATTGCACAATGTTCTCGCGCTCGGCAGCACGTGTGAAGTGCCGCTCCTCAGCCACGGCAATGAAGAGCTCAAGATGTCTGAGTTGCATGATTTATCTCCAGATGAGATGAAATCTATCAGATAAATCTATTTGAAGGAACAGTTGATACGGGCCATATCTCGCCGAAAGGAGTTTCAGATGGTCCGGAAAAAGCCTGAAAACGCTTATCACTCCCAAAAAGAAGTTGGGACGTTGCGCTTACTTGTGCTTGGCCATCCCGGGTGGGCATTGTCGGCAATATTGCTGATAGCGTTCAACATGCGCCCTGCGTTGACAAGCGTTGCGCCTTTGCTGCAAGAGATTAGATCGTCCTACGAGCTATCCGGGTTCTGGACCAGCGTCCTCACTACCGTGCCGGTCATATGCCTTGGTCTTTTCGGCCCCTTAGCTCCTGCTCTTGCACGTCGGTTCGGCAACGAAGCTGTCATTCTCTTTGCGCTGTTGGGCATCGTTGCCGGCAGCACAGTTCGAAGCCTTGGAGTTGCGCCGCTTTATATTGGAACAGTCTTGATTGGAGCATCGATGAGTTTTCTCGGTATTCTAGCACCTGTCGTCATCAAGAGGGATTTCCCACATAAAATCGGGCGCGTTATGGGTCTTTATGTAATGTTCATTAGCCTGGGAGCTGCTGTCTCCACGGCGGCAACCATTCCAATTCGTGGAATGGTAGGCGGCTGGAGGTTCGCCCTCATGACATGGGCATTGCCGGTTATCTTGGCAGCTGTCGTGTTTATACCTCAACTTTTCCGCAATATGGTCGCCCGTCCCCCTGCAGATCGCCGCGCAGCCAGCATAATGGGTGATGGCGTTGCATGGCAGGTTACCGGGTTCCTAGCGCTGGTGTCCTCGCTCGCTTATTCGGTCTTCATGTGGGGACCAAGCATGTTGGAGGGGCGCGGCCTTGATCCGGCCAGCAGCGGGGCGCTCGTCTCGATATCCTATCTCGCGCAGATGGTCAGCGGGCTATTCGTCCCCGTGGTAGCCGCGCGCTTGCGCCAGCAATCCATAATTGCGGCGATCGTCGTCTCTTTGACAGTCGTCGGACTTCTCGGATTCATTTTTGCGCCTCTATGGTCACTTTCCCTGTTTTCTATAACGCTTGGTCTAGGACAAGGCGGCGCGTTTGGCTTGGCGATGTTGCTTATCGTACTACGATCTGGAGAGCCTCATATCGCTGTGCAGCTATCGAGCATGGCGCAAACAATCGGTTACATAGCTGGAGGGCTGGTCGGGCCGTTCGCAGTCGGCATCATTCATAACTTGTCGGGATCATGGAATATCGTCGCGGCGTTCTATGTGGTGATCGGCTTCTGCACACTTGTCGTTGGCCTAGCCGCGGGCAGAGCGCTTACTGTTCAGCCCCGCGGGGCCACCGGCACGTACAAGGCGAGCTAGGCTCGTCCGCCAAGGGCTCGTCACTCAGCGCGGTGTTGAAGCAAGCGCGAAACCAGCCGAGGCTTCGCTTAGTGTATGCAACCCAGCCAGACTGTGCCAAACCTTTTATTGGCGGCTTCCGCAAGAAGAGGGGAGCAGGCAGCAGAGAGCTCTAGTCCGAAAGGATGGTGACGAGGATCCTCAAAAAACGGATCGTTGGGATTCACGAGAACGCCGCTGGAGAGGGAGTGCCGTAGAGTCGCCCACAAGATCCAGCCCAGCTCGATGTCGCCATCGCGACCATCGTCATATATATCGCCTGCTGCCATCGTTCTCTTGGCGATCCCCATCTCGTCAAGAAGAATCGTGGCCACTGCGTGAGCGCAACAGTCCGCCAGCTGAATCCCCACTATAGACCGAGAGTCACATCCTGGGACAATGTGGAAGCCGCTAGGCTGTTCGACCGCCTGGCGTCGCATACCGCCATCGAGATAAATATTGCCTCCCTCGTCAGGTCTGTTGACCGCCATTTTTTGACTAAGCCTCGCCGCGTAGGCCATTAGAGAACCTCTCTCATCGACCGGACAGATCGCGATGCCGACCTTGCACCGACGGACTATCCTTTGAAACTCCTCGCGAAGTCTCTGGGCATTTTGATTACCCTGCATTTTCATACTGCTCTTGAACTCGTGCAAGCCGGGAGTGTAGCCACACTTTACCAACGCCTCTTCTGCAAGCTTGATAACGTCCGAATCGGCGACCACCCCAGCCAGGACGATGAAATCTCCGCGCGTGTGGATGCTTTCGTCGAAGTAGATGTTCATTATTCCACTGCGTCCCCGGATCGTTTTCCAGCGAACATAGCCCATAATATCGGCTGGTTCGACTTGAAACGAAAATCGGCATGCCCGTCAATGCTCGTTATAATCGTACCCGCCTAGCGCAAGATCGAGGGCTTTATGCGTGATGGCAAGCTCCGCATAGCTGTCGTCGGACTTGCCGCCATTAGAACCCCCAGAGACTTCTGCGGCCTATTCTTTGTCAATCGTGCCTTCCCTGGCCTTGTAGTAATATTGGCTAGAAACGAGCCAGCCCTTGAGTGGTCGTAGGGGCGGAATGCATGAAATCAAAAGGAAGGGACCTGTGATCAACAGCTGCGCTAGGATAGAAGCATTGTAGGAAACTTCCAGCCACACGGAAAGCAAGACGCTGGGGACGCAAGCGAAGCAAATGACAAAGAATGCAGGGCCATCCGCCGGATCGGCGAACGAGTAGTCCAGTCCACAGGCGTCGCAGGATTTCCTGAGGGATAAAAACCCGTCAAAAAGGTGGCCTCGGCCACAGCGTGGGCAGAGGCCACGTATGCCGGTTGTCACGGGAGACAGCGGAGGGTACTCACCCGACATTGATGTCTTGCTGATCTTGGGCTTTCTGGGCTTCATGCCGTTTTCCTTTTGGCAAGTCCGAGCGCAGTTTGGCGCGCTGGTCGGAATCGGAGGGGTGAGCTGAAAAACCCCAAAATCGGTCGCCACGACAATTTGGGTTTCTTTGTGCCTACAGTACTCCCACCCTTCGGCTTTGATTGTCATAATCGGCTCTGTCAAACGCGTCTCTCCACAAAAGGTTGGATAACGCGCAGAAAAACGGCGCTCTAGAGCGCCGTTACGATCCTTCTCATCGCCATACGAACTCGTAGGTCACGAAATTAAGCGCTCCTATCCTGAGGAAGGTAACCGCGATAGCGATCCTCATCACGCCCACGTCCCCCGCTTAGGAGTTCCCGTGCGCAACGATCAGCACTGTTTGTTAATCTGTGTACTCATCACTGCCGCTAGTAGAACCGACCTTTCGGACCGGGAGATGCCGCCGTCGATGTAGGGCCGGAACGTAAAGAACTGTCGGCTCTGGCACACTCCGGCGCTACTGGCTCTATTTGGCGTGGCCGTTCGTTCGCCGCCAACGCTCGATTATCAAGTCGACTTTCTTCGCAGTTTTGAATTAGGTGTGCGAAAAGGCTCAGCCGATACCCTTGATCGTTGCTTGTAGTCCGCCTGAAATTGTCTCGGCGCTGTTCTCGCCGCAATCGACAGCCCAGCGTCGTCTTTTCGCGTCGACAGAAGCCTGACGGCGGCTCGGTCTCATCGTCCTCTCCATTCTGGAGGACGGCCTCAAAGACTACAAAACGTGGTCATGCAGTTATCGCCGTCGGCTGGAGAGCGCGCCGGCGAATAGACTGGCGAGTGAACCGCATGCGGTGGTCGGTGCAAGTTTTCCCATGCCCTATTTACCACCACCCTGGCGGTGTCGCTTTACCAGATGTCGTGTGGTTTACTCCGTAAGCGCGATTTTCAATGCGCATTGACGGCAGTTGACGGACACTTGCCCTTAGCTGGGTAGCAGTACCCAGCTTTATAATGCGCATTGAAAATCGCGCTTACGCTGAAGCAACACTTCTGTCAGATATCCCCCGTTGGAACCGCCGCATCTTCCCAAGGATGCTCATCGTAAATCTGAAAGGATTTGGGAAAATGCCTCCCAACAGGGCAAAAGCGATGATCCTTGACTGGTTCGAAACTCATTGATGACGGGGCGGCTGGGCTATTTCACCGCCCTAATCAACTGCTCCAACGTCTTGCCCATACTGCGTTTGGGGTCGATATAGACCGCTCCGAAGAAGATGATCTCGATCAGCAGATCATTGAACGGGATCACCCAAAATCGGGCATCGAGTAGCTCCCATTCTTTCGCTTCGTCGGCACCTATGATCTCGTTCGGGGCAAAATACTTTACCCGATACTTGTAATCGCTAAGGTGTTCTGAATTGACTGGAAGCGTTCGGAAGGTAATGGCGTGCTCGAATCGCAGCATCGCGACATCATGTTCTCCCGGACCCGCAACACCAAGCAAAACGTCTCTCCCGTCGAACACGACCACCGGGTTGTGGAAGTAGGACAGTCCCGAGAACTGCTCTTGGGGAGGCTGAATGATGACCATGAGACCCTGTGATGGCGCGGTGAAGGTGCGTTCGCACGATACGACATCTTTTGAAAATCACATACGATGATGGGGCGGTGAGGTGATTGCCACTTGCAAGCCTTACTTGACTCCGACAGTTTAATGTCAGGGAAACGCAACCTCGGCTAGGGTTAGGATGATCTACAATCGTGCGATGCAGTTCCAATGGGACGAGAGGAACAAGCTTGGCATTTTGACCTGGAAGGGTCGGACTTTCAGGATAGAGGGGTTTCTTGACCCCCTCAACGCAAGGAAGCGCGCAGAAGAGATCGCAGCCCAGCGGGGCTGGAAGAGGCCCATCGATAAGATTTATGGCCGAGCGCTAAAGACATCGGGCTGAGCGCCGCCTTTCTCTTGGCGGGTGGGGGGCGTGATGGGAGCAGCGCTAGACATTTCTGAGACGGGCTCTATTTTCTGATTATCGTCGAAAACTCGGCGGCTGGGAGATAATTGAGCTCTCGCGAAGGCGCGGAGCGGCTCATGCCCAGCACCATCCCTTACGAGCCAGACATGATTGTTTTTTACGACAGCTCGACGCGGAGCGTGGTCGTAGCCTTTCGCGGCAAGCTCACCTTCCTTGGGCCTTTCTTTGATAAACCTAGTGCGTACGAGGCGGCTGAGGATTTTTGTCGGAGCCGTGGCTGGAAGGGGTGAAACGGCGGAACTTAGGAGCGGTGTGTTACGCAAATAGCGTCACCCCTTCCGGCACGGCGTCGCCAGTTAGACGATGCCGCGGGAGCGAAAAGAATCAATCTCGGTGAATTCATTTGCTATCCTCCAACATTAAGCGCAGGTTGAACGTCTCGGCAGCCATGGAACGGGCGCTGCTGATTGAAGCTGTTAGCTTCGCCCTGACCGAAAGGAGGACGTCATGTCTTCCACGATCGACACAACCAGTCTCGCAACCAAAGACCTGAAGATGCTGAACGGTGTACTCGCCAGCAGCGGCTACAGCGGCGACATATCGAGGAGCCTGACGGGTGAACTGAATGTTGCGTCCAAACTGATAATCAGGCTTTTCTATCAAGGCATTCGTGAGCCGGCGCATCTGGTTGGCGCCCTGGAGCGGAACTTCGGTAAGCCCCTGAGGGCGCCGAACTCGATTCTCGTCACGGGCCTGCATCGATATGCGACCCAAGGTATAACGCCGCTCAGGGGACGCCGCATTCACGGAACCCTTCCCTCTGCCGACGACACGTCCAGCATTGAGGATCGTTAACTTTGTGCCTTATTGCCGCTCAAGTCGAGGATCGAAGCCTCAAACCTCGCTGCAAACTCACCCCAGCCGGTGATGCTTACCGGCGGGAACATGACCGCCATCGGTTTCAAAGCGCGAGCTGATCATCCCGACTGGGCGCTGGGCATCAATGGACAGTGGATGCATCCGGTGGACGACCAATCTCAAATTCGGCCAGAAGTTCGATAGCCTCTTGGACCGCCGCAGACGATGCATCATTAGTGCCACTAGCGATCTCGATTCCATCTCGACGCAGCCTCTCACTGAGCGCGTGCAAGGTCCGCCAGATGGGCTTACCCTCGTGGTTTGCAATGGACGCGGACCAGTTAAGTCGCTTTGATAGAGCGCTGAGTAGTGCTTCTCGTTGTTCGACACTCATGTCCGCAACAGCTTTTTCATTTGCATTTTACGCTCCCTATAGCGGACGGACGCCCTAGCTGGCGTACATGAACGAAATCATCATGCCGACAACAACGAGCAGTCCCGCAGTAACGACGCTCGTCTGAATCATGAAAACGACGACCTGCCTTGTCGAGAACCCAGGGAAAAGAGATTTCATTCGCATAGCTCCAACCCGAAAATGATTTTAATCGTGCACCTTACCCCAGATTATGTTGGAATATTTTTTTAATTTGAAATCTGACATCAATTAAATTCACTCGCCAGTGCTGTCTATGTGTGAGCAAACTGCTTCGGCCAGAAGTAGTTTGGTTCCTGGGGACCGTTCCCGACTGCATCTGAGCTTGCTGAAGCCCGCAGAGCATTGCGCTTTAGCGGGCTTCAACGGCGTCGGAGAGCAAAGTGAACAGAATAGAAGGCCTGCTGAGGGATCAGATCACCGCAGATTTGAGATCTGGGAAGACACCGCGCCAATCGCTCTACCGGATAAGGCTTTTGTTAAACTGGCTGGCCGCCGGACCGCTGACCCGTGAAGAGGAGGCGCAAGTCAACGACCTCCTTGCGAGACGCGGGCAGCGATGATGGGGCGGTGGGGACTGGTCTGGAACTGTGGAGCACCTTGTAGGTTGGACGCGAGTGTCCACCAAGATCAACATTACACGACATGAGACGACTGATAGATGCTCACCTCGTTCGCTTCCTAGAAGGCTTGGACACCGACCATTATCTGCCGGCCTCTCCAGCCGCATGGCAAGAGGCAATAACACTCGCCAGGATCCAGGGGTTAATCGAGGCAGAAAAAGAACCTTCACCTCGACGTTACAAGTTGACCGATGCCGGCAAGCTGTTCTTGAGCCAACGGCGATCTGGCGTTACTGAACGATAATCCGAGTTCATAGTTGCCCCCCCATGAAACGGCTCCCCATCCGCCTGATGACCCTTCTGAACCATCTTAGTGATGGGTCCTTGAAGGCTGCCCCTACCAATGTCGGTCTCAAAACCATATTCCTTGCCCAGGAAAGCGGTCTGATCGAGACCGGCAGGGCCGACCGGCGCCGACCTCTTTGTAGGCTCACTTCCGCCGGCAGGGCTTGCCTCCGGGAGATGTGACGGGGCTTTGGGCCGGTAACTCTTTGCCTCGTGCCAGGGAGCCTTACAAAAGCCGTACCGCTGTAAGCAGTTGGTTTATGGCGGGGTGACTTGGAGCCGCCCCTCCACCTGGATAGACCCATCCAGCTTAGGGCCCGCTGCCGTGACAGGACGCGGGCCTTTTGCGTTAGCTGTAGAGCAGCTGAACCGTCAGCGCGAGCACGACGAACAGTCCGGAACTCACAACGCTAGTTTCGATCATGAAGATGACAATCTGCCTCGACGACAGGCCAGGAAAAAGCGATTTCATCACGGCGGCTCCAATCAGAAAATTTATTCAATCCGTCGTTATACCACGGGCGTGGGTGGAATATTTTTTTAATTAGCAATTTGAGATCAATTTAATTCACTCGCCGTTGCTCCATATATGTGAGCAAGTGCTAATCGCCCGGTGCGGCCCATTCCTGGAGGCCGACCTTCTGAGCTTTTTGGAGCCTGCTTTGCACCCCATAGCGGGCTCCTTCTGTCGCTGAACAACCGCCTCTTTCGAAAGCTATTCCATGCGACACCTGCTCTACATACTGGCAGCGTTTTCCACTATCTGGCCGACCGCGATCTTTGCCAGCGACAACGACGCAGTATGGCTGTCCGCCGGGACCGTCACCAACGGCTCGGTGACGGAAGGTAGAAGCCAGAACTACTTTTTGAAGGCAAGCAGCAACAAGACCGTCACCATAACAGTCAACGGCCAGAGCGACCTCTGCCGGGCCGATGTAAGCAAGCAAAGCCGTAACGTGCCGATGTCGACGATCAGCCAGTTTCCGGCTTCGGTATCCGACATCGGCGTCGCCGGTGACGTGTATAAAATCGCCTTCTTCCAAAGCCGTACCGCTTGGGTCGACGCAAAACCCTGCGCCTTTGTCCTCACTCTGGCCGAGTGAGATGCGACGGAGCTTTGGGCCGGAAACAACTGCCCGTGGTATACAGATTTATTTTCAAAAACGTCATCCTCGCCTGTGGACAAGTAGAATAACTGTCGCACTAATCATATTCCTACTAACATAACTCAGAATTTTGAAACTCCCGTTGAAGAATCCAGATGTTTCAACTGTGATGCGTGAGCAACGTAAACCTTCATCGGAGTTTTCATATGACAAGCCCTACTTCCGGCAACAACGAAGTCATCGTGCGAAGTGGCAGAAACATCGCAATGGGCGATCAGTGGTGGGAGATCCGCGACAGCGGAGAGCCTATAAAGTTCACTGACATTCTGACCGAGGCACGACATGTCGGCGGCGCCGTATATCTTTCGTTCGGCGCATGCTTCATTGATGCTAACAATCAGGGAATGGTTGACATCACGTCTCGTATAAGGCTCGAACTCGGTTTCGCGCAGGCTCTCCACAGCATGCTCGGACAGATGATTTCTTCTGCCCTGGCGCCGCCAGACCTGTCCAAGGCCAATTAGCGGCGGCATTTCCTCGATATTAACCATGCGCCGGCATCATCGGCGCATGGGACGCCCGCCACTAAACCTCGTCAGGATGCACGCGAACCTCCAGCCGGAGGATCTGCTGCGCATTGACGCGATCGTAGGACCGCACGGTCGGTCCAAGTTCATCCGTGACGCTATCCGCATGCAGCTCGACCAGATCGTGCCAGGCGACGAGAAGGCAGGCGAGCCATACTTTGAAGACGACGGCTTGCACGAGCCCCGCCTATCGGCATCCGGCCGCGCCACCGTCTTCCGCGTTCTGCGCAAGAAGCGCCGCAGCCTGGATGAGCTGCAGCGCGCCTTTGGCTTCGATGACCCTATCGACTTCCTGCATGCCCTGCTCGGCTTCAAGCCCCTGCCTAATCGTGCGGCAAGCGTCGTGGTAGCCGAGCTGCTATCGAAAGCGTAGCTTGGAACCTAAAGCGGGATCGGCAGTTTCGCGGGAATGGCTACGAAATCTATCCGACTGATGATGCTGCTCAATTCAATGAGCGACCGCTCGTATCGGTCCACCCCCATGAACGTGGGACTGAAGACCGTTATCCTCGCCGAGGATGCCGGCTTGGTCCAGCGAGAGGGCTCTCTAGGCCTTCGTCCGCGATGCAAACTCACTCGCGAAGGCAAGGCGTATCGAAAGCAACACGGTTTCCCGACAGAATAAACGGCCCACAAACGATGATGGGGCGGTGGGGTAATCGTGGCTACTGGTCGCCTTTTGAGGTGTTCGACAAATCCAGTCTACCGCGCTTTAGCGTTGCATACTGCGGAACCACCACGGAGCGTTGCCTATCGGAACTCCCCGATGCAGCAGACGATTTGAAGCAACACAGGACCATCACTATCGGCGTTCCCAAGTAAGGAACTAAAGACAGCAGAACCCACCAGCCGCTGAATTCTGCATCACGCAAACGCCTGACAGTCGACGTCACCGACGCCGGTACTTGAGCGATCAGATAGATTAAGCCCAGCCAACCAAGCAGTAGATGCGGGCCGACCGGAAAGAGTCCAAACAGGATATCTAGTGCGTTGAAAAACGCTACTGCCAGCAGATGACCGAGGAACGCGGTCCAGTAACCCTTCCGGTCAAGAGTTCCAGCTAGCTGAAAACTCCTCGCCCACACATCTAAGTAATCTGCCATCGATCCCTCTGAGTTCTCGAAATACTTTACGCGGAACGGCGCTGCCCCACTCTTCAGAGGTCTGCCCCCCTGGCTAAGCCCATCGCTCGCAACGACGCGCGCTCGCTTACTGTCGTGTAACTGATAGCAGAGTGGTAGGCATCGGAGCTGAACCGAACCGCGTACATCTGCGTTCCATTTGGACCCATCCAAACGGCCTGTTGTTGCCTGGGCTGGGCTGCAGAGCCGTTATCGAAAGGCAGCAACCTTTCATTATCGGGACTGCCATATCCCTCTTTGAGGGCGCTATAGACCTTGTCAAACTCTTGAGATGAGAACCTCATGTCAATGCGTTGTAAAACGCTCTGCCTCACGACAAACTCAGTGTCCACCGGGATTGTGTTGATTGACAGCGTACCCCGACAGACGAAAGTTTCGCCAAATTGTTCGCGACATGGAATTCCAACCGTACGCATCACTCGATCTGGTGAGGTTTGCCCTCCGATGAATAAGCCTCTGAACTCCAGGGTACGGGGCTGCGAAAGGGCCGGCTCGCCTAAGACGATACAGGCGATACCAATACCCAGCGTTCTCAATGCAAATGACGCCATCGCTAGCCTCGGAAGAGTTTTTACTAGCGACTGTCTCTGACATTTTTTTGTCGGTCAATCAGGACAATGCGGTAAACCTACCACTCAAGGAGAATATCCCTTTGGATCGCCTTCCCCCACCGCCCTGGGGGAGGGCAGAATGGCGCAGTCCATATCCTCAATTTAATCAACACCAGCGTTTTGCTGAATGGAAGATTCATTTTCCATGGCACCGCGCTGTGCGCATCAAACTTGCTCCGGTCATCAGCTTCTGGAGAGCTGGTAGAACTTGCCATATCAGACATCCAACGTCGCTTGACTCGATAGCTGTTCACTATAATCATGGAAGGGTTGGATGAATTTGCGAAATATCAAGCCCTTCAGAAGGGGGTCATCAGGCGGCCTCGTGCAAGCGGACCGATAAGAAAATGCACCGCTAGCAGCGCGATCGCTAGAGTGGAGCAATTGCATGGCGAACCGCAAAAAGACTGTTACCGCTGTCGATCAATTTGTAGCTGGTAGCGGGAACTATCTCAACGATCGGGGCTACCGCGATCCGGTTGAGACTTGCGTCAAGTTTTTCTTCTCCAACGAAATTGCCGTCGCGATCGAGCGAGCGAAGTTTTCACAGACCGACGCAGCGCGGATGACCGGCCTTAAGCAGCCCGACATATCGCAGATCGTAAATGGGAATGTGAAGAACTTTTCGGTCTGGCGTTTGATGACGACCCTACAAGCGCTTGGCTACGATGTCGATATTGTCTCGCAGCGCTCAACGGAACGCGAAGGGCGGATATCCTTAGTGTCGGGGGCTGACGTTACCGATGCGGGACTCGGCTAACCCAGTAATCGCAAACGATGGCCGATTGATTAGATGCTTCCATCGCCTGCAGTATCTGGGTTCATTGAGCCTCTGGCAGTCCGGTGCGGTAGTCGCTCATCGCAACAGGGCTGGAGCGTCCAGCCCTATTTCCTCCATCAACTCCGCTAGGGATTCACTCTTGAACCATTTATAATCCAAGACGCTAGGGTAGCCCGGCAGCGTCAGATATAACTCAGGCAGTGTCTGTCGCGGTATGATGTGAGCTGCCGTCAATACACCGGAACCGTATGCTCCTGTGTCGATCGCTATGCGATTTTCTCGAACATCGGGCAAGAGGTTGTATGTAACAGTGTGACCATGGATCACCAGCTTCTCGAACCGAGCAGTGTGAAAAAGAAACTGCTCTCTGATCCACATCAGATCGTGCTCCCTTTGTTGGGCTAGGGGTACACCCGGAACAAGGCCGGCGTGGACGAGAATGTGCTTGGGCATCTCGACGTACTTCACTGAACGTCGCAGGAAGTCGAGGTGGTCTGGCCGAAACTGCCCGCGGAAAGTTTCGAGGTTGGTGGTCTTCGGATCCATGTCGTAGGAGATCAGCGTGGCGTCTCCTCCATGCTCGGACAACCAACGCTGGAACGTCTCGGCGCGGTGATCGATCCCGAGGAGGAAGTTCAGCATGACGCTTTCGTGATTGCCTCGGATCACCCTGGATCCGGGGAGCGTCTCCACGGTTTCCAGGGCCATGTCGACGACCAGCTGACTATCGGGACCACGATCGATAAGGTCGCCAAGGAAGACGACCTTGTATGTTCCGGGAGCTAAGACCTTGAACTCGTCAAGCATCATCCGGAGGAGATCGGCCCTGCCGTGGACGTCACCAACAACGAAGGTGTCTATTTCTTCCATCCGAATTGCTCCTGTTAGAGCATCGCATCGCACAGACAGCTGAAAAATTCCTTTCATCCGATAATTTGACGCCGAGGGCACGCGAAGCTTGTTGCGAACGTGAGCTGCCCAGGTTCGGCCGATCACCTGGATTCTTGCAAGAAGCGACGCGAGCATCTGCCGTAACGTACACAATCCCAGTTAGGCAACTAAGACGGCATGGAACCTCAAAATCTCTACAGCGCAGACCACCACTTCTTCCACGACGCCATCCTGGATTGGTGCGCCGAGAGCCGACCGTTCGACAATTTAAGCCAGATGCACGATTACCTGATCGAGGTTCACAACGCACGAGCTACGAGTTCCACGGACGTGTACTTCCTCGGAGACTTCATATGCGGGAAGAGGGTCGACGAAACCCGCCTGAGGAAGATTTTCGAGAAACTAAAAGGACGCAAGCACCTCGTAACGGGCAATCACGACACCGCTTTACTAGGCAATCTTCGGTGGTCCTCAACGCCGTCCGCTTACAAAACCGTCAATGACAACGGACGGCGGATATTCCTCGCGCACTACGCGATGTATTCGTGGCCGGGTCTGCAGCGGGGCGCATTCCATTTCTATGGCCACACCCACGGCAGGCTACCGAGCCATGGACGGTCGATCGATGTCGGCGTCGACGCCTGGAATCTCGCTCCGGCGACCGCTGACGAGGTCATCGCTAGAATGGCTGCCTGGAACACGGACTTCGAGACATACGACCCGGAAAGAGGATCCCTGATAACCTGTGCCGACGAGAACCGCTTGGTCACCGAGCCGTCGGGGGCGGCTATTCAGGGCTATCGACCCAAGCCGTTCGCGCCCTAATCAAGGTGCGAAGGGCAAGGCGGCTGAGGCATTTATGCTGCGGGGGCGTACTTCAGCGCCTCCGTATAGAAGTCCGTTCCCATTCCGAGCTTTCGCATTAACTCGCTCTCAGAAGTGCAATTCCCATGATAGCGAATGAAAGCCGCCGTCTCCTGGTCGTCAATCTGATTGAAGATGTACTTTCTGAATTCGTCGCTGATCGGAAAACCTAGCGCACTTACCGTGTCGTGCAGCAGCCGCCGCAACACCTCGTGAATTGCGATGTTCTCCGGAAAATGCGGCTCGACGACGTTGACGCCGCTGAAATCCGAGCACAGGAACGACATCGTGCCGTCAGGCTTCGTGTGCACAGCGGTCAAGCGGTTGGAACGGAAGGCGCCTGTGTCGATAGCGATTCTGTCTTTGTAGATCTCCGGGAAGTGAGAGCTGGTTGGGGTATGGCCATGCACGACCCGCTTGCCGAGCTTGCCGCCGAACGACAGAAATGGATCGCGTATCCACATGAGATCGAAGGCGTCTTGTTCAGCCAAGGGAACGCGAGGCCTGATACCTGCATGGACGTAGATGCAATGATCGGTCTCGAGGTAGCTTTTTGCGTTCCGCAGAAGAGTTGGTTCGTTCGAAGGCAAATTCTCGCGGATGTCATCGACCGTCGGTTTCCCGCCATAGTGGCCGAGCCCCCAGGCCGTCGCTCCACCTCCCATCGCCAGCAGCCAATGTTTGAAGTAGCGTTCCTGCTCGACACCCTTGAGCTCATCCAGGATCCACAGCAGAAACCAGTCGTGATTGCCGCGCAGAAGAAGGGACCGGGGATTGCGCTCGATGTGGTTCGCGACTTGGCTCAAGACCGACATGCTTCCCGGGCCGCGATCGATAAGATTGCCGAGGAACACGATCCGGTATTCGTAACCCTCAGATACGGCGCGTCTCTCGATTTTTTTGATAAGCGGTCCGAGCAGTATCGCTTGACCGTGAATGTCGCCAATGGCGAAGGTGTGGATGTTTTCTTCCGAGGTATGGCCTCCGGTTGTGCAGTACCTTGTATTGTCTCGAGGTGACTCAACCGTTGGCGGATTTGGTAAACACGAGGTGTCTTGGTAAGTCATACTCGAAGAGCGGGCTTGACGGCTGATCTAGCGAGGGAATTCTCGCGGCGTCTGCGGTACTTGCCGCTGCACCGTTTATCGGCCTAATTGTCTGCGAAGAGCGATTCATATCTCATGACCCGGCACACTGATGGCCTGATTTGTCAGGGAGCTCTGGCAGCTCTTAAGCCCGGTCTGGACAAGCCCGAGCCTAAAACAGAGGGTCGGCCGCCCCCGGAAACAGGGAGCGCTCCGAACGGAAGGAAAGTATCGACTGCATGAGCGAAGGAAAGCTGCGTGCGCGGAATATTCCCGCGACCACCGACGAAGTGGCCATTTGCAATGTGGCGCTGAAATCGATCTGCCGTTCCCGTGGCATAGAGAGGGACGCAGTGGCGGTAAGCCGTCTGGCGGCCATCATTATAGAGCTTTGGCGGAAAGGCGTTCAGGATGTCGAGCAACTTAAGCTTTTGGCCGGCGCAACGGTCGATGACAGGGCGGCTACTTGAACCGGGCCGGCGATCTAGTGGCTTCCGCCAAGTCGGTGCATGATCGATATCGAGCCGGCCGAATGGCACGCGAGACCGTCCGAGAGTGGGTAGGGAGGCTTGGCCTTTATCCCGAACCCCACGGGTCGATGGTGAAGGCCGCGGCTGAATGGTTTCGGGTCAACAAGGACGACGATATCGACGATGACGTGAAGCAGCAGGATCTTGCCATGCTTTCGGGCATCTTCAATGCTTGACGCAACAAAGTCGATAACATACCCGTGTGCCGCCGTGCTCGTTTAGCCATGGGGCGGCGCAGGGGAGGCCCGATCTGACGAGCATGGATCGGGCCTTCGCCATGCACGCTAAAGAGAACAGCGTTCTTGGACTGTTGACGAGCTCGATTTCTTCTCAGTGTTTACCCATCCAGGAAGAAGCCGATCGTGGTACTTGCGACCTCCGCGCGAGTGTGGCTTTCTCTTGCTTTCGCTAGGATCGGTCGCATGTCTCCACGTTTTCTCGTCGCGATGTTAGTCTCGCTTGTCGGCTCCGTTGCCCAAGTGGACGCGAAATTGATCTATGACGTCCATCAAACAGATGGTGGCCACAAATTCGCGATTGTAAGCGGTGACTTCGAGTTCTCCGACGATCTGTCGCAATTTCGCGATCTAGCAACACGCGAGCATCTGTTCGCTGTGGGTTTTGATAGTCCTGGAGGGGACGTGGCGAAGGCCATGGAGCTCGGCCGGATAATCCGCGGCCTCAGCCTTTCAACCGTGCAAACGCGTAAGCTCGAATGCGCTTCGGCGTGTTCGCTTGCCTTCCTTGGGGGCATCAGCCGTTTTGCCGAGCCGGGTTCGATTGGTGTACACAAATCTTCCTTTCGCGACGGCTCGGGGGTGGAGGTCGATGACGCGGTCTCAGCCGTACAGCAAACGACGGCCGAGATTATTGGCTACATGTCAGAGATGGGCGTTGATCCGGGACTGCTACAGCTGTCGCTTTCATATAATAGTGACGACATTCGCTATCTGTCGGGTAGCGAGATGGCCAAATACAAGGTCACGACGCCGAACGCCGTGCCGCTGCCTTCCTCTGACACCGCACCCGAGAAGCCCGCTCCAGTTGCGCTCCTCGGTGTGCAGGCAAAAGCCGAGCCTTCGCTGGAGGTTCCGGTTGCTCGTGACGGAGTAGTGCGACATCCGAAGGGCAGGGCGCCGATCAACATAACGGGCGGCGCGGAAGCAAAGGCCATTGGGGAGGCTCTTAACGGCACTCCTCTGCGGATCCTTGAAGTCCAAGGCGACTGGTATCGCGTGTCCGTGGCAGGCAACGTCGGCTTCATGCACTACTCGTGGGTGCACGTGACGCAATTCGAGGAAGACGCAGGAGAGCACAGATACATCCAGGTAAAAAGCTTCAGCTCGCTTCCGGAGGCAGAAGCATTCGTCCGGAAGTCTCCTGTTCCGCTTTCCGCCCATCTTGCTGCAAACGGCTGGTTTGCAGTCACACTGAAGGATGTCTACGCCGAAGAAGAGGCCAAGGATGTCTCGAACGCCCTAAAGGGTCACGGTCTGATTGCCAGGGATTCGATGGTTACCATCGGCAACACTTACGTCAGGAAGGTCTGCTGTGAGTGAGCGTCGCCTGCCACGAGTTGGCCATTCGCACCACACCGCACAACATGTCTGCTGCTCGTGACCCTTTCGGGCTTATTGGTGGCGAGCGGAGCTTTTGCGGCCATAACCTACGAAAGGCTGACGCTAAAGGAGGGCGCTCGGCTGCTCGTTATCAGGTGAGTTCGAACCTGCCGACGATCCGGTGAACACTCCCGGCCCTGAAGGGCCGGGCTTTCCGTCCACCGGGGACCACGGCCTCCGGCAGGGGGAAACGTTTGTCACTAAGCGGCCAGCGCCGCGCCGATGGTTTCCAACTTGGGCTTGAGGAACAGGTAACGCCCGATCATCTCGGCGGCGTGCAGATCGGCGTTCCAGATGCGTCCGTCCGACGCCGCCCGGAAAACCGCTCCACGCCGCTGATCCTTGTCGACCTTTCCATTTCTCCAGTCAGTGCTGCTCGTATAGAAGCTCGGTATCTTCACCGAGGCTATTCCTCTCCATGTCAGGGTGTTCCTGGATCGCAGGATGTACTGCCCCTTCGATCCGTTGTTGATCATCTTGTTAAAGGTGCGTCCCTTGTAGGATTGTCCGTCGGCACCGCCAGGATGTCGAGGTCTTCGGTCACCACGACAGCCTCGTGCTTCGCCGCGAGGTCCGCCTTTCTCTGCGCGACGTAGCCGAACCATGATTTCTTCAGCCCCGCCACGGTACAATAGACGGCGCGGCGCACCTCCTTGAGGCGACCAACGGCCTTCAACAGGCGAAAGAATCTGGCGTGCATCGCCGTGTACCGCGAATGATCCGGCATCGCTGCGACTTCCGGAACGATCGCTGAGGCCTCGACGCCCGCAACCAGGTTGATTTCCGCCCGGATGCGGTCGAGACGATTGTACAGCCGGTCGATCTCTGACCGCAGCCGGTCGACTCTTGCGGCATGTGAGCTGACGCGCGTCAGAAAGTCACGGCCGTCAAACTGCATCGTTTCCAGCACCTCCACATCGTCGCCAGCGACATGGCTCTGCAGAAACGCCTTCGCGAGTTTCTTCGTCAGCTTCTTGGCGTGGCCACCGTTATGTCCGCTGATCCGGGAGAGCGCACCTTCACCGACAGGCGTACGGCTCCGCAACACCACGATGCTGGAGGTGTTGGTAAAGCCGAAGTCCTCGGCGACCACGGTGCGGCAACCGGCGATGGAAGGGGTCGATGGCGCTCGTACGGCAACCATCTTGAGGCGGACATACGACGGGCCGAGTTCGATCAAAAGCGAGCCGACCGCTATCTCACCGCCACCGTGGCGGCTGATGCTCTTCGAGACCGCGCGGGCGACTTGCAACGGTATTGAGATGGGCTTCTGGCGCGGGGCGACACCAGCCAAGGCGAGATCGTGTTTGAGCGAGGAGTTCTTCCCCAGGCTGGAGCCTAGCAGACCTAGTGCCGCCCCCAGAGCAGGGTTGCCTCCCCGAAGGCAGCGATAATCGAGATGCAGCGGGATAGTCGCGTCCTGCTGCCACTCCGGACACCGGAATCGATCGCGAACCGACGAGACCATCGCCCGCAACGCCTCGGCCTGAATTGCTCTGAGACCGCAATCGCTAGAGCTAAGGTCGCGGAACAGCCGAAGCGTCTCGGCAAAATCGCGGCTCGCGGCCTCAGCTTGCAGCTGGTCGATGTCTTCTTTCGCCAACGATCGGGAGAACTTCTCCGGAAGATTGACCAGTCGCCTGGTGCCGTCAGCCATAGGCGTGTCGCCGAGCGCGCCGATGTTCCTGAGCTTTCCGAACAAAAGGCGCTGCTCCATTGCTCCAGTGCTGCCGCTTTGGCCAGAAGCCTGGCCTTCTCACCCCAGACGCTGTTCAGACCGGACTTCGATAGCTCGGATTGTACCTTCAGCATCACTGCGTCGATGTCTTTACCCTGTGGAACCGGGGTCAGGACGTCGTCCGGCCAGATCGACTTCGCCATGACCTCGATCGCGGAGAGAATGCGCCTTCTCAGTTCTGACAGCTCAGCCGTGGTCGGCTGCGCGCCGAGTTCGACCATCCTCTTCACGAGGTCTTTGCTTTTGCCCTTCCCGTAGGCCATTGCTAAGCAGCCCACGCAGAGCATATCGCATCGATGTGCGATGGCGGTCGCAGACCTACGAAGGAGAACTTTCTGGAAGGGTGACGCAAGGCCGGGGATCGCGGAGGGAATGCCTCAATGGGAACCCGGATCGCTCGCGGCGTCAACAGCCGGCGGGATTCAATTCGGACGGCGTGATTGCTCTCAGGCCGATGACCCCGCAGATGGCTTCGCCTTGGATGTCAATCGCCGCTTTCCTCCCGGCCCTAAAGGACCGGGTCTCCCCGCGGCGGTTGATGAAAATGGTGGTCGAGTATACGTGAATTTCAGCCCGGCTTTATTACGTTCGACGCCAATGGCGGAAGTTGTCGCAGCAATAAAATTCGGTCGGGCCATCCGCGCCCTGAACGCGAATACCCTCCAAATCCGATCCGCACAATGCGTATCAGCTTGCGCACTGGCTTTCCTTGGCGGAGTGAAGCGCTCTGCCGAACCCGGCGCGATCGGGGTCCATCAGGCATTTTTCTCCGATGATGCCGGATTGGACAACAAGGCCGCTGTTGCCACGATACAGATGCTGACCGGAGAAGTTATCGGCTATCTGTCCGACATGGGGGTTAGCGCGAAACTTCTTCTACTGAGCCTTTCGATCGAGAGCTCGGACATGAGGTATCTAACCACGGCGGAAATGCGCGAATGGAACATCATCACGGAGGATCGCGGGCCTGGAACGCAGACTGGTTTCGAGACTGCGGTCGCAGCACCAGCTTCGCCGGCCTCTGCTCCTCAACTCAAGACTGAAGCCGCCAAGCCGTCGCCTCCGAGCGGGCCATTGCATTTGTCAGGAGATACCATGCGGCATGGTCTGCGCCAAACTCTGTTGCGATGGCATTCATGCAGAAAGCCTACCGGGACCAAGTCATGTTCTATGGTAAATTAGTTAGCCAAGATACTGTTATGAAAGATAAGCTCACGTTTGCCCAACGCTGGCCAGAGCGAATTTACAGTGTCAGGCCCGGATCTGAGACGGCGCTCTGTGGCGATAAATGCAACGTTACGGGCATCGTCGAGTGGTTCGCTCGCAGCCGGGAGCGCGGCAAAACTTCCTCCGGCATGGCCGAATTCTCGCTCGTCTGGGATCCTGCCACTGAAAAGATCGAGACGGAGAGCAGCAGTGTTCTCGCGACCGATCGCGTGCGGCTGTGATTGAACGGTCTTGTGCCTGGCGAGAGGAGATCGGATTGTTGCTGGACCGCTTTGGCTGGTGCTACGGCCATCAAAACGAATATGGTTACCAGATGGCATGGCATCTTTGTGATGCGACTTCCAATCGGCCGCGATAGGACAGGTGGCAAACGGCATGTCGAAAAGATCGGTTCTAGGTATCGATGCCGCTTGGACGGCCACCCAGCCGAGCGGTGTCGCCTTGATTTCCGATGATGGGAACGGTTGGGAACTGGTGGATGTCCAGGCGTCCTACGACGCCTTCCTGAATGAGGACTATGTCGGTCCGGTCTTTCGACACCGCGGATCGCTGCCAAACGCTAGCCTTCTTTTGGAAAGCGCACGAAGAAAAGTAAAGGATGAAATCAATCTTGTTGCAGTCGACATGCCACTGTCCTTGCAGGCAATCGTTGGTCGCAGAGCCTCAGACAACCTGATATCCGCAGCATATGGTGCCCGCCACGCTAGCACTCATTCCCCAAGCGAAGAGCGTCCGGGAAAACTGAGCGACGACCTGCGAGCTGCATTCACGATTTCAGGATATCCGCTTGCGGTTGCCACCGTAACCGCTCCAGCTCTGATCGAGGTCTATCCTCACCCCGCGCTCATCGAGCTTGCAAATGCAGATCGGAGATTGCCCTACAAGCAAGCGAAGGCCCGCAAATACTGGCCTGGTGACGGCCCTGTCGTTCGGCGAGCAAATTTACTGCGGACGTGGCGAGAAATCATCGCTCTGATCGACGCCAAAGTTGCCGGAGTTGGCCGAGGGCTGATGTTGCCCTCAGCGGATGCCCCGGTGTATGCATTAAAAGCTTTTGAGGACGCGCTGGACGCGGTGGTTTGCGCATGGGTCGGTGCCTGTGCCCTTGATGGTCGAGCGAGACCCTACGGTGATGACACTTCCGCGATCTGGGTACCTGATCTGGCCGCTTCATAGTGCGGACGATCCGGAGTCATTGGATGCCGCACAGGGCACAGATCGATCCAGATGATCAGGGCGGTCGTCCGCTCAAAGGTTGTCGAACGTATCGCGAGTTCAGCAACCCTAAAATAATCGCGTGAGTTGCTTCACCGCTACTGGACCCCCGCTCTTCATTATGCATCACTGCGGCTTCGGGAATGGAGTGCATTCATGCTGGACGACGAGACCCCTTCTGCAGAAACTTCCGAACAGTCGATCTTTCAAAGCAACCTTTCGGTTGAGGCAAAGATCGAACGCGCCCGCACCGAGCTACTGGATTTATCGGCCAGAAACCGTCTGCTGAACGTTCCGCGCTTTTCCAAAAGTGCTAAAACGATCGACATCATCGATGAAAAGTCTTCAGAAATCTTCCGCCTTCTCGTAGCCGAAGGGAAGTCGATGACATTCCTCGCCGGAGCCAAGGGCTGCGAGCCTGTGGAGGGGGAGGGTGCAGAGGAACTTGTCGAACTCGCTCTTCCAGACGATGACGAGAGAGATGAAAGCGGACGCCTCGCTCGCCACGGGGACACTAAGCTCCAGACGAAAATGACCCCAAACGCGCTGCAAAAGCGTCTGATGGACCTCTATTTCGATGCCCGGACCCTTGAGGAGGAGCAGGGCGTCAACATTCTCTTCCTTGGCCTCGGTACCCTCAAATGGATTGATCCTCAAAACGCAGAGAATGTTCGGTATGCACCGCTCGTGCTGGTACCTGTATCACTGATGCGCGGAAGCGCCGCTGAACGGTTCAAGCTTAAGGCCCGCCCCGAGGACTTCGCGTCCAACCTTTCCCTCGAGGCCTTCCTTGACCGTGTTCACAAGATCAGGATGCCGGACTTCGAAGCCTCCGAAGAATTTTCGTTTGACAGCTATGTAGACAAAGTCGCGGAAGCCATTTCGGTCAAGCCGGATTGGTCAGTACAGCATGACGACATTGTGCTGGGCTTCTTCTCGTTCGCCAAGTTCCTGATGTACCGGGATCTGGATGTCACACTGTGGCCAGAGGGTGCGAAGTTCACCGAGCGACCGCTCGTTACCGGGCTGGTCTCGAACGGCTTCGACCGTGGCGCGGAGATTCTGGCTGATGATGCTAACATCGATGAGCACATCTTGCCTCAGCAGATGACTCACATCGTGGATGCCGATAGTTCCCAAGCGGTCGCGGTTCATGAAGCTCGACGAGGTCGCGATCTCGTCATCCAGGGGCCTCCCGGCACGGGAAAATCGCAGACCATCGCCAACATCATTGCCGCCGCTGTCGCCGATGGAAAGACCGTTCTTTTCGTCGCGGAGAAAATGGCTGCTCTCGAGGTGGTCAAACGGCGCCTCGATCAGGCGGGTGTCGGCGACGCGTGTCTCGAGCTTCATTCGAACAAGGCGAACAAGCGCGCGCTTCTGGCAGAGCTGCAACACGTTTGGGAACTCGGTGCTCCAAAGGGTGAAAGCGGTGATGCACTCGACCGCCGGCTGCTAGAGACGCGAGATAGCCTCAACGCCCATCCGGATCGGATGCATAAGGTTTATCTGCCCTATCGCTTATCAGCCTATCAAGTCTTGGGGCACCTCACACGTCTCCGAAGGATCGGCATGCCGCCGTCGGAAATCCCGCTTCCTGAGGCAGCCAACTGGCCGCCGGAGTTAAAAGAGCGGATCGTTGCCGTCCTCGCTGAACTAGGTCAACGGATAGAAGACATCGGTCTCCCTTCGCAGCATCCATGGTATGGCGTCGGTCTCACTGGCATCACGCCGCTTGACCTCGAGAGATTGGCCAGGCGTCTCACGGACACATTTGGCGACCTTACTCGACTAGTGGCCTCCATGAGCGAATTAACGGGTGCTCTGCATCGCGTGCCTGTGGACACGATTTCAGATTTTGAGGCCGAGCGGATAATTGCCGAGCGGCTGGCTACTTGCCCTAGTGGCATCTCCCCCGCGGCGTTGAATAACGCTGTATGGGCAAGTTCGGCCCCGCAAATTGCCCAATTGATCCGGGCGGGGGCGGAGTACTTGCGTCTTTCTGCGCAAGTCCGGGATGACATGAACGAAGCCGCCTGGAGCGTCGACCCAACGCCTCTGATCGCCACTTTACGACGCTTGCCCGCTTCCTTCCGGTTATCCGGTTACGCGTCAATCGCCCAGCTGGACGCGATCTTGCCGCGCTTTCTTGCTGCCGCTGCGTCTTTGAAGCAGATGCTCGGGGTCACTACCTCAGCGACTCTGGGATCGATCGGCAGACTTGTGACGATTGGCGAGCGCGTCGCCGATGCGCCGGATGCAAGCCCGGACGCGTTCGTTGCTGCAATATGGGAGCGCGGTCTCGATCAGGCAAGTGACCTCGCGGATGCCGTCTCGACTTTCCATGAGGTCAAGTCGCAACTCTCCGGAAAAGTAGGAGATCAGGCTTGGGAAATCGATCTAACAGCAACCCGCACCGCAGTGGCCATCCAGGGGGGCCGAACATTCAAGTTCCTGAGTGGCGACTGGCGCAAAGCGAAGGCGCTTGTCCGGACAATCACAGCTGAAACCAGTCCGGACGAGATTGTCCGCCTGCTCGACCTACTTCAGAAGGGCAAAGCCGCAAGAGCCACGATCAAGGACGGCGACAGTCTTGGCCGCGCCGCGTTTGGCGCTGATTGGCGTGGTGAGAAATCTGATCCAAGGCCGCTGGAGAGTTTGGTACTGTGGATGCGCAGCCTCAGAGGGGTGAGCGGCGAGGCAAGGCAGATCGCCGGGCGCTTGACCGACAAAGCATCAGTCGCCGCACGCTGTGAGCAGGTTAGGGGTCTGCTCGATGAAACCCGCAAGCTCATGCTCGCCCTGTGGAGCGAACTCGGAGAGGGAGCGGCGGGCGTTTTTCCAGACGTCATGAGTGCTGATGAGGTCGTCCTTACCCAAGCTGCGGGCGTGTTAAAGGAAGTCGCTGCTGCCGACAAGTCGAGCTCCGACCTTCTGAAGACAGTGCCCGAAGATAATGGCACCCGTATCGTGCGCTTGGAAGTCCTAGCAACCGCTCAGGAACGCCGCCGCTCGCTTGACAGCGCGGAAGAGACTGGAAAAGCGTCTTTCGACACTTTGTGGAACGGACCGGACTCCGATTGGATGCAACTCGCGGCGGTCTACGACTGGCTAGCGCACAACAACGACATCCGCATCCTCGCGTCCCGTGTCGAAAATAAAACCGAAGTTGTTGAAAAAGCTCGCTCTGCTGGTGCCGATGCAGAGCGGTTTTCGTTGGAATTCAGCGACATAATGAATTTCCTTCAGGTGGACACAGATGCTGTTCTCAAAGCGGATGAACTTGCGACGGCTTCGCTTGCTCATATCGGAGAGAAGCTAAGACGGTGGATAGCGAGTGAAGAGCAGCTCTCGAAATTCGTCGCTTACAACGGGCGTGCGGCCGATGCCGGAGGTCTCGGTGTCGGTCAGGTGGTCGACCGTCTTGCCGATGGGAGGATCCCGACGCGGGAGGTCATCTCGCATTTCGAGATGGCGTATTATGAAGCGCTGCTCCGCCACCAGCGCTCGCAGGATCCGGACCTCGCGAGGTTCGACGGTGAGGTCCACACGAGGCTCGTGAACGAATTCGCAAACTTGGATAAGAACCGCATGCGTCTATCCCGCTTGGAGGTAGTGAAAGCGCACCATCGGAAAATCCCGGCGGTTAGCGGTCTCGGCCCCGTTGGCATCCTTCGCGGGGAGATGGCACGGCGCCGCAATCATATGCCGATCCGACAACTCATGCAGAAGGCATCGCTGGCTATCCAAGCATTGAAGCCTGTCTTCATGATGAGCCCCCTGTCCATCGCCCAGTTCCTGCCGCCGGGAGTACTGGAATTCGACTTGCTCGTGATGGATGAGGCCAGTCAGATCCAGCCTGTCGATGCATTGGGAGCGGTGGCGCGAGCCAAACAGGTGGTTGTGGTCGGCGACGAGCGACAGCTTCCGCCTACAAAGTTCTTCTCGAAGATGACCTCTGGATCGTCCGACGATGATGATGATGGTGGCGCTCAAGTCTCCGACATCGAGAGTATTCTCGGCCTCTTCTCGGCGCGCGGTCTGCCCGAGCGGATGCTGAGGTGGCATTATCGCAGCCGCCACCAGTCCTTGATCGCAGTATCGAATTCCCAGTTCTACGACAGCAAGCTCTTCATCGTCCCGAGCCCTTACACGGCAGAGGCGGGCATGGGGCTTCGCTTCAATCACGTCCCCGGCGGAACTTTTGAAGACGGCGTGAACAAGGTTGAAGCCAAGGTCGTCGCGGAAGCGGTTATCCGGCACGCGTTAAACACGCCCGGTCAATCGTTAGGTGTAGCGGCTTTCTCGATCAAGCAGCGCCGTGAAATCCAGGATCAGGTAGAACTGCTCCGACGACTGAACCCACAGACGGAGGAGTTCTTCCATTCGCACCCCCACGAGCCTTTCTTCATAAAGAACCTGGAAAACGTCCAGGGTGATGAGCGCGACACGATCATGATCTCGGTAGCCTATGCTCGCAGTCCGAGCGGAGCGCCGTTGAGCATGCGCTTTGGGCCTCTTGGTGCCGAAGGGGGAGAACGCCGCCTGAACGTGTTAATCTCGCGAGCGAAGCGGCGCTGCGAAGTCTACGCGTCGATCACTGACGAGGACATCGATCTGGAGCGGGCAAAGGGCAAAGGCGTTTTCGCTTTCAAGCTTTTCCTGCATTTCGCCAGGACAGGGCGGCTATCCATGAACCAGCGAACCGAACGTCAGATGGATAGCGTCTTTGAAGAGCAGGTCATGGCAGCTCTCCAGGAGCGCGGATATCAAGTCCATCCACAGGTCGGTATCGCCGGGTTTTTCATCGATCTGGCCGTTGCGGATGAAGCCGTTCCGGGCCGATACCTGCTGGGCATCGAGTGCGATGGAGCGGCGTATCACGAGTCGCGCTCAGCAAGGGATCGTGACAGGCTCCGACAGGCTGTCTTGGAAGATCACGGCTGGAACATTCATCGCATTTGGAGCGCCGACTGGTTCCAGCGCCCGAAAGCGGAACTGGAACGCGTCATCGCCGCCATAGAGCAGGCCAAGACGGTTGCTTTATCCGGCGGCGCTGCAGAAAACTCGTCTGCTCCCAGAGCAGTTCCTGTAGAAATCGTCACCATCGAGCGCGCGGATGTTACTGAGATCGGTTTGCAGCCATCATCCTTTGAAAGTTCGACGCCGTTGTACGAGGAGGTCTCCCTTTCGCCAAACACGAAGACCGAACTGCACGAGGCCCCGGTCAGCATTCTCGTCAGCTTGATCAAGCGAACTGTCGAAGTTGAGGGCCCAATCCACAGGGATGAGGTGATCACGCGCATTCGCATGGCTTGGGGCCTGCAGCGAGCGGGTAACCGGATCGACGGCCATGTTGGGAATGCAATCGCAGCGGCCGTCAACGCGGGCCAAGTATATCGTTTGGGAGATTTTCTGCTTTGGCCGGATGCCGAAATCAGGCTGCGCGATCGTACCGCTGTTTCTTCGCCGAGCCTGCGAAGGATTGAGTTGATCCCGCCAATGGAAATCGATCAAGGACTGACAACGCTCATTGCGACTAGCTTGGGTGTCACCGAGAGCGAGGCGGTGAACGCCGTGGCGCGGGGCTTAGGCTTCAAGGCGACCAGCAGTCAGCTGCGTGACGTGATCGTTGGCCGGATCGAGACACTCAAGGCCAACGGGGAGTTGTTGGTCCGCGACGGCATGCTAGTCTCGGGGAATGCTAGAGCATCCGCCCAATGATGGCTGTACCGTCCAGAGAAGAGCCTGCCGCATCGAACTTGGCAACGCGTTGGGTCAGTCGCGCGGTTATGGCGCTGGCGCTCACACTGGTCTCGGTGACGGCATCTGAGGCTACTAACACCCCTTGCAGCGGCGCGAAGGGCGGGATCTCCGGTTGCCAGGGCGAGACATTCATTTGCAATGATGGCTCCGTATCAGCCAGCAAAAGGTCATGCTCGGCGTACATGGGAGGCGCTGTCGGGCTTCTTGGGTCTCCGCCAGCCGAAATGACGCCAACTGTCAGCGGCGAATGTTCCTGCCGTTCCGGTGCTTACTGCACTGGACCTCGTGGCGGGCGCTACTGCATCTCCGATAACGGGAAGAAGAGCTACCTACGGAAATAATGCCGGTTCTAGATCAGCGGAAATACCGCGATCTTGCCTTAGGTACACATCCCGCGACGCGGAGCCAGCCCGAGCGCCCGGTAAGGACGTTGGCGTTGTCAATCCAATTCCGGGTATGCGAGCGCTGGTTCATCAGCCGCCGCGGGGAGACCCGGTCCTTTAGGGCCGGGAGGAAAGCGGCCATGGACATCCAAGGCGAAGCCATCTGCGGGGTCATCGGCCTGAGAGCAATCACGCCGTCCGAATTGAATCCCGCCGGCTGTTGACGCCGCGAGCGATCCGGGTTCCCATTGAGGTATTCCTCCGTGATCCTCAGCCTTGCGTCACACTTCCAAGAAATTCTCGTTCGTAGGCCTGCGACCGCTATCGCACATCGATGCGATATGCGCTGCGTGGGCTGCATAGCAATGGCCTATGGGAAGGGCAAAAACAAAGACTTCGTCAAGCGGATGGTTGAACTCGGCACGCTGCCGACCACGACTGAGCTGTCGGAGTTGAGAACGCGCATTCTCTCCGCGATCGAGGTCATGGCGAAGTCGATCTGGCCGGACGACGTTCTGACATCGCTCCCGCAGGGAAAAGACATCGACGCCGTGATGCTGAAGATGCAATCGGAGCTATCGAAGTCCGGTCTAAACAGCGTCTGGGGTGAGAAGGCCAGGCTACTGGCTACAGCCGCAGTACTGGGGCAATGGAACCGTGCGCACAGGATTTTGCTTGGAAAGCTCAGGAACATCGGCGCGCTCGGCGACACGCCTATGGCCGACGGCACCAGGCGACTGGTCAATCTTCCGGAGAAGTTCTCCCGATCGTTGAGGAAAGACGATATCGTCCGGCTACAAGCTGAGGCCGCGAGCCGCGACTTTGCCGGGACGATTCGACTGTTTCGCGATCTTGCTTCTAGCGATAGCGGTTTTACGGCAAATCAGGCTGAGGCGTTGCGGGCGATGGCGTCGTCGGTTCGCGATCGGTTCCGGTGTCCGGAATGGCAGCAGGACGCGACTATCCCGGTGTATCTCGACTATCGCTGCCTTCGGGGAGGCAAATCGGCTCTCGCGGCGATACTCGGCTCGTTGGGATCTGCATTGGCGCAAAACTCCGCGACCAAACTTGGTCTCGCCTTGGCTGGTGTCTCCCCGCGCCAGAGCGTTATCGCGATACCCTTGCGGGTTGCCCGCGCGGTCTCGGAGAACATCGGCCGCCACGGTGGTGGCGAGATAGCGGTCGGATCGCTTTTGATCGAACTCGGCCCGTCGCACGTCCGCCCTAAGATGGTCGTTACACGAGCGCCATCGGCCCCACCCGTCGCCGGGTGCCGCACCGTTGTCGCCGAAGACTTCGGCTTTGCGAACACCTCCAGCATCGTTGTGTTGCGAAGCCGCACGCCAATCGGTGAAGATGCGCTCTCCAGGATCAGCGGACATAACGACGGTGACGCCAAGAAGCTGACGAAGACACAGGCGAAGATGTTTCTCGAGAGCCAGGTGGCTGGCGACGATGTCGAGGTGCTGCAAACGGTGCAGTTCGACGGCCGCGACTTCCTCTTGCGCGTCAGCGCACATGCCGCCAAGGTGGACAAGCTGCGGTCAGAGATCGACCGGCTGTACAATCGTCTCGATCGTATCCGGGGTGAGATAAATGTCGTAGCCGAAGTCGAGGCCTCGGCGATCGTTCCTGAGGTCGCCGCTATGCCGGATCATTCGCGTTACATGGCGATGCATTCCCGCTTCTTCCGCCTGTTGAAGGCCGTCGGTCGCGTCAAGGAGGCGCGCCGCACCGTTGCGGGACTGAAGAAATCGTGGTTCGGCTGTGTCGCGCAGAGAAAGGCAGACCTTGCAGCGAAGCATGATGCGGTGGTCGTAACCGAAGACCTCGACATCGTCGCGGTGCCGACCGACGATCCGGCTTACAAGGGACGCACCTTCAATAAGATGATCAACAACGGATCGAAGGGGCAGTACATCCTGCGATCCAGGAACACCCTGACATGGCGAGGCATCGCCTCGGTGAAGGTGCCGAGCTTCTACACGAGCAGCACAGACTGGAGAAATGGAAAGGTAGACAAGGGTCAGCGGCGTGGAGCGATCTTCAGGGCGGCGTCAGACGGACGCGTCTGGGATGCCGATCTGCACGCCGCCGAGATGATTGGCCGCTATCTCTTCCTCAAACCCAAGTCGGGAACTATTGGCGCGGCGCTGGCCGCTTAGTGACAAACGTTTCTCCCTGCCGGAGGCCGTGGTCCCCGGTGGACGAGAAGCCCGGCCCTTCTGGGCCGGGATTGTTCACAGACGGGCTGTCCCGGGATCGTTAAGGAGCATGGTGTTGGTCAGAGCGATCCCAATCCTTCCCGAGGCGTCTGGGCGCGAGAGAGCATTGGGGTGAATTCAAGCGGGACAATCGCCGAAGCCAGCGAGACCGCCGATCAGGTCGGGGATTTCCTCTACCGTGATGAGCATCCCTGAAAGCGGGCCGCCTGATCAACTACCGGCTTGCTACCGGCCGTCTTCGCCCTTTGCGAGATGATCATCACCTACCAGGAAACTCTCTATCGGTGGGTTCGTAACGTTCGCCGTATAGTTGGTGATCGTTGATGCCGCTGTCACTGCCACTACTTCCAGCAGGTGACGTTCATCGAACCCCCCAGTTTCCATCGCAAGGATGACCGCGTTATCGGCTCGGCCGCGTGTCTCAATGAGGTTTCTTGAGTAGGCAGACAACGCCGCAAGACGCGGGTCGCCTGGTAGCTCTCCATTTCGTATTCTGGCGACGTCAGCCGACGCAACGCCTTCCTGGCGGGCAAGGTGGGAATGGAGCGCGATTGGCCACTCCGCCTTATTCGTAACAGCATTGGTTAGAAGGAGCACCTGAATTTCTTTCTCGTCGAAACTTCCGCCGTGCACTCGACCGAAGAGGTCGGTCAAGCTCGAAATGAGCACCGGGGAGGTTGCCATAGCGGCGGCGATATTTGGAATGAATCCGAAAGCGCTCCTTAGCGTGTCGAGGGCGGGCCGGGATGCATTCGGCGCAGTCTCAGTCGTGTGGAGAGGGAAGGCAGTCATTTGCTGATCTTTCTGTGGCGGGTGGAAAAGGACGTCATCTCGTGGACCTACTGGGCGTCCGCAGCTTCCTCGATGACATTAACGACGCTATCAGGGTGCGACAGCATCACGAGGTGTGAGGCACCAGGCACGACAACGGTTCCTCGCGAATGCGCCCGTTCTGCCATGGAGGCCTGTAGAGCAGGCGGAATGCTTTTATCGCTGTCCCCATAGACAAAAAATGCCGGATGGGTATTCCACAAAACGTTCGTAGCTGGCTCATTCAGCGCCTTATCGTTGACTGGCCGCTGTGTCACAGCCATCAGGTTCGCCCTATCATCCGGAAGGTCTGCGGCGAACGGCGCTTTGAATTTGGTGGGGTCGACCATCAAGTCGTGGCTGCCATCAGCGAGCAAAATGGGCTGAGCCAGCGCGGCTCCCAATTCGCTTCCTTTGTAACGGCCGATCAACTGCAAAGCACTTTCACCCTTGTCGGGCGCAAATGCCGCCACGTAGACGAGTGCTTTGATCTTGTTTTCGGGGTCGGTCACATCTGTAATTACCGAGCCGCCATATGAATGGCCGACCACGACGACCTTCCCTGGAGTAGAGCGCAGGATGCTCCCCAAGTACTCGCTATCGCCGGACAGACTACGAAGAGGCTCCGCCACCGCGACAACGGTATAACCGTCGTGGACAAGTAGAGGGATAACTCCAGTCCACGATGAGGAGTCGGCCATCGCCCCGTGGACTAGGATAATTGTCGGCTTTACAGAGGCTGCTTCGACGCTATGCGAGACCATTGCGACGGCCGCTGCGCTAGCGATGCTGAGCAGGGCCTTTCTTCGCGATAATTGTTTCGTTCCGGACATTGTCAGCTCCATGTCTTGTAAACTGGCCGGTAGATTGTCGTGATCTGCACCGGATGGAAATGATGTAATTCATGCCATTGGATTGCGGTACCGTTGCCAAACGCAGATGACTCGTGCGACATCTGCACGAATGGATACAGATGATCTTCGTAAATTTTTGAAAGTTGCGGAACTCGGCAGCATCGCGAGCGCCGCTCGAACGGAAGGCATTGACGCGTCCACTCTGTCTCGCCAGTTGGCTGCTCTCGAGACGCAATTGGGCACACGTCTTTTCCAGAGAAGCACGCGAAAAATGTCGCTGACCGAGGCGGGCGAGACTTTTAGGTCTCTCCTTGGTCCGATCATGGAAGACTTAGATGCGGCGCGTGCCGCCGCGACGGCAGGCGTGGAGCAGCCCTCCGGCCTGCTAAGGCTCACGGCGTCGCACGCGTTTGGAGAAGCCGTACTTGCCCCACTGCTTGCTGAGTTTTGCGAAAACAACCCTCTTATCGATATCGACCTTGCCCTGACTGACGACGTCATCGATCTTGTTTCAGGGCAGATAGATGTCGGGTTTCGCAACGGTCCCCGCCCGACTGGTGATCTCGTCATCTCTAAGCTGCTGTCGACCGAGCGTCGGCTTGTCGCGTTGCCATCTTATCTTCGGAAAAGCGGTCTTCCCCAGCATCCTCGAGACCTGGAGCACCATGTCTGTTTGACGACATCCAACGCGCCGCAGCAGCAGACGTGGTATTTCAGCAAAGCCGCCGAAAATATCGAAGTCGGCGTTCGCGCGAAGGTTCGTACGGCGAGCACGATTTCGCTGCATCGTTGCGTCCGAGACGGCCTTGGTCTGTCTCTGCTAGTGGACTGGCTGGTCGATGAAGACATCCGTCGTGGATCGCTTGTGCGTGTTCTTGCCGACTGGTCGATAGCTGTGGGAGAGGGGGAGACCGCAGTTTGGGTCGTTTATCCGTCACGCGCCTTTCTTCCGCTAAAGACCCGGAAGTTCATCGATTTCGTCCGGGAGAGGGTCAGTGGCGGGAGTATCGCGGGCAAGTCAACCGGAGGAGTAGCTTAATTGCAGGCTCCCATGATCAGTAGCCGAGAATTTTTTTCTTTTCGGCATCATATTCGTCGCCACTGATTGCGCCGCTGTCCTTCAACTTCGCAAGCCGCTCCAGCACTTCGACGGCGTTCGATGACATCGTGCCGCCCGCACCTTTTGAGGTGGCGGGAGCCACTTCGTCGGTGCCAGCGGAACAGTACCACACGATCAACGCGATGGTCCCAACAGGGAAAATGTACGACAAGACTTGATGCCAGCCGCTTCTATTCAGGTCATGTAGGCGGCGAGCGGCGACAGCGATAGTCGGGAGGAGGACGGCAAGACTGAACAGTCCCGATAACGCGTCTGTAGGATCGATGAGGCTGAGAACGGCGGAGACAATGACGAGGAAAAGAAACGAGAACCAGAATTCGGATCGGCTCGCGCGACCTTCGAAGGTCGCGTACTTCCTGAAGAACGTCGAGATTGCCTGCCCGAAGCTGAGCGACGACGGAGCGGGGCCAAAGCGGTTACCTCCCGGCGGTGGACTCCTGAACACGAAGAACAGCGGAATTCCGAGCGCTATCAAGATGACAGGCAGATGCCAGACTGAAAAGCTGCCCATGTTTTCCCCCTGTAGACCGCCCAACGTATTTGTAGTTTTATCAGAAGCGTGAAGTCAATATCAGCCTTTCGACTAGCTTAACTTCTAAGGCGGAGCGGTATGTTCAGTCCCATTGCGTATTGGCCTGGGTCACCCGAATTCATTACGGGACTGTTATTGCGATATTGATGATACCATGCTCTGATCCCTGTGGGGAAATATTGTGACCGGCGTTTGGGGCGATGAGTTTACGCAGCCGTTACAGGATTGTTGCTGTTATCCTGCTTTCTTTTGGACTGATCGCCGCCGTCGCGCCGTTCTGGCTGAAGGAGGTTGTAGATTCGATCACGGACAACCCGTCGCTCGATAAGATTCATGCAGTTTCTCAGGGCCTCGGCCTTCTTTCGATGCCTAGTATTCCGGTGACACTGGTTCTTATCGACGATCAAAGCTTCGAGGCCTGGCACCGACCGTTTCCGATCAAAAAGAAGATCATCGCCGACCTGATAGCGAAGGCGAGAACGACCAAGCCCCGTGCAATTCTTGTTGATCTTGATATCTCAGCCGACAGCGGAGATGACGCCGAAGCGCTACACCAAATCCTCGAAAGCTGGGGGTCAACCGACCCTCCCTTGCTGTTTCCGCGAGAACTCTCGCTCGATACGTCCGGGAACAGCCTCCCGGTCGCTCCGACCGATTTCGAACAGCACTTCAAGGCAGGCAAACCTCTGTTTTGGGTGAACGTGCTCTTCGATGTGGGTGACGGCGGCAAGATCAGGAACTGGAACCTGTGGGAGGTCCCTAAAGGCGGCTGTGAGGCTGTCCTCTCTCCGGCGCTGCTCGCTTACGCCTACAAGTCCGGTGGAATGGCAATGGCTGAGACCGCACAGAAGTACCTCGGTGCGCGCTATGGTCAGGATTGCGAAGAGAAGCACTTGCAAGACGGCGTCACTGTGCCCGCTTGGCTAAGTGAGGCCGACAAAAGTTCGCCGATCCAGTTTTCCTTTCCAAGAACCGATAGTGCAATGTCCGCGGTGATGGTCGAGGACGGTAAGGTGCCCGCTCTCGTTCAACTGTCCGCGTTCCAGTTTGCCCAGCGTCCCGTCGCTAGCAGCGCGATGTCAGACCGCTTCGTGATCATCGGAAACAGCTACGACTCCAATGGCGACTTTCACGACACCCCCATCGGGGAAATGGAAGGCATGAGAGTCATCGCCAACGCGGTGGCCAATTCCACCAAGGCCATTAAGGCTGCCGAGTATTCGACGAAGCTCGCCGTCGTCCTCTCAAGTATGTTTCTTGGGGGGCTGGTCGCGTTTGCGACCTTCACCTTCAAACCGCTGATCTCGGCCCCGGTGGCGCTGTTGGTCGGAATTGCCGTGTACACCGTCTGCAATATCAATCTCGGCCCAGCCGCCGCCCAGTCCGTCGCCGAGTATGCCGTTGTTATCTGGGCTCTGGTGATCGCCTTGGAATCTGTCGAATCGATATGTCGTGGTTTTCTCAAGGGCCGCGGCTGGAGGTCGTTTCTCAATGGATAGACGTGTTTGGCATGTGTGGATGCCGAGATCGGTCGCGCTGGCGAGTTTTGTTCTCTTGGCTCCAGAAGCAGCTTTTGCTGGACAGCCTGCGGCCGTAGTCGTCGATTACGACGGTGCGGCGTCGATCGTCGGCGAACGCTTCGGCAAACCGATGGAGCTCCAGCTGGGAAGCGTGCTGGAAGAGGGGGACCGCTTGGATGTTCCTCGTGCAGGCTTCGTCAAGCTGAACAGCGCCGGCGAGTGCCAACTGCTTCTTTCGCCCGAAGCCACAGTGGCCGAGGAAACGGGATGCTCCGCGAGCCGGGTATCTTCCTATTCCGTCCCGGCGTCAGGACTAACTGGTGGTGTCTCAAGTCGATATCAGCAGCTGGCCGAAGTCTTGGGATGGTGGGACCCGGAGCGAAAGTCGAAGCCGATGCGGAGCAGGGAATCTTATGCGCTGCGGGTGCCCGCGCTGGACAAGGTCGCAAAACCCTCGGTGGTCGCTGGGAGCAGGACCTTTGAAGTACGCTGGGTAGACGGCAAGCCACCGTTTCGGCTGAATGCGATTTTGCCTGACGGGACGCAGATCGACGGAACCGTCGCCGACGGCGCTCGAAATGGAACCATTCGAGCCCACATCGAGGCTGGGAAGGCGTTCCGCCTAGTGATAACCGACGCGACCAGGACCGTGTCGTATAAAATTTACGGGACCTCAGGCTTTGCAGATGGCAATGGCGGCCCCCCATTGGATGACTACGACAGGGCGTCCAGGATAGTCGCCGCCATCTCCGAAAGCGGGGGAGATTGGGCGTTCGAAGGCGTCCAGCAAATCAGACGTCTCAAGCTCGATCGCCGAGTGAAGGGGGCCCTGACCAACGCGCTCGAATACGGAGATTGGCCGTGAAGCTCCTTCATCTTTTCCTTGCGGCCGCCCTTAGCTCGTGGCTCTTCTTTGCCGCAACGGCTGCCTCTGCGTTGGAAGGGATGGTCACCGGACCTGAACATTCAGCGATCAAGCAGACAATCCAGACGGACTACGTGACGTCCGAACAACTAGACAACGCCATCGTCGTGCTCCGACGGTTGATCGAGGCGAGCGAGGTCCAGTTCGGGAAAAGCAGCCGACAGGTTGGCGTGTTGCTCTGCGACATTGGAGAAGTCGCATACAAGCAGGCAAACTTCCTCGAGGGTAAGGCCAAAACCGATAAGCTCAAGAGGGCGACCTCGGCGCTGGTCTCGGGCGCTGACATGCTCAAGCCATACCAGGCGGAGCATGACGGCTACATCATACAGCGGGCGCGCGCATATCGGTTTGCGGGCTTGGCGTTTCTCGCACTTGGTGACAAGAAGAGCGCCGAGTCCAACCTACGCAACGGGCTTGCCATTCACTGGAAGCGCTACAACGACAACGACTATCAGCTTCAGTTTTTCCCGACGTTGTTCGACACTGTCGAGGGGGCCGAAGCAAAGCGTAAGGTCGCCGAGGCTGAGATCAAAATCGCAAGGAACGTCTACAACGTTCCTACCGGGAGTGGGCACTCGAGCCTTGATGGTCCACTGAAGCGCTTGAGGATAGCCGAGACGTACGGCAACCCGCTGATTGCCAAGCTAGAGGCGTCCCGGGCCAAAGCTGCAGCACTTTCCGACGCTGGTGATCGTGAGGCGGCCTACGCAGAGATCGCCAACTCTTTTTCGATGTCGACAAGCGAAAGTGATCGCCTGCTTTTTGTGGGCCGAATGAAACCACGCCCCTTCTTCATCTATGATGATCCCGACGCCGGGCGGTCCGTCAGCTGGGGCGATGACAAGGCTGCATATGCGATGGAGCGCTACGATTACGTCGCAACGAAGTTCTTCGCCGATCATGGTCTGATGCCGTTCATAGGCGAAGGACGGAATAATCTCTTCACTTTGCTGTCGCAATTACAGGAAATCTATGCCTCCGGGAACCGGGACGCGGCCGTTTACTTCTGCCGTCTGATACCCGGAAACTACAATGGATATGGCGGCTTCGACCTTCCAGGATTTGATCGGAGCACGCCAGTCATTCCACCGTTCTGCGCCGCGACCGTTGAGTGGGCCGGGTGGATGCGAATGCAGGGCAATATCGGGTCGGGCCGACAACTAATTGAAATGGGTATCGATCTCCTTCCCCCGGACATTCGCGAAACCCCTGTAGGGAGAAAGTTCCTCGCGGACAGCCTTGGCATGATGTCTGCCTTCGAGTCGTATTACGGTTCGCCTGACAGCTTCCTCTCGGCCTATGAACGGCTCGTAGAATTGGATGCTCCGTCATCGGCAGAGCACGCCTTCTACGCGGCCATCATTCGTGATCAACCGGATGCATTCATGTCCGCATTGAAGCAGCTCGGTGCATCAGCCATGCTCCAGGGTGACGAGGAAGAAGGACCCGGTCCGGTCTCGAAGTTGGCCATCATCGGCCCGAAGGTCGGCGAGGCGATCTGCGTGCAACAACCAGCAGAGCTGCCGGCGATTGTGCGCGCCTCCTTCTGCGCGGGAGATGCCGCACTTGCTGAGGACGAGGTGCGAGCCGAGTTGCAGAGCGCTTCCAAAAGGTTGGAGCCAGGACAGGTCAAGCCGTTCTTCGCAATCCCGAACTGGCGAATTCTGAAATTTCTCGAGGCACCGGAACACGGCGGCCTCCGGGCGTTGGCGAAGGCTGCGTTCTCGCCTGGCGAAGTCGCACAATTCCAGGAAAGGAAGCTTTCGAAGCGAGAGCAGGCTTTTCTCAAAAAGCCCGGCACTTACGACACCTACATCCAGCAAACGCCGAGCCATACCCGCTTTGCTGACCAAGGTGCTGACGATTTCGATCCTGCCTTCATTTCTGCGGCCCTTTTCGACGCGGGCGAGATCGACATGGCGAAGTCGTGGGCTCTGCAAGCTATCGAGCGTTATCAGTCGGCAAGCCCGCCGCAAACGATATTCAGCCTCTGGTTGGCAGACACGTACGAGGAGCAGACGTATCTCGACGGTTGGCGCTGGCTTATTCTCGATCGTCCGCTTCTTGCTAGCGCTGCGTTCGGGAAGCATATCCCAGAACGTCTTGCCTATTCGCGTGGCGGCGAGGGTGAGGGTAATCAATCGAGCCTCGATTGGGAAAGGGTGATCGGGTCCTATCATGGTCGGATGATCGCGGCCATGAAACTACACGACGATCTTTCGGCTCGTTCCGACGCCCGTGCACTGATTTCCTACGTCAAATTCGTTCTCGGTCTGCAGAGCTTCTCGCGCAACGAAACCAGGGAGGTCATAGTTCGAGTTGCTCGGCCGGCTCTGAACGAAGCGCTTTCTGTCCTCGTTGACGGGCACGAACTCTCTCCTGACGACAGGGAGGCTGTTTTCGAAATCGCGCAAATGATGAAGCCGAGCGGCACTGGAGCTACTATCGCACGCCTCGGCGCGAGACTTTCGGCTGTCTCGCCAGAACTGGCAAGTCTGGCCAAGCGGCGTGAAGAACTCAGGCAGAAGTGGCTTGCTATCCCTGACGACCAGCCGAACGATCGCAAGGCGCTGGCAATACAGGTCGACGAACTCGACGCGCAGCTCACTGAGGAGTTTCCGAACTACGTCGAGATATCGGGAACGATCGCCGCATCGGTTCAGCAGACAGTCGCTGCTCTATCGGACAACGAGGCGCTGATCGCCTTCCTCGACACGGGCGACAATTATTTGGTTATTTCCGCAACCCGGGCCAAGATGACGATCGTCAAAACCCAGATGTCGTCAGACGACATTAATGGCCTTGTGCGCGAGCTTAGGCGGGGGCTCGAACTTCGCGGGGGACGCGTTCCCGCCTACCGGGGGGAGGCGGCATATCAGCTATATCGTCAACTCTTCGAGCCGACAGAAGCAATATGGAACGATACGCCGAAGCACTTAGTTCTGGTGCCGGACGGCTCCCTAGAAAGCATACCGTTCGCGGTTCTGCTGACCGCAGAGATGGCACGCGACGATTTCACCAATGCGAAATGGCTTTCGGATAGATACACGATGACGCGTGTGCCATCCGTGGCGTCTCTAATGACGCTGCGCGCAGGGGCTGGCGGCAAAGCGGGCGGGCAGCCTTTGCTTGGCGTGGGGGATCCGGCTCTCGACGGCAACCCCGACACCGAGCGTGGGGGACTAGGAGCATCGAAGGTGGTCGCCCTGCGTGGCGGTGCGAGCGTGCAGGATATAAGGGCGCTCCCCAGGCTGCCGGAGACTGCTGACGAGCTCCGGGCACTACAGAAGAGCCTGAAGGCACCTGATGGCTCGTTGCTACTTGGGCAGATGGCGACAGAGACTTCTTTGAAGGCCGAGGACCTTACAAAGTTCCAGACATTGGCCTTCGCGACCCACGGGCTGCTAGCCGGAGAAATCTCGGGTGTCGAGGAGCCCGGCTTAATCATGACGCCGCCGGCGGCCGCTACGCCAATCGATGACGGCTATCTCTCGGCTAGCGACATCGCTGCTTTGAACCTCAATGCCGACATTGTTCTCCTCTCGGCGTGTAATACTGCTGCGCCGGAGCAGGTTGGGGCGGAGGGTCTTTCGGGTCTCGCCAAAGCATTCTTCTTCGCTGGCGCTAGAAACCTCGTGGTATCTCATTGGGCCGTGGACTCGGCAGCGACCGCCGCGTTGACCACCAGGATGTTCGAAAACCGGGCAACCGGAAAGGACGCATCATATTCTTCGGCGCTCGGTGACGCTATGCGTGAATTGCGGTCGAGCGACGGAGGCAAGTATGCGCATCCGCTTTTCTGGGGTCCGTTCGAGGTGGTAGGCGCGGATTAGGACAATGCCGCTCCTGGAAGGTAGGCTAGGGGCGGGCGTTTGAGGTGAAGCGCTTGAATTTTGGCTACTCGGATTTTGGTGTGGATTGGCATTTTGGAGCGGAAGCCACACCTACGGCATCTTTCTCGTTGGGGTTGCGTTCAAAACCCATTCCTTCGAGCGTAACAGCCACTCTCTTGATTATGATTGAAACAATTCCCTTTGCTGCCTCATCGGAAATCTGACGCCCACCGTCGACGGCGTTTCCGTGCGTCGCGAGGAGCTTTCTCGCTGCTTCCCGCGGATCACCGTCTCTAATGTGCTTGAGTTCCGTCGCGCTCAATTCGACAAAAATTGGTTCTCCTTTCCCTGATCGCGCGACAGATACCGCCCTCAGTCAACAATTACATCGTGATTGCAGTCGACCTCTTGTGGCGACTATGCGTCCGCCTCCTTCGCCAGCGTCTTGACGAGGGCGATAATCGATTTGCGTACGCCAGGATCACTGATGCGGACGAACGCCTTGTTGAGCGAGAGACCTTCCGAGGAGATCATTAAGCAGTCGATAGCCTCGAGCCCGGTGGCGGGCTTCGATCCATCCTCACCCTCGCCAAAAAGGGCGCTGGGCGTTGTGCCGAGTATCAGCGCTATGTGTTGCAGACGGCTGGAGCCGACCCGGTTCGACCCTTTTTCGTACTTCTGGACTTGCTGGAAAGTGATCCCAAGTTGACTGGCGAGCGAGGACTGCGACATGCCCAGCAGCTTCCGGCGTCCGCGAATACGTGCTCCGACGTCGACATCTATTTGGGACGGAGCGTTCGAGGTGCGCGGCAAAGCATCGGCTCCTGTCGTTGGTATAATCGCTGGTTAGGTCGAAATCGGCCGATTGTCGAGCGAAACCCGTGAGAAAAGTTAAGACGCCCGCCGTCCTTTTCGATAGTGAGGGCTCCGGGTTGCCGTGTATGCCGTAGGTCGGCTTGGAAAGGTCAGCCGAGACGGTGCCCACCGGGTTGTCGGGTTCAGCTCCCGGAACGTCAACAGCCTACCTTGCTAGCTTTGCAACAAGTTCCTGCCGTTTCTTGAAAGCGTCCGGGATATTCCCGAACTTCAGGCTTTGATCGCAATCGCTCAGTGCCTTCTGGAGTTCGCCTGCCTCCATGTTGGCATAGCAGCGGTTGTTATAGGCGACCGCAACATCGTCCTTACTCGTAACGCTGGGATCGTAGAGGAACGGGTATCTATTCAGAACTGCCAGCGATCCGGAGTTTTCATGGCGATCATAATAGATCATCGACATTCGGATAGCGGCGGTAACGCGGCGGTCAGACTGTGATGCAGCCACGACGGTATAATCCGCGATCGCCTTGTCGCCTTCCTTCATCGTCTCGTAGGTGAAAGCTCTATAATACCGGGCCTCGATCCCAAACTCCGGGTCAGACAGTACAGAAGAACAATCAGCCAGCGCTTCTGGGTAGCGGCTCGACCGAAGGTTTCCGTAGCAAAGAAGAATTTTCGCTCCCGCATTTCCGGTCAGAGCAAATGCTTTGGTAGCTGCCTCCATCATCTGGTCACGACGGCTGTCAGCGGAATAAAGGCTCGCAAGTTCCAGATATGCCGTTCCCCGAGCAATATCCTTCTGCTGGGCCGTTGGAAATTCGACCGATGCAATGTGATCGATGGCTTCAAGGTACTTGGTCATAGCGTTGTCAGGGAACTGGTTGGACTGCCACGATTTCGCGACCAGGACATCAATGAAGAAGTTCTGCTTTGCCGGCTCCTGCCGAAGCCTCGGGTCCACGCCATAACTGTCAGCCGCTATCTGAATCAGTCTGCCGGCATATTGACCTGCTCCGCTTATGGATATCATTTCCGAGAGGATGTCGCTGACGGCTACATTGGTCTCGTATTTGTTCTCAACACCGAAATATCGAATGGCGTCCGCAACTTGAGCTTCCAGACTAGGCCGGACGGCTTGCCGCATGAAGCCGTCAAAGCACGTAGTGAACGCATCGCCCTCTTGGCTACGGCACTCGGTATTGGCGGTTTCCAAAATGTAGCGATAGAGCATTATCGGGAGCAAACCGCGCGGCGAGCGGGCAGCTGTCGGCCCCGAGAAACGGGCGACGAAATCGTACATCGCGTCTACGCTGCCACCCCACTTAGGTTGCAGCCGGGACAGCACGTCCGAGAACATGTAAAGGTAATCCGGATACACCGCGACGGCCTGTGACAATGAAGCGTCAAGGCTATCACTGTACCCATAGCCGGCGAGAATCTTGACCCGAAGCGATAGGCCGGCCGCCGAGGTAGGCGAAATCGCCAGGGCAACCCGGACGTCGTCCAACGCGCTCTGCACTGCGCTCTTGAAGGCAGCGCTTCCGGCCTCGTCGGTCTGCGATGCGGCTCTGTGGCCGCGCTTGTCCCACGCGAAAGCGAGGTAATATGCGCTGCGAAAGAGCCGAGGCGTCGCGTCGAGAGGAGAGCTGTCGACCCATCGGGACATGTTCCGGGCGAAGACTACGTCGTTAAGGTCGAAGGCTCCTGCGAGGACATCGCGCGCGGGATAGAAGGTCCAAATTTTGGGGCGACTTTCTGCCAAAACCTCTTCGGCGAGCCATGTAGCCGTCTTGTAGTCCCCGCTGGTGATCGCGGCCCGAAGTCTCTGCGCTATTATTGCCGGTAGATTGGGGCTCGGTTTCACCGCGATCGATCCGGCCCTCGGCCGGTCGCTGCCTACGCCTCGAAGCACCCAGGTCGTCGGATCGAACCCGTTCACATCATGGCGAGAAAGCTTTTGCCCAACGAACACGCCGATGGCCAGTACTAGAGCGGCTGTGAGCAACAGCGTAACAAGAGAAACCTTGCGTCTTCGTTCGAGAATTTCTGCCACCGGCGACTTCCGACCTCAGGAATTGACGCGCTTCGGTTGCTTCCGCGCGCTGCGATTTCTACTGAAGCGGGCTTTGCGTGCAAGGGCGCAATCCAAACAAAGCAAACAGATCGTTTCGTCGCCAGGTCCAACCGGCGTCAAAGTCGTAGCGCACAGGGTATCGCCAATCGCAGACGCACGGTGGTGTGGGAAGGCCAACGACATCACGAGCCTTAGGCCCGGCTTCGGGCCGGTTCCCACCACCCGGCGCGATGGGTTCGCGCCATGTGGTTCCAGTTGAAGGAATTTGCTCCGACTGGCTCACGGCGCACAGGAGGTCCGCCGCTGACAACAAGAACCCCTTGGACATCGGGTTGTTCCCGCTTCAACCACGGCCGCCGTGCGGTTTAGGCCTCCAGATCGGTCATGGACCGTACCGATGGAGGGCGGCTGCTATCGGCTGTAGCCGTCCCTCTGCCACCAAGTTCGTCGGCCGTTAGAAACTCGGTTAAGGAGACGATCAAATGCTCTTGAACTTTTGACGGTATCCCTGCTCTCCGTTGGTCTCACCACGTCGGCGATGGCCCAGCCGTCGGGGGGAGCAGTAGCGGTGGATCGGGAGCGTTCCGGCAGCGGAACGTCCGGATCAGGCACCTCCGGCGGGTCAGGTACCTCGGGCGGCGGCTCTGGCTCGGGTGCGACCGGCGGCGGTAGCACTCTAACCCCCGGCACTGGCTCCGGAGCCTCCGATACGGGATCATCCAACACGGATGGCCAGTCTGGAACCTCGGGATGTGCGGACGTGAATAACGATGCCGGCTCGACAGGCACATCCAGCAGCTCTGGATCAACGACTTCCGGAGCGAATGGAACTACTCAGACTGAGAATTGCAAATAACTGTCGTGCTCCGCGGATTGCTGGGCACTCCAACAATGCGGTACCAGTTTTGGTGCGTGAACTTTTGGACTTTGGTCCGGTGTTCATCCAGGTCGAAATTTGCGGGACCAGAATGCCGAGGGTCACAACGGCTTCCGGTCCCGCGAGCGGTCGTTGCGCCCCAATTGCCGACCGCTGCTGATTTGGTGAGCGGGTCCTGATGCCATTGCCAGTGCCACAGTTAACGCTGCTGACAGCCCCGGCCATAATCAAAACGTATTAAGCGCTCGCCCTGGGCGCATCTCGTAGTGAGATTCTTTGTCAATCGTCTGCGATCCGTGCGATATGCGAACGATTGAACGAGAAGTTCTAAATGGAAACGACAGAGTTTCGTGCGGGTAAAAGACAAACGACCGGTGTAGATCAAATTGTTGGTGTCAGGCTTCGCTCATTGCGACTGCAGGCTGGATGGTCTCAGAACGAGCTCGCCGACAAGCTCGGCGTATCGTTTCAACAGGTTCAAAAGTACGAGAAGGCCGCCAATCGCATCAGCGCTGCAGCCCTCAGGCAAATCTCGTTGCTTTTCGGTGTTCCTATGGAATACTTTTTCGACAATATGATCGCCGGGACGATCCCCGTAAAAGCGTCGGGGGAGGCTACGATCCATGACCGCTCCGAGGGCAGGCTGCTTGCCAGATATCGTCGATTGTCGCCCAAAATGCGTGCTAGCATTCTCGGGTTGCTCAGCGCCGTGACGGG
>Ga0209025_1000957_pt1 | contig 43532 bp, 42 predicted proteins | sample AraplaMF_Col_mLB_FD_184256 | JGI IMG/M metagenome (GOLD analysis project Ga0209025, IMG submission 184256) | Arabidopsis root microbial communities from the University of North Carolina, USA - plate scrape MF_Col_mLB (SPAdes) (version 2) | ecosystem: Host-associated > Plants > Roots > Endosphere... | reverse complement strand
TTTCATCTTGGCCAGCGGTCCACCCGACCGCACTCAACAGGCCGGACATATGGATGCAAGCGATCCGCTCCCAAACCCTGCCCGAATGCCTTGCAGGCAGGGGGCCGTCCACATATGGATGGCCACGTCGGCTTCGCCTCCTCGCCATGGCGGGAATGGGGCGGTCAGCGCCGCGTTCGTGCCCTTTGAAAATGATCGATGAAGGCCCGCAGCCCGGCTGAGGGCAGGCGCTGGCGCGGGTAGTACAGGCACAGGCCCGGGAAGGGCGGGGTCCAGTCCGCCAGCACCTGCCGCAGCCGGCCCGACTCCAGATCCGCCGTCGCCGTCCGGCCACTGACGAAGGCCAGGCCGGCGCCGGCCAGCGCCGCCTGCTGGCTCAGCTCCGGGCTGCCGATGGTCAGCCGGCCGGGCGGGTCGATCCGGATCTCCTCGCCCTGGCGCTCGAACTCCCAGCGCAGGATCGTGCCGCTCGGCAGCCGGGCGCGGATGCAGTCATGGCCGAACAGGTCTGCCGGCGCTTGCGGCACGCCACGCGCCTCAAGATAGCCCGGCGCGCCGACCACGATCATCGCCTCGTCGATGCCCAGCGGCACCGAGACCATGTCTTGCGGCACCGCCTCGGCCAGGCGGATGCCGGCGTCGAAGCCGGCGGCGACGATGTCGATCATCCGGCCCTCCGTGACCAGGTCGACCCGCATCTCCGGACAGGCGGCCATGAAGTCCAGCACCACCGGCAGGATCCGCGCCGACCCGCCTTCGGAGCTGTTCAGCCGCAACAGTCCCGCCGGCGTGTCGCGGAACCGGTTCACGGTCTCCACCGCCTCGGCGATCTCGCGCAGCGCCGGCTGGATCCGGGCCAGGAACTGCTCGCCCGCCTCGGTCACCGCGACGCTGCGGGTGGTGCGGTTGAACAGGCGCACGCCCAGCCGCCGCTCGAGGCTGGCGACCATGTGGCTCAAGGAGGAAGGCGACAGCCCCAGTTCCGCCGCCGCGGCGCGGAAGCTGCGATGGGTCGCCACCGCGCCCAGCGCTGTCAATTCGGTCAGAGCAAGGTCGGCCATTATCCGGCTGCCTTCATCAGCTCATCCGGGATTGAACGGATTATCACAATAGACAGGCATGGGCATATCGACGTCTCACCCAGGAGACCCCGATGACCCGCACCGTTCTCATCACCGGCTGTTCCACCGGCTTCGGCGAGGCCACCGCCCGCCTGTTCGCCGCCCACGGCTGGAACGTCGTGGCCACCATGCGCCGGCCCGAGGCGGGCGCCGCCCTGGCCGCGCTCGGCGACAACGTCCTGGTCACCCGGCTGGACGTGCAGGACCCGGCCAGCATCGACGCCGCGGTGGCCGCGGCGATCGCCCGGTTCGGCCGCGTCGACGTGCTGGTCAACAATGCCGGCTTTGGCCTGTTCGGCGTGTTCGAGGCCGCGACGCGCGACAAGATCCAGGAGCAGTTCGACGTCAACGTCTTTGGCGTCATGGACGTGACCAGAGCTCTGCTGCCGCATTTCCGTGCCAACCGGTCCGGGACGATCGTCAACATCAGCTCCGGCGCCGGGGTCTTCACCCTGCCGATGATCTCGCTGTACTGCGCCTCGAAATTCGCGCTGGAGGGCTTCTCCGAGGCGCTGTCCTACGAGCTGGCCTCGCTCGGCATCGCGGTGAAGATCGTCGAGCCCGGCGGCGTCACCAAGACCAGCTTCGGCGAGCGCAGCGCCGCCGAGGCGGGGACTTCCGCCGACCTGCCCGACTATCGGCCGTTCCTTGAGGGGGCGATGCAGGTCTTCGCCGGGCTGCGCGCCGCGCGCGCCGACGCCACCAGCGAGGAAGTGGCCGAGGTGATCTACACCGCCGCCACCGACGGCACCGACCAGCTGCGCTATGTCGCCACCGAGGACATCAAGCCGCTGGTCCGCGCCAGGCGTGAGACCTCCGAGGCCGACTACATGGCCTTCATGCGCGAGCGGATGACGCCGCGGATCGGCTGAGGGCCGCCCTGCCGGGACGGCCCGTCTCCGTTCAGTCGCGGCAGCCGTTCTCCCGGCGGAAGGCGGCCAGCAGCGCCTCGCGGCCTGCGCTGAGATCGGCGCCGCTGCGGCCGGGCAGCGGCGTGCCGTCGCCTTTGAGGCCATGCCAGAGCGCAGCGTTGAAGCGGGCCGTGTCGAGGTGGTCTTCCTCCTCGAAATCCTGCCCCGTCATCGCCGCCTGCCAATAAGCGGCGGTGCGCGCCGGCTGCGTGAAGCAGCCGGCGGCATCGGCCTTCTGCGGGCCGCGCGGCGGCAACGGCAGCCTGGTGGTCCGCAGCACCTCCGGCACAATCGCCTGATAGGTCCAGTCGGCGGCATGGGGATCGAACACCTCGGCCATCGGCTCGGCCAGGCCGTCATTGAGCCCCAGCGCGGGCAGGCCGAGCACGGCCTCGATCGTCTTCAACAGGCTGACGGTGGTGTAGTGCTCCGACACCACCGCATGGCGACGGACATAGGGCCCGGCGATCAGCGCGATCGAGCGGTGGGCGTCGACATGGTCGGCGCCGTCCTGGGCATCGTCCTCGATGACGAAGATCAGCGTCGACTTCGCGAACGGGCTGGCCGCCACTTTGGCGACGATCCGGCCGACGGCGTAGTCGTTGTCCGCCATCTGGGTCTCGACCGTGTTGACCCCGTCGACCGCCTTGTCGAACTCGCCGAAATGGTCGTGCGAGACGCGCAGCAGCGTCAGGTTGGGCAGCTTGCCGGATGCGACGAAGCCGTCGAATTCGCGCTCCCACTCATCCACCCGGTAGGCGTCCGGGAACTTCTGGTCGTAGCCGCGGAAATAGGGGTCGCTGTGCGGCGCCAGCGACGGCTTGTCGGGGAAGAACACCTGGGTCTTCGAGCCGAACGGATCGCGCAGCTCGGCCGAAAGGGCGTTGGGATGGGTGGGCTCGTAGCGCGAGCCGTCGCCGTAGAAGCCGTAGTTGCGGACGGTCAGCCCGGCGCGCAGCGCCGCATCCCACAGATAGCCGGTGCCGGCCTCGCCGGCATCGGCCGCCTCCTGCGCGTCGGGCGCGGCGACATCGGCGGTGCCGGCCATGACGTTGGCGTCGTGCGGCGTCGCCGGATTGGCGTCCTCGCGCTCGTCCTGCTCCGCCAGGCCGACATTGACCCCGCGATTGAGGCCCTCCCAGTCGTATTGCAGGCCGCGCCCGGCGTAGTTGACCGGCGCGGTGCGCTCGGTGAAGTCGGTGGTGCGGGCCGCGGTCGTCCAGTTCCAGCCGGTGTTGCTGGACTCGCCGCTGTCGCGGAAATTGTCGAGCGTGACGAAGTCGAGCGCCAGCGCATGGTGGTTCGGCGTGATCGGCTGCGGCAGCAGGGTCAGGCTCGGGTCGCCGTTGCCGACCGGAAGGTCGCCCAGCACCTGGTCATAGGTGCGGTTCTCCTTCACGACATAGATCACGTGGTCGATCTTGCTGCGCAGGAACGCCATCGTCTCGGACCGGCTGCCATGGCCGGCGACGCTGGGGAAGCCGTTGTTGACCGCGACCTGCCAGGTCATCTCGGCGAGCTGGCGCGGCTTGGGCGTGGGCAGCGTCAGCAGCCCGGCCTTCTCGAGCTGCCAGACATACTGGTCGGCCTGCTTGCAGGGGTTCAGCGCCGCCTTCTCGGGGGCGAGCGTGTTGCGGCAGGCCAGCGGGTTGGGGCCGGCGTTGGACTTGCCGTTGGCGATGTAGATCCGCGCATCGTCGGAGCGCACCGCGACCGAGGTCGGATACCACCCCGTCGGCAGCAGGCCGATGACGCGGGACGCCTCGGGCAGCTTGCCCTCTTCCTCGACCTCGTCGCCGTCGTCGTCCAGCTTGGCCCTGGCGTCCTTCGCCGTCTCGGCGGTCTCCGGATCGAGCGAGTCCTCGCCGAGCTCGATCACCGCGGCGGCGTTGATCCCGCCATTGGTGGCGATCAGCGTCAGCCCGTCGCCGGACAGCGCCAGGCCGTTGGTGTTGGCGCCGTGCAGCCCTTCGGGGTTGAGCCAGACCTCCGCCGGCGCGGCGGCCGGGATGTCCTCGATCACCTTGTCCGTCCCGGTGTCGACGCTGACCACCCGGTCGGTGTTGTCGAGCGCGACATAGGCGCGGCTGCGCTGCCGGTTGAGGATGATCGCCGAAGGCTGGCCGTCGACGGCCTGGCGGCCGGAGACCGCGAGGCCGTCCGGGCGGATCTCGAGGGTGATCAGCTCGCGGTCCCGCTGGCTGGCGGCATAGGCCTTCCCGTCGGAGACGAAGGCCACCAGGTTCGGATAGGTGCCGCCGGGCTGGCCCGACTTCGCGGGGTCGATCACGCCGGGGCGCAGATCGGTCTCGGCCACCACCTTGTGTTCGGCGGTGTCGATCAGGCTGACCGAGTCGTTCTGGTAGTTGGCGACCAGCAGCTGCTTGCCGTCCGGCGACACGGCGAGGCCTGCCGCCTCCGGCTTGGTGCCGTCGACGCCGACCCCGGCCTTGTGGCCGAGCGCGACTGTGCCGGCGAGTGCGAATTTGCCCTGGGTGAACGCGTAGTCGTAGACCACGTCGTCGACGCCGCCCGAGACGAAGAAACGCCGGCCATCCGGCGCCCAGGCAATGCCGAGGAAGGTGTTGGGCACCTGCACCACCTGGCGCTTGACCGGCAGCGGGCCCGACACGTCGTAGACGAACACATATTCGGTCGAGAGCTCGGGGATCGGCTTGCCGTCCGGGCCGACATTGCGGTTGTAGCCCGAGGTCAGCACCAGCAGCGTCGTGCCGTCGGGCGACAGCGCCATCGCCGAGGCCTGCCCGGCCGTGAAGTCGGGCAGGCCGGGGAGATTGGGGTTGAGGGAGTCCAGCTTCGACCCGGGCATCGCCTGCGGGGTCAGGCGCTGGCCGGTCGGCAGCAGCTCGCCGATGAGCGGCGTCATGCTGGAGGGTGCGTCCTGGGCGAGCGCGGGCGTCAGCGCCCCACAGACGAGGCCGAGGGCGGCCACGGACAGGGCGAGGGAGCGCGGTGCCATGCTGGGGCTCCGTTGATCGTTGCGGCGGCGCCAGACTAGGCCGGTTGGTTGACACAATGGTGACGGCCGGCCGGATCTGCGGCGATCCGACGCCTGGAACCATCATGAATGTGGAAGCAGGTCCCTCAGGATCAATGTCCTGGCCGGCCCGTATGGCGGCTGTGGCGCTCGACCAGCGCCTTGGCCGCCAGCGTCACCAGGGCCAGCAGAGCCAGGGTCGAGGCGGCGGCGAAGGCGCCGACGGCATTATAGTCGTTGTACAGCAGCTCGATCTGCAGCGGCAGCGTGTTGGTCTGGCCGCGGATATGGCCGGAGACGACCGAGACGGCGCCGAACTCGCCCATCACCCGGGCGTTGCACAGCACCACGCCGTACAAGAGCGCCCATTTGATGTTCGGCAGGGTGACGCGGAAGAAGGTCTGCCAGCCATTGGCGCCCAGCGTCGCCGCCGCCTCCTCCTCGTCGCGCCCCTGCGCCTGCATCAGCGGGATCAGCTCGCGCGCCACATAGGGCGAGGTGACGAACAGGCTGACCAGCATGATCGCCACGGGCGTGAACATCAGGCGGATGCCGTGATCCTGCAGCCAGGGGCCGAACAGGCCGTTGGCGCCGTAGAGGAACAGGTACACGACGCCGGCCACGATCGGCGACACCGAGAACGGGATCTCGACCAGCGTGGTCAGCAGGCGCCGGCCGCGGAACTGGAACTTGGCGATCGCCCAGGCCGCCATGATGCCGAACACGGTGTTGACCGGCACCACGATCAGAGCGGTGGTCACGGTCAGGCCGATGGCGTGCAGCGTCTCGCGCTCGCCGATGTTGCGGGCGAAGACCGCCAGGCCGGCGGAGAAGGCCTGGGCGAAGATCACCGCGATCGGCGCCACCAGCACCAGCGCTGCGGCCAAGAGGGCGAGGCCGATCAGGATGCGCCGGGTCCAGCGCCCCTCGCCGATGCGGGGCGACCGCCGCCGGGCGGCGGCATTCGCTGTCGAGGTCACAGGGACCACGGCCGCGTCGCGGTCAACGGCGATCGACATGGCGCAGGAACCGGGCCTGGAGGATGTTGGTGGCCAGCAGCAGCAGGAAGGCTGCGGCCAGGATGGTCAGCGCCAGCGCCGCGGCAGCGGCGTAGTCGTATTCCTCGAGCCGGATGAAGACCAGCAGCGCCGCGATCTCGGTCTGCATCGGCCGGTTGCCGGCGATGAAGATGACGGCGCCGAACTCGCCCAGGCTGCGGGCGAAGGCCAGGCTGCAACCGGCCAGGAAGGCTGGCAGGATCGCCGGCCACACCACATGGCGCAGGGTCGACCAGTCGCCGGCTCCCAGCGTCCGGGCCGCCTCCTCGACGCCCGCGTCCAGGTCCTCCAGCACAGGCTGCACGCTGCGCACCACGAAGGGCAGGCTGGTGAAGGCCATGGCGACGGCGATGCCCAGCGGCGTGTAGGCGACCGGGATGCCGATCGCCGCCAGCGGCGCGCCGAACCAGCCGTTCCGGGCGAACAGCGCGGTCAGGGCGATGCCGGCCACCGCGGTCGGCAGGGCGAAGGGCAGGTCGACGATGGCGTCCAGCAGCCGTCGGCCGGGGAAGCGGTAGCGCACCAGCACCCAGGCCAGCAGCAGCCCGACCACGCCGTTGAACAGCGTCGCCGCCAGGGCCATGCCCAGCGTCACCTCGTAGCTGGCCAGGGCGCGGGGCGAGGTGACGATGGCCAGGAACTGGGCCGGCGTCAGGCTGGCCGCCTTCAGCGCCAGGGCGCCCAGCGGCAGCAGCACGATCAGCACCAGATAGACCAGCGTGCAGCCCAGCGTCAGCCGGAAGCCGGGCAGCACCCGGCGCCGGGCGGGACGGGGGGCGGCGAGGGCGGCGACGGTCACTGCCCCTGCCTTCCTGGGACAGGACACGCAACCAAAAGGAGCAAGGGACGGGAGACCGCCATCTCGACCCGGCTCACTGGTTCACGAACACGGTGTCGAGGATGCCGCCGGAGGCGAAATGCTCGGCATTCGCCTTGTCCCAGCCGCCGAACACCTCGTCGATCGTGGCCAGCGTCACCGCCGGGAACTGGTGCTTGGCCGCGACCTCGGCCAGGGTCGGGCGGTAGAAATGCTCGGCCAGGATGTCCTGGGCGGCCGGCTGGTACAGGAAGTCGAGATAGCCCTTGGCGATCTCGGCCGTGCCGCGGGCGTCGGCGACCTTGTCGACCACCGCCACCGGGAAATCCGCCTTCAGGCTGCTCGGCGGCACCACCACCTCGAAGCCGCGGTCGCCATATTCCTTCTGGATGCCGCGGGTCTCGGCCTCGAAGGTGATCAGCACGTCGCCGGTCTCGCGCTCGACGAAGGTGGTGGTGGCGCCGCGCCCGCCGGTGTCGAACACCGGCACATGCGACAGCACGGTCTTGACGAAGTCCTTGGCCTTCTCCTGGTCGCCGCCATTGGCCTTCAGCGCCCAGGCATAGGCGGCGAGATAGGTGTAGCGGGCATTGCCGGAGGTCTTCGGGTTCGGAAAGACGATCTGCACGTCGTCGCGCGCCAGGTCGCCCCAGTCCTTGATCCCCTTCGGGTTGCCCTGGCGCACCAGGAAGGCCGGGAAGGAGTAGTAGGGCGAGGCGCCGTTCGGGAAGGCCGATTGCCAGCCCGCCTTCACCGCGCCGCCCTTCTCCAGCGCCGTGATGTCGGTCGCCTGGTTGAAGGTGACGACGTCGGCCTGCAGCCCCTCCAGGATCGACCGCGCCTGCTTCGAGGTGCCGGCATGCGACTGCTCGACCGTCACGTCCTGGCCCGACTTGCCCTTCCAATAGCTCTGGAACGCCGGGTTGATGTCGACGAACAGCTCGCGGCCGACATCGAAGGAGGCGTTGAGGATGGTGGTCTGGGCCTGCGCCGCGGTCGCACCGCCGAACAGGCCGGCCGCGACGGCCAGCGCCAGGAAGGAACGCTTCATCGAAATCTCCAGGATGCTCAGGCGGCGTGTCGCGCGGGGAACAGGCCGAAATGGCTGGCGCCGACCTGCAGCGTCTCGCCCGCGGCGGGCAGGCGGGCCGCCAGTTGGCGGCGGTGCCATTCCAGGTCGATCGGGATGGCGCCGTGCTGGGTCACCGCCTCGACCCGCACCAGCGGGCCGACGACGTTGACGCTGCGGATGGCGATCGGGAAGGCGTCGCTGCGGGCTTCCTGCGGCACCAAATCGTGCGGGCGGACGAAGATCTCGCCGGCGCCGTCCGGCCCGGCATAGCCGGCGGGCCGCGGCAGCACCGCGCCCTCGACATCGACCCGGTCGGGGCCGATGCGGCACGGCAGGCGCACGGCCTGGCCCAGGAACTCGTAGACGAAGGGCGTCGCCGGCCGCTCATAGACCTCGGCCGGGCTGCCGATCTGCTCGACCCGGCCGTGATCCATCACCACCACCACCTGGTCGGCCAGCTCCAGCGCCTCCTCCTGGTCATGGGTGACGAAGACGGTGGTCAGCTTCAGCGTCTGGTGCAGCTCGCGCAGCCAGCGGCGCAGATCCTTGCGCACCCGGGCGTCGAGAGCACCAAAGGGCTCGTCCAGCAGCAGGATGCGCGGTTCGATCGCCAGCGCCCGGGCCAGGGCCACGCGCTGGCGCTGGCCGCCGGACAGCTGGTCGGGATAGCGGTCGCCGAATTTTTCCAGCTGCACCAGGGCCAGCAGCTCCTTGGCGCGGGCGCGGATCGCCTCGGCCTCCGGCCGGGTCTGGCGAGGGCGGACCTTGAGGCCGAAGCCGATATTGTCCAGCACGCTCATGTGCCGGAACAGGGCGTAGTGCTGGAACACGAAGCCGACCTGGCGGTCGCGGACATCGACCGCCGACATATCTGTGCCGCCGATCCGCAAGCTGCCGGCATCGGCATGCTCCAGCCCGGCGATGATGCGCAGCAAGGTCGTCTTGCCCGAGCCGGAGGGGCCGAGCAGGGCGCAGAGATGGCCCGCCTCGATGTCGAGGCCGATGCCCGACAGCGCGCTGAACTCCTGAAACCGCTTCTCGATCCCGCGAAGCTCCACGCGCATCGATTTTGCCCATATTTTATTGTAAATAAAGGGCTTCCATCATAGCGGAGCGTAGAAAGCACGCCAGCGGAAAATCCGACATCGCGCGGATGGCGCAAAAAATTGAACAGTACGATATTGTCATTGCCGGGCTTGACCCGGCAATCCGGAAGATGTCGACGCTTCTCTGGATGCCCGGGTCAAGCCCGGGCATGACAGGGAAGGGACGCTCCTTAGGACACGTCCTCGGCCGGCTCCAGCTGTATCACCGAGCCGTCGATCAGCACCTTGCCGCGGTTCTCGAAGTTCACCGTGATCCGGTTCCCGATCACCGACTGCACCTGGCCGGGACCCCAGTCGGGCTGGTCCGGATGCCGCACCCACATGCCGGGCGCCAGCCCCAGATCGATCCCGAACCCGTTCTCGAAGGTCATCAACAAGCTCCTGCGGCCTCCCGGCCACGTTGCCATGGATTGCAGGGTTGCGTCAGCGGGGTTACACCCCAAGGGCAACCGGAGTTCCCATGGTCGATCGGCCGCCCTGCCGCCCCGAAACCATCGCCGCCCGCCTCGACGGCTATCTCTGCGGCGATACCGGCGCGATCGTGCCGCCGATCCATCCGTCCTCGACCTATGCCCGCGACGCCGCCTACGCCCAGGTCGGCGGCCGGGGCTACAGCCGCGACGACAACCCGACCTATCTGCAGGCCGAGGCGCTGCTGGCGCGGCTGGAGGGCGGGTCGGCGGCGATGCTGTTCGCCTCCGGCATGGCGGCGATCGCGGCGCTGTTCCAGGCGATGGCGCCGGGCGATCATGTCGTCTGCTCGCGCGACATGTATTTCGGCACCGGCAAGCTGCTGCGCGAGCTGCTGATCCCCTGGGGCCTGGACTGCGAGATGGTCGACACCACCGACCTCGACGCCCTGCGCGCGGCGGTCCGGCCGGGGGTGACCAGGCTCGTCTTCGTCGAGACCCCGGCCAACCCGATCTGGTCGGTCACCGACATTGCCGCCGCCGCCGCGATCGCGCATGCAGCCGGGGCGCTGCTGGCGGTCGACAACACCTCGGCCTCGCCGGCGCTGTGCCGGCCGATCGCCCATGGCGCCGACCTCGTGGTGCACTCGGCGACCAAATACCTGAACGGCCATTCCGACGTGGTCGCGGGCGCAGTGGTGACAGCGGCGGACGGCCCGCTGTGGCAGCGCATCGGCCGGATCCGCTTCCTGGCCGGCCCGGTGCTGGGGCCGTTCGAGGCCTGGCTGCTGCTGCGCGGCATGCGCACGCTGTTCGTGCGGGTGCGCGCCGCCAGCGCCAGCGCCCAGCGCATCGCCGCGCGCTTCGATGGCCATCCGGCGGTGGCGCAGATCTGCTACCCCGGCCTGCCGGGCTTCCCCGGCCACGCCATCGCGGCCCGGCAGATGGAGGGCGGCTTCGGCGGCATGCTGTCGCTGCGCCTGGCCGGCGGCCGCGCGGCGGCGTTGCACGCGATCGCCCGCGTCCGCATCTTCATCCGCGCCACCTCGCTGGGCGGGGTCGAGAGCCTGATCGAGCACCGCGCCACGATCGAGAAGGAGGACGGCACCGTCCCCGACGACCTGCTGCGCCTGTCGATCGGCATCGAGGCGGTCGAGGACTTGATTGCCGATCTGGAGCAGGCCCTGGCAGGGTAGGGGCATAACAACGAGCACGACGACAGGGACGGCATGGCGGACAGGGAAGCGGGGGCCTTCGTCGAATTCGTCGACGTGGCCAAGACCTATGACGGCGAGACGCTGGTGGTGCGGGGGCTGGACCTCGCCATCCGGCAGGGCGAGTTCCTGACCCTGCTCGGCCCCTCCGGCTCTGGCAAGACCACGACGCTGATGATGCTGGCCGGGTTCGAGACGCCCACGCGGGGCCGCATCCTGCTGGAGGGCAAGGCGATCGACGCCCTGCCGCCCTGGCGCCGCGACATCGGCATGGTGTTCCAGAACTACGCCCTGTTCCCGCACATGACCGTGCGCGAGAACGTCGCCTTTCCGCTCAAGGTCCGCGGCATCGGCGGTGCGGATGCCGCGGCGCGGGTCGAGCGCGCGCTCGACATGGTCAAGCTGGGCGGCTTCGGCGGCCGCCGCCCGGCGCAGCTGTCCGGCGGGCAGCAGCAGCGCGTCGCCCTGGCCCGGGCCCTGGTGTTCGAGCCGCGGCTGGTGCTGATGGACGAGCCGCTGGGCGCGCTCGACAAGCAGCTGCGCGAGCACATGCAGCTCGAGATCAAGCACCTGCATCGCTCGCTCGGCGTCACCGTGGTCTATGTCACCCACGACCAGGGCGAAGCGCTGACCATGTCGGACCGCATCGCCGTGTTCCACGAGGGCGCGATCGACCAGCTGGCGCCGCCGGACGACCTGTACGACCGGCCGGAGACCGCCTTCGTCGCCCAGTTCATCGGCGAGAACAACAAGCTGGCCGGGACGGTCGAGGCCCTGGCGGGCGGGCAGTGCACGGTCGCGGTCGATGGCGGCTTCTCGGTGCTGGCGACGCCGGTCGGGGCGGCCGGGCAGGGCGCCCGCGCCACCCTGTCGATCCGGCCGGAGCGGGTGCGCCTGTCGCCCGGCGCCGAGGCCGGCCCCAACCGCTTTCCGGCCCGGATCGAGGAGCTGATCTTCCACGGTGACCACACCCGGGCCCGACTGTCGCTGCTGGGCCGCGACGATTTCGTGCTGAAGCTGCCGAACGCCGACGGCCGGCCGGCCCTGGCGGCGGGCGAGGCGGTGACGGTCGGCTGGGCCGCCGCGGATTGCCGGGCACTGACCGCCTGATCGACGGGAAGCATTGAGCGATCTGCCGCTCCGGTTGTACGACGGATCATCCCCACCGACTCACCCAGGGACGCCGCGATGCCGGACCCGGTCGTACCGGTCGAGACCGAGAGGCTGATCCTCCGCCGCTTCGAACCGGAGGATTTCGAGGCCTTTCACGGCTATCACCGCCTGCCGGAGGTCGCCCGCTACCTGTACCGCAACCCCCGCACGCCCGAGCAGTCGCGGGCGGCGCTGGAGCGCTTCGGCACGCTGCAGTTCGAGGGCGAGGGCGACGAGCTGGTGCTGGCGGTGGAGGCCCGCGAGACCCAGGCCCTGCTCGGCGATGTGGTGCTGAAATGGGTCAGCCGCGAGGCCCGGCAGGCGGAGATCGGCTACACCTTCGCGCCGGAGGCCGCCGGCCGCGGCTATGCCACCGAGGCGGCGCGGGCGGTGCTGGGCCTCGGCTTCGGCCGGTTCGGCTTCCACCGCATCTTCGCCCGCTGCGACGCGCTGAACACCGGCTCGGTCAACGTTCTGCGGCGCCTCGGCATGCGGCAGGAGGCGCATCTGGTCCAGAACGACCGGTTCAACGGCATCTGGGGCGACGAGCTGATCTTCGCCATGCTGCAGGAGGAGTGGACCCGGCAGCTCTCAGGCTGAGGCCGGCCCGGTCGTCCCGGTCTCGCGGCGCAGCGGATAGAGGATCCGTACCGAGGTGCCGCGGCCTTCCGCGGATTCGATCCGGAAGCGGCCGCCCAGCGCCTTGACCATCTCGGCGCAGCCGGTCAGGCCGAGCCCGACATGGCTGCCGGCCCGCATCGAGAAGAACGGCTCCGCCGCCTTGGCGCGCACCGCGCGCGACATGCCGAGGCCGTTGTCGATCACCTCGAGCACCAGCCGGCGCCCGAAGGGGAAGCGCCGGGTCAGCCGGGCGCGCAGCACGACCGGCGAGTCCGGCTTCCCGGCGGCGGCGACGGCCTGCTCGGCATTGCGGACCAGCTCGTCCAGGATCAGGTGGAATTGCGGCGACGCCACCAGGGCGGCCCGCGCCTCCTCGGGGACGTCGAACTGGATCCGCCCGCCGTGATCCTGCGACAGCGAGTCGAGGATGCTCTGCAGCGCCACGGTGCGGGTCGGCTTCGCCGAATAGGCGATCTTCACCAGGCCGTTGTTGATGCCGTCCAGCTCGGCCGCGGCCCGCGAGGCGGCGGCGACCATCTCCGGATCGGGCGCCTCGCCGTCGCGCAGGCTCTTGATGAACAGCGCCAGCGCCACGACCCGCGACCGCGTCATATGCGCGAACAGCGACGAGAAGGAGCGGATCTGCTGGTCCTTGCGCCGCGCCATCATCGATTGCTGGTGGATGATCACCCCGACCACGATGACCGCCGACAGCGCCAGCACGAAGATCGCCACGTTGCGCAGCGCGTTCTCGGCGATATGCGCGGTCTCGTTCAGCGTGCGGCTGTGGGCGCCCGTGGTGCCCGAGACCTGGAACATGTCCTGCTGGATGTCGGTCAGCAGGGCCAGCGACTCCTGGTCGTTCGCCGCCGCGTTGATATTCGGCAGGATCCGGGTCCGGATGGTCTGGATGCTGCGGTCCAGCCTGGCGAAATCCTGCGGGTCGAGGAAGTGGTCGATATATTGCAGGTTGCGCAGCGCCACCATGTTGAACTGCAGCAGGCCGACCTCCTGCGCCAGCTGCGGTTCACGGTCCCCCGTGGCCATCGACAGGCGCAGCAGCCCGACGATGTTGGCCAGCCTCTCCCGGATCTGCGAGCCCCGCCACTGCACCTCGTAGGATTGCATCAGCAGGATATCGGTCTCCTCGCGGTAGTGCTCGGAGCGCATGAACGACCAGGATCCCAGCAGGATGGCGACGGCCAGGCCCAGATACGGCACGACGTCCAGCCATCGCCTGAGCGTCCGGCTCATGAGCCGGGCCGCAGCGCGACGACGAACCAGACCCAGATCGCGTTGCGCCCGGCGGTATAGGATTTGGGCAGCTGGTCGAGTGGCCAGATGATCGAATAGGGTCCGGAATCGGCCAGGTCGAGCGGCCGGAAGTCCTGGCCGTCGGCGCACCGGCCGCTCTTGTGGTCGGCCGGCGAGCAGCCCCGTTCGATGGCGAGGATCGGCCCGTAGTCCTTGATCTCGTCCATGTGAATGGTGGTGATGAAGTCGTCATAGGCGAAGACCTCGATCGAGGCGGACTCGCCCAGGCCGCTTCGGGCCAGGACGTCCTTGAGGTCCGGGCCGCGATAGCGGATGGTCTCGCCGGCTTCGCTCCACGGCGTGCCGGTCTCGATCACCCGCTGTGGGAAGTTGGTCTTGATCTGCTCCGGCGTGTAGGAGGCGATGGCCTGTCCGGGAGAGCTCTCGACCCGGAGGATGTGAGGGTCCTCGTAGCCGGCCGGGGCCGCGGCGGCATCGCCGGCGGCGGCCAGCATGGCGGCGGCGGCCAGCGCCATGCGGAGGAAGCGGAGCATCAGCCGGCCCGGCCAGGAAAACGATGGGGATCGGGCGCGACGGTCATCCTCAGGCGCCTTTCGGGAACAGCCCGTTCTTCAGCAGCTTGGCGCGCGCCTGCTTGTAATATTTCTCCACCGTATAGGGGTCGATGCCGAACCGGTCGCCCATCTTCTCGTAGATCTCCTTGCGCTTGACCCCCTTCGGCCGGCTGCGCATGAAATCGATGATCTCCTGCTCCCGCGGCGTCAGGCCGGAATAATAGAACTCCGGGGTCACCGCCTTGACCGCGGAGAGCGACAGCGAGAACCGCGTGTCCGAGATCTCGTCGATGATGCTGGACAGCGTGTCGCGGTCGAGGCCGGTCTTGCCGACATAGGCATTGGCCCCGAGCATCCGGCACGCCTCGCCCTCCTCGACGCTGTCCGATCCGGTGACGACGATATGCAGCGCATCGGGCGAGGCGTCGACCACCGCCTTGACCACGGCCAGCCGGTGCTGCGGCGAGGTCGGGTCGAAGCCCGGCAGGCCTGGATCGATGATCACCAGGTCGAAGCTGTGCTCGCGCAGCAGGCCGGAGGCGATCTCCCAGGTCGCGGCACCCTGGACGATGCAGTCCCGCAGCGCGGCCTTCAGCTCGCTGATCAAGGCCAGGCGCATCAGGTCCTGGTCCTCGATCACCAGGGCGCGGGAAGTCTGTTCACCAGCTGTCATGGCAGCGTCTTCCACGATGGGAGCGGTCGGGAATCCTAGTCCTGCTGCCCGGTTCGTACCAGGATGAGGTTTCGGCCGAAATGCGACGCTGAAAAAGGGGGGGTGCCCCCCCTTTCTTCGGGTCGGAATCAGGACTGAAGTGATAACTCGATCACTGTCGTGATTCCGCATGTCTCGTCTGTGGAAGTGTAGCGCGGATGGAAAATTTACTAAAAAACACCGGATCTTTTGTCAATGGGAACCTTGGTGAGCCGGCGGAGTTCTTTGACGGAGTCTTCTCCCTGTCGCGGCACGGCGAATATCGGGAGTCGGTCTCCGCGATAGCGGTCGTCCGGGCCGGCTTGACGCGCAGCTCTGTCACTGAGGACCAAGCATGACCACGATCGGCATCGGGACGCTGTACCGCAACCAGGACGTCATCGAGGGGCCGGTCAGGACGCTGTTGTTCCAGGATCGGATCCGTCTGGTCCCGAACCCGCGGGCCACGGACACGCCGAAAGCGCCCGACCTCCTGATCTATTCGGGCGAGACCGAGATCGGCGGCGCCTGGGCCTGCCGGCGGGAGGAGCAGCCGGTCGCCTACAACGTGCAGATTCGCGACCCGCACGTCTCACGGCCGATCCATGCGACGCTGTGCCAGTCGGACCAGGACGACGACCGCTTCGACCTCTTCTGGTCGCATTGACAGGAGCCGGCGCACCGCCGGCCCCGACGTCCTTCCGGACTATTGCCCACCCAACGCCTGATACACTTTGAGCCCGGCCCGGCCGGTCTGCGGCATGCCGAGGCGTTGCTCCGCCTGTGAGATCGCGGCGCGGGTGGCGGGGCCGATCTTGCCGTCGGCCTGGCCGCCGATGTCGTAGCCCTGGGCCAGCAGCAGCTGCTGCAGCCGCAGGCGCTGGGCCCGCGACAGGCCGGGATCGTCGGTCGGCCACGGCGTGCGCAGCGCCGGCCCGCCGGACAGGCGCTGGGCGAGGTACGAGATGGCCAGCGCGTAGGATTCCGCCGCGTTGTAGGAATAGATCGCGTCGAAATTGCGGAACACCAGGAAGCCCGGCCCCTGCGGCCCGGCCGGCAGCAAGAGGCCGGCCTGGGCGCTGCCGGACAGCGGGGCCCCGTCGGCGCGGACCACGCCGCGCTGGGCCCAGGCCGACAGCGGATCCTTGTCCTTGCGCCCGGTCGGGCCGTTGTAGCCGGCCGGCACCTTGACCTCGATCATCCAGGGCTGGCCTTCCTGCCAGCCGGAGCGCTTCAGGTAGTTGGCGGTGGAGCCGAGCGCGTCGGCGATCGAATTGACCAGGTCGCGCCGCCCGTCGCCGTCGAAATCGACCGCCAGGCGCTGATAGGTCGACGGGATGAACTGGGTCTGGCCGAAGGCGCCGGCCCAGGAGCCATACAGCTCGTCCAGCCGCAGGTCGCCGGCGCTGACCAGCTTCAGCGCCGCCATCAGCTCGCCGCGCCAGAAATCGGTGCGCCGCTCGCCGGCGCAGACCAGCGTGGCCAGGGCATGCGGCAGGAAGTAGTTGCCGCGCTCCTTGCCATAGTCGCTCTCGACGCCCCAGACCGCGACGATCACGGTGCGGTCGATGCCGTAGCGCTGCTCCGCCTGCTGCAGCACCCGGCCGTATTTCGACAGCATGGCGCGGCCGTCGGCGATGCGCTGGTCGTCGACCAGGAAGGCGAGATAGTCCCAGATCGGCGTCTTGAACTCCGGCTGCGCCTCCAGGAAGCGCAGCACCTTGTCGTCCGGCTGGGTCAGCCCGTCGAAGGCGCGGGTGGTGACGTCGCGGTCGACCCCGGCCTTCGCTGCGGAGTCGGCCAGGCCGGCGACGCAGGAGCCGAAATCGGCCAGGGCCGGGCCGGCGGCCAGCAGCGGCAGGAGCAGCGCCGCCCCGAAGGTCCAGCCGGATCCGAACAGGCGAGACGTCATACCCTTCCTCCACGCGATGGAACCCCGCGCCGCGGCGCGGCGGCGCGATCCTGTCCCATCCGGGCGGCGGGCACAACCCGGGCCAGGATATCGGCCGGCCGGCCGCCGGCTTGCGCGTCAGGCTTCGTGTCCGGCGGCCTCGAGGATCAGCCGCGTGATCACCTCCGGATGGGAGATCAACGACAGATGGCTGGCCTTCACCTCGATGGTCTTGGCGCCCATCCGCTTGGCCATGAAGCGCTCGAGATCGGGATTGATCGTGCGGTCCTCGGTCGAAACCGCATAGAAGCTCGGCTTCGATCGCCACGCGGCCTGCGTGGTCTTGCCGGTGAGCAGTGCCTTCTGGAACGGCTCCTGGACCGCGTAGAGCACCTTTGCCTTTGCGACGGGCAGATCGCCCGCGAAATCTCGCAGGAAGGCCTCCTCGCCGAGACGTCCTTCATCGCCGTCGAAGACGATCCCGGCCGTGGCCGGCGGCGTCGGATAGGTCTTGGCCAGGGCGGTGTAGTCCTCGCCCGCGTCCGGCGCCCGCGCGGCAACATAGACCAGCGCCGAGACGTTCGGGTGCATGCCGGCCTCGGTGACGATCATGCCGGAGAAGGAATGGCCGACGAGCACCGTCGGGCCATCCTGCCGCGCCAGCACGCGCTCGGCGGAGGCGACCGCCTCGGGCAGTGTCGTCAACGGGTTCTGGACGGCCGTGGCATTGAGCCCTGCGGCCTGCAATCGCCCGATCACCTCCGACCAGCATGATCCGTCGGCGAACAGGCCGTGCACGAGCACGACGTTGCGGGCCCGGGGGACGGCGACCGGCGCGCCCGGGGCGGCCGGTGTGGCGGCGCGGGCAGGCCCCGCCGCCAGCACGGCCGCGCCGCCGGCCGCGGCCAGCCCCAACAGGAAGTCTCGGCGATCAATGGCGTTCAGCATGGTCTCTCTCCGCAGGAACGGGCGCCCCGGCCCAAATCGGCTTCGGAAAGCCTCGGAGGAGGGTAGTGATGGCCAGGGCTGCGAGGAATCGGACCTCAGGCCTGAACCACCCATACTAAGGTGTGGGCCGGCGCTGATATGTCTGGTGGCAATTGCGCTGATGTTGAGCGATGGCCCCGCGGCCGGCCGGATCAGGCTGGCACCGCCTCCGGCTGGGGCCAGACGCGGCCGGGGCGGTCGGTGTCGATCCGGTAGTCCGAGGCGTAGCGGTCGAAGAAGGCGCGCCCGAGCCGGCGGGCCTCGGCCAGCGGGTCCAGCGGATCGCGCCGCACCTCGCCCCGGGTATTGCCGTAGCCATGCACCGCCCCGACGAATCGCGACCGGGTGTACCGACTGTATTCCTGGACCTGGTGCACGATCGCGGCCGAGACCGCGGGATAGGCCTCCTCGGAGCTGAGCACGAGGCCGATGCGCTTGCCGGTCATCCGCGCCTTCACCGCCTCGGCCTCGGGGTAGGAGGCGGCGACGTAGCAGAACATCCGGTCGAAGAAGGCCTTGAGCTGGGCCGACATGCCGTACCAGTAGATCGGCGTGGCCATGACCACCCCGTCGGCGGCGAGGAAGCGGTCGAGGAACAGCGGCCGGTAGCCGTCGTCGATGGCGCAGCTGCCGTCCGGCCGCCGGCATTGCCGGCAGTCGCGCAGGAAGCCACCGATGGCGTCGGCCAGATGGACCGTCTCGGCGGCATGGCCGGCTTCGGCCAGCCCGGCCGCGACCGCGCCTGCCAGGGCGGCGGAGTTCCCCTCGCGCCGCGGGCTGGAGCTGAGGATGAGGGCCTTCATTTGTCTCCTCACGAGGCTTGTAATCCACGATAGGAGTCCATGTATCGGGAAGGGGGCCGCGGCCCGCAATTACGCACCTCGAGGTAACCATGGCGCCCCGGCCCGAACCCGCCCCGGATGTCTTCGACGAGACCTGCTCGGCCCGCCATGCGCTGGAGCTGGTCGCGTCGAAATGGTCGGTGCTGATCCTCTCCGCTCTGGCCGGTGGCCCGACCCGCAATGCCGAACTGCTGTGCCGGATCGGCGGCATCTCGCAGAAGATGCTGGCCCAGACGCTGCGCGAGCTGGAGCGCAACGGCCTGGTGCTGCGCCAGGACTTCCACACCGCCCGGCCCTGCGTCGAATACCGGCTCAGCCCGCTCGGCGAATCCCTGAGCGAGACCCTGACCGCCCTGGACTGCTGGGCCGAGCGCAACTTCCCGGCGCTCGACGCCGCGCGCGACCGTTACGACGCGGAGGTGAAGGAGCGGTGATCGGCGGCCGGCGGGCCGAGGCGGCTGCGGGCGATGGCGGCGCCGGTCAGCGCGACCGCGACCACGGCGCCGATCCAGGCCCCGTACAGGCCCTGTCCGACGACGAGGCCGGCGAGGACCGGCGAGGCGATGTCGGTGACGGCGACCAGCGACTGGATCGTGCCCATCACCACACCCTGGCGCTGCCGCGGCACGTGGACGGACAGCGCGGCCACAAAGGTCGGCCGGGCCAGAGCCACCCCGGTGCTGACGCACAGGACGGCGAAGGCGAGGGCGGCGATCCCGGTCGCCGCACCCGCCGCGACGTAGCCGGTCGCCACGATGCCGAACACCAGCAGGATCAGGCTCCGTTCGCTGAGCCGGCGGCCCAGCCACGGCAGCAGCAACAGCTGGGTGGCGATGTTGATGGCGCCGTCGGCGATCAGGAGATAGCTGAGCTCCGCGGGGCCGAAGGCATGGCCGTTCCAGACGAAGGTGTCGCCCAGGAAGACCGCGAGCTGGGAGCTGAACATGCCGTAAGAGAAATAATGGCACAGCAGCACGGCGACGAGGATGCGGATCACCGGCGACGCCAGCAGCGACCGGATCGACACCCCCTCGCGGACCGCTTCGTCCGCCGCTGCGTCGTCGTTCAACCGGCCGGGCGCGCCCTTCAGCCAGAGGCCGGTCACCAGCATGCTGGCCGCCGACAGCGCCAAGGCGAGCCGGATCGGCGCCGTCAGGGAGATGTCGGACAGCAGGCCCGACAGTCCCGGGCCGGCCATCCCGCCCAGGCCGAGGCCGGCGCTCAGGATGCCGATCGCCTGCCGCCGGTCGGCCGGGCTGCTGTTGTCGGCGGCATAAGCGACCGCCATCGAGAAATTCGCCGCGGTGAGGCCGAGCAGGACCCGCGCCAGCAGCGCGAAGGCCACGATCTCGGCCGAGGCGAGCAGCGCCAGGCTGAGCAGCGCCCCGGCCTGGCTGGCCAGCAGGACGGTCTTGCGGCCGAACCGGTCGGACAGCTGGCCGAGCCACGGGGCGGCGACGAACTGGCTGAGCGCCTCGGCGGCGAGCACGATGCCGAGCACCAGTGGCGTGGCGCCCAGATCCCGCAGGAAGAAGGGCAGGACCGGCAGCACCGCGCCGCTGCTGGCCGCATCGAGGCAGACGACGAGGAAGACCGGCAGCATCAGCCGGCGGTTGAGCCGGCGCGAGGCCGCGTCCTTGGGGGCGCTCATCTCAGGCCGTCGGCCCGTCCAGGGTGAACACGGTGCGCCGGGCGCTGTCGTCCTCGGGCCAGGCCTGCTCGACCTGCGACAGCGGCACGGGCCTGGCTGCGATCCGGAAGCCGGCCGGCCCCGCCGCCTGCAGCAGCCCGCCGATGCAGTGGACGAAGCGGTCCAGGGGCACGCTGCCGATGCCGCTGCCCATCAGCTCGATCGCCGAGGAGCGCAGCACGGCGCCCGGCAGCGTGATCTCCGGCCCACTCACGGCCCCGACCTGGACGAAGCGGATCGGCACCGCCTCCGCCCCGGCCCTGGCGGCGGCGACCAGCAGCCGCTCGGCGCTCGGCCCCCACAGATAGTCGATCACGACATCGACGCCCCCGGCGAACTGCGCCTGGAAGCGCTCCTCCAAAGCCGCCGGATCCTCGCCGAGCGGGATCGTCACATCGGCGCCGAGCGCCGCCACCGAGTGCAGCGTCTCGGCATTGCGGCCGGTGGCGACGACCTTGCCCGCCCCGAGGTGCCTGGCGATCTGCACGGCGAGGCGGCCGGCGGTGCCGGTGGCGCCGTTGACCAGAACGGTCTCGCCGGGCTTGAGCCGGGCGCGCTCGGTATAGGCGGCCCAGGACGACATGCCGGGATTGGCGATGGCCGCGGCGGTCACGTCGTCGAGCCCGTCCGGCACGGGCAGGCAGTGAGCCGCCGGCACCACCGCACGCTCCGCCATGCTGCCATAGGGTGCCTTCGGCAGGACGAAATACACCCGGCGCCCGTCGTCGAGCCGCCCGACGCCGTCCAGGCCGGCGACGAAGGGGAACTGGCCGGACGAGCTGTAATGCCGGCCGGAGGCCCGGCTCTTGACGACGGGGCTGAGGGCGGCGGCGGTGACGGTGATGCGGTTCTCTCCCGCGGACGGCACCGGCTCGGCGAATTCGGCATAGGCAGGGGGCCGCCCGGAGGCCCGGACGATCGCGGCTTTCATGGGGGATACCTTTCGGCTCTCAGATATATGTGTATAATGCACATATATGAGGAGTCGAAGATGCCGTCAAGAAAGAGTGTGCAAAATACACATATCGGCGAACAGCTGCGGGTTCTGCACGGGGCACTGCTCGACATCGTCAGCGTGATGAACCGGCCGCAGCGCGACGAGGTGCTGATCCGCGAGGCCGGGATCCGGCTCGACCGGGCGCTGTTCCCGCTGCTGGTCGGCATCGAGCGGCTCGGGCCGATCGGTGTGGTCGAGCTGGCCGACCGCGCGGGGCGGGATTACACCACCGTCAGCCGCCAGGTCGCCAAGCTCGAAAGCCTCGGCCTGGTGCAGCGCCGCGCCGGCGCCGCCGACCGCCGGGTGCGCGAGGCGGTCGTCACTGCGAAAGGCAAGGCGATGACCGACTTGGTCGACGCCGCGCGCGAACGGATCGGCCGTGCCGTGTTCGAGAGCTGGGACGCGGAGGAGTTCGACGCGTTGGTGCGGCTGATGCGGAAATTCGCCGATGCGGTGAAGGAGGAGCCGCCGGTCGGCCCGCCGGCCGAAGGATGAACCGCGGGCTTCTCCTTCGCCAGACGGCGGGAGAGGCTGTAGGCGCCGACGCGAAGGCGGGTAGGGCATCGGGCGTTGGCCAGGGATTTTCGGCGTGAGTCTTTCAGCCGGGATAGGGGCCGGGGCGCGGCGGTCCGAACTGGCCGCCGATGCGGTAGCCCGTGCGCACGATCTCCATCAGTTCCTGGATCACGAGCTCCAGTTCGTCCTGGTTCGCGAAATACTGGCCGATCGTGCCGTACGTCGAGTAGCGGGAGAAGTTGAAGCCGTCCTCGATGTCGTTGTACCAGACGACGATCCTGCCCATCACAGCCACGGCCCAGAAGCCGCCGCCCTGGTTGCCATATGGCTCCTGGGCCCACTTCTCGGGAAGAATCCGGATCGCCTCCCAGAACCGCTCCTGAGGCACGGTCATCCGGCTGGCAGCCTCGTTGATCAGGCCCCAGATCTCCTCCTCGGATAATGGTGTCCAGCCCAACTGTGCCTCCGGCCCCCGATCGCGCCGATCGACGCTTACAGCGCGACTCCCGCCTCCGCCAGCAGCTTCAGATCTGGACCGATGTCATCCCGGCGGCCGGATAGCGCGTGCCGGCTGCGGCGCCCGCAGGAATGGCGGCGTCCAGCCGGGCCAGGTCCTCCGCCGTCAGCGTCACCTGCAGGGCGCCGAGATTCTCCTCCAGCCGCGCGATCGACCGGGTGCCGGGGATCGCCACCACGTCGTCGCCCTGGGCCAGCAGCCAGGCGAGAGCGAGTTGCGACGGTTTGCAGCCTTTCTCGGCCGCCAGCGCCTCGAACCGGTCGACCAGCCCGCGGTTGTGGGCGAAGTTCTCCTCCTGGAAGCGCGGATGCGCCGCCCGGCGGCCGTCGATCTGCGAGATGTCCTGGATCGCGCCGGCCAGGAAGCCGCGGCCGAGCGGGGAATAGCCGACGAAGCCGATGCCGAGCGACCGGGTGACCTCCCGCGTCGCCTCCGCCTCGGCCCGGTACAGCAGCGAGTATTCGGTCTGCACCGCCGCGATCGGGTGCACGGCGTGGGCCCGGCGGATGGTGTCCGCTGCGGCCTCGGACAGGCCGAGATGGCGGACCTTGCCCTGCTCGATCAGCCGGGCCATGGCGCCGACCGTGTCCTCGATCGGCACCGCCGGGTCGACCCGGTGCTGGTAGTACAGGTCGATGGTGTCGACGCCCAGGCGCCGCAGGCTGGCCTCGCAGGCCTGGATCACATACTCCGGCCGGCCATCGACGCCGTTCGGAGCACCCTCGCGCCGGATCTGGCCGAATTTGGTGACCAGCACGACACGGTCGCGCCGGCCCTTGATGGCGCGGCCCAGCAGCTCCTCATTGTGACCCCAGCCATACATGTCGGCGCTGTCGAGATGGTCGACGCCGAGATCGACGGCGCGGCGGATCAGATTCTCCGAGGCCGCATCGTCGGCGGCGCCGTAGACGCCCGACAGCGGCATCAGCCCGAGCCCGATGGCGGAGACCGAGAGACCGCCGAGCCGGCGATGCGCGATGCTGGGATGCGGTGTCATGCGTCCGTCCTCAGGTTGGTCTGGTGGCGCGTTGTGCGGGAGCGGACGCGGCGAGGAGGGCAGGGGGGCATCGGCGCGGGCCGTTCATGGTCAGTGTGACTCGGGCCGGCATCGGCGCCAAGCCATCCCGCTTCGTCATCGCGAGGAAACGAAACCGTCAGAGCAATCCATGCTCCCGCCCCGCGCCGGAGTCGGTTAACGCAATGTTCATTGCGCTCGCCCATGCGCTTCGTTCATCATATGTTCTATGAACAAGACGCAGACCGAATCAGGCATGGAGAGGCCCGCTTCCACCGGGGAGCGGACCGAGCGGCATCTGCGCCTGCTCGCCCGTCTGGCCGAGATCGGCATGGAGATCGCCGAAAAGACCCGCACCGACGCGGTCGAGGCGCCCGAGCCCGGGGTCGACTACTGCGCCCGCTTCGCCACCGCCGCCCGGGCGGTGCGGCTGACGATGCTGCTGGAGGACAAGCTGTCCCGGCAGCGTCCGGCCTGGTCGACGGCGGCGGATCGCAAGGGCCACCGGCAGCGTGTGGCGGCGGCGATGCAGCAGGCGCTCGACGCCCAGAGCAAGGCCGAGGGCTGGAGCGAGGACGAGGCCGATGACCGAAGCTGGGAGCTGGGCGACCGGCTGGAGCAGCCCGAGATCGAGGAGATGATCGACCGCCTGCCGGCGGAGGTGGCGATTGCGCGGCTGTGCCGGATGTACGACCTGCCGGACGACGCGCAGCGCTGGCTGCAGGAGGCGATGGAGTTCGAGGCGGAGATGGCGCGCGAGGATGCGGAGGACGAGACGGGCTGGGACGACGAGGATGACGAACAGCCTCCGCCTCCCGATCCGCCTGCGCCTCGCGCCGCCCGCGGCCGCAAACCCAAGCCGCCGGACACGGGATGAAGCCACCGGCGCACTCACCGTCTGCCGATCTTCAGCATTCACCAACGCAGCCTTCCCCCCGCAGGAAGGGACTGTGCGCGTCCGCGCGCCGTTCCCCTGGCCGCCCCCAAAACCTCATCATCCCCGCGAAAGCGGGGATCTCGTCCAGCGTCATCGGCAGAAGATTCCCGCTTTCGCGGGAATGACGGCAAAGGGAAGGGCTGCTGCTCCAAAAAGGTCCCGCAAGCGGGAGAGGCAGCGCGAAAGGTCAGGCTGGCTTGCCCGCCACCAGGTTGAACGGCTTGCCTTGCTGGAAGGCGTCGATCAGGTCGATCAGCTGGTCGGCCAGGGCCTGCATGGCGCCGCGCGCGGCCCAGGCGACATGCGGGGTCAGGATGAAGTTCGGCAGGTCCAGCAGCCGCATCAGCGGCGCGTCGGCCGGCGGCGGCTCCGGCATCGCCACGTCGAAGCCGGCGCCGCCGATGCGGCCGCCGCGCAGCGCCGAGGTCAGCGCGTCCTCGTCCACCAGGCCGCCGCGGGCGGTGTTGATCAGCAGGACCTCCGGCTTCATCCGGGCGAATTCGGCGGCGCCGATCAGGCCGCGCGTCTCCGGCCGCAGCGGGCAGTGCAGCGAGATCACGTCGCTGGTCGCGATCACCTCGTCGAAGGAAACCCGGTCGCCGCCCGGGGCGCTCTCCCCCTTGCGGCCGGCGAAGACCACGTCCATGCCGAAGGCCCGGCCGATCGTCGCCACCGCATGGCCCAGCGACCCGCCGCCGATCAGCCCCAGCCGGGCGCCATGCAGGTCGAGGATCGGATGGTCGAAGAAGCAGAACTGCCTGGCCTCCTGCCAGCGTCCGGCCTCGACCGAGCGGCGATAGGGCAGCAGCGACCGGCGCAGCGCCAGGATCAGGGTGAAGACATGCTCCGGCACCGTGTGCACGGCGTAGCCGCGGATGTTGCACACCGCGACGCCGTTGCGGTCGCACCGGGCGGTGTCGACGCAGTCGGTGCCGGTGGCGGCGACCGCGATCAGGCGCAGCTCCGGCAGCTGCGCCAGCACCGGCTCGCGCAGCGGCACCTTGTTGATCACGGCGACGCTGGCACCGTGCAGCCGCCGCAGCACCTGCTCCGGCGCGGTCTGCTGGTGTTTCTCCCAGCGATGCGGGAAGGCGGGCGGGCGCAGCCGGATCGCCGGCGCCAGGGTCTCGCGGTCGAGGAAGACGATCTTCGGGTTTGACGGCAGCGTCATGGTCGGCCTCGCATGGTCGTGCCGCCAGCATGCCGATCCCGACAGGGCCGGCCCGTCCGATTGCGACATCGCCGATCCTTGGGCCGATCTCTGGCGTGACTTGACGTTTGGCGGGCCTGCGACATCACAGGTCGCGGCTGGATTAGCCTCGAACCGGCCCCGCCCGGACACTTGCCGCAGGATGGCCGTATGAGCCTGCAGGGAGCGGTTCGAGCGATGAAATCAACAGCGCGCGTGGTGGTGATCGGCGGCGGCGTGGTGGGCGTGGGCACGCTCTACCACCTGGCCAAGAAGGGCTGGTCGGACGTCGTCCTGATCGAGCGCAGGGAGCTGACCTCGGGCTCGACCTGGCATGCCGCCGGGCTGCTGCCGCTGTTCAACATGAGCTACTCGGTCGGGCAGATCCACAAGCACTCGGTCAAGCTCTACAACTCGCTCGAGGCCGAGACCGGCCAGCATGTCGGTTTCCGCCAGGTCTCCAACATCCGCCTCGCCCGGACGAAGGACCGCTGGGACGAGTTCATGTACTACAAGGGCGTGGCCGACACGATCGGGATCAAGGTCAACATCCTGACCCCGGCCCAGGTCAAGGAGATCTGGCCGCTGTGCGAGACCGACGGCATCATCGGCGCGATCCAGCACCCGGATGACGGCTACATCCAGCCGGCCGACCTGACCCAGGCCTTCGCCAAGGGCGCCCGCGCCATGGGGGCGGAGATCCACCGCTTCACCACCGTCCTCGGGATCGAGCAGACCCCGTCCGGCGAATGGCTGGTCAAGACCGACAAGGGCGACATCACCTGCGAGCACGTGGTCTCGGCCTCGGGCAACTTCGCCCGCCGCACCGGCGCCATGGTCGGGCTCGACATCCCGGTGATCCCGGTCGAGCACCAGTACATCGTCACCGAGCCGCACCCGGCGGTGCAGGAGCGGCAGCGCCAGGGCCTGCCCGAGATGGGCGTGCTGCGCGAGGCCGACAGCTCCTGGTACCTGCGCGAGGAGGCCGGCGGCTTCATCCTCGGCCCCTATGAGCCGGGTGCGCCCGTCTGCTATGTCGACGGGCCGGACGAGCAGTCGGAATACGAGCTGTTCCAGGAGGATCTGGAGCGGATCGCGCCGCATATCGAGACCGCGATCGCCCGCGTGCCGGCCTTCGGCGAGGTCGGGGTCAAGAAGGTCTACAACGGCGCCATCGCCTACACCCCGGATGGCAGCCCGATCATCGGCCCGGCCTGGGGCCTGAAGAACTTCTGGCTGAACGAAGGCCACAGCTTCGGCGTCACCGCCGCCGGCGGCGCCGGCTGGCAGCTGGCCGAATGGATCGTCGAGGGCGAGCCGTCGATCGACATGATGGGCGTCGACCCGCGCCGCTTCGGCCCCTACGCCTCGCGCGGCTACCTCAAGGCCAAGAACGAGGAGGCCTACCGCAACGTCTTCACCGTCCACTATCCGGACGAGGAGCGGGCGGAGGCGCGGCCGCTGAAGCGGGCGCCCTGCTACGACCGGATGAAGGCGCTCGGTGCCGTGTTCGGCACCGTCTATGGCTGGGAGCGGCCGAACTGGTTTGCGCCCGAGGGTTATGCCCTGAGCGAGGCGGAGCTGAACAAGCCCGACACGCTGGTCAACGAGAACCATGCGCCGGTGGCGCCGGGCGAGCCGATCCGCGAGAAGTGGAGCTTCCGCCGGTCGAACTACTTCGAGTTCGTCGGCCGCGAGGCCCGGCACGTGCATGAGAAGGTCGGCCTGCTCGACATGTCGGCCTTCGCCAAATACACCGTCAGCGGGCCGGGCGCGGCCGCCTGGCTGGACGGCATCGTCGCCAACCGGGTGCCGAAGAAGCCGGGCCGTATGACGCTCGCGCATCTGCTGTCGAAGAATGGCGGCGTGCGGTCGGAGTTCACGATCTACTGCGAGGGGCCGAACCGCTACTACCTGGTCGGCGCCGGCGCCTTCGAGCGGCATGACTGGGACACGCTGCAGAAGCTGCGGCCGCGCGACGGCTCGGTCGAGCTGCAGCGCATCACCACCCAGACCGGCGTCTTCGTGCTGGCCGGCCCGAGCTCCCGCGCCCTGCTGCAGAAGCTGACCGACACCGACCTGTCGAACGCTGCTTTCCCCTGGCTGTCGGGCAAGCCGATCAATGTCGGCATCGCCCAGGCCCAGGCGCTGCGCGTCAACTTCGTCGGCGAGCTGGGGTGGGAGCTGCATCACCCGATCGAGATGCAGAACACCATCTTCGACCTGCTGATGGATGCGGGCCGCGAGTTCGACCTGAAGCCCTTCGGCATCCGGACGATGGACTCGCTGCGGCTGGAGAAATCCTACCGGCTGATCCCGCGTGAGCTGTCGATCGAGTATTCGGCGCTGGAATCGGGGTTAGACCGGTTCGTCCACCCGAACAAGGGCGACTTCATCGGCCGCGACGCGCTGGTGGCCTGGCGCGAGCGCGGCTTCAAGAACCGCTTCGTCACTCTGGAGGTGCTCGACGTCACGGACGCCGACGCCCGCGGCAACGAGCCGATCACCAAGGGCGGCGCGCTGGTCGGCCGCTGCACCTCGGGCGGTTATGGCTGGCGGCTCGGCAAGTCCCTGGCCCTGGCCATGGTCCGGCCGGATCTCGGCGAGATCGGCACCGAGCTGGACGTCAGCATCCTCGGCAAGCCGCACCGCGCCATGGTGATCGAGGAATCGCCCTTCGATCCCAACAACGAGCGGCTGCGGGCCTGACCCTCTGATCCTCCGGGTCAGGCCCCTTCCTCGTCATGGCGAGGAGCGAAGCGACGTGGCCATCCAGAGGCCGGTGCCAAGGCCGGTGCCACTGAATGGCCACGCCCCTGCGGGGCTCGCCATGACGGGTCAATATTTTGGGCCGCCTGTACCAGCAGCTATCCGGGCTCGAACAGCAGCGTCTCGAGGAAGATCGGGGCGCCCGAATAGCTCAGCCAGCGGCACATGATCGCGACTCGTCAAAACCCAGCGTCGAGACGTGGAATACCCCGGCGGGAGACCGGCGTCACGCCCACTTGGCACTCCGGCAACAGTTCGCGACGAATCGTGTCGCGAAGCTGAAAACTTTCGATGTCATCCTCCAATTGGGGGATGCATAGTTTAGGCTGTGAGAGCAGAGTTTGTTCGCGTGTGCGGCGAGCTTCCTGTGGGGGGATGGTTAGCGTGGCCTTCGATGAGGCAATTGCGGACCGGCAGCTTCGGACGGTCTATCGGATATGGGCGCGGCTTGCGTCGCGGGGGCGTCTTCCGGCTTGCGACGACATGATCTTCGCCAGCCTCAGCCGGCTGCCTCCGCCGATCCTGCTGTGGGCCTGGATGCCATGCGAGGGAACCTTCCGCTTCGCTTTGGACGCCCAGGGCGCCGGGCTGCCGTCGGACCGCAACCTGCCTGGGCGACCGTTGGAGGAGCTGTGCAGCGGCGAGCGCCATGACGCGATCCGGCGCGGGCTGATGTCGGTCCAGTTGTCCGAGCGGCCGATCTATGCCGAATTCGCGCTGTCCGACGGCCTCGACAGCGTCCGCAAGCGGACCCTGCTGCTGCCCCTGTCGGATGCGACCGACGATCTGTCCTACGTGCTGATGCTGGTCGCCACCGTCTGGCCGGTGGATGCCGCCGTGCAGCAGCGCATCGACGGCTGCCCCGATGTCCGGGTGCATGTCCTCAACCAGATCACCGACGAGGTGCCGGCCTATTGGGGCGACCCGCAGCCGGAAATCGACCCGGCCGAGTTCCAGTCGCTTCTGACCATCATCTGACGGCCAGCGACCCTCCGGCGGACGGTATCGCCTGGCGGGCGCCGAGCCGTGCCGGCTCCTCGCGCTCGCGGCTGCACCACCAGGCGCCAACGGCAAGGCCGACGGACGGGCCGATAATGGCCCAAACGATCAGAAGCGTTGTTACCATGACATCTCTCTCCCGCTCACCCTGACGGGTGAACATCGGGACCGGTTCTCGGCTGTCGGCCGATATCCAGAGATATGGGCAGGCCGATCGCCAAGAACAATCACTGGGTTTCGTAGTCACCGGCCTGAACGACGCCACGGTCGGGCCGGCAATTTGTGGTCGGATACCGGCGGGAAGCGGATGTGCACCGCCTGCCTAGGCCGAAGTCACGCTCTGGTTTTGCGCCCCGGGTCCAGGACCAGCAATATAATTTTCGTTAAGGTTGGCGAAAGGGTCGCGACAGCTTTGCGGGGTGCCGGGCGCCGATCAATATTAAGCCGAATTAATGGCATCGAAACAGCAGGTTAAACGCCGACACCCCATCTTCATCACCACACGCCGGCCGATTGCGTCGGCGCCATGGACAGTGGTGGAGATGATGCAGATGAAGACCCCCCTCGGTTCCGACGGTCGTGGCCCGCGGACCGGCCTCCGCCGGATGACGACGGCGCTGCTGCTCGGCACGGCCCTGATCGGCGTGCCGGTCGGGGCCGTCCTGACCTTCGATCGTCCGGCCGTGGCCCAGGCCGAAGCCCAGACCTCGATCGTCCCGGCCGCCCCCGGTTCCTTTGCCGGCCTGGTGCGCCAGGTCACCCCGGCCGTGGTCAATGTCTCGACCACCGAGCGTCCGACGGCGTCGCGCATGGCCGACGAGGATGAGGGCGGCCAGATGCAGCGGCAGTTCCCGCCCGGCTCGCCCTTCGACGACTTCTTCAAGCGCTTCTTCGACGAGCAGCAGCCCGGCCGCCGCGGGCCCCGTGGCGGCGGTGGCGGCGACGACGGCAACCAGGTGGTCCATGGCGCCGGCTCCGGCTTCATCATCGACCCGGCCGGCTACATCGTCACCAACAACCATGTGGTGAAGGACGCCGACAACATCACCGTCACCCTCAATGACGGCACCGAGATCCCGGCCAAGGTGATCGGCACCGACGAGAAGACCGACCTCGCCCTGCTCAAGGTCGACACCGACAAGAAGCTGACCGCGGTCGAATGGGGCGACAGCGACGCCGCCCAGGTCGGCGACTGGGTCGTGGCCGTCGGCAACCCGTTCGGCCTCGGCGGCAGCGTCACCGCGGGCATCGTCTCGGCCCGGGGGCGCGACCTGCATTCCGGCCCGTTCGACGACTTCCTGCAGATCGACGCGCCGATCAACCGCGGCAATTCGGGCGGCCCCAGCTTCGACACCAGCGGCAAGGTGATCGGCATCAACAGCGCGATCTACTCGCCCTCGGGCGGGTCGGTCGGCATCGGCTTCGCCATCCCGTCGAATCTGGCCAAGACCGTGATCGCCCAGATCCGCGAGCATGGCAGCGTCCAGCGCGGCTGGCTCGGCGTGCAGATCCAGTCGGTGACGCCGGAGATGGCCGAAGCGCTCGGCCTCGACAAGGCCAAGGGCGCGCTCGTCGCCGACGTCCAGGACGACAGCCCGGCGCTGAAGGCCGGCCTGCACCAGGGCGACGTGATCACCACCTATGACGGCAAGCCGGTGAACCAGCTGTCGGATCTGCCGCGCCTGGTCGCCGACACCACCGCCGGCACGACCGTGCCGGTCGAGGTGCTGCGCAACGGCAAGGCCGAGACCATCTCGGTCGAGATCGCCAAGCTGCCGGCCTCGCAGGAGAAGGTCGCCAGCGCCGACGAGAACGGCCCGGCGGTCGACGACCAGCTCGGCCTGTCGCTCTCGGCCCTGACCCCGAAGGTGCGCCGCGAGTTCAGCGTGCCGGACGACATCGAGGGCGTGCTGGTCACCGGCATTCGCGACGACGGCCCGGCGCGCGAGACCGGCGTCGGCCCCGGCGACGTCATCGTCCGGGTCGGCAGCGAGGCGGTGAAGACCCCGTCCGAGGTCGCCAAGCAGGTCAAGGCGGCAAAGGAGGCGGACCGTAACGCCGTGATGCTGCTGATCAACCACCAGGGCGACCAGCGCTTCGTCGCGCTGAAACTGCCGAAGGCCTGATCCCCGGCCTTCTTCATTCTTCCCCTCGACTGCGGGCGCCGGATTCCCCTTTCCGGCGCCCGTTTTTTTTGCCTTCATCCGAAGGGCAGGCAAAGGCGGAGTCGGCTGTGGATCGCATCGAAACCCTGCTCGCGGCGATGACGCTCGACGAGAAGATCGGCCAGCTCACCATGATGTCGTCGACGCTGGCGGTGACCGGGCCGGTGCTGCCGGGCGACGTCACCGAGGGCATCCGCGCCGGCCGCATCGGCAGCCTGTTCAACCATTGGGGCCCTGACCGGGTGCGCGAGACCCAGCGCCTGGCGGTGGAGGAGTCGAGGCTGAAGATCCCGCTGTTCTTCGCCTTCGACGTCATCCACGGCCACCGCACCATCTTCCCGATCCCGCTGGCCGAGGCGGCGCTGTTCTCGCCCGAGCTGTGGGAGCACACGGCGCGCGAGGCGGCGATGGAGGCGGCGGAGGACGGGCTCGACCTCGTGTTCTCTCCGATGCTCGACGTCGCCCGCGACCCGCGCTGGGGCCGCATCTCCGAGGGCCCGGGCGAGGATCCCTGGCTCGCCAGCCGCATCGCCGAGGCCAAGGTCCGCGGCTACCAGACCGCCGATCTCACGGCGCCCGATGCGGTGGCCGCCTGCGCCAAGCACTACCTGGCCTATGGCGCCGCGCTCGCCGGCCGGGACTACAACTCGGCCGATGTGTCGGACCGATCGATCCGCGAGGTCTATCTGCCGCCCTTCGCCGCCGCCGTCGCCGCCGGGGCGGCCACGGTGATGCCGGCCTTCAACGACGTCGCCGGCGTGCCGATGACGGCCAATGCCGCCCTGCTGCGCGGCACGCTGTTCGGCGAGCTCGGCTTCGACGGCGCGGTGATCAGCGACTACAACGCGATCATGGAGCTGCTGAGCCATGGCGTCGCCGCCGACGCGGTCGGGGCCGCGGCCCTGGCGCTGAAGGCAGGCGTCGACATGGACATGATGAGCGGCGCCTATGCCGCCGGCCTGCCGACGGCGTTGCAGCGCGGCCTGGTGACCCAGGACGAGATCGACGGCGCGGTCCGGCGGGTGCTGCGGCTGAAGCAGCGGCTGGGCCTGTTCGACGACCCGTATCGCCGCGTCGTCGCCGTGCCCGACGCTTTCCACGCGGCGGAGCGGCGGCGCCTGGCGCGCGAGGCGGCGGCGAAGTCGATCGTGCTCCTGACCAACAAGGGCGTGCTGCCGCTGGCGCCTTCGGCCCGGCGCATTGCCGTGATCGGCCCGCTGGCCGAGGCGCGATCGGAGATGCTCGGCTCCTGGGCCGGCGCCGGCCGATGGGAGGAGGCGGTGACCATTCTCGACGGCATCAAGGCTGCTTTGCCGCAGGCCGAGATCGCCTATGTCCCCGGCACCGAGATCGAGACCGGCGGCGACGCCGGCATCGCCGCCGCCGTCCAGGCCGCGCGCGGCGCCGAGATCGTGCTGCTGTGCCTCGGCGAGGCCGCGGTCATGAGCGGCGAGGCGGCCAGCCGGGCCCGGCCGGAGCTGCCGGGCCGCCAGCGCAATCTGGCCGAGGCGGTGCTGGACCTCGGCGTGCCGGTGGTGGCGCTGCTGTCCTCCGGCCGGCCGCTGATGCTGCCTTGGCTGTTCGAGCGCGCGGCGGCGGTCGCCGCCACCTGGTTCCTCGGCCACGAGGCCGGCCACGCCATCGCCGATGTGCTGACCGGCGCGGTCAACCCGTCCGGCCGGCTGCCGGTGACCTGGCCGCGCGACGTCGGCCAGGTGCCGATCTTCTTCGGTGAGCGCAACACCGGCCGTCCGACCGACCCGGAGCAGCACTACACCAGCAAATACATCGACCTGCCGTCGACGCCGGAATTCCCCTTCGGTCACGGCCTGTCCTACAGCCGCTTCGACCTCGGCGACCTGCGCGTCTCCGCCCCGGTGCTGCGCCCGGGCGAGACGCTGACGGTCGAGGTTACGGTGGCCAACACCGGTACGGTGGCGGGCGAGCAGACGGTGTTCCTGTTCATCCGCGATCCCGTCGCCAGCGTGGCCCGGCCGCTGCTGGAGCTGAAGGGCATGGCCAAGGCGGCGCTGGCTCCTGGGCAGAAGCAGGTGCTGCGCCTGCCGCTGGCGGCCGATGCGCTGAAGTTCCCAGGCCTCGATCTGAAGCCGGTGCTGGAGGCCGGCGACATCGAGATCCTGGTCGGCACCAAGGCTGATCGCAAGGAACTGCTGTCGGCGAGGATCCGGGTCGAGGTCTGAGTCCAGGCATCACCGTCATTGCGAGGAGGCGAAGCCGACGAAGCAATCCATCGTCCCGCACGAGCTGCGCCATGGATCGCTTCGCTGCGCTCGCGATGACGGCAAGGGGACGCCGGTAGCATCTTGTTGTCTCGTTTTGATATGTTATAACGTTAATTATAGTTAACCATTTCCCAGGATCCCTCGACATGACCAGACCCCGCTGGACCGCCGCCGGAGCGCTGCTGGCCGCGCTCACCCTCGCCGCTGGCCCGGTGCCCGCCCATGACCAGGTGTCGCGCGGCCGGCTGGTCTTTGCCGATCACGAGCAGCCCGTTGTCAGCGTGCTCGACCTCGACACCGCAAAGGTGACCCATAGCTTCGCGGTGACGAAGGGCGACCCGGCGCTGATCGGGACCGAGGGCGGGCGCTTCGTGGTGATCCGCACCGGCGACGACGCCGGCACCATCCGGCTGCTGGACAGCGGCCTGTTCTACGAGTCCCACGAGGATCATTTCGACATCGAGAAGGGCGAGGTGAAGCTCCTCGACCTCACCCTCACCGGCGACAAGCCGTCCCATGTCGTGTCGGAGCAGGGCTGGCTGACGGTGTTCTACGACGGTCAGCGGCCGTGGCTCGGCGAGAGCGACCCGAAGGTGGTGGCGATCCGGCTCGACAGCCTGGACAGGGACAAGGTCGAGACCACCGTCTGGCCGGCACCGGCGCCCCAGCACGGCATCGCCGTGCCGCTCGGCGGCGACCGTTTCCTGATCTCGGTGTCGAAGGAGGCCTATGCCAGGGGCGACGACAAGACGGTGTCGTCGCGGCCGAGCGGCTTCCAGATCCTCGACCGCTCCCAGGACTGGATGCCCGTGGCATCCTTCAACGACACGGCGGACCCGGACCGCTCCTGCAAGGAGTTCCACGGCCATGCCGGGCTGCAGGACGTCCATGTCTTCGGCTGCAACGCCCGGATCGAGGGCGATGCCGCCAGCGACGGTGGCCTCCTGATCGTGGGGCCGGGGTCGGACGGGGCCTGGGGCGCGCGCAAGCTCGCCTATCCCGATGGCCGCCGTGCCAGCACGATCAAGGCTGGTCCGGCGGGACAGTACCTGGTGGCCAATTACGGCGGCGACCAGGGCCGTCCGTTCGCCGCCCTGCTGCGGATCGACCCGAAAGCCGGGACGCTCAGCGCCGCGGACGTGTTCCCGATCCCCGGCGGCCAGGCGGTCTGCCAGTACGAGGTGACTGGCGACGGAAAGCGCGTCGTCAACCTGACTCAGGACGGCAAGCTGCGGGTCTACGACATCGCGCCGGAGTGGAAGGCGGTGGCGGAGTTCGACGCCGTCCCGGCCTTCGACTGCGCCTGGGACGCGGCGACGCCGGCCCCGGCGGTCGCCATCATCGGCAACAGCGCCTTCGTCAGCGACCCGGAGAACGGCCGCATCCGCGAATTCTACCTGAACAGCCTGAAGCAGGGGCTGGACGTTCCGGTCGGCGGCAAGCCCTCCGCCATCGCCGGCGGCGGCAACGCCGGCTAGGCCGGGGACGGCGGGCCGGCTTCCTCCCGGCCGGCCCGCACCGTCCCGGCATACATGCCGCTGCGCCGGAAGTCGCGGGGTCCGATGCCGTAGAAGCGGCGGAACACCTTGGCGAAGTAGTTGGCGTCGTCGAAACCGCAGCGCTGGGCGATCACCTTGACCGGCGCCTCGTCGACATGCAGCAGCCGTGCCGCCTCCTCCATGCGCAGGCGCAGCAGGTAGCGGGCCGGCGTCGTGCCCTCATGCGCGGCGAAGACCCGGCTGAAATGATAGCGGCTGTAGCCCGCGGCCTTGGCCATACGGGCGACGTCGATCCGCTCGGCCGGCTGGCCGGCGCACAGCGAAACGGCGCGCTCGACCGCCGCCGGCCGGGGCGAATCCGTCGGCGCCTCGCCCCAGGGCAGCAGCTCCTCGGCCAGGCCCATCGCCGCGCCATAGGCGAGGGCGGAGGCGCGGGCCGGGCTGCCGGCCTCGCCCTGCAGCGCCGACAGGCAGAGGCCCGCCAGGCGCTCGACCGCGCCCTCTGGCAGCGTCACCACCGGGCCGTGCGCGGCGATCACCTCGCGCCACACCCGCAGCACCTCGCGGCCGTTCAGGCACAGCCAGAAGAACTCCCATTCCGGGTTGCGGCCCAGCCAGTAGCGGTTGTCCTGCGGGAAGCGCAGCAGCATCGTCTGGCCCGGCCGCAGCTCCCAGCGCTTGCGCTCGACCCGCAGATGGCCGCGGCCCCCGATCGTGTGCTGCAGCAGCACGAAGGGCGCGTCGCCGCGCCTCAGCCCATGCCAGTCATAGCCGGGGTCGGTGCAGCGGTCGTAGCCGGCGCTGGTGACCATGGCGTGCAGCCGATAGCGGTCCTTCGGGAACACCACCGAGACCCCGCCCGGGGCGCGGTCGCGCAGTGCCGGCAGCATGGAATGTCCCATGATCGCACGAAATTCCTCTTTCGCCGGTTTTCCCGGCCCCATAGACCAATAGCACGAAATGGCTTGCCGAGAGGCCGGTGGGCTTCAGGAGGATGCGATGAAGGTTGCCGTGATCGGCGCGGGCAGCGTCGGCTTCACCCGGAAGCTGGTGCGCGACATGCTGAAGGTGCCGGAGCTTCAGGACACCGAATTCGCGCTGCACGACATCAACGCCGACAACCTCGACATGGTGGCGCAAATCCTGCGCCGCGACATCGAGGCGAATGGCCTGCCGGCGCGGGTCACCACCGCCGCGGACCGGCGCCGGGCGCTGGCAGGCGCGCGCTACGTCATCAGCTGCGTCCGCATCGGCGGCCTGCGCGCCTTCGCCAGCGACATCGAGATCCCGCTGAAATACGGCGTCGACCAATGCGTCGGCGACACCATCTGCGCCGGCGGCATCCTGTACGGCCAGCGCAACATCCCGCAGATCCTCGATTTCTGCCGCGACATCCGGGCAGAGGCGGAGGAGGGGGCGTGGTTCCTGAACTACGCCAACCCGATGGCGATGAACACCTGGGCCGCGATCGAGCATGGCGGCGTCGCCAACACCATCGGCCTGTGCCACGGGGTGCAGCATGGCTGGCATCAGATCGCCGAGGTGCTGGGCGCCGAGGACCCGCATGAGGTCGACTACATTTGCGCCGGCATCAACCACCAGACCTGGTACATCGACATCCGCTTCCGCGGCCGCAAGATCGAGGCGGCGGAGCTGCTGGAGGCGTTCGAGCGCCACCCCCGCTACAGCCAGGAGGAGAAGGTCCGGATCGACGTGTTGCGCCGCTTCGGCTGCTACTCGACCGAGAGCAACGGCCATCTCAGCGAATATCTGCCCTGGTACCGGAAGCGGCCGGACGAGATCAACCGCTGGATCGACCTGTCGAACTGGATCAACGGCGAGACCGGCGGCTATCTGCGCCACTGCACCGAGCAGCGGAACTGGTTCGAGACCGATTTCCCGCGCTGGCTGGCCGAGGCCGGGACGCCGCTGTCCGAGTACCGCCGCTCCGACGAGCATGGCAGCTACATCATCGAGGCGCTGGAGACCGGCCGGGTCTATCGCGGCCATTTCAACCGGCGCAATGAGGGGCTGATCACGAACCTGCCGCAAGACTGTATCGTCGAGACGCCGGGCTTCGTCGACCGCTTCGGCCTCAACATGGCGGCCGGGCTGGAGCTGCCGCTGGGCTGCGCCGCCACCTGCACCACCTCGGTCAATGTCCAGCGCATGGCGGTGCAGGCGGCGGTGACCGGCGACCTCGACCTGCTGCGCCTGGCCGTGCTGCACGACCCGCTGGTCGGCGCCGTCTGCAACCCGGACGAGGTCTGGCAGATGGTCGACGAGCTGCTGGTGGCCCAGGCCGAGTGGTTGCCGCAATTCGCCCATGCCGTCGACGGCGCCAAGCAGCGCCTGGCCCGCGGCGGCGTGGCGACGCGCGACTGGGGCGGCGCCGCCCGCCTGTCGGTGCGCAGCGTCGACCAGCTGCGCGAGGCCCGGGCCACAGCCAAGGCGGCGACCTGACCGGGGCGATCAACGCCCGGCAAACCATCATCGAGGGGAGGCGACCATGAGGTTGACGAAGATCGCGCTCGTGCTGGCGGGGCTGTTGCTGGCGCTGCCCGCCATGGCCGAGCCGGTGACCCTACGCTTCTGGGTGGCCTGGGATCCGGCCCAGCCCGACGCCAAGGCGATGCAGGCGCAGATCGCCGCCTTCGAGCAGGCGCATCCGGATATCAGGATCGAGACCCAGAACATCGCCTTCAGCGCCCTGCACGACAAGCTGGTCACGGCGGTCGCCGGCGGCGACGCGCCCGACATCTCCTGGGGCCTGCCCGAATGGTTCGGCGAGCTCTACCGCATGGGCGCGCTGCTCGACCTCACGCCCTATGCCGCCGACTGGCCCGGGCGCGAGGCGATCTACCCAAATGTGATCGAGGCCCTGACCATCGACGGCAAGCTGATGGCGATGCCGCACTACCTCGGCATCCGGGCGCTGCTGTACCACGAGGAGATGCTGAAGAAGGCCGGGGTCGCGGCGCCGCCGAAGACCTGGGACGAGCTGATCGCGGCCGCCCAGAAGGTCAAGGCGGCGACCGGCCAGTACGGCTTCGGCATCGCCGGCACCGGGGTGCGGGCGCCGCAGGAGCTGATCATGTACCTGGCCCAGAACGACGTCGCCATTGCCCGGCGCCAGCCGGATGGCGGCTACAAGAACAGCTGGGCCGACGACCCGGCGGAGCTGGCGCGGGCGACCGAGGTCTTCGCCTTCTACCGCCGCCTGCTGGACGAGGGCGCCTTGGCACCCGAAGCCGCCGGCTGGGGCTGGGAGGAGGAGGACAGCAACTTCGCCCTCGGCAAATACGCCATGGCGATCGACGGCGCCTGGATGCAGTCGCGCGCCCAGACCAACCCCGAGACGATGGCCGATGTGAAGGTGGCGCCGCCGCCCTACAAGCTGAAGCCGGCGACCTTCTTCGAGATCAACCCCTTCTACCTCTACAAGTCGACACAGCACCCGAAGGAGGTCTGGGCCTTCGCCGCCTTCATGACCGGCCGCGACTACCAGGCGGCGGGGCGGCCGACCACCTCGATCCGCCAGGATGTGGTCAGCCCCGGCGTGTGGGGCGAGGGTTTCTCCTCGCTGGCCTCGACCGGCGTGGTCTTCCCGCCGGTGGCGCTGGGCCAGATCACCCGGGCGATGGAGGAATCGATCGGCCGCGTGCTGTTGAAAAAGGAGGACCCGGCCGAGGTCGCCGCCTGGCTCGCCAAGCAGGTCAACCGCGCGCTGCGCCAGTCCGGCGAGCTGAGCTCGTCGTAGGGCAGTCGGACCCTTTTTCCTGTCATCCTCGGGCTTGACCCGAGGATCCAGGGGCTTTCAAGAGCCGCTCTCAATGGCCCCTGGATTGCCCGGTCAAGCCGGGCAATGACAGAAAAAGCAAAAGCGACTTTGCATCCACGTCAATGCTTGGGGAGGGTATCGGGGGCATGAAGGCCGAAGCCGCAGCTCAGGGGCCAATCCTCGCCATCCGGGCCTCCGGCCGCCCCCCGACCCGCGCCGCCCGGATCCGGCGCACCGCGCTGGTCTTCCTCGCACCGGCCGGCATCCTGGTCCTGGTGCTGGTCGCCTATCCGCTGCTGCGGGTGCTGTGGGACAGCCTGCGCTATGTCAACCTGGTCAACCCGTCGGTCAGCGGCTTCGCCGGCTGGGACAACTACCTGACGGTCTGGGAGGACGGCGACTTCCTGCCGGCCCTGGGAAACACCGCGGTCTGGACCGGGCTGTCGGTGGTGGGCGAATACGCGCTCGGCCTCGCCTCTGCCGTGGCGCTGGCCCAGCCGGTGCGGTTCCGAGCCATCTTCCGCGGCCTGATCATCATCCCCTGGGTGATCCCGATCGCCGTCGCCGGGCTGAACTGGACCTGGATGCTGACGCCGGACTACGGGATCCTGAACATCTGGATGGTGAAGCTGGGCCTGCTCGACGCGCCCTATCCCTGGCTGGGCCAGATGGACACGGCGCTGCTGACCGTCACCTTCGTCAACGTCTGGCGTAGCTATCCCTTCTACACCCTCAGCCTGCTGGCGGCGCTGCAGGCGATCCCGCGCGAGCTGCACGAGGCCGCGGCGGTGGACGGGGCAGGGGCCTGGCGCCGCTTCCGGATGATCACCCTGCCGCATCTGCGCACGGTGTCGCTGACGCTGATCTTCATCCACATCGTCTGGACCGCGATCAATTTCGACTTCATCTGGGTGATGACCGAAGGCGGCCCGCTGAACGCGTCGGAGACGCTGCCGATCATGATCTACCGCTACGCCATGCAGGATTTCGACGTCGGCGCCGCCTGCGCCATGGCCTCGATGTCGATGGCGTTCCTGGCCAGCCTGTTCTTCGTCTACCACTACGGCGTCGCAAGGCGCCGGCGGGAGGGCTGAGCCATGGTTGTCGGTGCCTCTCAACAGTCGCTGCGCAGCCTGCTGACCTACGGCACGCTGATCCTGTTCGCGGCCTACAGCCTGTTCCCGTTCCTGTGGATGATCGACACGGCGCTGAAACCGGTGGCGGAGGTGCGCAGCGCCGACCCGAGCTTCTGGATCGACGCGCCGACCCTGTCGAACTTCACCCGGGTGCTGCTGGACAGCGAGTTCCTGACCTATTTCCGCAACAGCCTGATCGTCGCCGCCGGATCGACCATCCTGACCATCACCGTCTCGGTGTTCTGCAGCTACGCGCTCAGCCGCTGGGCCTATCTGTCGCTGTCGCGCCTGGTCGGCGGCGCGCTGCTGCTGTCGCAGATGATCCCGGGCGTGCTGCTGCTGGTGCCGCTCTACATCCTGATGCAGCGCCTCGGCCTGCTGTCGACCTATGCGGCGCTGATCATCGTCTACTGCACCTTCACCATCCCGCTCTGCACCTTCATGCTGAAGGGCTTCTTCGACGCCGTGCCGCGCGAGCTGGAGGATGCGTCGGAGATCGACGGCTGCTCCCGCACCGGCTTCATCCTGCGGGTGCTGCTGCCGGTCTCGGCGCCCGGCATCTTCGCCACCGCGGTCTTCGCCTTCGTCACGGCCTGGAACGAGTTCATGTTCGGCTATGTGCTGATCAACAGCGACGCGCGGCGGACGCTGACGCCCGGCATCATGCTGTTCAAGGGCTCGCACCTGACCGACTGGGGCGGGCTGATGGCCGCCTCCGTCCTTGCCGTGGTGCCGATCGCCCTCGGCTTCGTCTATCTCCAGCGCTTCCTGGTCGAGGGGCTGTCGGCCGGGGCGGTGAAGGGGTAGGGCCGGGGCCGATCACCTCCGCGGCGGGTGGCGATCTTTGCTATGCTTCGGGCCACAAACTTGGAGGTGCGGATGGGCGCGATGGACTGTGAGATCCATGGCCTGAGCGGCTTCGTCAATACGTGTCCGCACGTCGCGGAGCAGATTGCCGGCGGGACGATGCCGCATGGTCGGCGCTTCAGCATTCTGGCCAATTTTCTGGTTTGCGATGATTGCTTCCATTCGCTCGGCTTTGAGCCGCTGATCGATCTGGCCAGTCTTTCGCCGGAGGAAATCATGGATGTTATCGATGACGACCGCTGGAAGGCCTTGGAAGCGATCGAGGGCAAGCTCGGTGGCCGGCATTGGTTCTGCGTGAAATGCGTCGCGGAGCTGCCGCGGGGATCCGGCGACAGCGGAGGCGGATGATAGGTTCCCGGATTGGAAACTGTCCTTGCCTCCATCGTCGGCTTCGAATAGTTTCCCCATAAGGAAACTATGGAGGCGGACCGATGGCCCTGACCCTGTACCTCCACCCGCTGGCCTCCTTCTGTCACAAGGTCCTGATCGCCTTCTACGAGAACGAGACGGTGTTCGAGCCGGTGACGGTCGACCTGGGCGATCCGGGCGAGGCGGCGGCGCTGATGGCGAAATGGCCGGTCGGGAAGATCCCGGTGCTCCACGACACGGCGCGCGACCGCGTCGTCGCGGAAACCAGCATCATCATCGAATACGTCCAGCGGCACTATCCGGGCCCGGCCCCGATGCTGCCGGAGGATCCGGAACAGGCGCTCGACGCCCGGCTCTGGGACCGCGCCTTCGACCTCTATGTCGCCGTGCCGATGCAGAGGATCGTCGGCGATCGGCTGCGCCCGGCCGACAGCCGAGACCCCTATGGCGTGGCCGAGGCGCGGCGGTCGCTCGACACCGCCTACGCCATGCTCGACGCCCATCTCGCTGGGAAGGACTGGGCGATCGGCGACCGCTTCACCCTGGCCGACTGCGCCGCGTCGCCGGCTTTGTTCTACGCCTCGATGGTCCATCCCTTCGCGCCGGCATTCCCGAACCTCGCAGCTTATTTCGAACGGCTGCTGGCGCGGCCGTCGATGCGGCGCACGCTGCGCGAGGCCCGGCCCTTCTTCTCGTATTTCCCGTATCGCGAGGCGATGCCGGACCGGTTCCTGCACGACGAGCCGGAAGCCTGAGGGGTGGAGCCGCAGGCTCTCGATCGCATCTTCGTCGCCCTGTCCGATTCGAACCGACGGGGCATGGCCGAACGCCTGAGCCGCGGCCCGGCGACGGTCAAGCAGCTGGCCGAGCCGGCGGGGATGCGGCTGCCCTCGGCGGTGAAGCATCTGCGGATTCTGGAGGACAGCGGCATCGTCATGTCGCGCAAGGCGGGCCGCGCCCGCACCTACAGCCTGCAGCCCGCCGCCCTGGCCGTGATCGCCGACTGGGTGCGGGACCGAGAGGCCGCCCTGAACGCCGCCTTCGACCGCCTGGGGGCGGCGATGCGCGAGATCCCCGAGGAGGAATCGTGATCGACCATTCCACCTTCGTCGTCGAGCGCGAGCTGCCCGGCAGCCCCGCCCACGCCTTCCGCTTCTGGGCGGAGCCGGAGCTCAAGCGGCGCTGGACCGACTGCCACCCCGACTGGGCCGTGCTCGAGGACCTGTTCGACTTCCGGGTCGGCGGCATCGAGGCCAAGCGCTGGCGGATGCCCGACGGCCAGGAGATGACCTTCCGCGCCCATTATCTCGACATCGTCGCCGGGCAGCGGATCCTCTACGCCTATGAGATGAGCTTCGGCGGCCAGCGGGTCTCGGCCTCGCTGGCGACGGTCGAGCTGCTCCCGGCAGGGCCGCGGACCGCGATGAAGTTCACCGAGCAGGCGGCGTTCCTCGCCGGCGGCGACGCCGCCCGCCGCCAGCGCATCGGCGGCACCGAAGACGTCTTCGACCGGCTGGTCGAGACGATCCGGCAGGATCTCGCCAGCCGGCAGTAGACGCTCCGCAGAACTCATGCCGGCAAGCGTCCTGAACCGTCATTGCGAGGAGGCGAAGCCGACGAAGCAATCCAGGGGCCACGCCAAACGGCCCTGGATTGCTTCGCTGCGCTCGCAATGACGGTTCAGTTGAGCCTCGCCAATCCCTCACCGTCATCGCCAGGCCCGAAAGGGCGTGGCGATCCAGCCTATTGCCCGCCCGCGCCGGCCCAAGAACCAGTCGTTAACACAATGTTCATTGCGCGGGTCCGTGCGAATTGTTCATGATACGTTCCATGAAGGAGATACCACCCGATTTCGACGTTCAGGCCTATGGCCGCGGCTGCACCCTGCAGCAATGCGAGATGCTCTCGCGGCTGGCCGAGATCGGCATGCAGCTGGCCGAGGCCGCCGGCGCTCGCGCCCTTGCCGCACAGGCCCCGGAGACTCGAGCTTCGGCTCAGGCTGAGGCGCAGCCCGCTGAGCCTCAGCCTGCGGCCGCGCCGGCTGCCGATCCCGGCCTCGCCTTCGCCCGATATGCCCATCTGGTGCGCCAGACCCTGGCCCAGCGCGCCCGCGCCGTGAAGGA
>Ga0209025_1000954_pt1 | contig 43693 bp, 42 predicted proteins | sample AraplaMF_Col_mLB_FD_184256 | JGI IMG/M metagenome (GOLD analysis project Ga0209025, IMG submission 184256) | Arabidopsis root microbial communities from the University of North Carolina, USA - plate scrape MF_Col_mLB (SPAdes) (version 2) | ecosystem: Host-associated > Plants > Roots > Endosphere... | reverse complement strand
AGGACAGGTTGACGATGGCGCCCGATCCCCGCGCAACCATGCCCCTGCTGACCTCGCGTGACATCAGGAAGGTGCCCGCGAGATGCACGTCGAGCACCTTGCGGAAGGCGTCGATGCTCTGTTCCAGCGTCGGCAGGTGGCTGTCGCCGATGCCGGCATTGTTGACGAGAACATCGAAGGGTGCGGCGGATGCCGCCGCAATCGCCTGCGCCTCGTCGGTGATGTCGCAGGCGAGGCCCCGATGCCCCTCGCCCAGTTCGAGCGCCCGCGCCGCCGCCTTCTCGCCGTCGATATCGGCGATGGTGACGCGATAGCCGGCATCCGCCAGCGCTTGTACGATGGCAAGCCCGATGCCGTCGGCGCCGCCGGTGACGAGCGCGTGTTTTTCCTCACGCATAGCCGGGCCTCGGCACCAGGCCCATCAGCGTCTGCGACAGGCCGCCATCGACCACAATGTCCTGCCCGCTGACATAGGAGGCACGCGGCGAGGCGAGGAACAGCGCGACATCCGCCATGTCCTTCGGCTCGGCGATCCGCCCGAGCGGCACTAGGGCCTCCCGCTTCGCCTTCACCCCGGCATCGCGGTAGAAGGGTTCGGAGAGGGGCGTGCGCACGAGGCCGGGGCTGACGGTGTTGGAACGGATCCCCTTCGGACCCCATTCATAGGCAAGTTGGCGCGACAACATCAGGATTGCCGCCTTGGAGGCCGAATAGGCGCCGCTCGCCGGCTGCGGATGCGTGCCGGCAATGCTCGCCACATGGACGAGCGTGCCGCCGCCGCGCGCGATCATGCTCCTGCCGAAGGCTTGCGCAGCCGCGAGATAGCCATTGAGATTGATCGTCAGCATGGCCGACCAGTCGGCCTCGCTCACGCTTTCGAGCGGGCCCGGCCGCAGGATGCCGGCATTGTTGACGAGAATGTCGGCCCCGCCTTCCGCCTCCACCGCCTTCGCAGCCGCGGCGATCTCGTCGCCTTTGGAGAGGTCGCAGGACAGCACGAAAGCGCCGTTGCCGAGTTCATCCGCCAACTCCCGGGTGCGCTCCTCGGTGCGGTCGAGCAGCACGACACGCACGCCCTCGGCCGCAAAGGCCCGCGCCAGGGCCTGGCCGATCCCGCCTCCCGCGCCGGTGATGACGGCGGTCTTTCCATCCAGTCCAAGCCAGCTCATGCGGCTTCCTCCCTGTTCGTCGCATCGGGCGCGATGCCCGCAAGGTAGCGGCCGGTGATCCAGCCGAAGGTCATGGCCGGGCCGAGCGTGATGCCGGCGCCGGGATAGTTGCCGCCCATGATCGACGCGCGGTCGTTGCCGACGGCGAACAGGCCGGGAATGACGCTCCCGGCGCGATCCATCACTTCGCCGGGCACGGTGGTCTTCAGGCCATCGAAGGTGCCGAGATCGCCCATCTCCAGCTTCACCGCATAGAACGGCCCCTGTTCGACGGGCGCCACGCAGGGGTTCGGCTTGTTTTCGGGATCGGCGAGATAGCGGTTGAACGACGTCTCGCCGCGATGGAACGCCTCGTCGCGCCCCTCCCGTGCTCCGCGGTTGAAGTCGGCCACCGTCGCCTCCAGCGCGGCGGGCTCGATGCCGCAGGCCTGCGCGAGCTCTGTCAACGTGCGGCCCTTCTTGAGATAGCCGGAGCGCAGCCAGAGGGAGAGCGGCATCGGCGCGGGCTTGGCATAGCCGAGGCCGTATTTGCGGATGGTGCGGTGATCGCAAATCAGCCAGGCTGCGGCCTCTCCGGAGGCGATCATCGCAGCACCCACATCGTGGTAGCTCTCGCTCTCGTTCGTGAAGCGCTTGCCGTTGGAAAGCACGGCGATCATGCCTGGTTTGTAGCGATCGAGCAGATGCGGGAAAACGCCCTGCCCGGGCACCCGGCTGACCGGCATCCAGGCCGCGGGTTGCGGAAATTCCGCATCGAACGCACCGCCCGCCGCCTCGCCGAGACGGATGCCGTCGCCGGTATTGCCCTCCGGCACCGGCGAGTAATGTCCCGCCTGGCCGGACCTGAGATGGGCATAGGCATCGGCTCGCCGCGCGAGATCCTGCGCATAACCGCCGCAGGCCAGCACGACGCCACGCCGCGCGATGATGGTGCCCGGCTCGGCACCGCCCACCTCCGCGCCCGTCACGCGATCGCCCTCCTTAACGAGACGAAGAGCCGGCGTTTCCGTCAGGATCGGGATACCGAGATCGAAGCAGCTCTTGGCAAGCCGGGCGGCGAGCGCATTGCCGCTCGTCACCTGCACGCCGCGTCCATAGCGCACCATTTCCCCCGCATGGGCGGCGAGCCGCTTCAGAACATAGGCGAACGACGTCAGCGATTTCGTGGCATTGAAGAAGTGCTTGATGTCCGCATTGGACGAATTGAACATCATGCCCATGAAGGTGATGGTCGAGAGCGGCGGGCGCAGGCGCTTCAGGTTGTCACCAAGCGCGCTCGTGTCGAAGGGTTCTGCAAGCACGGAGCGCCCGACATCCACGCCGCCATCCACCGTCGGATGGTAATCGGGGTAGAGTGTGGGCACGAATTTGACGGCGGTCTGCCTCTCGAACCAGTCGAGCATCTTCGGGCCGGCATCGAGGAAGGCATCGACGGCGCCCTCGTCGAACCAGTTTCCTGTTTCCGCCTTCATGTAGCGGCGTGCGGCCTCGCGCGTGTCGGCGGGATTGTTGACCTTGCCGTGGCGGTTGCCGGGTATCCAGAGAACGCCACCGGAAAAGGCGGTGGTTCCGCCGAACACCGGCTCCTTCTCGATGACGATGACGGAGAGACCGTGTTTCTTCGCAACGATGGCCGTGGCAAGACCGCCGGCACCCGAGCCTATGACCAACACGTCGCAGACGCGCCCCTTCTCCTCAAGCCGCTCCATCGGTTCCTCCCTGTCATGAATGGCAGGACATCTTGCTACGCCGCGGCCCAAGCCGAACCAATGGACGCACCCGTGGAATTGTTGCACAATTCGATCGGGAGAAACCGGGGAGGAGAAATGGCGAACGGCACCGGGCGCAGCATTCCGCACTACTATCTCTATGGCGATCAAGGCGCGGACGTCGAACTCGACTTCCTGCATGTCGAGCCGATCCGCGACCGCAGCGGCCCCAACGATTGGAGAATTCGTCCGCATTCCCACCCCGATCACATGCAGGTTCTGCTGGTGAAAAGCGGCGGCGGCTCCATCCGCATGGAAGAACAGGTGCTGTCGATCCCCACCCCCGGCATCCTCGTCGTGCCGGCCGGGATCGTGCACCAGATCGATTTCAACCCCGGCACCGACGGCTTCGTCGTCACCGCCGCGCTCGGCTGCCTCAAGGCCGCCTCGGCATCCGATGCGCGCCTGGCCCACGCATCGGAACGGCCGGCCGTCTACCCTCTGGAGGGCACCGGCGTTTCCATACCCGCCGTCCTGGAAACCTTCGAATGGATGCACCGCGAGTTCATCTGGTCGGCACCCGGCCGACGCACGGCGATCATGGCACAGTTCATGCGCGTGCTCGTCGTGGTGCTCCGGCTGAATGTCTCCCATGACGATCCTGGCATTGCCGCACCCGACCGCGACTACGATCTCCTCGTTCGCTATCGCGGCCTGCTTGAGGAGCACTTCCGCAACGAACGCTCGCTGGCCTTCTATGCCGGCGACCTCGCCGTCACCCAGGCGCGCCTCAACGCAGCCTGCAAGGCCAGGGCCGGCAAGACGGCCTCCGACCTCCTCTACGAGCGCATCGTGATCGAGGCGAAACGTTACCTCGTCTATACCGAAAGCAGTGTAGCGCAGGTGGCGCATCTCACGGGCTTCGACGATCCCGCCTATTTCAACCGCTTCTTCACCCAGCGCGTCGGCCTCTCGCCGGGGGCGTTCCGCAAACAGGCGCTGCATCACGACAGCTGACGGCCCGACCGGGTATCGTCCAATCTTTCCGACGCTCCGTCCATTTCCCAAATCGGTCCCCATGGTCAGTTTGCGCACCATGGGAGGCAGACATGATCCATGAGTGGCGAAGCTACCGCCTGAAGCCGGGCGCGGCGGGCGATTACCTTGCACTGCTGGCCGACGAGGGACTGCCGCTGGTCACGCGGCGCCTGCCGCTTGCCGGCTACTGGCTGGGCGAGACCGGTCCGCTCAACACCATCCACCACCTCTGGTCCTATGCCGACTGGGCCGAGCGCGAGGCCTGCCGCGCGTCGCTCGCCACCGAGGCGGCCTGGGTTGAAGGCTTCATTCCCAAGGCCTTCACGCTGGTGGAGGAACAGGAAAACCGCTTCCTTCAAACGGTGGCATCTTCCGCTGCCTTCGAGGCCGTCGTTGCGGGCAGGCGAAAACCGCATCCGGCGCGGGCGACGGGCGCGCCGCTCTTTGCGCCGGCCTGCGCCGCGCTCGTGTCCGGCGAGCCGATCGACGGTGCGGTTGCGACATGGAGGGTGATTTCCGGCCGGGCGGCGGGCTCCCTCTCGCTTCTGCCACGCAGCCCCGATCCCGTTCCGTCCATCCCTCTGGCGGAGGGCAGCAGCCATATCGTGCTGCGCCCGCTTGCCTTTTCACCGCTGTAATTTCGGGAGCGAATGCACCATGCGTCATCAGGTCGTCATCATCGGCGGCGGGCCTTCGGGCCTGTTGTTGTCTCTTCTTCTGCGTCGCAAGGGGGTGGATGCCGTCGTGCTGGAACAGCGCACGCGCGCCTATGTGCTCGCCCGCATCCGGGCGGGCGTGCTGGAACAGGGCCTTTGTGACCTGCTGCGCGAGGCCGGTGTCGGCAAGCGGCTGGATGCAGAGGGCTTCGTGCACGGCGGGACACTTCTTGCCGCCCATGGTACGCAGGTCCATATCGACTTCAAGGCGCTGACCGGCAGTTCCGTGACGATCTATGGCCAGACGGAGGTGACGCGCGACCTCTATGACGAACTGGACCGCACCGATGCGCCGGTCTACCACGAGGCGGAAGGCGTGGAGATTCACGGTGCGGATAGCGACGCGCCCTATGTGACCTTCACCCATGGTGGAACGAGCCATCGCATCGACTGCGATTACATTGCCGGCTGCGACGGCTTCCACGGCGTCAGCCGCAGGACGATCCCCGAGACGACGCGCCGCGACTATGAGCACGTCTATCCCTTCGGCTGGCTCGGCATTCTCTCCGAAACGAAACCGCTGCAGCATGAACTGGTCTATGCCGGCTCGGACCGCGGCTTTGCGCTGTGCTCCATGCGCAATGCCCATCTCAGCCGCCACTACCTGCAAGTGCCGCTGACCGACAAGCCGGAGGACTGGAACGACGACGCCTTCTGGGCGGAACTGCGTCGCCGCCTGCCCGCGGACCTGGCAGAAAGCCTGGAAACCGGCCCCTCAATCGAGAAATCCATCGCGCCGCTCCGAAGCTTCATCTCGGAGCCGATGAGCTGGGGAAGGCTGTACCTGGCCGGGGACGCCGCCCATATCGTGCCGCCGACCGGCGCCAAGGGCCTGAACCTTGCCGCCTCCGATGTCTATTACCTGTCACGGGCATTGATCGCCCACTATGCCGGCGACGATGGCCATCTCACGTCCTACTCCGCCACGGCGCTCGCCCGCGTCTGGAAGGCCTCCCGGTTCTCTTGGGCGATGACGCGCATGCTGCATGTCTTCCCGGACGAAGGCGAATTCCTTCGCCGCATGCAGGGGGCGGAAATGGACTATCTCGCAGGCTCGCAGGCCGCCCAGACGGCGCTCGCCGAGAACTATGTCGGCCTGCCCTACTGATCAGGCCAGCATCGATGCAAGTTCGGCCTGCCGCTTCAAGAGCGCCGGCAGGTAGCGCTCGACGATGGCCGCCATCGGTTCCGCGGTCGCGGCAAGCCCGACATTGAGCGCGGCGATCGTTTTGCCGCGCGACGTGCGCAACGGTACGGCGATGGAGCGCAGGCCGGTTTCCACCTCCTGATCGATGGTCGCGAAGCCGAGCCGGCGCACATCCTCCAGCGCCGCCATCAGCGCGGACATCTCCGTGACCGTGCGCTCGGTGCGGGCCACGCGCGGGGACGCCTCCAGCAGCGCCCGTGCCTCTTCCTCTGCGCGCGCGGCGAGCAGCACACGCCCCATCGACGTGCAATAGGCCGGCAGTCTCGAACCCGGCATCAGCGCAATGGACATCACCCGCTGCTGGGCGGCGCGGGCCACATAGACGATTTCCCATTCGTCGAGGATCGATACCGACGTGCTCTGGCCGATCTCCTCCGACAGACGGTCGAGCGTCGGCTGGACGATGCGCGGCAGCGGCATGGTGGCAAGGCAGCCCGTACCGAGGCGCAGGATGCGCGGGGTGACCGTGAAGAACTTGCCGTCATAGGCCGCATAGCCGAGTTCGGAAAGCGTCAGCAGACAGCGCCGCGTGGTGGCGCGGTCGAGCCCGGCAATGTCGGCCGCTTCGGCAATGGAAAGGCGCGGGCGCTCGGCGCTGAAAGCCTCTATCACCTTCAGCCCCTTGGCGAGGCCGCCCATCATGTCCCGTTCCTTCACCGTCATCGGCGCATCCTGGTTTGTGCGATATTCGAACAAAAGCCATATAACGCACAAATTGATTGCCGTCGAACGCTTTTGCGCCTTTAGTCCCAGCCGAAAACGGCGGCTCAGCCGTCGCATGGAGGTTTGGAACATGGACAAGACAATCGCGAGTGCGGCCGAGGCCGTCGCCGGGATCGGCGATGGCGCAACCGTCATGATCGGCGGCTTCGGCGGCTCGGGCGCGCCGATCGAGCTGATCCACGCCCTGATCGATAAGGGCCCGAAGGGGCTGACCGTCATCAACAACAATGCGGGCAACGGCCGCATCGGCATTGCCGCGATGATCGATGCCGGGCTCGTGAAGAAGATGATCTGCTCCTTCCCGCGCTCGTCTGACCCCCGTGCCTTCACGGAAGCCTATCTCGCCGGTAAGGTGGAGCTGGAACTCGTGCCGCAAGGCACGCTCGCCGAGCGCATCCGCGCCGGCGGCGCCGGCATTCCCGCCTTCTACACGCCCACGGGCTACGGAACGGAACTGGCCGAAGGCAAGGTCATCGCCGAATTCGATGGCCGGGCCTATGTGCAGGAGCGCTGGCTCAAGGCGGACTTCGCGATCGTGAAGGCGCATGTCGGCGACATCCACGGCAACCTCACCTACAACAAGGCCGCGCGGAACTTCAATCCGCTCATGTGCATGGCCGCGGCCAAGACCATTGCGCAGGTCTCGAAAATCGTGCCGCTCGGCGCCATCGACCCGGAGCATGTGGTGACACCGGGCATTTTCGTCGACGGCGTCGTCGAAATCGCCCATCCGCAACAGGAAGAAGTCCTCATCCGGTCGGGAGCCGTTTACGCATGACCGTCGAAACCACCGAAGACCTCAAGCTTTCCAACGCCCAGATCGCCTGGCGCGCGGCGCAGGACATCCGCGACGGCGCCTATGTCAATCTCGGCATCGGCTTCCCCGAAATGGTCGCGCGCTACCAGCCGCCCGGCCGGCAGGCCATTTTCCACACCGAGAACGGCATCCTCGATTTCGGCGAGCCGCCGGCCGAGGGCGAAGAGGACTGGGACCTGATCAATGCCGGCAAGAAGGCCGTGACGCTGAAGCCCGGCGCCGCCTTCTTCCATCACGCCGACAGCTTCGCCATGGTGCGCGGCGGCCATCTCGACGTCGCCATTCTCGGTGCCTACCAGGTCGCCCAGAACGGTGACCTCGCGAACTGGCGCGTCGGTTCCAAGGGCGTGCCCGCCGTCGGCGGCGCCATGGACCTCGTGCACGGCGCAAAGCAGGTCTTCGTCATCACCGAACACGTCACGAAGGACGGCAAGCCCAAGCTGGTAGAAGCCTGCACCTTCCCGCTCACCGGCGTCGGCTGCATCACGCGCGTCTATACCAGCCTCGCCGTGATCGACATCACGGACGGCCGCTTCGTGCTGCGGGAAAAGCTGCCCGGCCTCTCCTTCGAGGAACTCCAGGCCAAGACCGGCGCAAAGCTGCATACCGATGGCCCCGTCGCCGATCTCGTCGCCCCGGAACTGTGAGGATATCTAGATCATGACCGACGTCTTCATCTGCGATTACATCCGCACCCCCATCGGCCGTTTTGGCGGTGCGCTGTCCTCCGTGCGCGCCGACGATCTCGGCGCCCTTCCGCTCAAGGCCCTGCAGGAGCGTAACGCGTCCGTCGACTGGGAGGCCGTCGATGACGTGATTTTCGGCTGCGCCAACCAGGCGGGTGAGGACAACCGCAACGTCGCACGTATGTCGCTGCTGCTGGCGGGCCTGCCGGTCTCGGTGACCGGCACGACCGTCAACCGCCTGTGCGGCTCGGGCATGGATGCGGTCATCATCGCCGCACGTGCGATCAAGGCCGGAGAGGCCGATCTGATGATCGCCGGCGGCGTGGAAAGCATGAGCCGGGCCCCCTTCGTCATGCCCAAGGCCGATAGCGCCTTTTCCCGCAAGGCCGAGATCCATGACACGACCATCGGCTGGCGCTTCGTCAATCCTGTCATGAAGGCGCTCTATGGCGTCGATTCCATGCCGGAGACCGGCGACAATGTCGCCATCGACTACAAGGTCTCGCGCGAGGATCAGGACGCCTTTGCCGTCCGCAGTCAGGAAAAAGCCGCCGCCGCACAGGCCAACGGCCGTCTCGACAGGGAAATCGTGCCCGTCAGCTTTCCCCAGAAGAAGGGGGATCCGCTGACCGTGGCACAGGACGAACATCCGCGCGCCACCAGCCTGGAGGCGCTCGCCAAGCTGAAACCGGTGAACCGCATGGATGGCGCCACCGTGACCGCCGGCAATGCCTCCGGCGTCAATGACGGCGCTGCCGCGCTCATCATCGCCTCGGCGGCGGCCGCGAAGAAATACGGCCTCACCCCGATCGCCCGTATCGTCGGCGGCGCGACGGCGGGTGTTCCGCCCCGCATCATGGGCATCGGCCCGGCGCCGGCCTCGCAGAAGCTGCTGAACCGCATCGACTGGACGGCCGGCGATCTCGACGTCATCGAACTCAACGAAGCCTTTGCCTCCCAAGGCCTTGCAACGCTCCGCCAGCTCGGGATCGCCGACGACGATCCGCGCGCCAACCCGAACGGCGGAGCGATTGCGCTGGGGCACCCGCTCGGCATGTCCGGCGCGCGCATTGCCGGCACGGCCGCTCTCGAACTCTCGCTCACCGGCAAGTCGAAGGCGCTGGCGACCATGTGCATCGGCGTCGGCCAGGGCATTGCCATCGCCCTCGAAAGGGTCTGAGCACCCGTTTTCAGTCCGTTCCATCGCTTACCGCACAGGGTTTCCACGTGCGGCCTTTTCGTGCTCGCTTTCCGTGAGGAAAGACCTTGACTGCACAGCACGCAAGGTCAAAATGGAATAACAATCCATAATGGAACGCGCATGAGCACGCTTGAGAAATCCTTGAACATCATCGAGCTTTTGGCCGTCAAGCCGGGCGGGCTTTCTGTTTCCGCCATCGCAGGCAAGGTCAACCAGCCTGCAAGCGGGGTGCACCGCACGCTCAACGAGCTGATACGGCTCGGCTATGTCCGCCAGGTGCAGGATCAGGGCGATTATGCGCTGACCATGAAGCTTGCAGCCCTCGGCGTGGGCTTCCTGGGCAGGACCGGCGTCGGCGATGTCGCGCAGCCTATTCTCGACCGGCTCGCCCAGGCCAGCGGCGAACTCATTCGTCTTTCCGTGATCGACGGCGACGACCTCATCTGGGTGGCTGTGGCGCAGGGTGCGACCGGCGGCCTGCGTTATGACCCGGGCCAGGAGCAGGGCGTGGTGGTGCATCTCGCTTCCAGCGCGGGCGGGCAGGCCTGGCTGTCGGCGATGAGCGACGAGGAAGCGCTGGAAAGGGTTTCGCGGCAGGGGCTGGTCGATTCCTCCAAGCCCACCGGACCGGGCGCGCCGAAGACGATCGCGGAGCTGCTGACCGTGCTCGCCGAAACCCGCAAGCGCGGCTACGCGGTATCGATCGACAGCTATATCGTCGGCATGGCGGCCATGGCCGTGCCGGTCTTCGGCAACGACCGGGTGATCAGCTGCCTGTCGATCGCCGGCCCCGCCGTGCGCATGACGCCGGAGCGCATGAAAGAGCTGGCGCCGCATCTCGAACAGGCCGCACGCGAAATCGGCATGTCCGCCACCGGCTCGCGCTACTTCCCCGGACTGCACAAGCGGGCCTGACGCCGCACCGAAAACGCCCCTTTCCAGCCTGAGGGGGCGCTTTATTGGCATCAGATCCTTATTTCAGCGGCGAATTCGCCGTCGGGAAGGCGATGGTGGACTGCATGTCCGTCGTCAGCCACTCCGGTCCGCCCTTTGGCGGCCACACGCCCTGCGTAACGGAATCCGCACGCACCTGCCCGCGCTCGTTGACCGAGGCGAAGGGCCAGATATGCGTCATGCGCGGCTTACCATCGATGCCGTACATGCAGATCGCCAGTTTCGACAGTTCGGTGCGCGCCGGCACCGCCGCTTCCCACGCCCGGATCGTCGGCTCGAGGCCGCCGGTCTTCAGGACATAGGTGCGGAACTCGTAGGCCGGGCCGAAGCGGCCGGTTTCGACCGGCGGCAGAAACGGAAACGGCGCGTATCCTTCCAGCGTGAGCCCTGTCAGCCATTCGGCGGAACCGAAAGGATTGGAAGCCCTGAGCGTGCGCTCGCGCTCTCCGTCGTAATCCGCCACCGTATCGAAGCCGCGCAGGACGAGCACGCGGTTGAGCACGCCGATATCGGCATAGAAGATGCCGAGCAGTCTGCCGTTGCCCTCACCGGCAAAGGCTTCGATAGCTGGCGCGACCTTAGCCGCAGCGCCCATAGTGGTCGAGAGTGTCGCGATTTCATAGCGTTGCATTCTGTTTCCTTTCATCTGTCATTGCGCCGGCGCTGTCAGCCAGCTTGCCGGCGGCGTGCTTGGCCACACGCCAGCCGAAAACCAGGGCCGGGCCGAGCGTCGTGCCCGGGCCGGGATAGGTGCCCCGGAAGATCGAGGCGAGATCGTTGCCGCAGGCATAGAGGCCGGTGATCGGTTCGCCGCCTTCATCGAGCACGCGGCCGAATTCGTCGCCCGAAAGACCCGCGCTGGAGGCGAGATCGGCCGGACGCACCGCCATGGCGTAATAGGGTCCTGCACCGATCGGGCCGAGGCAGGGATTCTTGCTGCTCGACGCCGCGTCACCATTGAAGCGGTTCACGACGCTCGATCCGCGCCCGAAGTCATCATCGACACCCGAGGCGGCGGCGCGGTTGTAGCTTTCGACCGTGGCGGCCAACGCCACGGGGTCGCAGTGGATCTTGCCAGCAAGCTCCGTGAGCGTGTTCGCCTCGATGACATAACCGGCCTTCACCATCGCCCTGAGGTTTCTCGCGCCGGGCAGGATCATGCCCATGCCGTAGCGGCGCATGAACGCGGCGTCACAGACCAGATGCGCCGGAATGGCGCCCGTGGCGATCTGGCCCATGGCGAAGTCATGATAGGAATTGGCCTCGTTGACGAAGCGCCGGCCCTTGCCATCGACCGCGAACAATCCGGGCTTGGCGCGATCGAGGATGATATGCGGCCAGACGGCCAGCGTGCCATCGGGCCGGCGATAGGACGAGCAGGGCATCCAGAGGGCGGGGCTGTCGCCGCCATCCTCGAAGCGCGCGCCGATTGCCATCGCCACATCGGCGCCGTCGCCCGTATTCGTGACCGGGCCGAGAGCATAGTCGCGCGTCCCCTGCGGAAACAGCCGCGCGCGGATGGCCTTGTTCCAGCACACGCCTCCGGTCGCCAGCACCACGCCCTTGCGCGCGCGGATACGACGGGGGCCGCCCGGCCACTCCAGAACGGCGCCGACGACGCGTCCGTCCTCGACGATCAACTCTTTCACGCCCGTCTCGAACAGGATCGGAACCTTCGCCTTGCGGAGGCTGAACAGCAACCGGGCCACAAGCGCGTTCCCCATGAGCAGCCGCGTGCCGCGCCTGTAGTGCAGCCGGTCGAGCATGTAGCCGCCGACGATGGCGATGGTCGTGCGAAGATTGGCGATGGATGCGAAGGGCGCTAGCAGCGCGCCGACCTCGGCACGTCCCACCATCATGCCGCCCAGTCCCATGAATTCGCCGCGCGGCGGGCGCACGCGCTCGAAATCCTCCCGGCTGAGCAGACGGCCGTCGAAATTGACCGGGCCAAGCGCCCGACCGCCATAGGCGGCACCGGGACCGTCGAGATAATCGGGATGGGCCGCGGCGGCTGCGAATTTCACATCGGTCCTGCGGTCGAGTTCCTCGATCGCCGCGCGGCCGGATGTGAGGAAGGCTTCGCGCAGCCGCGCGCCGCCACGATTTGCGACGACGGATTCCAGGAAGGCCCGGGCGTCTTCCACATTGTCTGGTACGCCGGCAAGCTCGGAAAGATGCGTGCCGGGCACCCATGTCGTGCCGCCGGATGTCGAGGTCGTGCCGCCGACCTGCGCTGTCTTCTCCGCGAGGACGACATCCAGCCCTTCCAGCCGTGCGACGAGAGCGGCCGTCATGCCGCCAGCCCCGGCGCCGCAGACGAGAAGATCGACCTCCTCCAGAGCATCAGGATTGCGATTGGACGGCATCTTGCTCTCCTTCATGCCTTGCCTCTTGCGCCGCATCGCCCGCGGCAATGGTCTCGGCGGCCAGGAAACCGAATGTCATGGCCGGACCGAGGGTGATGCCACCGCTTGGATAATGGCCGCCCATGATGCTGTTCATGTCGTTGCCGGCTGCATAGAGCCCCGGCACCGGCCGCCCTGCCCCGTCCAGCACGCGCGCCCTTGCATCCGTTTCGATGCCTGCGAAGGTGCCGAGGCTGCCCGGCACGATCTTCACGGCGTAGAACGGCGCCTTGACGATGGGCGCGAGACAGGGATTCGGGCGATGATCGGGGTCGCCCAGCGCCCGCTGGTACGGCGTCGTGCCGCGATGGAAGTCCGGATCCTCGCCCCGCGCGGCATTGCGGTTGAAAGCCTCGACGGTCGCGACAAGCCCGGCCGGATCGATCCCGCAGCGTTTCGCGAGTTCCGCGATGGTCGGCGCCTCGATGAGATAGCCGTTGCGCAGCCAACGGCCGAACGGAACCGGAGCGGGCTTCACGGCCCCAAGGCCGTAGCGGCGCAGAAAATGGCGGTCGCAGACCAGCCACGAGACGGCCGGCGTTCCCGGCGCCGTGGCCGCGATCATCTCGCGGACATAGTCGTGGTAGGGGCCGCCCTCGTCGGCAAAACGCCGGCCGGACGCCATGACCGCGATGATGCCGGGTTTGCCGCGTTCGACAAGATGCGGAAAGCGCCCCAGGCTGCCATCGGGCCGCGGCACCAGCGAGACGGGCGCATAGGCAGCGGCATCGGTCATGGTACGCGACACGCGGCCGCCCGCGCTTTCGGCGAGCCGCAGACCATCGCCGCTGTTGGTGACGGGTGCGGCCGAATAGTGCGGCGTGCCGTCCTGCACATGCGGCAGAAGCGCCTGGAGGCGATTGGCATCATTCGGAAAGCCGCCCGTCGCCAGAACGACACCGCGTTTGGCCACGACATGAACGGGGCCGTCGGGCGTTTTCAAAACGGCACCCGTGACACGGGGACCGTCACGAAGCAGGTCATGGGCCCCGGCATTCGGCCACAGCCGGACCCGCCGGTCGGCGGCAGACCGCAGGAGCCGGCCGACCAGCGCATTGCCGTTGACGAGTTGCATGGCACGGCGATGAAAGACCAGATCGCGCGCATGCTTGAACACGCGGCCCGTCACATAGGCAAAGGCCCGAAGCGATCGGGTGGCCGTCAGGAACATCCGCATGTCCACGCCCGAGCCGATGCCCATGCCGAGCAGCGTGGTCTCCTGAATGGGTTGGCGCAGGCGCCCGGCGAGCCCGCCCAGCGGACGCCCGTCATAGGGCGCGGCGACAACGGAGCGCCACCCCTTGGCGGCACCGGGCACATTGCCGTGGAAATCCGGCATGGCGCTGCCTGGCAGGAAGTGCACCGCGGTGTTCTTCTCGAAGAAATCCAGCATGCGCGGCGCGGCCTCGAGATAAGCATCGATCATGCCGGCATCGTATCGGTTGCCGAGGATGTGGCGCAGGTAGGTCCGCGGCCCTTCCGGATCCTCGCCCTTGCCGGCCGCAACGGCGTGCGGCGCGTTCGGCACCCAGAGCCAGCCACCGGAAAAGGCGGTTGTCCCCCCGAAAGTCTCCGTCTTCTCGGCGACGATCACATCCAGGCCGTGATGCGCGGCGGCCACGGCAGCGGAAAGACCGCCCGCACCGGAGCCGATCACCAGCACATCGCATTGCGCATGGCGCGGCGTCTCGGCGCGCGGCGCGGCCTTATCGGCACGCCCGTCATCATCTGACCGCGCGTCCATTGCCTTCATCCCTGCCTCCTCCGAAGGCGTGGCTGCGCACCCCCCCTGCGGGGCGGCGGCATCCTGATTTGTCCGGAAGGTGTCGCTGGCCGTCGTTCACGCGCCGCGGCGCCTTCAACGACCAGCTATACACAAAATGGAATTACATTCAAAATAATAATTTCATTCCAAACCATAGTTGGCAATGACAGACTTGCCGGCAGCAAGTGCCTGCGCCGCTCTCGCGCGTGGCGACAGGCTGGAATTGAAACCGGCATTCGCAATCTCGATGCTGACGGGCACCGTCTCGGGCAGAGCCTTGATAAAAGCCTGAAGATCGATGCCGCCCTGCCCCGGCAGCAGGCGGCCACCGCGTGCGATTTCGATGAGCCCGGCGTCGCTCGGGTCGTATTCGGCCGCTGCGTCACAGAGCTGAAAATAGTGTATCGTCTCCGGCGGGATGAGCGCGAGGTCCTCGACACGCCCGCCCGTGCGATCCCAATGCAGGGCATCGGCCAGCACGCCGCCATTCGCCTGGCCAGCCGCCTTGACGATCGCCACGGCCTCGGCGGCATTTCGCACGCCGGTCCAGGGCATGAATTCGAGATCGGCCGTCATGTCGTAACCCGCCGCAAGCTCGGCAAAGGATGCGAAGGTCTGCGCGAGGCGCGCGTGATCCGTATCGTCGCCCGCGACCAGAATGTTGGCGGCCCCAAGCGCGGCCGCGCAATCCAGGAAGGGCGTGAAGTCCGTCGCCTTCGTTTCCGGCTTCAGCCGTACGATCTCGACGTCGCCAACCCGCATGCCGGTGTCGGCCAGCGCTGCGCGGGCTTCGGCGAGGACGGCCTTGTCTGTCAGGACGGGATAGGGGGCCTCTCCGCTCGCTGCGGCCGGCAGCAGCCGCAGGCCGACGCTTGAATATCCCGTCTCGGCCGCAACGCGGATCGCCTCGGCGGGTGCGACATCCGGTACCGTCAGGAAGGCGAGTGCATATTGTCTTTCCATGATGGCCTCACCTCGCGCTCAGATAGTCGACCATCAGGTCGCGGACTTCGACGAACATGTCGACGCCGGTAATCGCGCGGCAACCGATAGACCGCGCACGCTCGACCAGCGGCGAGACCGCTGGTTTGGTGATGACTTCGCCGATGAACATGTCGGGCGTCAGCTTGTCGCCATCGAAGGGCAGCGGATCGCCGTCCTTCATGCCCGACGGCGTCGCATTCACGACCACATCGAAGCCGGTCGGATCCGCACTGCCGGCGAATACCTTCGCCAAGCCGAGCGAAGAAAGACGCGCGATGAGCGCGGAGCGCCTGATATCGTCCATTTCATGGATGGCAAGCTCGACAACGCCTGCCAGCACCAGCGCATGTGCAATGGCGCTACCAGCACCGCCCGCGCCTGCCAGAATGGCGCGCTTCCCTTCAAGGACGCAGCCGGCCTTCCGCAGCGCGGAGACATGGCCGATGCCGTCGAACATATCGCCTTCCCAGCCGGTTTGCGTGCGCCGGAGCGTATTGACGGCGCCGAGGAACGCGGCACGCTCCGACAGCTGGTCGACCATGTGCAGAGCGGAAATCTTGTGCGGCACGGTCACGATCACGCCATCGAGGTTCTTGAGCGTCTTCAGACCCGCCCAGAACACATCGAGATCCTGTGGCGAGACGTGGCCCGGAATGCACAGCGCGTTGTGCCCACGCGCCTGCAGCATCTCGCTGACACCCGCCGGCGACTTCACCTGCGCGATCGGATCACCGATCACGAAATGGAGGCGCGATGCGCCATCGAGTTCCAGATTCATGATCCCTCCCATAAAACTGAATGATATTCTATTATGGAATACACATCCAATATTATCAGGTCCAGAGGAAATCGTCGCTTCTGCGAATAGCGTCGCGGACGCTACGCGCCCTTCGCCGCCATCTCGGCCGCAACGGTGCGGATCGCCTGCATCAGCAGGGAGAGCGGAAGCGATGGCGGCGTGTCCGCGCGCATCGTCAATCCAACCGGACCGCGGGTTTCCACCGTCTCCAGCGGCAGGGCCGCGAGCACGCCGTCGGCGATATCGCCCGCCACCACGCCTTCCGAAATGATCCAGACCGCGTCGCTCATGCGCAAATAGGCGCGGCCGAAGGCATCCGACACCGTCTCGATCTGGACGGGCGGTGCAGGGATGCCGTGCGCGATCATGAACTGTTCGACGATCGGGCGGATGACGGAGTTGCGCGTCGGCATCAGCACGGGATAGGAGCCAAGCCGATCGAAGGCATTGGCATGTGCATCTAGGAGCGGATGGCCGGTGCGCGTGACGAACAGCACCCGCTCCGAATAGAGATGTTCGAAGGAGAAGCCGGTCATCTTTTCCGGCGCGGCGAGGCGGCCGACGACGAGATCGAGATCGCCGACCCGCAATTGCTCGAGAAGGACGGCGTTCTCGCCCGTCACGATCTTGACCGGACCGAAGGTTCCCCCAGCAAGGAAACGGTTCATCGCCTGCGGCATGATGCGGGCGGAGACCGTGGGCAGCGCGCCGATCCGCACGGGAGGACCGGACAGCGCAGCCTCCTGCGAAACGGAATCCACCGCCTGGCGAAGCGCCGTCAGGGTCGCGCCCGCATGGCGCATGAAAACCTCGCCGTAGCGCGTGGTGCGGGTGCCGCGCCCGTCGCGCTCGAAGAGCGCAACGCCTAGAATGCCCTCCAGTTCGCGGATCGTCTTCGTCACCGCCGGCTGGCTGACATGCAGCAGTTCCGCCGCGCGGTTGACGCTTTTTTGACGCGCCACCTCCAGAAAGGCTTGCAGATGCCGAAACTTGATGCGGGGGTCGATTGGTGAAACCATAACTCTTAGGTTATATTTATCGTCGAAAATCTCATTTTACTTAACCGTTTTACAATTGCTACACCCGGATCAGGAGGAGCGCCATCATGAAGTTTCTGCACGTCGGCGATGCCGCTATCCACTATCGCACCGCAGGCATCGCGCAGGGCAAGCCCGTCATCGCCTTCATCAACTCGCTCGGCACCGATTTCCGCATCTGGGATGCGGTCATGGATGCGTTGGGCGACGATTACGGCTATGTGCTGCACGACAAGCGCGGCCACGGGCTTTCCGGCACCGGCACGCCGCCCTATTCGATCGACCGCCATGCGGACGACCTCATCGCCCTTCTCGACCACCTGAAGGTCGAAAAGGCGATCGTCTGGGGCCTTTCCGTTGGCGGCCTCATCGCGCAGGCGGTGCATGACAAACGCCCTGGAATCGTGGAGGCGCTGGTCCTGTCCAATACCGCCCACAAGATCGGCACACCCGACATGTGGAACACGCGCATCGACACCATTCTGGCCAACGGCCTTGGCGGCATGATCGACCCGATCATGGAACGCTGGTTCACGCCGCCGTTCCGCACGGCCGACAATGCGCTTTATGCCGGCTGCCGCACCATGCTCGCCCGCCAGCCCGTCGACGGCTATTGCGGAACCTGCGCGGCCATTCGCGATGCCGACTATACCGAGGCCGCCGGACGGATCGCCGTTCCGACGCTTTGCGTCGTGGGCGATCAGGACGGCTCCACCCCACCCGACCTAGTCAGATCGCTTGCCGGCCTAATTGCCGGCAGCGCCTTTGTGGAAATTCCCGGCTGCGGCCATATTCCCTGTATCGAGCAGCCGGCCGCCTACAGCGCCGCCGTCCGCACCTTTCTGACATCCCTGCCGGAGCATCGAGCATGACCGAACCCGCACAGCCCTCCGAACGCTACACCGAGGGCATGGCGACCCGGCGCGCCGTGCTGGGCGATGCGCATGTGGACCGCGCAAGCGCCAATGCGACGCCCTTCGACCAGCCGTTCCAGACGTTGATCACCGAAGCGGCCTGGGGCACCGTCTGGTCGGGCAGCCAGTGGACCAAGCGCGAGCGTTCGATGGTCACGATCGCGCTTCTGGCCGCACTCGGGCAGGATGAGGAAGTGGCCATGCATGTGCGCGCCACCGCCAATACCGGCGCCACGGAGGAAGATATTCGCGAGGCGCTGATGCATGTCGCGATCTATGCCGGCGTGCCGGCGGCCAACCATGCCTTCAAGATCGCCAAGCAGGCGCTTGCCGGCATGCGCGCCGAAAACACCGAGAAGGAGGGAGTGAAATGAGCAACCGGCCGCCCGAGACAGGGCCTTTCTTCGCACGGGACCGCGATATCCACCCGCCGGCCTACACGCCCTGGTACAAGACCTCCATCCTGCGTTCCCCGCAGCGCGCGCTGATTTCGCTTGAGGGCACGAAGAGCGAGATCACCGGGCCGGTCTTCGGCCACGGCATGCTCAATCCGCTCGATAACGACCTCATCCTGAACTATGCCAAGCCCGGCGAAATGCCGATCGGCCCGCGTATCCTCGTGCACGGCCGCGTGCTGGACGAGCGCGGCGCGGGTGTTCCGGGCGCCCTGGTCGAGTTCTGGCAGGCCAATGCCGGCGGTCGCTACCGCCACAAGAAGGAAACCTACCTGGCCGCGGTCGATCCGAATTTCGGCGGCGTCGGGCGCACCATCACGGACGAGACCGGTTACTACTGGTTCAAGACGATCCAGCCCGGCCCCTATCCCTGGCCGAACGGCGTCAACGACTGGCGCCCGGCGCATATCCACTTCTCGATCTTCGGTCACGGCTTCCAGCAGCGCCTGATCACGCAGATGTATTTCGAGGGCGACCCGCTGATCTGGCGTTGTCCCATCGTCAAGACGGTCCCGGACCAGGACGCGATCCGCCGTCTCGTCGCCCCGCTCGACATGAACGCGACCATTCCCATGGACATGCGCGCCTACAAGTTCGACATCGTGCTGCGGGGCCGCCGCTCCACCTTCTTCGAGAACCGCCCGGAGGGTAACTGACATGGTTCAACCGCTCGGCTATATCAGGGAAAGCGCCTCGCAGACCGCAGGTCCCTATGTTCATATCGGCTGCACGCCGAACTTCGTCGGCATTCACGGCGTCTTCGACAGGGATCTCGGTTCCGGCGCGCTCTATAACGACGAGACGCGCGGAACCCGCGTCACCATTCGCGGCACCGTCTATGACGGCGGCGGTTATGCGCTGAAGGACGCGCTCGTCGAAATCTGGCAGGCGGACGATGCCGGTTTCTACAACAGCCCGAGCGAAACGCGCGGCGAAGCGGATCCGAACTTCCTCGGTTGGGGCCGTTCGCCCGGCGACATGGATACCGGCGAGTTCGTGTTCGAGACGATCAAGCCCGGCCGCGTGCCCTTCAAGGACGGCCGCTGGATGGCGCCGCACATTACCTTCTGGATCGTTGCGCGCGGCATCAATATCGGCCTGCATACCCGCATGTACTTCCCCGAGGACGAAGCGGCCAATGCAGAGGATCCGGTTCTCGCCCGCATCGAGCACAAGGACCGCATCCCGACGCTGATCGCAAAGAAGGAAGGCGATAACACCTACCGCTTCGACATCCGGCTGCAGGGCGAAGGCGAAACCGTGTTCTTCGACATCTGAAGATGAGCCTTACCCCGTTCGAGCACCCCTTCCTCTCCGGCCTGATGGGCGACGCCGAGATCGTGCCGCTCTTTTCGGCCGCGGCCGATATCGCCGCCATGCTGCGTTTCGAGACGGCGCTGGCGCATGCGCAGGCGGAGCACGGCGTCATTCCCGCGGATGCGGCAGCGTCCATCGCCTCCGCATTGTCGGACTTCACGCCCGACATGGACGCTCTGGCAAACGGGGTGGCGCGCGACGGCGTCGTCGTCCCGGAGTTCGTTCGGCAGTTGCGCCGGACGGTCGGCGGCGCGGCGTCCGAAAACGTGCATTTCGGCGCAACGAGCCAGGACGTCATCGATACCAGCCTGATGCTCCGGCTGAAGGCCGCAACAGGCGTTCTCGCAGGGAGGCTGGCATCCGCAATCGCTGGCTTCGACGCTGTTCAGACGCGCGACGGCGAAAACGCCCTGATGGGCCACACCCGCATGCAGGCGGCGATTCCCATCACCGTCGCCGACCGGGTTCAAAGCTGGCGCGCGCCGCTTGATCGCTCCGCGCAACGGCTGGCGCATTTCAGCGCCAAAGGCTTTGCCGTACAGTTCGGCGGAGCCGCCGGCACCCTCGAAAAGCTCGGCGACAAGGGTGCGGATGTGAGGGCGGCTCTGGCCCGCAGGCTCGACCTTGCCGACCGGCCGCAGTGGCATAGCCAGCGCGACGGTCTGGCAGCGTTCGCCGGCATCCTCTCGCTCATCTCGGGAAGCCTCGGAAAATTCGGGCAGGATGTGGCGCTGCTGGCGGAAGTCGGCGGCGAGATCCGCCTGTCCGGCGGCGGCGGTTCCTCCGCCATGCCGCACAAGCAAAACCCGGTCGCGGCCGAACTTCTCGTCTCGCTCGCGCGCTTCAACGCCGTGCAGCTCTCCGCCATGCACCAGTCGCTCGTGCACGAACAGGAACGATCCGGCGCGGCCTGGACGCTGGAGTGGCTGGTGCTGCCGCAGATGGTGACGGCGACGGGCGTCGCACTTTCAACGACCATCCGCCTTCTCGGCCAGATCGACCGGCTGGGGCGCGCAACGCATGAGGGATGAGGCGGCTTAGGCGCCAGGACGACCATGCTCTACCTTGACGTAGCGCAGCACCATATCGGCGACGTGGCCGGACAGCGTCTCCTGGCCGTCAGGCGTAAAGAGCGCGTTACCGAAGAGGAAGGAAAAGGTGGCGGCATTCGACACGTTGAAGAACGAAAGCGCGCTGATCTGCCAGTGCAGTTCCAGCGGATTGAGCCCCTCGCGGAACAGGCCGGCCTCCTGCCCGCGCTTCAGCACGGCTTCCAGCGCCTCGATCGCCAGACGGTTCAGACCCCGGATGTTTTCCGAAAGCTGCATGTGCCGGCCGTGATGGATGTTCTCGATCATCACCATGCGGATGAACGACGGATTGCGGCGATGGTGGTCGAAGGTGTAGCGACAGAGCTTCACCAGCGCCGCGACAGGATCGAGCCCTTCCAACTCAAGCTCGCTCTCACCGCCGCGAACCTTTGCGTAGGCCTCTTCCAAAACGCGCTGGTACAGGCCTTCCTTGTCGCCGAAGTAATAGTAGATCATGCGCTTGGATGTGCGCGTGCGTGCCGCGATCTCGTCGATGCGCGCACCGGAGAGGCCGTTCTGCGAGAATTCCTCCATCGCAACCGCAAGAATATCCCGGCGCACGCCTTCAGGATCCCGCTTGGCCTGCCGGGCCTGTTTCTTTTCGCGCGTCGCGGCGACCTGTTTCATCGTCATCCATTGCCGGCCAAGCCGGCGCATGTCACATTATTAACTGAATCGTACATAACGCCCGAAAGGAAGGCAATATGGCCCCCGTCGACACAGCCAAGGCTCGCGTGGCAATGAAGACCTCGATCGCCACTGTCTCCATCAGCGGCGAATTTCCCGAAAAGCTCGCGGCCATCGCGAAGGCCGGCTTCACGGGCGTCGAGATCTTCGAGAACGATTTCCTGACCTATGATGCCTCGCCGCGCGAAGTGGCGCGGATGGCGGCCGATCACGGGCTCGACATCACGCTGTTCCAGCCCTTCCGCGATTTCGAGGGCATGCCCGAGCCGCACCGTGCCCGCGCCTTCGACCGTGCGCAGCGCAAGTTCGATATCATGGGCGAACTCGGCACCGATCTCATCCTGATCTGCTCGAACGTCTCGCCGATCTCGCTGGGCGGCATAGACCGCGCCGCGGCCGACTTCCATGAGCTTGGCGACCTCGCCGCGCGCCACGGCGTGCGGGTCGGCTACGAAGCGCTGGCCTGGGGCCGCCATGTCAGCGACCACCGCGACGCATGGGAAGTGGTGCGCCGGGCCGATCATGCCAATGTCGGCATCATCCTCGACAGTTTCCACACGCTTTCGCGCAAGATCGATCCCAACTCGATCCGCTCGATCCCCGGCGACAAGATCTTTATCGTGCAGCTGGCCGACGCGCCGCTGTTCGACATGGACCTGCTCTACTGGAGCCGCCACTTCCGCAACATGCCGGGCGAAGGCGACCTTCCGGTCGTCGACTTCATGCGCGCCGTCGCCGCCACCGGGTATACAGGCCCGCTCTCGCTCGAGATCTTCAACGACCAGTTCCGCGGCGGCTCGGCGCGCGCACTCGCCGAGGACGGCCATCGTTCGCTCGTCTACATCATGGATCAGGTCCGGCGGCTGGAGCCCGATATCGCCATCACGGCACCCGACATGCCCGACCGCATTCACGCGCAAGGTGTCGAGTTCGTCGAGTTCACGACGGCCGCCGAGGACAAGGACGATCTCGCCGCCCTGCTCTCCACGCTCGGCTTTTCCCGCTCCGCCCGTCACCGCAACCGCGACGTGGACCTCTATACGCAGGGCGACATCCGGATCGTGATCAACACCGACACGGACAGCGACAGTTTCGCCAGCGCCTCCTATTCCGTGCACGGCACCAATGCCTATGCCTTCGGGATCAAGGTCGGGAATGCCGCCGACGCGCTGAAGCGCGCGGCTGCACTGGGTGCGCCAACCTTCGCCGAACCGCGCCAGCCCGGCGAGGCCGCCGTGCCTGCCATCCAGGGCGTCGGCAACGGGGTCGTTTATTTCCTCGACGACACGCCGGCACTCTCAGGCATCTGGGACAACGAGTTCGTCGCGGTCGACACGAAATCCGATACGGCCGCGAGCGCCGGCCTTACCCGCATCGACCATCTGGCGCAGACGACGCGCTATGACGAAATGCTGACCTGGCTTCTGTTCTATACGTCCATCTTCTCGACGCGGCGCACGCCGATGGTCGACGTGGTCGATCCGGGCGGCCTCGTGCGCAGCCAGGCCATCGAGAGCGTTCCCGAGCCGGCGTTCCGGCTGACCATGAACGGCGCCGACAGCCGCAAGACCTTTGCCGGCAAGTTCCTGGCGGAAGGCTTCGGCACGAGCATCCAGCACATCGCGCTGGCGACGAACGACATCTTCACCACAGCAAAGCAGCTGGAGGCCCGCGGTTTCCAGGCGCTGCCGATCTCGCGCAACTACTATGACGATCTCGAAGCCCGCTTCGGCCTCGAGCCGGAATTTTCCGATGCGCTTCGGGCGGCAAGCATTCTCTACGACCGCGACGACAACGGCGAGTATTTCCAGATCTACAGCCGCACCTTCGGCGAAGGCTTCTTCTTCGAGATCGTCGAACGGCGCGGCGCCTATGCCGGCTACGGCGCGATGAACGCGCCGTTCCGCATCGCCGCCCAACGGCGCCTCCTGCGCCCCGAAGGCATGCCGAAGAGCTGAGCGATGCGCGGCCCGGACGCCACGTCCGCGTCAGCCAAGCGCGGAGAGATCGACCGAGACCGTCCGTCCGCTTTCCGCAGCCGCACGGATCGCATCGAGAACGATGAGGTTTGCGGTCGCGTCACGCACGGAGACGAGCGGCGCACCGCCATCGCGGACCAGCGTGGCGAAATGCGCGATCTGCGCTTCGTAGGGGTCTTCCGCCGCAACCGCCAGGACGGACGGCTTCAGTTTTTGCGTCCAGTCCGGCTCGCCATCGGGCTCCCACAGGGTCAGGTCGGGCAGGGAAAGCCCCGCGCGGCTGCCGGCATAGTGATGAGCGCTGACCGGATGGGCCGGGAACCGCACAAGGTTCTCGCCCGCGGTGAGGTCCCAGGCCCAGGGACCGGTCGCCGCATCGGAAATACACAGCGTGGCAAGCCCGCCGCGCGCAAAGGTCAGCGCCACCGCTGCCGTATCCTCGACCGCAAAGCCGCGCCGCGCGTTGCTGGACATCGCCTGCACAGTGGCGATCTCGCCGAAGAAATGGCGCATCAGGTCGATTTCGTGAACGAGGTTGATGAGAAGCGGTCCGCCGACGCCCGGCGCGCGCCGCCATCCCGCGTCAAAGTAGGAGGCGGGCTTCGCCAGCGCACAGGTGACGGTCGCCATAACGAGATCGCCGATTCGTCCGGCATGGATTGCGGCATGGGCGGCGCGGATGATCGGGTTGTGACGGCGATGATGGCCGACGAGGAGCGGCACGCCGGTTTCCTCGGCAACAGTGATAAGCCGCAGCGCGGAGGCAAGGCTTTCGGCAACGGGCTTTTCCAGCAGGACCGGGATGCCCGCTTTCATCAGCGCCTCGGATACCGGCAGATGCGTCTCGTTCGGCGTTGCGACGATCGCCGCCTGCGCGAGCCCGGAATCGATCAGCGCGGCCACATCCGGCAGGCATTGCACGCCGTGCGCCTCGGCAAGCGCGCGCCCCGCAGGTGCTGGATCGACAAGGGCCGAAAGCTGCACACCGTCCATGCGCGCCAGCGTATCGATATGCGTCTTGCCGATGACGCCCGCACCGACAACCGCTACGGCGATCTTCTCTCTCATAAGGTCCTCCCTGACCACGATAGAAACGTAACAGAACAAAAATAAATTGGAATTCAAGTTTAATATTGAACGTCATTCCATTTTTTGCAATGATCAAGACAGATCGGAAACGCGCTGGTCGGAAGAGGAGGCCGCATGCAGCAGTTTGAACCAGCAGAAGTGCCCCGGCCACGACGCGTCCGAACCATCGGAATATGGGCGTGAGCCGCGTTCTCGTCACCGGCGGCACCGGCTTCGTCGGGCTGCGCGCGGCCGCTGCGCTCGCCGCCGCTGGCCATTCCGTGCGCGTCTTCGACCTCGCGCCCCGCCCCGAACGGCTTGCCCCGGGGATCGATGCGGAAATCGTCGCGGGCGATATAACGGACACAGCATCCGTCATTGAAGCAGCGCATGGCTGTGATGGAATTGTCCATCTCGCGGGGCTGATGACGGTGGACTGCGCCCGCGACCCGGTGCTCGGTGCGCGCGTCAATCTCATCGGCAGCCTCAATGTCTTCGAGGCCGCAAAGGCCCGCCGCCTGCCGGTCGCCTATCTCTCGACGGCCGGCGTGTTCGGTCCGGAAGACGCCATCCATCCCAAGCCCATGACCATCTATGGTGCGACCAAGCTTGCGGTGGAAGGCGCGGCCCGCGCCTTCTTCCTCGACCATGGCGTGCCGAGCCTGGGCCTGCGTCCCTATATCGTCTACGGGCCGGGCATCAGCGCGGGCATCGCCGCCGGCCCGTCGATCGCTCTTGCCGCGGCTGCGCACCGCAAACCGGCGCAAATCCGCTTTTCCGGCCGTGTCGGGTTCGTTTTCGTCGATGACGTCGCCCGGCTGCTCACCGCAGCGATGACCGCGCCGCTGACGGGCGCGACCGCGCTCACGATGGCCGGCGATACCGCCGAGATGGACGACTTCGTGACCGAGCTGTCGCAGCAGTCGGGCTGGTCGGACATTACCATCGACGGCCCGCCATTGCGTATCCCCGCCGACCTCGCCTCGGACCCGGTTCCGGCCGCGCTTGGTGCTCAGCCGATCACCGATATCAAGACCGGCATCCGCCTGTCGCTTGCCGAACTGACGGGCGCAGCGGCCGTGGAATCGTCCAATGTTTAATCCCCATCGTCCATTTCCCCGCCACCGATGGCATGGTCTTGTCAATCATCAAGACGACCGCCTGTCGGACAAGACGAACCGCCGTGTGCGGATATAGAGAGAAGGTAAGGCAAGAATAGGCAAATCGCGGCCTGCCGGGGAGGAGACCTGGAGACTGCGTTTCGAAACGAACCATTCGGGTGCGCTTTCGGATTTTCGGCATATGATCATTCAAGGGAGGAACACGATGATCAAGAAACTGCTTTCCGCAACGGCAATGGTGCTGGCGCTTGGTGCTGCACCCGCGCTCGCAGATCTCAAGGTCGGCTCGATCGTCGAGCTGTCCGGCCCCGGCGCCGCCGCCGGCACGAATTTCCGCGATGGCGTGAAAATGGGCTTCGAGGAGATCAATGCCCAGGGCGGCATTCTCAAGGAGCCGGTCAGCGTCATCGAATATGACAGCCAGACCGATCCGCAGGTTTCCCGCGCCATGGTCCAGAAGGCGATCGATGACGAAGTCTATGCCATCATGGGCACCGTCTTCTCGTCTTCGACCGTCGTGAACATGATCGTCGCCAAGCAGTATGGCATTCCGCAGTTCACCGGCTCCGAGGCGCCCTCCATCACCGCCAAGGGCAATCCCTATATCTTCCGCACCGCCTTCGGTTCGCAGAAGGGCGTGCCGAAGATGGTGAAGTACATGGTCGAGAAAATGGGTGTGAAGAAGGTCGGCGTCGCCTGGGCCAACACCGAGTTCGGCAAGGGCGGCCATCAGGCCTTCATCGACGAAGCGGCCAAGGCCGGCCTCGAGATCGTCGTGGACGTTCCCTCCGAACAGGCCCAGGCCGATTTCTCCGCCGACGTGCTGAAGCTGAAGAACTCCGGTGCCGATGCCTTCTTCGTCTACTACACCGAGGAGGAAAGCGCCCGCTTCCTGCGCGAAGCCCGCAAGCAGGGCATCGAAAAGCCGCTGATCGGCGAAACCACCCTGATCGGCCACAAGGTGATCGAGCTTGCCGGCGATGCCGCAAACGGCGCCATGGGCCATGTCGGCCTGACGCCGGACGCCGATGTGCCGGCCCTGAAGGACATGGTCGAGCGCTTCAAGACCAAGTTCAAGTACACGCCGGACCATAACGCCATCAAGGGCTACACCGCCGCCTGGACGCTGAAATACGTCACCGAGATGGTCGGCTCGCCGGACAGCAAGGCCATCGCCGAAAAAATGCATGGTCTCACCCTCAAGGCTGCCGAATATCCCGGCGTCCTCCTGGATGTGAGCTGGGACGAAACGGGTGAAATGTCGCGCGAGAGCTTCTTCGTGAAGGTCGAGAACGGCAAGCAGGTCGTCGAGGCCATCCTGCCCGCGAACTGACCGGCCCGCCCGGTTCCTGGCCGGCGGCGTATTTCGTCGCCGGCATACCTATCCAACATCGCCAAGCCGACCACCAGCCTTGAGGACGTCATCATGGCCGAGCTTCTCCAAATCCTGATCTCCGGCCTCGCCGCAGGTTCCATCTACGCGCTTGCCGCCGTCGGCTTCACGCTGCTCTGGCAGGCGTCGCAGACGATCAACTTCGCCCAGGGCGAGTTCGTCATGCTGCCGGCCTTCTTCGTCCTCATCGGCATGACCATGCTCGGCCTGCCGTTGTGGACATCCGTCATCCTCGCGCTGGTGCTGTCGCTCCTCATCCTCGGCGTCGCCTTCAAGCGGCTGATCGTCGAGCCCATGCTGCCGCACGGCACGCTGCCGCTGGTCATCGCCACGATCGCGCTCGGCCTTCTGATGAAGGAGAGCGTGAAGGAATTCTACGGCGCGACCGCCCAGCCCTTCCCCGCGATCTTCCCGCAGGATGTCTATCACATCGCAGGCGCCAGCGTTTCCCTGCAGGATATCGGCAATCTCGTCGTCTCCATGCTCGCCATCGGCGGCCTCCAGCTCTTCCTCAGCCGCACCCGCACGGGCCGCTGCATGCAGGCGAGCGCGCAGAATCCGGCCGTCGCCGAAATCCTCGGCGTCAACGTCAAGCGCATGGTGCTCTACACGTTCCTGATCAACGCGACGCTCGCCACCATCGCCTCGGTCCTCATCTCGCCGATCTATCTGGCGAAGTTCTCGAACGGTGAAACGCTCGGCCTCGTCGCCTTCATCGCGGCCATCGTCGGCGGCTTCAACCAGATCCGCGGCGCTCTCGTCGGCGGACTGCTGATCGGCGTCATCGACAATCTGTCGGCCGTCTACATCTCCGCCCAGTATCGCTCGGCCATGCCGCTCATCCTGCTCATCGTCATCATTCTGCTGCGCCCGCAGGGCCTGCTCGGCACTCCGGAAGGGAGAACCGTATGACCCGTCTTCGCCCCCTTCTTCTGCTTGCCGGCGTCGCGGCCCTCATCCTGGCGCCCATCGGCCAGGGCAACTACATCGTCTACACGCTTTGCTCGTGGCTCCTGTTTTCCATCGCCGCCATGGGCCTGAACCTGACGCTCGGCTATGCCGGCCAGGTCAGCCTGGCGCAGGCCGCCTTCATGGGCATCGGCGCCTATATCACCGCGCTGATGACGCTTGCCGGCATGCACTGGGGCGTGGCGGTCATCGCCTCGATCCTCTCCAGCTTTGCCGTCGGCCTGCTGCTCGGTTACCCGGCCCTGCGCGTCCAGCATCACTTCCTCGCCTTCGTCACGCTTGCCTTCAACACCTTGCTGTTTCTCGTGCTGCGCAACGAGGAAGACATTACCGGCGGCTCCTTCGGCCTCAGCGGCATGGAGCGCCCGTCCTTCTTCGGCTTCTCGACGGACAGCAACCTCGCCTTCTACTATTTCTCGCTGGTCTGCTTCCTGATCGCCGCCTTCGCGATGTGGTGGATCCTGCGCTCGCCCTGGGGGCGCGCCTTCAAGGCCTTGCGCGAGAACCCGATCCGCGCCGAAAGCCTCGGCCTGAAGGTGCGCCGCCAGACGCTGCTCGCCTTCGCCATCGGCTCGGCCTTCGGCGGCCTCGCAGGCGCGCTCCAGTCGCCGCTGGTGCAGTTCATCGAACCCTCCAGCTTCGCCCTCACGCATTCGCTCAAGCTGCTTCTCATGGTCGTCGTCGGTGGCGCCGGCTTCTTCTTCGGCCCGATGCTGGGGGCCGCGGTGGTCATCCTGCTGCCGGAAGTGCTGCGCTTCACCGAGGGCTACTACCTCATCATCTACGCCTTCCTCGTGATCGTCCTCATGGTCTATTCGCCGAACGGCCTGATCGGCCTCGGGCAGAAGCTGTTCGAGAAGCTGAAGCCGAAGCATGAAGCCCGTCGCGATCTCAAACAGGGAGTCCAGCTGTGAACATGCACACCAGGCAACACGACGGCCCCATCCTCTCCGTCCGCAATATTTCCAAGCAGTTCGGCGGCATCCGCGCGGTCAACGGCGTGAGTTTCGATGTCCAACGCGGCGAGATCCTCGGCCTGATCGGCCCCAACGGCTCCGGCAAGTCGACGCTGTTCAACTGCATCCTTGGCCAGCTGCGCCCAACGGAAGGCCATTGCGAGATCGAAGGTCGGTCGACCGACGGCGTGCGCCCCGCAGACCTTTCCCTGATGGGCGTCGGACGCACCTTCCAGCAGCTTTCGGTCTTCCCGAAAATGTCGGTGCTCGACAATGTCATCCTTGCCGGGCAGGAACACGAGGGCTCGATGCTCTCGCGCCTCTTCGGCAAATCCGATGCGGGGCTCACGGAAAAAGCCGAGCAGCTGATCGAGTTCTTCCGCCTGACGCCCTACCGCGATACGGCGGCGGGATCGCTCTCCTACGGCCAACAGAAGCTCGTCGACGCCGCCATGGCCTTCATGGCCGGCCCCGGCATCGTCCTTCTCGACGAGCCGGCCGGCGGCGTGAACCTCACCATGCTCGGCCACCTCAAGGAACGGCTGATCACCTATAACCGCGAACACGGCACGACCTTCGTCGTCATCGAACACAACATGGAGTTCGTGATGTCGCTGTGCACGCGCATCATCGTGCTGGCGCAGGGCGAGATCATCGCCGAGGGGAGCCCGGACGAGATCCGGTCGAACCAGATGGTCATCGACGCTTATCTCGGAGGCTGACATGCTGGAGCTGAAGACCATCACCGGCGGCTACGGCCGGATCACCATTCTCAACGGCACCTCTTTCACCATTCCCAAGGCATCCATCACCACGGTGATCGGCCCCAACGGGGCGGGCAAGTCCACCGTGTTCAAGGCGATTTTCGGCCTGCTCAACATCCAGTCCGGCGAAATCCTGCTCGACGGCGAGACCGTCACGCGCAAGTCGCCGGCCGAGATGATCGCCCGCGGCGTCACCTACGTGCCGCAGGGTCGCAATGTCGTGCCGCAGCTTTCCGTGCTGCACAATCTCGAACTCGGCGGGATAACGTCGAAAGACCAGACCAAGGTGAAGCGCCGCATGGAAGAGGTCATGGACCAGTTCCCGATGTTACGCGAGCGCAAGGACCAGAAGGCGATCGAGCTGTCCGGCGGCCAGCAGAAGCAGCTGGAGATCGCCCGCGCCCTGCTGCTCGACCCCAAGCTGATCCTCATCGACGAGCCCTCCATCGGCCTGTCGCCCAATCTCGTGCAGGAGGTGTTCCAGACGCTCATCCGCCTGCGTGACCAGGGCGTGACCATCCTCATGGTCGAGCAGAACGCCAAGGCGGCGCTCGCGATGTCCGACTACGGCCTCGTGCTCGAACTCGGCCAGACACGCATGTTCGACAAGGCCGATGCGCTTTTGAAGGATCCTCGGGTGGGCCAGCTTTTCCTCGGCGGCCACATCGAGGACGCCGCCTGACGCTCCTCCGCAGGCGCGACGCGTGAAAGGCCCGGCAGGATCACCCTGCCGGGCCTTCTGATTTCGGCGCGGACGCTTCGCGATTTGTGACGAGAAACGAGCGAACCCCGTAATACGCGCAAGCTAAAATCACTATTATATATAAAATTAGTAGATTGTTTCTTATCCCGGCTGCGCGCTCCTTTTAGGTTTGACTAAAGTCTATATGCCCTGAAAGGAGTTCGAGAATGACGGCATCGCGGCCTGTCCCGCCCGCTTTGCGGTTGCGCTCCGTCACCAAGTCCTACGGTCCGACCCGGGCGCTGAGTTCTGTCGATCTGGATGTGCGTGCCGGGGAAATCGTCGCGTTGATGGGCGCTAATGGCGCAGGCAAGTCGACGCTCATCAAAATCCTCTGCGGCATTCAGCGGGCGGATTCCGGCGCGATCGAAATCGAGGGCCGCTCCGCCGATATCGCGTCTCCGGCGCAGGCGCAGGAACGCGGCATCGTCGCCGTTCACCAGTCCATCGCCGACGTCGGCGTCCCGACGCTCAGCGTCGCGGAAAACCTGCTGCTGGATCTCTTCTGCACCGGCGCGGGCCCGTTGGTGGCCACGCCCGCCAATGTGCGCCGCCGCGCGCAGGAGCGCGCCGAACCGATCGGCCTGGACATCGACCTCGATGCGCAGCTCGCCGACGTGTCGCTGGCCGACCAGCAACTGATCGCGATAGCGCGTGCCGTCAGCCATCGCCCGACCGTCATGCTGTTCGACGAACCGACCGCCAGCCTCTCCGCAGGCGAAACGGAAAAGCTCTTCCGCGTTATCGAAGGGCTGCGCGCAAGCGGTGTCGCCATCATCTATGTATCCCACAAGACCGCCGACATACGCCGGCTTGCCGACCGTGTCGTCGTCCTGCGCGATGGCCGCATTTCGGCGAGCTTCGAACGCCCTGTCGAGATCAACGCGGCCATTCGCGCCATGATCGGCCACGACCTGCCGGCGGCGCGGCCACGGGCGACGAGCGACGGACCACCGATTTTCCGGATCAGGAACGCCCGCCTAAAAAAGCGCGAAGCCGCCTTCGACCTCGATGTGGGCGCCGGCGAGATCATCGCCATCACCGGCCCGCTCGGCTCCGGCAAGAGTGCGCTTGCCGGCGCGATCTTCGGGCTGTGGCCTCTTGCAGAGGGGCAAATGTGGTTGGAAGACCAGCCGTGGAGGCCTTCCGGACCCGCCCAGTCGATCGCCTCGGGCGTCTTTTATGCCGGAGAAGACCGGTGGCGGACATCGTTCTTTCCCTCCACCGTGCCCTTCGCCTCGGTTGCCGGCACAATCAGCTTTCCGTTTCTGCGCCGCTGGCGCGCCTTCGGCCTGCTTCCCATCCGCCAGGAAGGCAGGGTTGCCGACGACGCCATCGCCACCTTCGGCATCAAGGCGCAGTCGCGCGACGTACCGCTCACGGCGCTGTCCGGCGGCAACCAGCAGAAGGTGGTGCTCGCACGCTGGCAGGCGGAGCCCGCTCGGCTCCTGCTGCTCGATGAACCCTTCCAGGGCGTCGATGTCGGCGCACGCGACGACATCATCCGCGCCATCAGGACAAGCAGTGCCGGACGCGCGACGATCGTCTTCGTCAGCGACTACGAGGAGGCGCTGGAAGTCGGCGACCGCATCCTGACCATCGAAAACGGCGCAATCCAGGCCGCCGATACGGCCGCCGAGACCGCCATCCCTGCATCATCCCCGGCGGCGGAGCCGCAGTTGGAAACAGTCTAATGTCCATCACAGCATCGTCCTCTCCCGACCATACCGGCGCGGCACCCGGCTGGCCCTGGCAGACTATCGTCATAAAGTCGGGCATCTTCGTCCTGCTCGCGGCCATGATGATCATCTTCCAGCTGAACGAGCCGGCGTTCCTCAGGGTCGCCAACATCTTCAGCATCCTTCAGGCTGTCGCGATCGTGGCGCTGCTTGGCATCGGCGTCACGGTAAGCTGCGCCATCGGCGGCTTCGATCTCTCCGTCGGCGCTCTGGCGGCCCTCAGCCAGATGGCCGCGGCCTATATTCTCATCGTGCTCAACGGCTCCGCCTTCGAGGCGATCGCCGGCACGCTGCTGATCGGCGTGCTGGTCGGCCTGTTCAACGGGCTGCTCATCGTCATCCTGCGCGTTCCGGATCTGCTGGCGACACTCGGCACGCTGTTCCTGCTTGCCGGCGCCCAGCTCATCCCGACGGGCGGGCGCTCCGTCGCTCCCGGCATGGCGCTGCTCGACGGCAGCGCCGCCACGGGCTCCTTCACCGAATTCTTCCTGGCGCTCGGACGCTACAGGGTCGGCGGCGTGGTGCCGGTTCCGGTGATCGTGCTTGGCGTCGTCGCGCTGGTCTTCTGGTTCATCATGGAAAGAACGCGCTGGGGACGCGTCTTCTATGCCGTCGGTGGCTCGCCGACCGCGGCCCACCTGGCGGGCGCGCCGACGAAGACCTACCGCTTCACCGCCTATATCGTCTCGTCCGTTCTTGCGGCCCTCGGCGGCATCCTGCTTGCCGCCCGCCTCGGCCGCGGCGATGTCAGCGCCGGCAACTCCCTGATGCTCGACGCCGTCGCAGCCTGCCTTATCGGCTATGCGGTGCTTGGCGCCAACAGGCCCAATGTCTTCGGCACGGTCGTCGGCGCCGTCTTCGTGGGCGTGCTTCTCAACGGCCTGACCATGCTCAACGCCCCCTATTACATCCAGGATTTCGTGAAAGGCCTCGTGCTGATCGGTGCCCTCGCGCTCACCTTCAGCCTGTCGCATCGCCGAAACTGAAACGACTACCGCACTGACATCTCAACATCAGCCCTGACGGGCATCAAAATCGGAGAAACACATGAAACGACGTACTCTTCTCGGTCTCGCAACCGGCGCGCTTCTGGCCGCCTCCGGCATCATGAGCGGCATAGCCAGCGCGCAGGGTATCAGCGGCGCGCCCGCCCCATTCGACAAAGGCGGCGTCAAGGTCGCGCTCATCGTCTACCTCTCCGGCGGCGACTACTACCAGAACTATGAAGCGGGCGTGAAGCGCCAGGCCGACAAACTCGGAATCGAGCTGCGCTCTTTCCAGGGCCGCCAGAAGCCTGACGAACAGCGCGAGCAGATCCGCCAGGCCATCAATCTCGGCGTCAGCGGCATTATCATCGCCGGCGGCAAGGGCGAGGCGGTCTCCGACGTGGTGCAGGAAGCCCTGGATGCCGGCATCAAGATCGCCGTGCAGAACATCACGCTGCCGCAGAAAGAGATCATCGTCATCGACCAGGACGAAAGCAAGCAGTTGAACCTCGTGCTGGAGCAGGCGGTCAAGGACAACGGCGACGACTTCAAGGCGGGCTATATCTACGTGGAAGGCTTCCCGGCCCTCGACAAGCGCGACGTCGCCTGGCAGGCCTTCAAGAAGAGCCATCCCGGCGTGAGCCAGCTCGCCCAGTGGGGCGCGGTCGACGACACGCCGGCACAGACGGTCGCAAACCAGACCGCTGCCGTCTTCCGCGCCAATCCCGACATCAATGTCGTTCTCGCACCCTGGGACGAGTTCGCGCGCGGTGCCAAGATCGCCGTGGACGAAGCCGGTCTCAACGACCAGGTGAAGATCTACAGCGTCGACGTCTCGACGTCGGACATCCAGGCGATCCGCGAACCGAACAGCCCGTGGGTCGCGACCTCGGCCATCAGTGCCGCCGGAACCGGCGCGGCTGCGCTGCGCGCCATTGCCCTGTCGCTGACCGGCGAACTCAAGGAAACCAACATCCTTCTGCCGCCGACCCTCATCACGCGCCAGTTCCTGCTCGATAACGATGTGAAGACGGAAGAAGAGCTGAACGCCAAGCTGCCGGAATTCGCGCTTGAACATGCGGTGACGGCCGAGTGGATTACAAAAGCTGCCGCGCCCTCGAACTGAAGCGACGCGCAAACTGTACGAAATCGGGGGCCGCATCGTCGGCCCCTAATTCGTTGAACCGTTTGAGTTGACAACTCCGGTCCGGCCCAACGTGCACCGCACTCGCTATCGCATTCAGATGATGTATTCCGGCTCGCTCAGGCTCTGGTCCATGGTCACGCCCGGCAGAGCCGTGTGAGGTTTGCCCACCGGTCGTGCCGGAACGCCGACGACGGAGGTGTACGGCGCGACCGGAGCGAGGACGACGCTGCCGGCGCCGATCTTCGCGCCGACGCCCACCTCGATATTGCCGAGAATCTTGGCGCCCGCCCCGATCAGCGCGCCGCGGCGAACCTTCGGATGACGGTCGCCGGTCTGCTTTCCGGTTCCGCCGAGCGTGACGTTCTGGAGAATGGAGACATCATCCTCGACGACCGCCGTCTCGCCGATGACGAGACCGCTGCCGTGATCCAGCATGATGCCGCGCCCCATGACGGCCGCGGGATGAATATCGATCGCGAAGGCTTCCGAAATCCGGCTCTGGATATGGCGGGCAAGATGCCGGCGACCCATCGTCCAGAGCCAATGGCCGACGCGATAGGCCTGCAATGCGGAAAAGCCCTTGAAATAAAGAAATGGCGTCAGAACCTCGCCGTTACTCGGATCACGATCCTTGACCGCCTGGAGATCGGCGGCCGCCGCACCGAGCAGCCCCGGCTTGTCGGAGTAGGCGCCGTAGATCAGCGCCAGCAACTCGTCGCGGTCGACATCGTGGTCGGCGAGCTTGATCGCGAGCCGGTGGGAGAGCGCATGGCCGAAACTGGCATGCATCAGCACGGCCGAGTTCATGGCGCGCCCCAGCGCGGGATCGCGTTGCACGGCCGCAGCCGCCTCCTCCCGCAGCGTCTGCCACAGCACGGCCACCACGCCGCGGGCAGCATCCTCGACGGGGAGGAAAACGACGTTGCTTTCGGTTCCGGTCATGGCGCAGCCTCCTTGGCGCGAGCAGGCCTTTCAAGAGAACGATGGCGGAAGCCGGCACACGGCAGTCCCGGCATGCCGTGGAACCCGCCGCCTAAACCGCCTCCAGGATCTGTCGCTGGAGATCGACGGCACGCGGATCCGCGAGTTCCCGCCGAGGCCGGTCGAGATCGACAGCAATATCGAGCGAGATGGCGCCACCGCTGAGCACGACGACCCGGTCAGCCAGTGCAACGGCTTCTGCCACGTCGTGGGTGATCAGGACCGTGGTGAAGCCGCGGTCCGTCCAGATCCGCTCCAACAGACGGTGCATCTCGATGCGCGTCAACGCGTCCAGCGCGCCGAAGGGTTCGTCCAGCAGCAGGATTTGCGGCTCGCTGACAAGGGCACGGGCCAGCGCCACGCGCTGCCGCTGGCCGCCGGAAAGGACGCTCGGCCAGTCGTTCTCGCGGTCTTCCAGCCCGACATCGGCCAGCGTCCGCCGCGCTTTTTCCTGCCAATCCGGGCCGCGGGCAATGCCGACATTTTCCCCGACACGCTGCCAAGGCACCAGGCGGGCCTCCTGGAACAGCAAGCGCACAGAGGGATGCAGGCGTTCGACCGTGCGCCCACCGATGGCGACGCGGCCGCTGCTCGGCGTGTCGAGCCCGGCGATCAGGCGCATCAGCGTCGACTTCCCGCCGCCCGACCGGCCGACGACGGCAAGGAACTGGCCAGCCGGAACGTCGAGATTGAAATTTCCCAGCACGCTCAGCTTGCCGAAGGTTTTCCCGACGCGCGACAACGAGATCGGAAGACCAGCCTCGCTCTCCGGTACGTAGAAGTCGGCGGCACTCATCGACCGCCCTCCTGCCCAGCCTGGTAGGCGGGGTGCCAGACAAGCACGCGCTTTTCGATCGCGCGGGTCGCGACATCGGCAAGCTTGCCGAGGAGGGCATAGACGATGATGCCGAGCAGGACGACATCGGTCTGCAGGAACTCGCGCGCGTTCATCGTCATGTAGCCGATGCCGCTGGTGGCAGAGATCGTCTCGGCAACGATGAGCGTCAGCCACATGAAGCCCAGCGCATAGCGCAGGCCGACGAGAATAGAAGGCAGTGCGCCCGGCAGGATGATCCGCGTGATCATCGCCTTACGGTCGAGCCCGTACACCGAGGCCATCTCGACGAGTTGCGGATCGATGGTGCGCACGCCGTAGAACGTGTTGATATAGATCGGGAAGAAGACGCCGATCGAAACGAGGAAGATCTTCGCCGTCTCATCGATGCCGAACCAGAGGATGACGAGCGGGATGAGCGCGAGATGCGGGATGTTGCGCACCATCTGCAGCGTGCTGTCGAGCAGCGTCTCGGCCGGTTTCCAGAGCCCGTTGACGACGCCCGCGATGAAACCGAGCCCACCGCCGATGGCAAGGCCGATCAGCGCGCGCTGCGTGGAGGCGAGCGTGTGGACGATGAGCGAGCCGTTCAGCAACGACTTCCAGAAGGCAGCGGCAACGGTCGTCGGCGCCGGCATGAGACGGGCCGTCACGAGGCCGGTCCGCGCAGCGATCTCCCACACGACCAGAAGCACGATAGGAAGCACCCAGGGCAACAGGGCGTTTCCCAGACGTTTGAAATTGGGCTTGCTGCTGCTATCGCCGGCAGCGTAACCGGCCACCGACGTGTCCGCCATCAGGCACCACCCTTGCGCACGACATCCGCAATCGAGATCTTCTCGGGGATGAGGCCGAGTTCGAAGAACGTGTCGGCGATCGCCTGCTGCTGCTTGACGACGCTCTCGTCGATCGCCTTGACGCCATAGGACTGGCGCTCCAGCGCAACGGCAAGCACATCCTCGGGAATGCCCACGGACGGCGCCAGTTCAGCGGCGGCCGCAGCGGTATTGGCCTTGGCCCATTCGTCGATCTCGCCGACAGCCTCGATCACCACGTCGACCGCTTCGGGATTGTTGTCCACGAAGCTCTTCGCACCGAGATAGAACTGATGGTTCGGCACGATGCCTTCACCATTGCGCAGCTCACGCGCCTCGATCGCCACTTCCGCGGCCGCCTGGAACGGGTCCCAGATGACCCAGGCATCGACCGCGCCCTGTTCGAAGGCGGCACGGGCATCGGCCGGCGGCAGGAAGGAGGTCTTGATGTCGGTATACTTCAGACCCGCCTCTTCCAGAGCCTTGACGAGCAGGTAGTGCACGTTCGAGCCCTTGTTGAGGGTCACCGTCTTGCCCTTGAGATCAGCCACGGTCTTGATGGGGCTGTCCTTGGGCACGAGGATCGCTTCGCCGCGTGCTGCCGGCGGCTCATGCGCGATGTAGACCAGCGGCGCGCCGGCGGCCTGCGCAAAGATCGGCGGCGTTTCGCCGGTGGTGCCGAAATCGACGGCGCCGACATTGAGCGCTTCCAAGAGCTGCGGACCAGCAGGGAACTCCGTCCAAGTCACGGTATAGCCGATCTTCTCCAGCTTCTTTTCGAGAAGGCCCTTGCCCTTGAGCAGGACAAGCGTGCCGTACTTCTGGTAGCCGATGCGGACCGTCTTGTCGGCGGCTTGAGCCAGCCCTCCGCTCCACAGCGGCAAGGCGAGCACGGCGGCAAGAGCCGTCGAGAAAAGGCGGCGTGAAATCGTCATGGCGTTCCCCTGTACCGAAATCTTTGAACTACATATAATCTATAGATTTCTTTCTCTTTCGAGGACGCCCATTCCAAAGCTACCCGGAGCTTGTAGTTTTTTCTCCTAGCGACGGATCGGAACGCGTGATGTCGGCAGTCGTTAATGGACCCAAGCCCGGTCCTGCCGGAGCACCGATGCAGGCATCGCAGATGCCACAGCCATCATCGTCAATCGCCTGATCGGCCCGCCCGCAACAGATACAGGCCGCGGCCTTTGGAACAGCTTTGACGCACCGGTGCGGCGGCAGGATTTCAACCAAGCCGTCGAAGAGATTTTCGGTCTGATTATGTGCCATCGCGGGTATCTCCAACGAGAGTGCACAAGAGATAGGAACACCCCGGCGCATTGCAATGGCCGCTCAACTTCTCCGGCTCTGCCATCTTGCTGCAGGTGACGGGCACGCTATCTGCCGAGCAAATCCCCAGGTGGAGCTGTCGATTTTTATGGATGATCCTTTCCAGCTCAAGCGGTTCGTCGACGCTCAGGAGCTTGTCTTTAACACCGCTCTTGCAGAGCTGCGTGCCGGCCGCAAACAGACCCATTGGATCTGGTTCATCTTTCCGCAGTTGCGCGCGCTTGGCCGCTCGGCGACCGCGGAATTCTACAGCATAACCTCTCTGGACGAGGCACGGGCCTATCTCCGGCACCCTCTTCTGGCAGACCGGCTGGCCCGGGCCACCGATGCGGTTCTCATCCACCACGACCGATCGGCCCATGACATCTTCGGCTCGCCCGACGACCTCAAGTTCCGATCGTCGATGACGCTGTTCGATGCAGCCTCGAACCATGAAAACGCGCGGTTTCAGGTTGCCCTGGAACACTATTACGACGGCCGACCGGACGAGCGCACGCTTGAGCTACTTGCGCGCCAGAACGATTGACCAGAACAATTGAAACGCCGGAGACCGCCGCGTGAAACTCGCCACCTATAATGTCAATGGTATCAACGGCCGACTTCCCGTCCTTTTGCGGTGGCTGGAAGAGGATGCGCCCGACGTCGTCTGCCTGCAGGAGCTTAAGTCGCCGAACGAGCGGTTTCCGCAGCGCGAGCTTCAGCGCATGGGATACGAGGCCGTCTGGCACGGGCAGAAGAGCTGGAACGGCGTCGCGATCCTGGCCAGGCACACGTCGCCAATCTTGACGCGACGTGGACTGCCGGGCGATCCGGACGATACCCATAGCCGCTATATCGAGGCCGCCGTCGATGGCCTGCTGGTCGGCTGCCTCTACCTTCCGAACGGGAACCCCGCGCCCGGCCCCAAATTCAGCTACAAACTGCGTTGGTTCGAGCGGCTCCAGTCCTATGCGGCCGATCTGCTGTCGCTCGATGTTCCGGTCGCGCTCGTCGGGGATTTCAACGTGATGCCCACGGATCTCGACGTCTATGCGCCACAACGCTGGCGCGATGACGCGTTGTTCCGCCCCGAGGTCCGGGATGCCTATGCCGATCTCCTCGCCCAGGGTTGGACCGACGCCGTCCGCCATCTCCATCCGGACGAACGCATCTACACGTTCTGGAAATACTGGCGCAACGCGTTCGAACGCGATGCAGGCCTGCGCATCGACCATCTCCTCCTGAGCCCGACGCTGGCGCCCTGGTTGAGAACGGCGCGCGTGCGCCGCGGCCCACGGGGCTGGGATCACACCAGCGACCACGCGCCTGTCATGATCGAGATCGAACCACCGTCGCGCTGAGCCGGAGAGCCGCTACCGATCCGCTGCAGCTTCATCGGCAATCCGGGAGATATCGGCTTCGAGCACAAACATGACGCCGTCCGTGTCGTAAGCCAGGCGGGCCTCCCCTTTCAGCTCGGCCGCCAGAAGACGCTCGATCAGCGTGGTCCCGAAACCCTTGCGGGTGGGCGGAACGACCTCGGGCCCCCCAAATTCTTTCCATGTCATGCGCAGGAACGGGTCGGTCAGCGGATCGCATTGCCAGATGATGGACACGCGGCCATCCGGCGTCGATAGCGCGCCGTACTTTGCGGCATTCGTTGCCAGTTCGTGAAGCGCGAGCGCAAGGGAAATCACTGCTTTCGGCGGGAGCGAGACCGTCGGACCGCTTATACGGAATGCGTCTGCCGGATACGGCGATGTGGCCTGTTCCACGATCGCCCTGAGGTCCGCTTTCTGCCAGTCCCTGTGCACCAGAAGGTCCTGCGCCCGGCTGAGCGAAGCAATTCGGCTTGTGAAGGCCTCGATATCGTCGTTGTTCGCCTTATCCCGGCCAATCGTCTGCCTCGCGATCGCAATGACCGTCGCGAGGATGTTTTTGACACGATGGTGCATCTCGTTGACAAGCACGGATTGAAGGCGCTCGGCTTCCTTCTTGACCGTGATGTCATGCGCCGTTTTCGAAGCGCCCACGACACGGCCGCTGGCATCGTGGATCGGCGACACGCTCAGCAAAACCTCGACAGCCCGGCCATCCTTGCGCAGGCGCACCGTCTCGTAGGGCTCGACAATACGGCCCGCGCTGATCTCGCTGAGAAGCCTCGGCTCCTCGTCCTTGCGGTCCTCGGGAACCAGCATCAGCACCGACCTGCCAATGACCTCATCTGCGCAATAGCCATAGAGTTTTTCGGCGGCGGCGTTCCAGCTGTTTATCCGCATGTCGAGGTCGATGCCGAGGATCGCATCGTTCGACGAGGCGATCATCGACGCCAGGTGCTTCTCGATATTTTGCGTACGCCGGCGCTCCCCGATGTCGATGGCGATGGCGACCGCCTGCACAATCTTGCCTTTCTCATCGCGGATTGCCGACACGGAGTTCGAAACCCAGACAAGGCTACCATCACCGCGAATGTACCGCTTCTCGATCTCGAAACTTTCGCCGGTTTCAACGAGGTGTTTGAAGAGACGCTCGTTCTCCTCGAGATCCTCCGCGAACGTCATGTCCTGCATCCGCGTCCCGATCACCTCTTCCCTGGTGCGGCCCACGATTTCGCAGTAACGGTCGTTGACGTTGACCAGCGTGCCGGAAAGCTCGCCCAAGGCGATACCTGCCGCGGATTGCGAAAAGATTGCCCGCAGGCGCTCCTCGCTTCCTCGCACGGCCGCATCCGCCTTAACGCGGTCGGTGGTCTCGTTCACGATGCAGAACACACCGCAGACCTTCCCCTTCTCATCCCGAACGGGAGAATAGGAAATATCGAAGTACACAGTTTCCGGATAGCCGAACCGCTCGATGTAGAACGGCCGATCCTTCGCCGCCACGGTCTCGCCGTCCTCGAGAACGCGTTTCAAAAGCGGTTCGAGATCGTCCCACAGTTCCGCCCAGTATTCTCGGCCGGGTCGTCCGAAGGCGTGCGGATGCTTGTCACCGATCGTGGGCGCGTAAACGTCATTGTAGAGTGCCACGAATTCAGGGCCCCAGAACATGACGATCTGAGCCTGCGACGGCACCATGATGTCGATTGCGGCGTGCAGACAGGCAGGCCATTCCGTCTTCGGACCAAGCGGCCCCGACGCCCAATCCACGGTATCGAGAAGCTCGGTTACCGAGGTCATTGGTGACAGCTGCGCTTCGCGATCCACCCCCGTCATCCCTCGTTCGATATTCGATATACGCCAAGGCGTTCATTTTAAACGGAAACAAACATTATAGCACTTCCCCGCGACGGCAAGGGAGCACCCCGGGGTTCGTGTGCGTTTCACCAAAATATCGTTTTGATGGCGCCTTCGGTCTTTCGAAATGGAACCGGAACGCTAATTCAACCATTGGGCACATGTCATCTTCTGGAACGATCAAACATGAGCAATGACAAAGTCGGCGATGCACGCGATGCTGGCGACAGGCTGATCGCGGCGCAGCTGTCGGAAAACCCCTTTTCGGCGGCCTTCAAGGCGACGCGTATGCCGATGTTGATTACCGATCCCCACCAGGACGACAACCCCATCATCTTCTCGAATAAGGCTTTCTCCGAATTGACCGGTTACGCACCGGACGAACTTGTGGGGCGAAATTGCCGCCTGCTGCAAGGCCCCGAAACGAGCAGCGAGGCGGTGGCGAAGCTTAGTGCCGCAGTCAAGGGCGAGTATGATATCTCGGTCGACATCCTCAATTACAGAAAAGACGGCAGCGCCTTCTGGAACGCGCTCTTCGTGAGCCCGGTGCGCAGCGCCAGCGGCGAGGTGATGTATTTCTTCGCCTCGCAACTCGACTTCACCGACATCAAGAGCAACGAGGCAGAGCTGGCCCGCGCGCGGCATCTCGCCGAAGACGAGGTCGCTCGTCGCACCGCCGACCTCACGGAGGCTCTGCGCGTCAAGACCGCCCTCGTCCATGAGGTGGACCACCGCGTAAAAAACAACCTCGCGACCATCGCCTCAATCATGAAACTTCAGGCGCGCATCACCTCGGACGATACCGTGAGACGAACCGTGCGCGCGATGCTCAACCGGGTGGAGGCGCTGAGTACCGTTCAGCGGAAGCTGCTGAACGACGATGACGTCGGGCACTTCGATGTGGCGGATTTCGCACGGGACTTGGTCCACGATGTCGTTGACGCGCTGAAACGCGACGACATCAAGCTGACCACCGATTTGCACGAGGTCGTCGTACCCGCGACCAAGGCCTCTCCCCTCGCCCTGATCATCAACGAGTTGATAGGTGATGCCGTCCGGCGCGGACTGAGTGACGGCGGTGGAGCGATCCATCTCGAAATCCGCCGGCTGAACGGACATTTCCTGATCAGGGTGACCGACACGGTCACACCGGTCGAAGTTGACGCCGAGGAAGCCGCCTTCGCCGCCTCCATGCTCGATGCGTCGCTACGACAGCTTCGGGCGAAAATTGAACGGACATCGGACGGTCATACGACCGACGTCCAGGTAACACTGCTGGTCGATAAGTGAGGAACGATTGTTGAATGTACTGATCGTAGAGGACGAGGTTCTGCTGGCGATGGAACTCGAAAGCGAAGTCGAGGCGAGCGGATGCAAGGTGGCGGGCTTTGCCGCGGACAGCAAGGAAGCCATCGCCTTGATCCAGTCGGCAAGGCCCGACATGGCCTTTGTCGACATCCACCTGCTGGATGGCCCGACCGGGATCGATGTCGGGAAACGGCTGGCAGCCGAAGGCATTCCCTACGTCTTCGTGTCGGGCAATCTGAAGCGCATACCCGAGGATTTCGCCGGCGCGATCGGGGCCATCGAGAAGCCCTATACGATGAACGGAATTCAGAATGCGCTTCAATATCTCAAAGCGGTGGTCTCGGGAGTGGAAACACCGAGCGCGCCGGCAAGCCTGAAAGTCCCCGCGTGATTGCGTGGGCGGTGGGCGTTTGATCGGTGACTGGAGAGTCGGAACGAAGCAAGGTCATCAATCCAGAACAGCTACGGCCGCTTCGGGACGCGGGGATGATTGGGGCGGTCCCAACGCAAGAAAGCCCTCTCGAGTTGAGAGGGCTTTTTGTTTTTATTTGGTTGCGGGGGCAGGATTTGAACCTGCGGCCTTCAGGTTATGAGCCTGACGAGCTACCGGGCTGCTCCACCCCGCGCCAAGCGTAAATCCCTATGGGATTTATCGCGATTACGCCATCGCGT
>Ga0209025_1000951_pt1 | contig 43851 bp, 37 predicted proteins | sample AraplaMF_Col_mLB_FD_184256 | JGI IMG/M metagenome (GOLD analysis project Ga0209025, IMG submission 184256) | Arabidopsis root microbial communities from the University of North Carolina, USA - plate scrape MF_Col_mLB (SPAdes) (version 2) | ecosystem: Host-associated > Plants > Roots > Endosphere... | reverse complement strand
TATTAGGCACGCCGCCAGCGTTCATCCTGAGCCAGGATCAAACTCTCCAATAAAGTTAGTTTGTCTAGCATCTAAAAATAAAAATTGACGTTTCACGTTGTTTGTTTCGTTCAGTTTTCAAAGAACTTGTCCGCCGCTTCATAAGCGACTTCATCATATTAACATCTTCATTTTTCGATGTCAACAATGTTTCTTAATTTCTTTTTGTCATTTTCTGCGTTTCCGCATCAGCGACGTTTATTAATATACCATCGTGATTTCGAAATAACAAGTACTTTTTATAAAAAAAATAAAAAAATCACCTATCCTACTTTCTTCTATGTAAGGACTCCTTATCCTCTCTACTGAAAACAGGTATTTTGATTGTATACCAATACACTCCGAGCAACCAAACTGTAGGTCACAATAACTTCTCAGATTTTCATTCTCTTCTATATTAAAGTTCATAATCATTTACTCCCTATAGAATAATGATATAAATTAGCCGTAAGAAACGAATCAATCCACATTAAAAAGTAATTCGAACGAACAATTTCCTCCCCCATCAAAAATTGCACTTTATACAAATAATACAATCTCACCAAAAACATTATCTTAAGATTGTTGTTAGAATTTTTTTACATTTAATTAATGAAAAATATCCATTTTTTGTTATATAGTAAGAAAGTGCCCACAAAACTATAAATACTAATGGAGGAATTATCTTATGGATAGGTTAACAAAATTTTCATTAAAAAACCGAGCTGCTATTATTATCATGGTTTTTCTCATTTCCATACTCGGTGTTTATTCCGGCTCTAAATTACCTATGGAATTTTTACCAAGCATCGATAACCCTGCAATAACTGTCACAACATTATCTCAAGGGCTCGATGCTGAAACGATGACTAAAGACGTAACTGATCCCCTTGAAAAACAGTTTCGTAATTTAGAACATATTGATGGCATCATTTCCTCCACACACGAAGGATTATCACGCATCGACATTGCATATACATCCAAGGCAAATATGAAAGATGCAGCACGCGAAGTCGAAAAAGCAATTAATACGATTAAATTACCTAAAGATGTAACTAAACCTGTAGTTAGCCAATTAAATACTTCTATGATTCCACTCGCTCAAATTACCATTCAGAAGCAAAATGGATTTTCAAAAGCTGACGAAAAACAAATCGAGAAAGAAATCGTACCACAACTCGAAAGCATTGATGGTGTTGCCAATGTCATGTTTTTCGGAAAATCAACTTCCGAATTATCCATCGTTCTTGATCCTAACAAACTAAAAGATAAAAACGTAACATCAGAGCAAGTATTAAAAGTTGTACAGGGAAAAGAAACTTCCACTCCCACTGGAGCAATTACTGTTAATAAAGAAGAATACAATCTTCGTGTCATCGGGGAAGTAAAAAATATAAATGAGATTAAAAACATCACCGTAGCACCTCAAGTGAAATTGCAAGATATTGCTCAAATTGAACTGAAACAAAACTACGATACAATATCACACATAAACGGAGAAGAAGGAACAGGATTAATCATCATGAAAGAGCCGAGTAAAAACGCGGTTGCAATTGGAAAAGAGATTGATAAAAAAATTAAAGACATAAGTAAGCAATATAAAGATCAGTTTTCTATTAAACTTTTAGCCTCAACTCATGAACAAGTTGAAAATGCTGTTACTAGTATGGGAAAAGAAGTAATCCTTGGCGCAATCGCCGCTACTCTAATTATCTTAATCTTTTTGCGTAACTTCCGAACGACACTCATCGCTGTTGTCAGTATTCCATTATCTATTTTATTAACACTCTTTTTACTACACCAATCTAACATCACACTTAACATTTTAACTCTCGGTGGCTTAGCAGTTGCAGTTGGACGTCTCGTCGATGATAGTATCGTTGTCATTGAAAATATTTTTCGCCGTTTACAAAAGGAACCTTTCTCTAAAGATATTATTATCGATGCAACGAAAGAGGTTGCCGTCGCAATCACTTCTTCTACTTTAACAACGGTCGCTGTTTTTTTACCTATCGGCCTCGTATCAGGAGTAATCGGAAAATTAATGTTACCTATGGTATTAGCAGTTGTATATTCAATCCTTTCTTCTTTAATCGTCGCATTAACAGTTGTTCCACTTATGGCTTTTTTACTACTCAAAAAAACAAAGCATCGCAAGCCGAGCTCTTCACCACGATATGTAGCTACATTAAAGTGGGCTCTTTCTCATAAATTTATTATTCTACTAACTTCATTTTTATTATTTGCGGGATCAATCGCTGCATATATATTACTACCAAAATCGAACATAAAGTCCGAAGATGATACAATGTTATCCGTTAATATGACGTTTCCAGCTGATTATAATTCTGAATCTCAAAAACAAAAAGCCTTTGACTTCGAAAAGAAACTACTCTCTAATCCTGATGTAACAGATGTTATTTTACGAATGGGATCTAGCGCAGAAGATGCACAATGGGGGCAAACGACTAAAAATAATCTTGCCAGTATATTTGTAGTCTTCAAAAAGGGGTCTAATATCGACCAATATATTAAAGACTTAAAGAAAGATCATAAATCTTTTGAACCTGCCGAACTTGATTATATAAAAACGAGTTATTCAAGCTCTGGTGGGGGTAACAATTTACAATTTAACGTAACTGCTACTAACGAAACGAATCTAAAAAAAGCCGCTAACATCGTCGAAACAAAACTAAAGAGTATGGATGCTCTCTCTAAAGTAAAAACGAATTTAGAAGACTCTAAGAAAGAATGGCAAATTCATATTGATCAAACAAAAGCCGAACAATTAGGTTTAACCCCAGAATTAGCAGCACAACAAGTAGCATTCCTTATGAAGAAATCGCCTATTGGTGAAATTTCAATTAACAATGAAAAAACTACTATTATGATAGAGCACAAAAAAGAAAATATTAATAAACAAACAGATATTTTAAACGCAAACATACTGTCACCTATTAACGGACCAATTCCTTTAAAGGACATTGCAACTATTTCAGAAAAACAACTTCAAACAGAAATTTTCCATAAAGACGGAAAAGAAACAATTCAAATTACTGCTGAAGCCTCAAGTGAAGATTTAAGTAAAGTAAGCGCAGAAGTAAACAATGCGATAACCAACTTAGATTTACCTAGTGGAGCAAAAGTAAATATCGCCGGCGCCACTGAATCTATGCAAGAGAACTTCACAGATTTATTCAAAATCATGGGGATTGCAATTGGGATTGTATATTTAATTATGGTTATCACCTTTGGGCAAGCGCGTGCTCCTTTTGCAATTTTATTCTCCTTACCATTAGCTGCTGTCGGTGGTATTTTAGGATTAATCATTTCAAGAACACCTGTCGATATAAATTCTTTAATTGGCGCATTAATGTTAATTGGGATTGTCGTCACAAATGCAATTGTATTAATAGAAAGAGTGCAACAAAATCGAGAAAATGGCATGGAAACAAGGGACGCCTTACTAGAAGCTGGGTCCACGAGACTTCGTCCAATTATTATGACAGCTGTAACAACAATCGTTGCTATGCTTCCTCTCCTATTCGGTCAATCTCAAGCAGGGAGTATGGTATCAAAAAGTTTGGCAGTTGTTGTAATCGGCGGTTTGGCAGTTTCAACTGTTCTTACATTAGTAGTCGTTCCTGTTATGTACGAATTACTGGATAAAATCGGTAGAAAAAGACGTTCACGCAGAAAAATCAGTACTTCTACAGAAACACCTGATATTTAAAGTAAAAAGGCGTTATCTTCACGAATGAAGATAACGCCGTTTCTTTACCTACCCATATAATCCATCCTTCTTTTGCGCATATCGCTCTATAGGTTGACCAAAGTCTACAATAAGATATTCGTTATTTGAAGGTCTTTTACTCCCCCCTTTATATCCATTTCTTCTATATTAAAATACAAAAAGAACCCCCTACTTATAAATAGAGAGTTCTTCTTTATAACTTATGCCGCTTTTACCTTCTTCGTCGTTTTACTTTTTCTTTTCGTTCCTGTAAAACGCTTATGCAATACAGATGCTATCAAGCGTGAAATAACATTGAATAGTAATACCATAATAATTAATACAGCTGCAGATTTTGTCGCAATCAACTTCGCATCCGGGATAATCCCTTCAGAATTCAACTTCCAAATATGAACCGCTAACGTTTCAGCTGGTCTAAATGGATTTAAAGGATGCGCAGGACTTGAGAAGTCCGCTGCTGAATTTAAAATTGGAGATGTTAAACCCGCTGTGTAAATTAATGCCGCTGCTTCACCAAATATACGGCCAGCCGCTAAAATAACACCTGTAATAATTTGCGGTAATGACGACGGGATAATAATACGCGCGATCGTTTGCCACTTTGTCGCACCTAATCCAAGACTCGCCTCTTTTACATTATGAGGAACTTCTGAAATCGCATTTTCACAAACACGCGTTAAACCTGGTAAGTTTAAAATAGTTAAAGCTAAAGCACCACCCATTACCGTGTATCCCCAGCCTGTCATTGTAACGAACACTAACAAACCGAATAAACCAACAACAATAGAAGGTAAAGACGCCATTGTTTCAATACATAAACGAACAAAACTTAAAAATCGACCTTGTTTTGCATACTCCGCTAAATATATTCCAGCACCTAATCCAAGAGGAATAGATATAATAAGCGTTATAACAAGCATATAGAAGGAATTGAATAACTGCGGACCAATCCCACCACCAGCTCTTGTATTGCTTGGTTCTCCAAACAAGAAATTAGGATCCCAAAATCCCCATCCCTTTTGTAAAATTTCAAACACTAAGAACACTAGTAAAGCTACAACTAAAGCCGCAACCGCATAAAAGATACCTGTCCAAACTTTATTTACCGTTCTTGCATTCATTATTATCGCTCACCTCTTTGACCAATCGCTCGAATTACTAAAATAAACAGGAATGAAATAACAAGCAAAATCATCGCTAATGTCCATAGCGCATTGTTCCAAGCCGTTCCGTTCAATGTATTCGTCATATCCATTGTCAGAATACCCGTTAACGTTGCTGTTGGACTATATATTCCTTCTGGTAATTTAATCGTGTTCCCGATTACCATTTGAACCGCTAACGCTTCACCAAAAGCACGCGCTAATCCTAAAACTATACCTGTTAAAATCCCCTGTTTTGCAGCAGGAACAATCACTCGACTAATCGCTTGCCATTTCGTTGATCCTAGACCATAAGAAGCTTCTAAATAATCAAATGGAACAGAGCGTATTGCATCAGAAGCGATACTAGCAATAGTAGGTAATATCATAATACTTAGGACAATAATACCCGCAATTAAACTAAAGCCCACTCCTCCAAACGAATCACGTAATAGTGGCACTAAAATCGTAACCCCTAATAATCCGTATACAACTGAAGGAATACCAACTAATAGTTCTAAAACAGGCTTCAATACTTTATTTCCGAACTTCGGCGAAATTAAATTCATGAATATAGCAAGAGCTATAGCAATTGGCGCACTAATAATAACTGCACCTATCGAAACCAATGTTGAACCTATAATAAAAATTACAGCTCCGAAGGTTCCTTCGTCAGCATTCGGATTCCATTTTGTCGATGTTAATACCTCAGTAAATGAGATACCACTTTGCGTAAAAGATTGAATTCCTTTACCACAAATAAACGCAATAATAGCTAATGTAACTAAAACAATAAAAATACCACAAAACGTAACGAGTGATCTTCCTATATATTCACTCTTTACGTAATTTATTTGTTTTTTCCCCTTCATCACAGGACAGACCCCACTTCATAAATTGAAATGAACAGGACTGACCTTGCAGCCAGCCCCATAAATTTTATTACTTATTTAATTTAGACATCGGAATGTAACCCATATCTTCTACTTGCTTTTCGAAATCTTTACCTTTTACATAGTCAATGTAAGCTTTTGTTGCTTCTTTTGCCTCACCTTTTGTTACCATGTACTCGTAAGACCAGAATGGATATTTACCAGTAGCGATGTTCTCAACTTTTGGTTCAGATCCATCAATTTTAACCGTTTGTAGCGCGCCTTTTTTCTCACCAACCATGTAAGACATTGCTAAGTAACTCACTGAACCTGGAGTAGAGTTAATCGCTTGCTCTACAGCACCATTAGAATCTTGTGTCGTACCAGTTCCATCATTAATTTTCGCGTCTTTCATCACTGTCTTTTCAAAAGTAGCACGTGTACCAGATGAAGCTGGACGGTTAATTACGTTGATTTTTTCGTCTTTCCCGCCAACCTCTTTCCAATTCGTTACTTTTCCAGTGAAGATATCTTGTACTTGTTGTACTGTTAAGTTATCAACTTTTACATCTTTATTTACGACAAGCGCGAATGCGATACCCGCAACTTTGTTATCTACTAATTCTTTTGCTTTATCAGCATCTTTTATTTTATCTCCAGATGGAACATCCGAATTACCAATTTGTACTGCACCAGATGCTACTTGGTTAATCCCTGTTCCACTACCGCCACCTTGAACTTGAATAGAAACTTTTGAATTTTTCTCCATGAATTTCTTTCCAGCTTCCTCTGCAAGAGGTTGAAGCGCTGTAGAACCTGCAGCTGCAATCGTACCTGACAATTCTTGTTTTGCATTATCGCTTCCTTTAGCATTATCTTTACTAGCTGTATCTTCTGCTTTCCCACATCCAACTAATGCTCCTGCTACCACTAAAGCTGCTAAAGAAAATTTAATACCCTTTTTCATAACCATGTCTTGTACCCCCATTTGGATTATCACTTTTCACATTCGTCTACTTTTTTCGAACACAAATTCATTGTAGGACAACAATATTATGTGAGTGTTAAGCAATTTTTAATTTTAAGTAAATGGCGATAATAATCCTAAAAAGCTAGGAATCCCAACATTTGTAGTTACAGAACCCAACAAAATCCACACTAAACGAGCTGTAATGTAAATTTATTCTTAATAATGTAAACTCAATGTAAATGTTTTTCTTTCTTTTCACCTTTTAGTTAAAAATACATTTACAAATCCACTATATTTTTAACTTTTACAATCTCATTTTATTTACATTAAACAGAATTTCAGTATTTTTTTTTAGTACAACTAAATAAATTGGAACAATTCTAAAAATAATTGAATATTTTTAAAGTACTAATTGACAGCATCATTCAATGTAGTCTACTATATTAGTAGCAAAAAGTTTACCTAAGGAAACTTTTTAAACTTAAACTAACAATATAGAGATGAGGTAACTTTTATGGTATCGGCTAATACAAGACCACTTTCTGCATTTAAAACAGGAGAGTTTGTACAAATTGAGAAGATACAATTAGAAGGAACTATGAAACGACGTTTATTAGATCTAGGGTTTATCCCTGGGGCAACGATTAAAGTATTACAGCGCAGTCCACTTGGAGATCCGGTCGCTTATCAAGTAAGCAATACAACTATTGCACTGCGTAAAGAAGAAAGCTCCCTTATTTTCGGGGTATTAATAGGAGATGATTTCAGATGAGCAACCACCGTATTGCTTTAGCTGGCAACCCGAATACCGGGAAAAGTACATTATTTAATACTTTAACAGGCTTAAAACAACATACTGGAAACTGGACGGGAAAAACTGTTTTAAAGGCCGAAGGGGAATATGAACATAACGGAAATAAATATACATTAATAGATTTACCTGGAACTTACTCACTATATTCAAATTCTGCGGATGAAGAAGTGGCGAGAGATTATATTATCTTTGAAAAGCCAGAAGTCACTGTAGTTGTTATAGACGGAACTGCTATGGAGAGAAATTTAAATTTAGCACTCCAAGTGATGGAAATGACGAGCAACGTAGTTATTTGTATTAACTTAATTGATGAAGCTGAGAAAAAAGGCATCGTTATTGATGAAAAGAAATTAGCAACATCACTCGGTGTACCGGTAGTAAAGATTTCAGCTCGAAACCGAATTGGTATCGGGCATTTACTAAATGTCATCGCTAAAGTAGCAAATAAAAAAATAATTCCAACACCAATTAAAATTACTTACAGCGAAAAAATCGAAAATATGATTCAGGAATTAGAACCACAAATTTATAAAGTGTTCGGTGATGTGTATCCAGCACGCTGGATTGCGTTACGTATATTAGATGGGGATAAAAATTTCTTAACTACACTTCAAAAACACCATAATGAACCACTTGTAAGGGAGGTCGTAATAAATGGAATCTCACTCAGCCAGTAAAGCTCTTCCATTGGACTATATTATTCAACATGCACAAACACTATCAAAAGAAGATATACGAGATGATATTGTCGGAGATATTTACCGAACATCTGCAAGCATATGTAAAGAATCTGTTCAATATACAAATACTGATAAATTGTATCGTTCTGAAAAACTAGATAAAATTTTCACATCTCCAATTTGGGGATTTCCAATTATGCTAGGCATTTTATCTATTATCTTTTATCTTACAATTGCAGGCGCTAACGTACCATCTGATATGATTGCTGAGTTCTTTGGATGGGTCGAAGGATATTTAACATCTTGGTTCCAAGCAATGCATTCACCTGAATGGTTACATGGTATTTTAATACTTGGTTTATTCCGTGGTATCGGTGCTGTTATTAGCGTTATGTTACCACCTATGGCAATCTTTTTCCCTATGTTCGCACTATTAGAAAACTACGGATACTTACCACGTGTTGCGTTTAATATGGATCGTTTATTTAAGCGATCTGGTGCTCATGGTAAACAATCTTTAACAATGGCAATGGGATTCGGTTGTAATGCAGCTGCTATTATGTCAACGCGTATTATCGAATCGCCACGTGAACGTATGCTTGCTATCTTAACAAACAACTTCGTTCCATGTAACGGTCGCTGGCCTACGTTAATTTTAATGGCTTCACTATTTATGGCTGCTGGTTATACAGGTAGTATGCAAACATTTGTTACCGCTGGCGTTGTAGTTGGAATGGTTGTAATTGGTGTTATTATGACGTTAACCGTTTCTTGGGTACTATCGAAAACAGCTTTAAAAGGCGTTCCAACTCACTACACACTTGAGTTACCACCGTACCGTAAGCCAAAAATTTGGAATACAATTGTACGTGCAACACTCGATAAATCCATCTATGTTTTAAAACGAGCTATAGTTGTAGCTGCTCCTGCGGCTGCATTAACTTGGTTACTCGCTAATATTTTCATCGGTGACACAAGCCTGCTTATGTATTTTGTAAACTTCCTAGATCCATTCGCTAAAATGTTAGGACTTGACGGCTTTATTCTAGCTGCATTCATTCTTGGACTACCAGCTAATGAAATTGTTATTCCGATTTTATTAATGTCTTACTTATCAACTGGATCTTTAACTGAAATAGATGATTTTAATCAGATTAAAAATCTATTCTTAGAAAACGGTTGGACTTGGTTAACAGCGTTAAACACAATGTTGTTCTCCCTTCTTCATTTCCCGTGCGGAACGACACTAGTTAACATATATAAAGAAACAAAAAGTGCAAAATGGACATTCTTATCGTTTGCAATCCCTACCGTTATCGCCATTGTTGTTACATTCCTCTCTACACAATTGATACATTGGTTAGGGCTTGTATAAAGTGAAACTTTACTCATTAGGGGCTTGTACACGCCCTCACTAATCAGGCGTGTACGGGTAGTTGACTTCCTATCTAACATCTTGTTCCCACCGAATTTTTTAGGTAAAAGTCTTACTGCCCATTAACGCGGGAAAAAACAAAGCATACATAGAAGGTATCCCCCTCCACATATGCTTTGCGCGAAAGAAACCTGAAAATCATTCAGGTTTCTTTTTTTCTTTCCACGGCTGCGCCCCATACGTTGTGAGTTTTTTATGGATGAAGTATATGGTTCCCGGAAGAACCGCCATTAATATCGTGCAACTAATTCCTAATCCAGTAAACAACTTTCATCACCTTATTTCACTCTCTTCGGTAAAGCTGAGCCTGAATGTTCAATTATCGGATGAACATGAACAGTAATTTCAGCATCACTAAAATAATTCTGACCTTGATCCCAATTCTTACTTATTTTTTTCCACTCTTTATAATTATGTCTCTTATACACTTCCCCTAATTCTAATACATCTACCTTATATTTTTTTTGAACAAGCTTAATCGATTTTTGGATGCGTTTCTCCATTTCCTCCGAAATATCCTTCTCTAAACGCTTTTCATTCAACACCTTTTTATGATCACTAAAGTGCAACTCCGCCAATGTCCCTTCCAGAGATATGTGAATATCAAATTTTGGTTTTGTAGCATTCGTTGTAGATACTTTAATTTTCCGACGCAGCTTATGAATTTCATATGTAATAAGTTGATCCTTTTTACGAATGGTAAAAAAACCTCCAATTTTTTTACCTATTATATAATTCATCCCTAATGTTTCTTCCCCCCCCAAAATACCTACACACTTATTATCCTTCCCGCGAAACAGCGCTGCCCCGTTCATTTGTACCCCTTGTTTTGTTAGTTCGAGAATAGGTAATACAAAACTCCGATTGGAAATCATCTTTTCCTGGACTTCACCAATTCTTGCAGCCTCAATCATTTGGGCATTTTTCGGAGGATGTTCAGCTAACATATCGATATACTGCGCTGGCAAATTTTCAGGCTTGGCACTCTGCTTTAAAATAGCTTCTGCATTTTGCTTAGAAACGAACAAACGAATATTCCTTCTCATTTCATGATCGCGAATATATACATCTAACGTATTTTGCAAAACATATGGATTCGCTAGTAAATCTTTAGAAAAAATAATCACTTGTATATGCGGAAAGAATAATGAACGACTAATTTTTTTGGCGATAATTCGGATTTGCTCAAAGACACTATCTGCTTTCGCACTAACATTAATATAATTTTCGCCATCTCCATCACCTTGTCCACCTTGTTGCGACAATTTACTGGGGAGTACCATCTGATACGTCCCTTTCATAATTGGATTTGCTTTCTTTGCCTTTACAATATCGTAAGCTGCACCTACTACAAATCCTCTTTCTTCTATTTCTTCTAACTCAGAGCACCCACTTATAGATCCAGCTAAAACCATAACCATTATTATTTTAAGAAGGTGTTTCATTTTTACCATTCCTTCTTTTTATTTTATATACAATAAAAACTAACAAAGGCGCTAACACGACAAACCCCATATCTACCCAAGCTAAATAAGTCCCATAACTTGACAATTCCTTCAAATTACTAGGTATCATATTCACCATAAAAATAATCGGGGCACTTACAAAAATGAAAATATGCTTCTTCACTTTCGGAAACATAGCACAAAATAATAAAGATGCGACGTCATAATACATTGCTGTCGTGTTATAAATAGTAATAATCCAAGTAGTAAAAAAAATTGCATCAAATCTTTCTAAAAACCCTCCACCAATCTCAATCTCTTTCCCTAATTCAATTGTTGGATATGTCAATCCACGTGTTGTCATATATGTAAAAACACTAATACAAGTTACATAAATTAAAATGTATGACAATACGTTCACCATCACTGCTTTTGCAACTGCCATTGGCGCTTTTTTCGCTGTTTTATCGTTCAACAACACAGCATAAAACAGAGCTACCTCAAATCCGATGAATGTAAAAATAGAATTTTTAACTCCTACAGCATATTGACTGACATTCGTTTGAAAAGCCGGTAGTAAATTATCTATTTCCATTAAGTTCACATTCAATAAAGAAAGAAGCACTATCGCAATTAAAACAATTGGCAAGAATAGAACATTTAACCTTAATAAAGCCGCTCTCGATCCAGCTACTCCATAAATAACAACTAATAAGAAGAAGAAAGACAATAGCTGTATTGGTGTATCACTAAATAAATATGTTTGTGAAATAACCGCAATCATTCGCGATTCATATGCTGTCAAAGCTGCAAATGTTAATACTAAGATGCTACTAATTGTGTATGCAACAGGTTTCGTCAAATGCGCACTCGTATATTGAACAAAGTTTTGTTTTGGGAATAAAATAGCTACCCTCGTTACAAACCAACCTAAAACCGCACATATCAATCCACCCAAAAGTAAAATAATCCAACCGTCCGAAAATAAAGTTTGATCAGCAATATCTCTCGGCATAGACAATGCCCCTATACCAATAATGGTTGACGATACCGCAAACCCAATTTCCCGAGATCCAATCTCTTCATCGCCATACTCAAATGGTTTCAATTATTTTCGCTCCTTTGGACGTATTGTAGAATCTTTTGTTTGCAAATATTCCGGTCTCTCTTTCAACATCGATTTTGGCATACGAATAAGTTCTTCTTTCCAATCTTTATAAAATGCAGGAGCAATAGGCGTTGTATAAGGAATACCAACACTCTTTAAATTCGTAATATGAATCGCAAGTGAAATAAGAGCTAAAATGATTCCGTACAATCCAAAAGCAGTTGCTGCTAATACAAAAACAAAAAGTAAAATGCGAAACGTAATTGTAATGCTATATACAGGCAGTGAAAATGTAGCAATTGCAGTAACTGCAATAATAATAACTAAGAACGGGTTTACAATTCCTGCATTCACCGCCGCTTCCCCAATTACAAGACCGCCTACAATCCCAATTGTTTGTCCCATCGGTTTTGGCAATCTAATTCCTGCTTCTCGTATTAATTCCATCGTTAATGCCATCATTAATGTTTCAATATATGCCGGAAATGGTACCCCTTCTCTGGCTCCCGCAATAGAATAAGCTAGTTTAGATGGGATAAGCCCTTGATGATATGATACAAGTGCTACATACATAGCTGGTAGCAAAACTGCCATTATACCAGAAACCATCCGTAAAACTCTCAATAACGTTCCAATCACCCAGCGCTCATAATGATCTTCGACAGATTGAAAAATATCAACAAATACAAGTGGAGCTATAAGAGCAAACGGTGATCCGTCCACCAAAATAGCCGCCTTTCCTTTCGCTAATGAAGCCACAATATTATCAGGCCTTTCCGTATTTAAAAACTGCGGAAAGGGTGACAAATTATTATCTTGAATTAATTGCTCAATCGTTCCCGTCTCAAAAATGACATCTGTCACTATGGATTGAAGACGCCGATCTAGTTCTTTTACAATATACGGGTTAATAATATCTTCTATATATACTAAGGTTACTTCTTTCTGCGATCGTTTCCCCATAATATAAGATTGAAACCGTAACTTCGGATCACGTAAACCACGGCGAATTAACATTTTATTTACATTAATATCTTCATTTAACCCAACTCTTGGTCCACGTATTAAATCTTCTGTCACTGGAGGCTCTAGACTTCTTTTCTCCCAAGCTCTACTGTTAACAACAATAGCCGTTTGAATATTATCAATTAATATAACTGTATCTCCCGCTAAAATCGCATTTATAATATCCGGAAATGTTGTTTTCATACCGACTTCTGCGATAGAAATAAAGCGATCCAATAACGTTTGAACAATAGCTGCTTCTTTTTGTATTTCTTCATATTGAAGCGTACGAACTACATATTTATAAACATTATCCTTATCTGTTAACCCACATAAAAAAATAACAGCGCAGCGCGTTAAACTGCCAGCAAGAGCAACTTCTCTAATTGTTAAATCATTAGGTGAACCTAACTCATCTCTTATTTTCTCCATAACTTCAAACAAGTTACCTTCTAACTCTAACAATTCCCCCACCTAACTTCCTTTTCAACAAGTTTTTAGTTAGATTCCGCTAATAGAAGAAAATATATACAAAAAAGAGCTATCTCTTTTCAAAGATAGCTCTCGTGCACAGGTTATTTTTCTACTATTATATTGTCTGTTTTTATAGATACTCTTTTCGTAATCCCACTCACTACAAACATCACAATCATATTCATTAATAATGCGATTATACCTACGTTTAAATCTTTTATATACTGCGGGAAACTCGGAAACATCGTAGCTATAGTAGAACCAGATAAAGTAATATATGCAACAACTAACAGACCAATCGCCATTCCTGCAATCGCCCCTTGCTTCGTAATAATTTGACGTGGAAACAAACTACATACAAGTGCAGGAAAAAGTTGCGTTACAATACTGTATCCCATTAAAAGGAGAGCTCCTATTGTTTCTCCTCCTTTAAATGTAAATAAAACTGCTATAAACGTTACTACAGGCACAAATAATTTTGCTACTTTGGCCACTTGTCTATCTGAAGCAGATGGGATCATCGTTCGGTAAATATTTTTCGCTAACAATGTAGACGCGGCCATAACAAGCATGGATGCTGGAACTAATGCCGTTAATACCCCAGCACTACCAATAATTCCAATAAACCAAGGATCAAAAGTTTGTAAAGCAAGACGGAATAATGAAAGATCTACATCTGCTCCCTTTAATCCAGGAACTTGCAGGATAGCAGCAAACCCTGCAAAAAATACGAAAAGTAAAACTAAAGAGTACAATGGCATAATTGCCGCATTTTTACGAAATACTTTTTCATTTTTAGCAGAGAAAGCAGAAGCAAATGTATGAGGCCACATATAAAAACCTAGGGCCGTTAATATAATAGTAGAAACAAACCAAGAAATACTCATCCCTTCTTCAGGTAAAGATAAAAATCCTGGTTTCGCAGCTTCTACAGCTTCGAACATTGGCTGAAACCCTCCGTAATAATGATACGGTAAATATATACCTAAAAACATAACAATAAACAGGATCATAATGTCCTTCAAAGCGGCTGTCCAAGCTGATCCATGTATACCTGAAACCATTACATATATAGTTATAACAATAGCGCCAATCCATACTGCAACAACAGGTGATACCCTTCCATAAGAAGCTTCTGAAACGATAATCCCCAATCCCTTCAACTGTAAAACAAGATATGGGATGATGGAAACAACACCAACAATTGAAACAATCAATCCAAGCGCTTTACTTCTATATTTCTTCGCAAAAAAATCTGGCTGTGAAACAAGGTTATGTTCTTTCGCATATTTCCAAATTGGCGGTAATAAGAAATACGATAAAATATAAGCTAGTGCGCCATAACCTAAAATATAAAAAGTAGGCGCTCCTTTACTATACGCCCATCCACTTCCTCCTAAAAATGTGAATGTCGTATAAATTTCGCCTGCCATAAGGAGAAATACGAAAATCGTTCCAAATCCTCTTCCTCCAACTGACCATTGCTCTAAATTCATATCTTTTCCACGCTGCGCCCGAATACCTAAAAATAGCGCTAGAAATAAGAATAAAATAATGATAAATAATGCTGTCATTCCATATCCCCCTTATTAGCAGGATCGAATACGTACACAACCCCCATACAAAGAGAGGTAATAAGCACCGATAATAATACCCAAAATAATAAAAATGGCATCCCTAGTACGTAAGGAGTGACCGAATTTGCAAATACTGGTCCAACTACTAAACAAAGAACGGGAATAAGTGCTAGCACGTGTATTTTCTTCATCTCATTCTCCTTTATTTATGAAATTCATAATGGATGATACAAACACTTCCACGCCAATCGGCAGTGCATCTTCGTCAATCGTAAAACGAGGATGGTGATGAGGATATATAATTCCCTTCTCTTTATTTCCTGCTCCGATAAAAAAGAATGTCCCTGGTGCCTTTTGTAAAAATGCTGAAAAATCTTCTCCAGCCATCGTTGGTTGTAAACGAACAATCCTGTCTCGTCCATAAAGTTGCAATGCCGTGCGTTCAATAAGCTCTGTAACTTCATAATCATTTACAACTGGTCGGTATCCATATTCATAAGAAAATGTATATTTCGCTCCGTAAGATTCTGTAATATACTTTACAATCCGTTCAATCTTCCCCTCTGTTTCTTCTCTCAACTCATGCCTTAAACTCCGCACTGTCCCTTCAATTTCCGCTTGTTCTGGAATCACATTATGGGTTGTTCCGGCATGAAATTGCGTAACAGATACTACGAGAGAATCTAACGGATTCGTGAGGCGAGATACAATTTGCTGAAGTTGTGAAACAACTTGTGTACCGATTGCAATACTATCAATAGTTTCATGAGGGATTCCAGCATGCCCACCCTTGCCCTCAATCGTAATTTTAAAAACATCCGGCGCAGCCATTGCCGCACCATAAATTACACCTATTTTACCAACCTCTAACGACGCCCACAGGTGAGCACCAATAATATAATCCACACCTTCCATTACCCCCGCTGCAACCATTTCCTCTGCGCCACCAGGAAAATTTTCTTCTGCATGTTGGAATAGAAAACGAATCTCCCCTTTAACCTTCTCTCTTTCCTCTACTAACTTATGTACCACACCAAGTAATATCGCCATATGTCCATCATGACCACATGCATGCATCACACCTTGATATATCGAAATAAAATCAAAATCATTTTCTTCATGAATAGGAAGAGCATCCATATCAGCCCGGACCGCAATTGTTTTACCGGGCTGTTTACCTACTAACTTTGCCATCACACTATATTGAGTCGGTCGTGACACTTCTAAATATGGGATTTTTTGAAGTATGTCGAACACAAACTGCGATGTTTTCTCTTCTTGAAAAGATAACTCTGGATACTTATGAAAATGCCTTCTCCACTCAACCAACTGATTTTTTGACAAAACAAGTTCCTTTGCAACATCCATTTCTCTTCTCTCCTTCTTCACCAAGTTAAATGTTATTATAACGCGAATTATTAACTTTTAAAAGAATATTCTAAATTTTCCGTTTTATAGACTTAAAAATAAAAAGCCATCTAAAAGATGACTTTTTCCTTATTACAAAATAGTAATTGCTTGTTTTCCCATTTGCTCCCAAGCTTTCTCAAATTCCGCTCGTGGAACAGCCAAACGTGGATTGTTTTTAAGAGGATCATTTACATATACAAAGTTTTGATCATATCCAATTACTACTGCACTATGCTCATAATATGTAATTTTCACTTCACCTGAACTCGTATTCCATGTTTCAAAACTACTTTCAGCTAGTGGCTTAAACGTTGTATTAATAATGACCCATACTGGAGATCCAGAACTAATTACTTTATATATATCTTGCATGTCTCTACCTGTTAAATTAATTACTTTTTCAGGAACATATTTTTCTGCTAAATTAAAGATTGGTTGATTATATACACCATATCCAGGTTCAGCCTTCGTATAAATGTTTCCAACGAATCCCTCATAAGGATTTCCACGCAAACCATTTTGTTCAAATGGAACACGATGGATTTCGCTAGCAAGCTGCATCTTATCTACTTGTACACCTTTATATTGCAGTAACATAGCCAAACTTGTCACTTCACATCCACGAGGTAATTCTGGTAATTGTTTTATAAATGGAACATCTTCAATCATAGCTGATTCTTTCATTTCAGATAGAAAATCTAAGCGTAGCACTTGCGCCTTTTGTATAATTTTATCTTTCCCTATAAAAAACGCGGTCGCAAGTATAATCCCAAAAACAAAAAGATATTTTAACTTTTTCATTATAAACAAAACTCCATTAATTATTATTTTACAGACACAACTCTTATCATTGTACCCTTCTTCTAACTAGTTTGCTAGAAAGATTCTGTGAATTATTATTCACATTTATATAGTTATAAAATTCTAATTATTTTTAATAAAAAGAAAAAACAATATACTTTTTCGGAACATTTTGCTAAAATCGAAATTATTAACATAGTGAAGATATAACCTTGTTAATAAACATTCTTAGAGTATTTAGTCATAGTTCGTTTTTTACATACTCCATTCATTTCATAACAAATAAATTGAGTATGTGTCACATCCCCCGCTAATGATTAAACACTCAGAATGAAAACCAGTTAATACATACAAGAAAATAACGGGGTGAGGGGCATATGAATCAACAAGTAGAACAAACAAATTTAAAACGTACAATGAAAAGTAGACACTTATTTATGATCGCACTTGGTGGCGTTATTGGAACTGGACTATTTATGGGATCTGGTCAAATCGTCCATAACGCTGGACCTGGTGGTGCAATTCTTGCATTTTTAGTCGGTGGATTTGTTATGTATTTAACGATGTTATGTCTTGGTGAATTATCCGTTGCTATGCCAGAAGCAGGTTCGTTCCAAAGCTATGCAAGCAAATTTATTTCACCTGGTTTTGGATTTGTTGTCGGTTGGATGTATTGGTTAAATTGGGCTGTTACAGTTGGAGTAGAGTTAACAACTGTAAGTATTTTAATGAAACGATGGTTTCCAGACGTTTCTTCGTGGATTTGGTGCGTTACATTTGCAGCAGCACTTTTTCTTGTGAACGCTCTATCAGCAAAGGCATATGCAGAAACAGAATTTTGGTTCGCAAGTGTAAAAGTTGCAACAATTGTTATTTTTGTCGTACTTGGTGGTGCAGTTATGTTTGGTCTACTAGACTTTAACGGAAAACCCGCTCCAATGCTTCACAATTTCACTGAAAATGGCGGTCTATTTCCAAATGGTGCATTAGCTGTTCTTCTTACAATGATTACAGTAAATTACTCCTTCCAAGGAACAGAATTAATCGGAATTGCTTCAGGAGAAAGTGAAAATCCTGAAAAAACAATTCCAAAAGCAATTAAAAACACAATTTGGCGAACTCTATTCTTCTTCGTCCTAGCAATATCAGTTGTTGTAGGGTTACTCCCATGGCAAGAGGCTAATCTAGTCGAAAGTCCATTTGTACTTGTATTTGATGTAGCTGGTGTTCCATATGCAGCAGACATTATGAACTTTGTTATTATTACAGCCGTATTATCCGTAGCTAATTCTGGTTTATACGCAAATTCTCGTATGCTTTGGGCGATGGCAAAACAAGGAATGGCAAGTCCAGCTTTTACGAAGTTAACTAAAAAAGGGGTACCACTGAATGCACTCATTTTCAGTCTTATTTTTGCAAGCCTTTCTTTATTAACAAGCGTGTTTGCGGCAGATACTGTCTTTCTAGTTTTAACATCTATTGCAGCAATGGCCGCCGTTGTCGTTTGGATGTCAATCGCGGCTTCACAGTTTTTCTTCCGTAGAAATTTCGTAAAAAATGGCGGCGACATAAATGACTTAAAATATCGTACACCGCTCTATCCAGTAGTTCCAATCGTAGCGTTCTCACTCAACTTTATTACATTTGTTAGTTTAGCTTTCATTCCAGATCAGAGAATTGCTCTTTATTGCGGAATTCCATTTATGATTATTTGCTACATTTTATACCAAGTTAAATATAAAAAAGTTGTCACATTTGAACAGAAAAAAAGTATAACTCAGGGAATAAACTAAATATACAAAATATTCAGCTATCTTTCTTATAATAAGATAGCTTTTTTCTATTTATTGGATATCTTGGTATAACTTTATTTATCTTAAAATTTTCACAATCACGTTTTTTTCTGGAAAATAGTTTACAATATAATCAAGTTACAAATGATATTCACCTTAAAAAGTGTGCATTTGTGTCTATTTTTTAACAATATCTCAAAAACTATTGCCTTCTATAAATTAATAGGTTTATATTGTTTTATTGGCATAGTTTCAATCCAAGGAGAAAGGAGATTTTCAATCGTGCAACTAAAGAAAGCATTTTGGAAGTTGGCTTCGCTTCTTCCGTTATCATTACTTCTGTTCCTCGGTGGCTGTGATAAGAAACTCGCAGTATTAAATCCGCAAGGACCTGTTGCAAAAGCACAGTATGATTTAATTGTTTGGTCATTCTTGCTTATGTCATTAATTATCGCAATTGTATTCATCTTGTTTACAGTCATCTTGATTCGTTATCGTGAAAAACCAGAGAATATGGACTATGAGCCACCTGAACAACACGGTAACACATTATTAGAAATCATTTGGACGCTTGTTCCTGTTATTATCGTTATCGCATTATCGATTCCAACAGTAAAAGCAACTTATGCTTCGGAAGAGGTTCCGAAAGAGTCCAAACATATTAAACCAGTGGAGATTTATGTTACATCTGCAAACTGGAAATGGTTATTCAGTTACCCAGAGGAAAAAATTGAAACCGTTAACTATTTAAACATCCCAGCTGGTGTACCAATTCAATTCAAACTGACTTCTGTCGGCCCAATGAATGCTTTCTGGGTACCAGAACTTGGTGGTATGAAGTACACAATGGATGGCATGATTATGGATCTTTATTTACAAGCTGATAAGCCAGGTTCTTACCTAGGCCGTAGCGCGAACTTCTCTGGTGAAGGATTCACTCACATGGAGTTCGAAGTTGAAGCAAAAACAAAAGAAAAGTATGACAAGTGGGTAAAAGAAGTACAACAAACTGCTCCTAAACTAACAGAAGATAAGTACAACGAAATTGTTAAACCTGGTGTAGTTGGTCGTATGACATTCTCTAGTCATCACTTAAGTTATGTAGATCCAAAATCACTTGAATATTGTGATTACAACTACTACAAAAACAAAAAATAATAGCTATTATTCCAACAGATTGGAGTGAACACAGTGAAGCTTGATGAATTCTTTGTCACAGGTGACCCGATTATTTACGGTGCAGACGCTTCTATCGTTCTTGTGACATTAGCAATCATTTTCGTACTAACAAAGTATAAAAAATGGAAATGGCTTTGGGACGAATGGTTAACAACTGTTGACCATAAAAAAATCGGAGCCATGTATATTATTTCTGCGGTTATCATGTTATTCCGTGGTGGTATGGATGGTTTAATGATCCGTGCACAATTAACATTCCCAGAAACAACTTATTTAAACGCTGAACACTATAACGGAATCTTTACAACACACGGTACAGTTATGATTCTTTTCATGGCGATGCCATTCGTTATGGGATTAATGAACCTTGTAGTACCATTACAAATTGGTGCTCGTGACGTTGCATATCCGTTCTTAAATGCTTTAAGTTTCTGGTTATTCTTTGTCGGAGCAATGTTATTCAACATCGCTTTCGTAATCGGTGGTTCTCCAGACGCTGGGTGGACTTCTTACTTCCCAATGGCAGGTACAGAGTTTACTTCTGGTGTAGGAAATAACTACTACGCAATTGCATTACAGATTTCAGGTCTCGGTACGCTAATGACCGGTATTAACTTCCTTGTTACTATCTTAAAAATGCGTACACCTGGTATGACTTTAATGAGAATGCCAATGTTTACTTGGTCAATCTTAATTACAACAATTATCATTATTTTCGCTTTCCCAGTATTAACAGTTGCTCTTGCATTAATGACATTTGACCGTCTATTCGATGCTCACTTCTTTACGATGGCGAGCGGCGGTATGCCGATGTTATGGGCCAACCTGTTCTGGGTATGGGGTCACCCTGAAGTATATATCGTTATTTTACCGGCATTCGGTATTTTCTCTGAAATCATTAGTACATTCTCACGTAAGCGTCTATTCGGTTACAGTGCGATGGTATACTCAATGGTTGCAATTTCTTTACTAAGTTTCGTCGTATGGCTTCACCACTTCTTCACGATGGGTGCAGGTCCAGCGGTTAACTCATTCTTCTCGATTTCGACAATGGCGATTTCGATTCCAACCGGGGTTAAGATCTTTAACTGGTTGTTTACACTGTATAAAGGACGTATTCGTTTTACAGTTCCAATGCTTTGGTCATTGGCATTTATTCCAAACTTCGTAGTCGGTGGGGTTACAGGGGTTATGCTTGGAATGGCAGCAGCTGATTATCAATACCATAACAGCTACTTCCTAATTGCTCACTTCCACTACGTATTAATCGCAGGTACAGTATTCGCTATGCTTGCTGGATTCACATTCTGGTATCCAAAAATGACTGGTCATATGTTAAATGAACGCCTAGGTAAATGGACATTCTGGATCTTTATGAGCGGATTCAACATCTGTTTCTTCCCAATGTACTTCTTAGGTTTAGACGGTATGACTCGTCGTATGTACACTTACTCTGAAAGTCTTGGATGGGGATGGCTAAACCAAATCGCATCTGTTGGTGCGGTAATGATGGGTATCGGCTTCCTACTTCTTTGCTACAACGTAATTTGGAGTGCACGTCACGGTGAACGTGACACAACTGGAGATCCATGGGATGGTCGTACACTTGAATGGGCAACTCACTCTCCTGTACAACATTACAACTTCGCGAAGCTTCCTGAAATTAAAGAAGCTGATGCTTTCTGGTACATGAAAAAACGCGGAGAAACAGTTACACCAGCAGCAGAAGATATCAAACCAATTCACATGCCAAGTAACTCTGGTGTGCCTATTATTGCGTCTGGATTCTTCGGTCTTGCAGGTTTCGCATTAGTATTTAGCTGGTTCTGGCTTGCAGCAATCGGTGGAGTTGGTATTTTAGCTTGCTTAATCTATCGTTCATTCGATTATGATGAAGGTTACTATATCAGTGTTGATGAAATTAAAAAAACAGAACATATAGCATGAGAGGTGAAATGACATGGCGGCTTTAGATAAAAGCTTACCTTTGGAATATCAATCCGAACAAAGCAGATTGAATATCCTAGGATTCTGGATTTTTCTTGGGGCTGAAATTATGCTGTTCGCAACACTTTTCGCCTCTTATCTAGTCCTTGCTGGTCGTACGGCAGATGGCCCAACACCAGCGCAACTGTTTGAACTTAAAACGCTTTTAATTCAAACATTACTACTTTTAACAAGTAGTTTCACATGTGGTATCGTAATTCACGAAATGCGTAAGCACAACCAAAAAGCGATGCTTGGATGGTTCGTCCTTACATTACTTTTAGGTGCAGGTTTCCTATTCTTCGAGATTGAAGAATTCATTATGTATATTGGTGAAGGTGCAACAATTCAAACAAGTGCCTTCTTATCTGGATTCTTCGTTCTTCTTGGAACGCATGGAGCCCACGTAACAGGCGGTATCATTTGGGCAATTTGTGTTATTATCCAAATTTTAAAACGAGGTTTAACACCAGTTACAGCTCGTAAAGTATTCATTATCAGCTTATACTGGCATTTCCTTGATCTTGTTTGGGTCTTTATTTACACACTAGTTTACTTGAACGGGATGGTGGCGTAAATGGGTCAAAATAACAACCAAGCAAACGGGCATGCGCATAGCGGATTCCCTTGGTCACACGTTTTCGGATTTATTTTATCGCTTGCACTAACGTTTCTAGCGTTATACGTGGCACTTTACACAACATTACCACTTTCAACAGTCTTAACAACTATTATCATAATGGCTGTTGCGCAAGCTTTATTACAATTAATTATGTTCATGCATTTAAAAGAAGGAGAAGGAAGAGTCCAAATTCTTACAATGATATACAGTTTCTTCGTTGCAACTGCAACAGTTGGTTTAACTGTATGGATCTTCTTCTCAATGTAATGTACATGAAAAAGACTGCTGAGATTCCTCAGCAGTCTTTTTTTATTCCCCCTCCCCTATTACATCCACATTACGGCATTAACAGCAGAATCATGAAAAATATACTTATTATGACAAATGTTAAGAAAACTCTTTCTTTATGAAATCGAATCCATATGCGTTGATTTTCTACCTATTATATGGCTAAATAGGTACTATATTTATTTGAAGGGAGAGAACGCAATGGAACATCATACTTCTGTTCTATCACTTATGGTTGTAGTTGCAATCGCGTTTTTCGTTCCCCTTTTGTTACAACGCTTTAAATTAAAAGCACTTCCTGTCGTTGTTGCAGAGATCATCGCAGGAATCTTTGTAGGTAAAAGTGGGTTTAATATTATTGAGCCAGATATGTGGCTCCAAGTTTTATCAACACTAGGATTTATCTTCCTCATGTTTTTAAGCGGGTTAGAAATTGACTTTTCTATTTTTAAACAAAAAGGGAAAAAAAGTACGAAAAACGAACCGAACACATTCCAAGCAGCAAGCATTATTTTCTTGTTTATTTTCATCTTATCTTATGCCCTATCATTACTATTCGTATGGCTAGGATTTGTAGATAATGCAATGTTCATGACTTTAATTATTTCAACTATTTCTTTAGGTGTTGTCGTACCAACATTAAAAGAGAATAACTTAGGAAAAACCGCAATCGGACAAATCATTTTATTAGTCGCTGTTATTGCAGACTTAGTTACAATGATTTTACTCGCCGTATTTGTCGGATTAAATTCTGAAAGCGGCCAAAGCATGTGGCTCCTACTCCTTCTATTCGGAGCAGGTATTATCATTTACTTTATTGCAAAACGCTTCAAAAACATCCCATACTTAGATAGCTTAAAAGCTGGTAGTGTACAAATTGATACTCGAGCTGTTTTTGCACTTATCTTAATTTTAGTAGGGTTATCTGAATCTGTTGGTGCAGAAAATATTTTAGGTGCTTTCTTAGCAGGTGTACTCGTATCGTTATTATCACCAAATGAAGATATGGTTGAAAAACTTGATTCCATCGGATACGGTTTCTTCATTCCTATTTTCTTCGTAATGGTTGGTGTAAATCTAGAAGTCTGGTCTATTTTTAAAGAACCTTCTAGTATGCTAATGATCCCAATTTTAATTGTAGGACTCTTTATTTCAAAACTTTTACCATCACTCGTCCTACGTAAATGGTATCCGCGTAATATCGTACTCGGAAGTGCCATCTTATTAACATCAACACTTTCCTTAGTTATTGCGGCGGCACAAATTGGTGAAAAACTAGGAATCATCAGCCCAAGTTTATCCGCTTCTCTTATTTTAAGTGCAGTTATTACTTGCATTTTTGCACCTATATTATTTAAAAAGATGTTCCCAAAAGTGGAAACACCAAAACCGAAAGTATCTATTATTGGCGCGAGCAGAATTACTCTTCCATTATCACTTGATTTAAAACGAGAAGACTATGATGTAACGCTATATATGATGCGCCAAAATAAAATAAATGATGAGGAAGCGAAATCACATGACTTCCCTATCGTGAAATTAGATGATATTACAATTGAATCATTAACTGAACGAACAGCATTTGATGCAAATCGCGTTGTCGTTGCAACAAGTGATGATGAACAAAACTTATTATTAGCAGAACATGCGAAAGAACTAGGTGTTGAACATGTCATTGCAAGTGTAGAAGATCCACTTCTACAAGAAAAAGCAACACAAGAACATATCGCTGTATTCTCGACTATTAACTCTACACGGATTTTATTACGTGCTCTTATCGATAAACCGAGTCTCGTTCGTTTAATTACCACAGCGAACGAAACAGTACGTGAAGTTGAACTACGTAGCAATAAATATAACGGCATCGAGCTTCGTCGCCTTCCATTTTTAGGTGATGTACTTGTCATCCAAATTTACCGAGGTAATAAAGCATTAATACCGCATGGTGATACGAGGTTACAACATGGTGACACACTGCTTGTAACAGGTTCAAAAGAACATATTAATACACTAAAAAACATATTAGAATAGAAAATGCCCCTCACATAATTGAGGGGCATTTTTTTCCATTCTATATGGTAAAATGTTACTATCACATATTATGGGGATGGATCACATTATGTCTATTGTAACTTTAGCTCTATTATTATTAGCGGAAGTACTCGTTGCTATTATTCTCATCGGTGTTAGCATTGAAATTTGTAGTTACGGCTGGAAAAAATCAACTGGCGTCAAATATACTTGTCTCTTGCTTTCGCTCCTTCTTGGAACCGCTAGCATACTCGGACTTTTCGCTGCACCTGCCTATTTCTTTATACAACTAACAGAAAAAGGCTTATAAGGAAGGATGTTAATATAATTACCGTGAAATGTATTGATGCATCTGAAACTTGCGTATTACGTCAAAAATTTTCACACCCGAATCAAACAGTAACAGATTGTAAATACTCTTCCGACTACGTGGAATGGCAACATTACCTAACTTTCGAAACAAACACGCTGGAAGCTCCTTAATTCAAAAAGCGTAACAAGTCTTGCAAGAGCGTAAAGCAAATATTTTATGGTGTAATGGCCGAATTACTGTAACTGACTATTACAAGCGCTTAGGCTTCTAGGAACATGGTGTAATCTTTGAAATTGAACCGATTGGCCTTCATAAAGTATTGTATATAAAAAGATATAAGAAAAGCTTTCCGCAATACGGGAAAGCTTTTCTTATATTTCAATCTTCACTTTTTATTTTTTTCATATATATGTATATAAACAAACTAGGAACTAAAAAACAAGCAACCATAATAAGTCCTGTCATACTAATTTCCTTTATCGAAATATCTGGTGTTACAATGATACAAATAGCTAAAATCCCAATAATAATACCTACCGGAATGAATAATAGTTTCATAAAATAGCTGCGTGATACTCCGCCCGTATGCTCATACACTTGCACCGAATTTTTTAAGTTTAAAAAGTTAATACCTATTATCCCGCACATAAATACCATTAATAAATCCGAAATACTTTCATATCCTGCACCTTGCAAAACATAGCGATAAAAAACAATACCTAGTATGACGATATTTTGTAAGATGAAAACGAGTCTAATATGTTTTAGCCCCTCAATCATTAAACGTTCATCTTTCACGATTCTCATCCCCTCACTAATTATAGTTTCACTTTATTATACACAAAAAAGGAGCCTCTCATAAGAAGCCCCTCTTCTATATCTATATTATAAGAATAAATGACATCCAAATAAAATTGTAAATAAGTATAGTAACGGATGTACTTCCATCCCTTTCCCTTTCACAATCTTTAAGACCGGATACACTAAAAATCCGATTGCAATTCCATTCGCAATACTAGACGTTAACGGAATACCTACAAAAATTAAAAATGCTGGTAATGCATCTTCAAACTCATCCCAATTAATATCACGAATACTTTGTGCCATTAAACTACCGACAATAATTAATGAAGGAGCTGTAATAGCAGCTACACTTGATAAAGATGCAATTACAGGACTGAAAAATGCCGTTATAATTGTTAGTCCAACAACTACAATACCTGTTAATCCCGTTTTACCACCCGCAGCAATACCAGCTGACGATTCAATTGTCGCTGCTGTTGGGCTTGTACCAAAGATAGAACCTGTCGTTCCGCCAATCGCATCTGCAATAAACGCTTTACCAAAACGTTTCTCTGTATTATCTGTAATTAAACCTGCTTGTTTAATTAAACCGAGTAATGCACCTGTCGTATCAAATAAAAGTACAAGTAAAAATGAAAATACAACACCATATAATCCATACTGAATTACATCTGAAAAGGCATTGATTGGATTTGAAACGATAATACCCTCTGGTAAATGAGGCATCGCTACAATTTTATCCTCAAACTTCAGTTGCCCCGTAAAGAAGGCGATAATTCCTGTCACAATCATACTAATAAATAATGCACCACTCACACGTAATACCATTAATACCGCAGCTAAAATTAAACCAATTAAAGTTAAAATAACGGCTGGTGAATGAAAATCACCAATCGTAACTAAATTAGATGGATGATCAACGATAATTCCAGATAGACGTAATCCAATAAAAGCAATAAATAGTCCAATTCCACCTGCAATTGCATGCTTTAAACTATCAGGAATTGCAACAATTAACTTTTGCCTAAATGAAGTGAAAGATAATAAAAGAAAAATAATACCTGTTACAAATACTGCCGAAAACGCAATGACATATGTAATCCCCTCTGCCTGTTGAACAACAGAATAAGCAAAATATGCATTCATCCCCATAGCTGGAGCAATAACAATTGGATAGTTAGCTAAAAACGACATACATAGCGTCCCAATAACTGTCGCAATAATAGTTGCCGTAAAAGCTTGATCAAATGGTACACCTGCATCAGATAATATTTTCGGATTGATGACAAGAATATACGCAAATGTAAAAAAAGTTGTGATGCCAGCTAAAAGCTCTTGCTTCACAGAAGTGTTATATTGTTGTAATTGAAACATGCTTATGTACCCTTCCTACATCTGAATTATTATCACACATTCTTTTCTTACTAGTATGTGAGAAAATATAATACTTAATCTTAACAATCAATAAAAAGAAGAGTCAATATATTCTCTAATAGTGAGAATTTTAAGTTTAAGTCTGACAACTTCAGATGTAGTACAGTTCTTTTATGATTATTTTTGTAGCATAACAGATAGAAATGTTTTATAATTTGAAATAGTTAAATATTTAGGTAGCTCATTCTACAAGGGGGATTCTTCTTATGCAGCACACAAACAAATCTGGAACTTTAAATCGAGGTTTAAAAGAACGACATATTACTTTAATGTCACTCGGTTCAGCTATTGGCGTTGGACTATTTTTAGGATCTGCTTCTGCTATTAAACTAGCTGGTCCTTCCATCTTACTAGGTTATATGATCGCTGGACTCGTTATTTTTTTCATTATGCGAGCGCTCGGAGAAATGGCAATTGAACAACCGGTTGCCGGTTCTTTTAGTAAATACGCTAATGATTATATCGGCCCACTTGCTGGCTATATTACTGGTTGGAACTACTGGTTCTTATGGGTTGTTACTTGTATGGCTGAAATTACGGCGGCTGGAATTTACATGCAGTACTGGTTCCCAGATATCCCGCGCTGGACTTGGGCACTACTCGCTCTATTATTAATGAGCGCTTTCAACTTCTTATCAGTAAAAGTATTTGGAGAACTTGAGTTTTGGTTTGCTCTCATTAAAATTGTCACAATTATCTGTATGATAGTAGTTGGAGCTGGCATTATTTTATTCGGATTCGGAAATGGTGGTATCGCTACTGGTATTTCAAATCTTTGGTCACATGGTGGCTGGTTCCCAAATGGATTTTCCGGATTACTACTCTCCTTACAAATGGTATTATTCGCTTATTTAGGCGTTGAACTAATTGGTGTTACAGCTGGTGAAGCTCAAAACCCGAAGAAAACACTCGCAAAAGCTATCGATAACGTATTTTGGAGAATCCTAATCTTTTACGTCGGGGCATTATTCGTTATGATGGCAATTTATCCATGGAACGAACTTGGTGAGAAAGGAAGTCCATTCGTATTAACATTCCAACAAATCGGCATTGCAAAAGCAGCAGGTATTATTAACTTTGTCGTATTAACAGCTGCACTTTCTTCTTGTAACGGTGGTTTATTTAGTACAGGGCGTATGCTATTTACATTGGCACAACAAAAGAAAGCTCCTGAAAGATTCGGTCGTTTAAATAAAAATGGGATTCCAAGTCAAGGAATTGTAGCAACGGCTATCGTTTTACTTGTTGGTGTTATATTAAACTACCTTGTGCCTGCAAAGGTGTTTACATGGTTAACTAGTATTTCAACTTTCGGGGCAATTTGGACCTGGGGAATTATATTAGTCGCTCAAATTAAATTCCGTAAAGGATTATCAACTGAGAAAAAAGACAAGCTAACGTATAAAATGCCTTTACATCCATTAAGCTCTTACTTCTCACTTGGCTTCCTTGCACTTGTACTATGTATAATGGCGTATTCAGAAGATACACGAATTGCATTAATCGTTGGCCCAATTTGGCTTATTGGCTTAGCTATCGTGTATTACATGAAAGGGTTTCATAAGATTGATGAAACACCTACTTCAAAGATTAGTTAAACAATTTATCCCTTCCTTATTAATTGGAAGGGGTTTTTTATTGTCTATATAAATATTTCTCAACAAAATTCACGGTATTTTTACAATTTTTTAATATTTTTTACGTTTTCTGTCTTTATTTTTTCAGAAAAATAAATTACATTATTAAAGCACATATATTTATTATTAGGGGGATTCTTCTATGAAGAATAAAAAATGGATTACATTTTCTTTAGCAACAGCAATTACACTTAGTATGGGGAGTTCGTTCATACCGTCTACTTATGCCGAAAGCTCTGTAGACCCAGCTCCTGAAATTGCTGCAAAGGTTGTAAATCAAAACAATGGGAAGAAAGTATTATTTGATAATACGCACGGTCAAACTGCAGGGACAGCTGACTGGGTTATTGATGGCGGCTTTTCTGATTTCGGAAACGGCATTGCCCAAAATGGATATCATGTAAAAGAACTTCGTAAATCAACACCTATTACATACGAAGACTTAAAAAATTACAACGTGTTTATCGTTCCAGAGGCAAATATTCCTTACAAAAAATCTGAACAAGATGCAATGTTACAATATGTAAAAAATGGCGGCAGTATCTTCTTCATTGCCGATCATTATAATGCAGATCGTAATAAAAATCGCTGGGACTCTTCTGAAGTATTTAATGGATATAGACGCGGTGCTTGGGAAAATCCCGCAAAAGGAATGTCTAACGAAGAAGCAAACTCACAAGCTATGCAAGGAGTAGAAAGTTCCGATTGGCTATCTAATAATTTTGGTATTCGCTTCCGTTACAATGCACTTGGTGATGTTTCAGCTAAAAACATTGTTTCGCCTGAACAATCATTCGGAATTACACAAGGTGTTTCATCGGTAGCAATGCATGCTGGTTCTACTCTAGCAATTACAAATCCAAAACTAGCAAAAGGACTTGTTTATCTTCCAGAAAACCCATCAAAATGGAATAACGCTGTTGATAGTGGTGTTTATAACGGCGGTGGCGTTGCAGAGGGTCCATATGCTGCAATTGCAAAAGTAGGACTTGGAAAAGCTGCCTTTATCGGTGACTCTTCTCCTGTTGAAGATGCTACGCCAAAATACGTTCGTGAAGATTCTGGCCAAACAAAGAAAACTTACGATGGTTATAAAGAAGAAAACGATGCTGTTTTACTAGAAAATATCGTAAATTGGCTATCGAAACAAGAGACATTTACAAGCTTAGATCAAGTAAACGGTTTACAACTTGATTCACCTACTGCTTTACAAACATTTGAACAACCAAGCTTATCAACAGAGCCACAACCAGAACCTTGGAGTGCACCAAACGCTGGTTATCAATGGTTTAATACAAATACATTTAAACCTGGTTCATACGGATATAACGGCGCCGTAACAGCAAACGATTATGTGATTACACGCCCTAGCATTCTACCAAACAATGAAGTGTTCCAAATAAAGATTCAAGTAAACAACTTATTACCTAATACAACTTATAATAACTATTCTTTAGGTATCTTCACGACTGGCGGAACACAGGTAGCAAAAGTCCAAAATACAAACGGCACTTGGCCATCTACTTTCGGATATAGTAGCGCCTTCTCATTCACAACAAACAGCTTTGGTTCCGCTGAAAAAATTGTGAACGTACAACTTGATTCAAATACAACTGGACAAGCAACACTTCGTCTACGCCAAAATACAACTGCTAAATATAATGAAGCTGTAACGATTAATAAGAAGTAAAAGAAAAGGCAATCCACATGCGGATTGCCTTCTTCTCATTTCTCTTCTTTTGAGAAAAACATTCTGGAAATAACGATACCTATACTACCTACAATTAAGAATAACACTGCCCTGATCATCATTGAAACTTCTGGTAAGTCTAGAAGGAATAACTTTCCTATCGTTACTACTAAAACAACTAAGCCAGCATACAATATTTCATTCATATTTTTATTCCGTCCAAGCCAAACTGCAAATAATGCATATACCATCCATAATAACGATACTGATACGCTTATTATACTTCCATCTGTAGAAAGAACTTCGCCAACTCTAGTAATTGTAATAAATACAATGACCATGAACCAATAGAGAGCTATAGAATAAACATATTTTCCAAAACTCGTTAATACATCTTTCGCTCGTTTCATGCAATAATAAAATGTACCTATTAAAATAATATGAGCAACAAACCCAGCTGAAACAAAATGATCAAACGGGCTAAAAATCGTCTGTACCATTCCAATCGCATAAATAGTGGCACTTACATACAGTTTAATTTGTTGTTTTGCTTTAATAGAAGTAACCATACCGAGAAAACCTTGTAACAATAATACAATTGCTGCATTCACTAAACTGTACTCGTATAAAATCGCTAAACTAAATGACCCCATTGCAAAACCAAATAAGAGATTTGCAAATATAGACTGTTTATTCTTCCTATATTCAAGTACAAACATAACAGTATGCACGAGTGCACTTATGACCAATCCCCACGTAGTAAAATCAGGTATTTTTGCAATAGATAAAATAAAGAAAACGGCATTTGTACTAAATATCGCTACTCTTGCTTCTTGTATAAACTCTCTCTCTGAAAACATATGCCAAAATAACAGCAAATGAATTACACCATATACAATCGTTAACTGTATTTGCAAATTCTCTACTAATATCGACATAACAGCAAAGAAGACAAACAGGACAATGGCAGCAACAACATAAGAAATCATATATAAGTACTTATAACGATTTTTCAACGCATACCATAATAAACTAAGTGTTAATATCGTCTCATATCCAAAGAAAATATAAGGATTCGGAGTCGTACTATTTAACAAGAACGGAACGAAGAAAGCTCCGACCGCTACGAAGATAGTAAGGTATTCCGATTGATACTTTTTCGCTAAATAAATCCCTAAAATAACCCATACAATATTACAGATAAACGCAATACTTGCTGGAATAAATCCATATAAATAATGTGCCGCAAACGTCGTTAAAACAATGCCTGTAATACTTCCTCCAGCTAATACTAACCCTAACGCTTGCCGCTCTCGTTTAATTTGAATATCCCCTATATAATACAAACCGATAGATAAGGCGATACCAAACACAATTCGTATCGCTGGTGTTAATAAACCAGCATCTACCCCTGCTTTAAATAACCAAATAACCCCAAGTAGCATAATACCGACAAATATACGCGGCAACCATGTTTGGCAAAACTTAATAATATTGAATGGTTCCGGTTTAAAAGCAGATATATTTACTTGTTTTTCCTCAACTTTTTGCACGGGCTCTTTGATCTTTACTACATCTTCTTGTAATTTTTCATCTATTATCGTTTCGATATATACTTTCTTTTCCTTACTAACATGTTGCTGAGCGTTTTCTACTTCTATTTCCCTTTGTTTTGCTTTCAACTCAAAAAGTGCTTCTTGCATCGTTTCAATTGTAGTTTCGAGTGCTTCTATTTTCTTATTCAAATCTTCCTTCATATGCTCCCCCCTCACCATTCATTCGAAACCTATATATTACCAATTATCTTTATCATACTCTTAGTCTATTCATTTTTAAAACTATTTTTCCAAAAAAAGAAAGGTGTTTTCCCATTATAGAAAACACCCTTTCACTTATTTGTCCTTATTTATCATGATACTAACGATTACACCAATACACACACCTACAAGAGCTGGAATGATCCATCCTACACCTTCTGTATAAAACGGAATATACTTCAATATTGGCGTCCACTGATTCGTCATCACATTTTTATTTAAAATATCGATTGCACTAAATACCGCTACAATCAAAATTGTAACAGGATATATGCACACATACTTCCCAATATATTTATGGAATAACCCTAAAATAATAAGCGTTAATGCAATTGGATAAATAAATCCAAGAATCGGTACTGAAACTTTTAAAATTTGTGTTAACCCTAAATTAGCTAAAATCATACTAATAAAGCTCAATATAAACGCCCAAACTGTATACGATACTTTCGGAAATACACTTGTAAAAAACTGACTACAAGATGTAACAAGTCCAATTGAAACACATAAACACGCAATAGTAAAAATAAGGCCTAACAAAACTACTCCGCCTTGTCCAAATAACGTCGTCATCACTTGTGCTAACACATTCGCCCCATTATTAAACGTACCTAACGAACCGCTAATTGAACCCACATATCCGAGGATGACATAAATAATAGATAATAAAAGACCTGCTCCAATACCAGCAATACTCATATATTTCGCTAAGCCTTGATCATCTTCAATACCTTTTGCACGTAAAGCATTTGCAATAACAATACCAAAGATTAAAGCCGCTAGCGCATCCATCGTTAAATATCCATCTAAAAATCCTTGGAACATAGGAACTTGTCCGTAATTTCCAGTAGCCTCTTTCACACTACCAACTGGTGTAAACATAGTTTTTATAAAAATAAGTGCAATCATACATAATAATAAAGGCGTTAAAACCTTCCCAAATAAGCCCATTAATTTAGATGGCGATAAACTTAACCAGTAAACAAAGCTAAAGAAAACGATCGTATAAACTAGTAAAACTACACTACCCGATTCTGGGAATAACTGACCTGGTCCCATTTCAAATGCTAGACTTCCTGCACGTGGTATACCAAGACCAGGTCCAATAAATAAGTACACAATACACGGAAAAATAATTGCAAATGAAGAATGTACTCTACCCGCTAACGTTTGAAAGCTTCCTGCTTTTGCAACAGCAATAACACCTAATATCGGAAGACCTGTTGCTGATATAATAAAACCTAACAGCGCAATCCACACGTGTTCTCCTGCTTCATATCCAAGGAAAGGCGGAAAGATAAGATTCCCCGCTCCAAAAAACATAGAGAATAGCATAAGACTAATAAGTAAAATTTCTTTTTTCTGTAACAATTTCATTTCTTTCTCCTTCTTCAATTTCATCTCTTGTGAAATCAATTCCACATATAGAAAAACGCGATAATCCGCTTCCTTACAAAGAAAACATAGTCCATAGTCTATCACAAAAGAAATGCCCATTCTATAGCTATTTCCCTTTTCCAATTTCTTCTGAAAAATCAACCTTTCCCCGCATTAACGGACAGTAAGACTCCCCCCCTAATAATTAAGCTAATAACCGGATATCCAGTGGGAATCAAACTGCCCATAAAAGCCCGATTCGTTCAACTAATAATCATATTGGAATAAAATCTTCCAATATGATTAAAGTTTCACTTCATTGACTTATAATAGTTAATAAAGTAAAATATTAAATATACAAAATTATTAACCTTGTTTTTGTTTGTGTCAGGAGGAAAATAACATGGAATCAGCGATACAACTAGAAAAAGAACAGCAAAGAAAAAAGAAACATCCTCCAGGTTTATACTTACTCTTCTTTACAGAAATGTGGGAAAGATTTAGTTACTATGGATTACGAGGATTATTAACATTATATTTAACGACAGCTTTAGTAAGCGGTGGTCTTGGGTTTAGTCCCGCATGGGCACTCTCCATTTACGGATTTTATACTGGAGCCTGTTATTTCACACCAATGATTGGTGGATACTTAACAGACCGTTTTCTAGGTAGAAGAAAAGCCATCACAATTGGTGGTATAACGATGGCAATCGGTAACCTTACACTATTTGCCTTGCAAAACCAATTAGGCCTATACCTCGGATTAGCGCTTATTATTATCGGTAATGGATTCTTCAAACCGAATATCTCTACACTGGTTGGAGAATTATACGAAGAGAATGATCCAAAACGTGATAGTGCATTTACCATTTTCTACATGGGTATTAACGTTGGGTCATTTTTAGCTCCACTCGTTTGCGGATTTTTATCAGAAAATTTATTCAAAACAACAGTTGATGGCGTTGTACATTACGGATTCCGTTACGGTTTCTTAGCAGCTTCAATCGGAATGATCATTGGACAAATTTTATTTACAACACTATCAAATCGCTTCCTTGGTGATATCGGTAAAAAACCAACTCGCGATTTGCAAACAGCTGCTGGACAACCATCAGTAGGAGATACACCGTTAACAAAAAAAGAAAAACAACGTACCGCAGTTATCGTCATTTTAACGTGCTTCGTTGTCTTCTTCTGGGCTGGTTTTGAACAAGCTGGTAGTTCATTAACACTATATACAAACAAATTTGTAGACCGCTCTGTGTTCGGATGGGAAGTTCCAACATCTTGGTTCCAATCGGTCAATCCATTATTTATTATTTTACTTGCCCCAGTCATTTCAGCATTATGGGCAAAACTTGCAACTCGCAAGCGCGGGGATTTAAAAATCCCAACCAAAATGGGACTTGGTATGATCTTACTCGGTATCGGTTATATCATACTTGTTATCGCTACATTAAAAACAGGTAGTGACGAACATAACATTACGGAAAAAGCAAACTTACTATTTATCGTCTTTACGTATCTTTTCCATACGTTAGGTGAGCTATTCTTATCACCTGTCGGACTATCAATGGTTAGTTCTCTCGCTCCAGTAAAACTTGCTTCTTTACTAATGGGTGTATGGCTAGCAAGTTCAGGTATCGCCAATATTTTAGGTGGACAACTTGCAAGCTTCACAACTTCACTTGGATATGCTGAAGTGTTTACTGTTATCGGCGCTGTAGCGATTGTTTTAGGTTGTGTTTTATTATTAATCTCTAAAAAACTAGTAAAATGGATGGATTAAAAAAAAGATGAGGAATTTCTCCTCATCTTTTTTATGCCTTCTTACCTTTTTCTATTGCTTGCTCATACAACTCTTTATGTTCTTTATATTCACTTGGCACGAAACTCTTATAGAAAAATGAAAACCAGCTGTCTCCCTTTTTAAATCCTTCTTCTCGAATTTCCGTTGCTTTTTTATTCGATTTAAATCCTTCAGTAAACCATTTTTTTAATGAGCCATTCTTTTCATACTTGGCAGGAATCTTCAAATCATAGTTTTCAAACGCATACTTATATCCAGCCTTTTCTACTGCCTTTTTTGTAGACTTATAGCCTTTTTCATACGCTGTTTCATATGACTTCACGTATACATCTTTCTCATTATTTCCAGGATTCTTTTCAGCTAGTTCCTTACCAGCCTTTTCCCCTAGTTCAGCTTGCTCTTTTTCAATTTTTTCTGTTCTCTCTTTATTTCCCACTTGGAAACCTTCTGCAAAGATCTGCTTAAAATCTGGAGTAATTTGACTATCGTCCATCGTCTCTTGTGCTAAGCCCTGTTCTTTTCCTTTTTCAAAATGCGTTTTCTTCTGCTCTTCTAAAGACCAAGTAGTAGTATAAGCAGTTGTAAATGCTTGTTTATATGTATCTGATTTTCCAGCTAAATGTACTTGTACGTCATTTTTCCCTGCTTTAAAATCAGTCTCTCCATTTTTTTCGCCTTCAAGTTGACCTTTCTCCATATCAACTTGGCGCTTAGCTTCCTCTTGCTTACGTGCCTCTTCTGCTTTTCTTTGTTCCTCAGCTACACGTTGTCTCTCTTCTTCAGCTTTACGCTGTGCTTCTGCAGCACGTTGTTTTTCAGCTTCTACAGCACCATTATTATTTTGGCTAGGAGCTGGACTCGTTGCACCACTACTAGAAGCTGGTTTATTGTGATAATGATATTCCCCGTACTGTAATCCCCATTTTTCACAGTTTGTACGACACGTATGTCCACCATTCGCATCTGTACGTCCTGGATGCGCATAAGCTGAAATTGGAGCTATCAATAACGCTACACTTGTTGTTAAAAGAAGTTTCTTCACCTGTTGTCTCACTCTTGTTCCTCCCAAAATTTAGAATTCCAACTTTATTATACATAAATAGAAGGATTTTTAAATACAAACTAAAATATTCTATTATTTCTCAAAAGTAGTAAAAAAGAAGGTCAACTCTTTAAAGAGTTGGCCTTCTTTTTTATTTCTTCGCCTTCGTTCCTACTAAATCACCAGCTACAACATAACGCTTAGAATTATCTTTTACAGATACACATGTAATAAGCGTTATCTCATCTTTCCCATGATCTTCTACAACTTCCCATTTATCCGGAGTTACTTCAGATACACCAGTAACAGCGTACTCATATTCATTTTCATTATCATATAAATAAATTTTATCGCCTTTTTTCAAAGATGCTATATCACTAAATAAAACACCTTTTTTAGACATGTTATGCCCTGCTAGTGCGTAATTCCCTTTTCCCATTACTTGATTTTCTTTTACTGTCGCTGCACCTGATAACAGGTTTTTCTCAGTAGAAGATTTTAAAACAGGAATTTCTAATGAAACACTTGGAATCGAAATACGACCGATTACTTGTTTTTTATCTAACGATGCATTCGCTACTTCTGCCAAGTCTGGTTGATTAATTTTTGACGCATCTACAAATTCTGTCTCATGCTTTTCATAATCCATCTTTTGAACAGCTTGCACATTTTCAGTCTGTTTCTTTTCAGCCTTATATCCATCATAAAATGGCTTTCCAATTAAAACCCCACCTACAACAAATAGAAGGATTGCTACTATACTATAAATTCTTTGCTTATTCATATACAATTCCTTTCCCTTACAAAATCTTACTCTATATAAAATGATAAAATAATATTGCTATATGTACAAGTATAAGCTGAAAAGAAACCTTCTTGCCGATGCAAGAAGGTTTCTTTTTAAGCAATTTTATTTCGATATAAAGACACGTGAAAAATCGTCATCTGAATAAAGAAGATACTAAATGCAATATATATCGGATATGCAGGAACATATAGAATAACAATTGGAGAAAGAGTTAAAAACCCAACCGCACAAGGCAACACATACCATAATGACATAAATGTAGTACGACAAGCCTTTTCTGTAATTGCCTTTTCACGCTCATCTTCTTGAGGAAATAATAGTGGAAACATCCAATACGAGAGCTCTTTATATTTTTTCTTTTGAATTTTATAAAGAACCGTCGATACAATACCAAATGTTAAAAGTAATCCGAGCGGTATTAAACTTATTGAAACTTCAAATGGTACTCTCTTCGTTTGAATAAAATTAGCGACTTCAATAGTAAAATAATACAACTCAATAAAAGCCCAACCTGCTAATACCATTAAAAGTACATTTAGCATATAAGAAAATACAAGTCTATTCATCCTCTTTCCCCTCCTTATTTAAAACAAACACATCTTCCATCTTTAACTGGAACACATCACAAATCGTAAGTGCCAATAACAACGAAGGAACGTAATCCCCTTTTTCAATTGCAGCAATTGTTTGTCTCGTCACTCCAACCTTCTCTGCTAATACACTTTGCGAAAAATTGAAGCGAGCCCTTAATTCTTTCACTCTATTTAAAATGGTCAATTTTACCACCTCTCACCATCATTGTATGCTATCCTTAACAAAATGTAAACTCAACTTAACATATTTTTTACAAAAAAATCCAACTTTACGTATTGTAAAGTTGGATTACGTTTTAGTTTAAGATTGTAACTTTAACTGTTCTTCTACCCCAATTATTAGCTGTTGCTGAATCTGGCATTAATAAATCAATTATGTGCCCTTTTATTGCACTACCAGTATCTCCAGCAATCGCTGTTCCATAACCTTCTACATATACAGTAGAACCTAACGGTATAACAGCTGGATCTACAGCAATTAATTTCATGTTTGGATTTGCAGTTAAATTATGTCCTAACTTAGATTTTACAGTTTCACCCGGTTTATAGCCATTTTCAGATGGATCAGCTGTATAAGCAGTTGCTGTTACATAAAATTCTTTTCCACCTTGAGCTGGTTTCGTGTCAGGCTTAGACTCTGGTGCTGTATTTTTTGCTACAGGCTCTGCCGGCTTAGCAGCTTCTGCTTTCGCTTTCGCTAAAGCTTCTTGCTCAGCCTTTGCAGCCGCTTCTGCTTTTGCACGCTCTTCTGCTGCAATTCTTGCTGCTTCTTGCTCACGAGCAATCGTCTCTTGTACTGCCTTCATATTTGACTCAATTTTAGCTTTTTCTTCTGCTGCTAAATTAAGTTGGCTTGCAATCTGATTGTATTTAGCTTGAACTGTCTGTAAGTTATCTTGACGTTTTTTCAAGTTATCTTGCAAATCAGCTTGCGCTTTTGCTAATTTTTGTTTGTCTACTACTAAAGATGCTTCTTTTTCGTCAATTGTTTTCTTATCTTCTTCAATTTGACGAAGATCTTGTTCTTGTAGACGTAAAATTTCTTTATCAGCTTCTAAAATAGTAGAAACTGCATTCATACGTTGTAAGAAATCTGCAAAGTTTTTTGACTCTACAACAACTTCTACTACTAAACTTGTATTTGAACTGTTTTGAACAGAAACCATACGTTTTCTCATAATATCTTTACGAGCAAGGACTTTATCCTCTAAAACGACAATTTCATTCTTTTTTTGCTCAATCTGCTTATGTGTTTCATCGATTTTACGTTGAATAGCAGCTTGATCCTCTTTATTTTTTGCAATTGTATTATTTAAGTTATGTAGTTCGTTTTCAATACCTTGAATCTCTTTACTAACAGCTTGCTTCTCTTGCTCTTTCTTCTGCATATCTGCATCGTTTTGCTGCAATTGCTGTTGCATGTTGTTAAGTTTCTCGTCGTTTGACTCTGCTTTTACAGCGACTGTACTAGAAAGACCGATAATTCCTGCTAATACTAGACTACTGATTCGCTTAAAATAGTTCATAATCCGACTCCCTTCTTATACAGTTATACATGATTTATTTTACAGTTTGTTTACAATACTATTAAATACAGTTTATTTTTCATGACAAAAAATAGGGAATTATAAATAAAATGTAATAGATTCTTAAATATTTAACAATTCCTATATTTAAAAATTATAAAAGATGCTAAAATCCAAATATAGAGAAAATATAACTTCCAAAGGCGGTTGAAATAAATACATGTTTACTCAAAAGAAATCACTCCAACATAAAATTGATCAATTAGAAGATCGTATAAAAGAATTAGAGGCAGAATTAAAACAAAAAGATATTGAAAAACAAAATATGATTTCTTCTATCCATGACCGTGTGCAAAACGTCGTTCAAGAGCATCAACTTGTAAATAACCAGCACCATACACTCCAAAATTTAATTCAGCAATTAAACTCGTGTTTTGAAAATGTTTCAACACGTACAACAAATTCTAATGAATTAAATAGTGAAATGTTACAAAAAGAACAAAGCTTAATTCAGTCTATTGAAGAGATTATTGACTGCTCTAATGAAGGAAAAGAATCTGTTCACCGTTTACTTATTGTAATTAATAAATTAGGTGAACAATCTCAGCGCACGTCTAACAGTATGAATCATTTAAGTGAACGCTCAAAAGAAATCGAACAAATTGTAGAAGTCATTCAAAACATTGCAGCACAAACAAATTTACTTGCGCTAAATGCAAGTATTGAAGCAGCGCGTGCTGGAGAGCACGGTAAAGGGTTTGCGGTTGTTGCCAATGAAGTAAGAAAACTAGCAGAAAGTACGGCAGAGAGTACAAAGAATATTGGCAACTTAACGAAAAAAATTCAAGAAGAAATTGAAAAAGCATACGAAAACACAAAAGATAATTTACATTTAGTCGATGAAGGTGTAGAAATGAGTGCCGATACAAACGCTAGAATCGAAAACATTTTAATTATGATTCAAACGTTACAAAATGGTGCTACAAATGTTATTCAAGCAATTGAAAACCAAAAATCTTGTAATGATGATATATTAAGAGAATTTGCAAACACTCAACAAATGTTCCAAAAATTAAATACTACTATTATGAACCATATTCATGATGCAGAAAAAGTCGATGTTCAATTGACTAATGGTCTTCAAGAAACAGTATCTTCTCATTAACAATAAAAACCCCTTATATCGCTATAAGGGGTTTTTATTATATTTCGAATATTTATTTCTTCCCAATATTCATCTATATCTTTGTTATAATGGGAAAGTTGTTTCTTTAGACTAATTAACAAGGAGGATGTTATGGAACAATTTTACTACATTTTAAAATACTTAATTCTTGGTCTGTTCCAAGGACTAACAGAACCAATTCCGATTTCTTCAAGTGGTCACCTCGTTTTAGCACAACATTTGCTAGGACTAAAAATAGAAGGATTTAGCTTTGAACTACTTGTTAATTCAGCTTCATTACTAGCTGTATTACTTATTTATAGAAATGATTTAATTCGTCTAACAAAGAATGGTCTATCTTATATATTTACAAGAGCAGAAGATGCAAAATCAGATTTCTTCTTCATTATTTACCTTGTAATTGCAACTATTCCAGCAGGTGTAATTGGCGTTTTATTTAAAGATTATATCGACCAGTACTTAAAAGGCGTGAAAATGGTTGGGATTTCCCTTCTTATTACCGCTGTCGGTCTTTGGATTATTAGAAACTTACGCGGGCGTAAAAATGATGGTGACCTTTCTATGAAAGATGCAATCATTATCGGATTAGCTCAAGCTTGTGCACTTATCCCTGGAATTAGCCGATCTGGCGCTACAATTGTAGCAGCGATGTTACTCGGTATGAAGCAAGAGACCGCTCTTCGCTTCTCATTCTTACTATATATTCCTGTTAGCTTAGGTGGGTTATTGCTAAGTATTACAGATATTGCTAAAGATCCTAATTTAGACACATTATTCGTACCATATATCGTTGCGTTTATAGCAACATTTATCATGACATATATTTCATTAAAATGGTTTATGAACATTATGGCAAAAGGAAATTTAAAATATTTCTCTTTCTATTGTATTATCGTAGGGGTACTTACTATCATTTTCTTATAAAGTAAACTTACAAATTTAAAGCGAGTCATTCTACTACACTAAGATGGCTCGCTTTTTTATACTTCTATTAAGTTGAAGTGCCTTATTTACTTTAAATTTTCAGAATAGTATAATATTAATTATGTTCCTACTAATAAAAATCCGTCTTCTTTACTACTATTATAAAAGAGGTGTTCCTATGTTTATTGTTACTAAACTAATTCATATTAAATATGGCTATGAGAATGATTTACTATATTCACTTAAACAATATTATCCATCAACTGGAACAAATGGTTTTATTAACATAGAATTTTCACATATGCATCGTACAGATGATGGAGCAAAATATATGGTCCGTATGTTATGGAAAACACAACAAGATTACCATGCGTGGCTTTCTCAAAGAAACGAAAATGAAACTTGGAAGCACAAAATGCAAAACTATATCCTTTCTTCCACATCCAATGCTACTTATATGCATTAAACTTCACTCGATATTCCTAAGGAGCTTTTCCTAATATAAAATGATAAAACCCTCTTACCTTTTCTCATCCAGTAAGAGGGCTTCCCTTATTTATAAACTTTCTTTTCTTGACAATACAAACGAATAACATGTTTATTTTGTTGAAATACATCATGCGTTAGGCGGATAATAATAAAATTTCGTTTTGTTTGATCATCATGAACAAAAACCTGTTCTCCCTCTTGAAAACGCCACACACTTTCAAAAGTTGTAATATGATCCCCACTTACAGAAAAAAGCTCATATCGCATATCTTGTACCCTCTCTCAACTTATAATAATCACAATATCCTTATATTAAATTTAGTATAACTTAATTCCATTAAAATTTATAATTTTTTCTATTTCAAAATATTTTAATTTTGTTTTAAGGTTCTTTTAACGTTATAATGATAAACGAATTTTCATTGAAAGGAGCCTCATTTTGACTGCATATTTATTTCCAGTAAAAACAGCATTTATTTTATTTCCTTTTTTAGCAATGTTTCTCTTAATACCTTTTTTAATATTTAACTACCGAAAGTATGGTTATTTAAATAAATGGCGTTCATTTATTTTGTACTCATTATTACTTTACTTATTAAATGCCTATTTTCTTGTGATTTTGCCGTTACCACAAACATATGATACTTGTAGCCTACAACCGGCTAATACGCAGCACATGCAACTATCACCATTTTATTTCATACAAGAAATTAGTAATCATACTTCGGCAATTTTAACGAAACCAGCTACTTATTTCTATTTATTAAAAGAATCTGCGTTCTTACAAGTAGCATTTAACGTTCTATTAACCGTTCCATTCGGTGTTTATTTACGTTATTATTTCCGACGTAGTTTCTTACAAACAGTTTGTATTTCTTTTTGTCTTTCACTATTTTTCGAACTGACACAGGTAACTGGACTATACGGTATATACAATTGTGCATATCGCTTATTCGATATCGATGATCTATTTTTAAACACATTAGGCGGCGTAATT
>Ga0209025_1000950_pt1 | contig 43875 bp, 46 predicted proteins | sample AraplaMF_Col_mLB_FD_184256 | JGI IMG/M metagenome (GOLD analysis project Ga0209025, IMG submission 184256) | Arabidopsis root microbial communities from the University of North Carolina, USA - plate scrape MF_Col_mLB (SPAdes) (version 2) | ecosystem: Host-associated > Plants > Roots > Endosphere... | reverse complement strand
TCCCATATTTAGATTTTCAGCATTGTATTAATAAGGCCATTGATACGTATAAAAATGACTTGTTCGTATACGGAACGCCGAAAGGTTTACCGTCTTTAATTCCGGTCATTCAAAAACAATTAGCAAATTATCAAGTCTTCACGAAAGAAGAAAATATTTTTATAACGTCAGGTGTACAACAAGCGCTAGCGATACTAACTTCTATACCATTTCCAAATGAGAATGAAACGATATTAATTGAACAGCCAACATATCATTTATATATTGAGTATCTAGAAATAAATAAAATTCCTGTAATCGGTATTAAACGTACGAATGAAGGTATTGACTTGCATGAATTGGAGCGTATATTTCGAACAGGTAAAATAAAATTCTTTTATACGATACCGAGATATCATCATCCGCTTGGAACTTCTTATTCTAAAGATGAGAAAGAAAAAATCGTGTTATTGGCTAAGAAATATAATGTATTTATAGTGGAAGATGATTATTTAGCAGATTTAGAAACAGATTCAAAAGCAGATCCGTTATATAGCTTGGATAATTGTAATCACGTAATATATTTAAAAAGTTACTCTAAGATTATTTTTCCAGGTTTACGGGTTGGAGTTGCGGTCATTCCACCATCCATCGCAAATGATTTCCATACATATAAAAAGATATTAGATATTGATAGTCCGATGATTTCTCAAGCGGCTTTAGAAATTTATATAAAGAGCGGTATGTTTGAACGTCATAAAAACAAAATTAAATCTTCCTACTACAATAGATCAATAAAATTAGCGGAAACATTAAAAAAAGTGCAAAATGAAAATCCATCATTATTTGCATATAATAGAAAAAACACATTGGGAATACACACTTGTTTAGAAATAGAAAAAAACATAGCTATAGAATCAATCATAAAAAATTTAAGAGAAAATCAAATTAGTATCGATTCAGTTGATAGAAATTATTTAAATGATTTTCATAAAGAAAAGTTGCTAAAGTTAAACGTATCGAATGTAAAAGAAGATAAAATTGAAGAAGGTATTCGTATATTGATTGAGGAAATCAAACAAGTGGGACGGATAACCTTTCAATTTAAAAAATAAATAAGGAGGTTTGTTGTGAGACGCAAAATAATTCTCTTGTTTGTGTGTATCGTTATAATAATTGGAGCTATCATTGTGACTAAATATTATAAAGAAGATGATCAATGTATTGCAGTTGGTAAGTATTCAAGAGGTATTATCGTAGATCAAAATAACGAACCTATATCTAATGTGAAAATTTATGAAGATTCAATTGAAAGTAAGGAACGTAGTATTTCAAATACACAAGGCGAATTTGAAATACTAAATGGAGTTTGTGGTGAGATTGTATTACAATTAGTTACTCCAGATGGAGAAATCTATACGAGAAAATATGATAGTAAGCATATACCGGAAGTGATAGAACTGAGTTATAAAAAGTAAGGGGAATTACATGCAACCAGTACAAGGAAAATGTGTTAAATTGATATTTTTTAGAGCACTCAATAGCTGCGTGCTCTTTTTATTTTGGACATAAGCAATTTAAATGGAAATAAACTACCAATATATGGTACTCTTTATGTATAGCATTTATTATGAATAGGAGGGTGATGGAATCTATGGGGGTACGTATAGTCGATGATTTACAGCAATTATCGCTATTACTAATGTTTTTAAGTACATTAATATTTTACAGATACTTAAAGAAAGTGAAACGAGAGAGAAAATTGACTGGTTTTGAATGGACCATGTATTTTGTCACTCAATTCGCGACATTAATTTGGGCATTTACTTATTTCATTAAACACTTAGCTGAATCGTAATTCCTATTCTTTTAATCTAATGTATTGTTATCTATTAGGGATATAAATATAGTCCGTATCTAAATCAATGACAACATCGCTCGTGACGTCTTCTCGTAGTAATTTTGGGATTTTTTTATAATGGTAATGTACACAAAATAAGCTTAGAAGATCTTCGTTAGATATCTCTTCATTTTTCACATTTAAATACATTGTTCTTAATTCGTTTAGAGAACGGTTAAGGCCAATAACATACTCATTAATTCCATATCCATCAAATTCAATTATCATATTATCACTTTTGGTTGCTAGCCAACTTTATAGCTTAAATTTTAGATGAATCTATTATACATTTTTTTAAATTTAGTGAGAATATATTTTTATAAAATGTGAGGGTCATAGATGGAACAAAATAAATTAGTTTTAGAAGGACCAAAACGTCTTAAGTGGGAAACTTGTAAAATTAAGTCTATACAGGATGAGGAAATTATCATTAAAACAATTGCAGGTGCAATAAGTATTGGAGCAGAGTTACCACAGTATAAAGAATCGGATGTTTCAGATACAAATCCTATGTATCCTAGAAAAACTGGATATGAAAGTTATGGTGAAGTTATTCAAGTTGGTAATAAAGTAACAAATTTAAACGTAGGTGATAAAGTTGTCTCTTTTTATGGGCATAATACGATAGGAATAGTTAAGGGAGATAAAGTAATCCGAGTGCCTAGTTATATAAAATCTAAAGTTGCTTTATTATCTATTCTTTCGTGTGATGCTGCTAAAGGGGTATTGAAGCTAGACCCGCGACAGGATGAAAAAGTACTTATTACTGGAATGGGAGTTATCGGTTTACTCGCTTGTTATTTTTTAAAATACTATGTAGGTGTTAAGCAGGTGGATGTTGTTGAGCCTAATAAAAATAGAAGAGAATTTGCAAAGAAGTTTGGTGCGAAAAACCTCTTTGATTCAGAAAAGCAAATAATAGAAACATATAATTACGGTTTGGAATGTTCTGCTACAAATAGAGGGTTTCACACATTGCAAAAGGCTATTAAAAGTAATGGGGCTATATGCATTCTTTCTGATGGTAATATAGAAGACTTAACATTAACCGCCGACTTTTATCGAAAAGAATTGCAGATCATTGGTTCAAGTGACGGATATGATTATCAAAAACATGCAGATTGGTTTTTTAATCAGATAGAAAGAACACCATGGATAGAAGAGATTTTTCAACATGAGATTCATTATACTGATCTTGAAAAATGTTTTGAAGAATTGAGTGAAGGGATAATTACCCCCTTAAAAGTATTTGTCTCATATGAATAAAATGATCAGGTACATGTCACATAGCTCACGTATGTTTCGTCATTAATATGATAATAAAACGAGGGATAACAACTATAGGGATTTTTTACAGGTGCAACGTTTTGTGTAAACAAAGAAGTTTTTTTGCTCTTTCATTATGTACAAATAGTATATTATCTTTCTCAATGTACATATTAAGTAAAGTGTTTAATATCATGTACATAAAAGGCGGGGTAATATGGATGAAAATAAGAAAAGTGAAGAATTGAGTAAATTTAAGAAACAATGGTTTAATGAAGATAATCAGCCAGTAGCTGGAATAGAGTTAGCTTTACCACCGGATATAGGCAGCATGTTAGACTTGAAATCAGTTGATGATAAAATTGAAGAAAGTAATAATGAATAAGTTTAATCTATGCATCCATTTGGGTGCTTTTTATTTTTTGGACAATGGAGGGTGGAACATACAATCCTTATTGAAAAAAGATTGATTAAAATAGATTTTTTTCAGTATATTTAAGTTTTATTTTCACAAAAAAATTTAATTAGAATTCATTTGGAATGCTATATGAAATGTGAATGCTAATAACATTCACTATTAAAGGATTGAGCTATAATGAATATTATTTTGGAGAGTATTATTTTAATTTTCACTGGAATGATTGCATTAAAAATGACCGGTAGTACATCTGTTAGCCAAATGACAAGAGCTGAAATCATTATAGTAGTATCAATTGGACGTATTATTGTAGAGCCTGTATTAAGTAGGAAAGTAGTCCCAACTATATTTGCGGCTGTAATATTTGCAAGCATACTTCTTATCATTCATTTCTTTGAATTGAAATCAAGGAAGGTGGAACAATTCCTTAATGGCAGTAGCATTATAATCGTTGAAAATGGAGAGATTGTAAAAGAGAATTTAATGAAGGCGAAAATGTCGGAGCAACAACTATATATGCAATTAAGAGAAAAAGGGATTCATGATTTAAAGAGTTTACAACAAGTTACAGCCGAACCGAATGGGCGTATTGGTTATCAATTAATAGAGAAAGAGCAACCGATAACTTTAGAAATGTTAGAAAAGGTATTAGATCAGTACAATATAAAAAGATAATTTCTTATGTAAAAATGCCAATATACAATAGAAGTATTGGTATTTTTTATTTTGTCTAAATGTAAAAATTAATATTTAGAATACATATTCAGCCAATCTTTAAATTAGATATAGGCTTATTAATATGCTATATTCAATGGACCTATAGTGACTGTGGTGAAAAAAGCAGCGTTAAAATTAATTGCTCTTTCATGTGATGCTATACATGAGATAAGAATAAGGAGATAAAAATAAAATGGAATTTTGGGAATCAAGTTTTATTGAGAAACAAACAATGTGGGGATTTGAACCTACAGAATCTGCAATTTTGACAAAAGATGTTTTTCTGGAAAAGAACGTTAAAGATATATTAGTACCGGGTGTTGGATATGGAAGAAACGCAAAGGTGTTTATCGAAAATGGTATAAATGTATCAGGTATTGAAATTTCAAAAACCGCCATTGATTTAGCAAAACAAAATGGACTAGAAGATGTTAGTATATATCACGGCTCGGTAAACGAAATGCCTTTTGATAATAAACTTTATGATGGGATATTTAGTCATGCACTTCTTCATTTGTTAAATGAGCAGGAAAGAGGGAATTTTATTAAAGATTGTTATAATCAGTTAAAACCAGGCGGATATATGGTTTTCACAACTGTTTCTAAAAAAGCTCCAATGTATGGAAAAGGAAAACAGTTGGATAAAGACTATTATGAGATAATGGAAGGCGTAAAAATGTTCTTCTATGATTCTGAATCTATAAAACAAGATTTTAATAAATATGGACTAGTACAAGTTTCGGAAATTGATGAACCAAATAAGATCATGGAAAATAAACCTTCAATCAATTTTTTAATGGTCCAATGTAAGAAAGAACTATAAATAAAAGTTATTAAACATTACTAAAGATGTTTATATATTGATAATGCACAAATAAAAAGGACAAGCATATAATATAAATACCTCTTAACTTTAAGTAACCTTAACTTTCGTTAATAGGGCATCTCAAAATCCCTGAAAAGAGCACTTGCGGAAACAAGTGCTCTTTTATTTTTTTGTTTATTTAAGAGTATAGTTTATTTGATTAACATGGAATTTAATACCATAAACTTTGAATGAAATGGTAAAATTAATAGGATGATGTATAAGGGGGCAGGGGACTTTGAAACTTAAAGAACTGGCGAATTTATTTTTGATTAAAGAGACCATTGGGAATATGGATGTAGAAATTACGGGATTAGAAATGGATTCTAGAAAGATAACTAGTGGAAATCTATTTATATGTGTATCAGGTATCGATGGTTTTCTTGAAGATCGGCATCAATTTGTAGAAGATGCAGTGGAAAATGGTGCTGTGGCATTAATAGTAGAAAGGGATGTAGACATTGAAATACCTAAAATAATTGTTAAAGATGCTAGGTATGCTATGGCAGTTATTGCGTCGCATTTTTATGGTTACTCATCTAATGGAATGAAACTAATTGGAATTACAGGAACAAATGGTAAAACAACTACTTCCTATTTACTTGAAAAAATTTTGACTGATTATGGATTTCAAACAGGGCTTATGGGGAATAACGGAGTGAAAGTTGGTTCGAAATGGTATCCTACTGATATTAATACGCAAGAACCACCGATACTTCAGCGGAATTTGCAAATGATGAAAAATCAAAATGCAGATTATTGTGTTATGGAAGTTACGTCACAAGGTTTACATATGGAAAGAGTTAAAGGGTGTAACTTTAAAATAGCTGTTTTCACAAATTTAACGCAGGATCATTTGGATTATCATGGAACATTTGATGAATATAAGCATGTAAAAGGTCTTCTTTTTTCAAGATTAGGAAATGATTTGTCTGCTACAGATAAAAAAATTGCTGTATTGAATGCAGACGATCCATCGGTAGAATACTTTAAAAAAATTACTTCAGCTGAGGTTATTACATATGGGATACATAATGGAGCAGATGTTCAAGCGAAGAACATAACTTTAAGCCCAAAAGGTATTCGTTTTTTAGTTTCGTCCTTTAATGGAGAAATAGAAATCAATCTAAATCTAGTAGGCCACTTTAATGTATATAATGCATTAGCAGCAATAACAGTTGCATTAGTTGAAGGTATTCCGCTTACAAAAATTAGTGATAGCTTATCTAACTTAAAGAGTATTGAAGGTAGAATGGAAATAATAGACGAAAATCAAGATTTCCTTGTAATAGTGGACTATGCTCATACACCTGACGCGTTAGAAAATGTCCTTTCAACAATTAGCGAGTTTTCAAAAGGTAAAATCATTACCGTTTTCGGCTGCGGTGGAGATAGAGACGCAAAAAAACGATCAATAATGGGTGGAATTGCTGGGAGTTATAGCGATTTTGTTTTTATTACTTCTGACAATCCACGTTCGGAAGATCCGCAGGCAATAATGAAAGATATTGAAAAAGGATTTTCACAAAATAATAATTTGAATTATAAAGTAGAAGTAGATCGTGAACTTGCAATAAATCATGCAATAAACATGGCATCTTCTAATGATATTGTTTTGGTTGCAGGCAAGGGGCATGAAACGTATCAAATTTTAAAAGATTCGACTATCCATTTTGATGATAAAGAAAAAGCTCGACAAGCAATTATAAATAATAGATAGCTTATTTTTTAGAAAAGACGGGATTAGATTAAGTTGTGAATGGGATGTTATTGAATACAAACAAGAAAAACTTATTTATATGTATTTTATACGATGTCAGATTGGGAATACGGATAATTAATTGCTGAACTAAATACAGGAAGGTATTTCAAAAAAGGTTTAGCACCTATTAAAGTAGTTACAGTCGGAATAAATAAAGCAATTGAACATTTCTTCCAATTAATGATTTCATTAAATAGTTAAGCAGTTTAGTATGATCAATAATAAAAACCATGTTTCTAATGATACCGAAGCATGGTTTTTGTGTTTTGTTCAATAAATATTTAAAGATACAAATCTCGTATAATAAAAATGAATCAGAAGGAAAGAGTCACATCTTTATTATACAATTATTTCTGAACGACAAACGTAATAGCATTTGTTTTTAATTGAATGTGGCTGTCATTTCGGACTATGTTATAAGCTAATTCTTTTATTTCAATTTTTATTTCTTGCCATTCCTTATAAATGCTTTTTAATAGATATATCATATGTTCAGTAGGAAGGTTAATTTCAATTAAAGCATCTAATTCTTCATTCGTATGTAAGTCAATTTCTTGTATGTTCGAGTTAATAATTAGACAATTGATACCACCAGTCTTTGTACCTTTTTTCATAGAATGAAGCACGTTTGTTAAATCTTCTTCTGATTGGACATGCTCTAGACTTGATACTGCAACGATATAATCATAAGTATTAGGTTGGATGTAGTAGTTTTCAATTGCTGCTTGTTCTGTTTTAATATTATTAATTACACCATATTCTTTACTATAAGATTGTAATTTTGTTAAAGCAGAATCAAGTAAGTCTACACATGTAACAGTGCCGCTAGCATTTTGTATCTTTTGTGCAATTGGAATACTATTTCTTCCAACGCCAGAGCCGAGATCTAGTACTTGTAAGAAATTTTGTCCTTCAAAGTAATCCATCAAGTCCATAACTGTGTTAACTGGTTTGTATAGCCAAGAGCCAGTTTCAAATAGTTTGTATTGTTCATAGCAAAGGTCATGATATTTCTTTTCTTCGTGTCTTATGTGATCGATACGGTTCATATAGTTTCAGTTCCAATATTATTATTGCGAAATGAATGGGTAGGACAACCTTTTACATTTGTTTGAAACCGAAAAATACCACCAGCATTTGGATACTCTTTTAATTCGTTATCTGTCATTCTTGTTCTGGCTGTTGTAACATATAAATCTGTTAAGTTAGGCCCCCCAAATGTACATGACGTTACATATAACGCTGGAATTGGGATACTTAATATTTGTTCTCCAGTTAAAGGATTCCACCTAGTAATCTTTGAACCTCCCCAATGTGCAATCCATAAACAACCTTCTTCGTCAATTGTCATACCATCAGGTAGACCGTCATTTTCGGAAAAAATGATTACATCACTTGGATTACGAATTTCTCCAGTACAAATATCATAATGAAAACGAACTACTTTTTTAGTAGGTGTATCAATAAAGTAAAGGTATGTATGGTCAGGTGACCAAGCCATGCCGTTTGATGTATTTACATGTGAAACTTTTTTCTCTACTTTTAAGTTACTATTTAAACAATACAAGGAACCTGCAGCATTAATACCATATGTATCTGTAGAACCTGCCCAAAAACGTCCTGCTGGATCGCATTTTCCATCATTAAAACGATTTTCAAATAAATGTGGTTCAGGGTCAAAAATATGTGTCAGTTTTTCTGTTTTTACATTAATAGAATAAAAGCCGTTTTCCATAGCTAGGAGTAGTACGTCTTCTAAATATGGAACAACACAGCCAATTTGTTGATTGAGAGCAATTACTCGGTTTGTATTAGCGGTAGGACTAAATATGCATAATTGCTTCTCAACAATATCAACCCAGTATAAAAGTTGCTTTTTTTCATTCCAACATGGTCCTTCAGCCAAACTTGCTTTAGCATCTAAAACTAATTCTATATTACTAATCAAGATTTTCACCTCGCTTTATAAGATATTTATATAATTCGATTAGAATAGAGATAAACCTTTTAGTCAGAAGATATTAAGATTTGTACTGTAGAAAATTGATTTTCTCAAGAGATAAAAAAATGTATAAACATGGAGAGGAAAATGCATATGATGTTTTATGAAATTGTTTGCTTTTCTTGTAAAAATATATTTCGTGTTTACGAAGGTAGTGAAAAATATAAGCGATTTAAAGAGAAACCGAAAGGGACATATTGTTGTGATGAATGTATCCATAAAATTCAATTAGAAGCGATAAAACATTTTTTTAGATAGCTATTTTTTTAGAAAAGTTTGAAAATAAAAGTTTTATAAATTATCATATAAAAAAATAATATTTAAAATGGCATGGAAGAGAAGAGTAGTTAAGAAAGGATACGTACAGAGAGCTCTGGTAGCTGAGAAAGAGCAGTATACATCTTAATGAAAAAAGACTTGGAGCTGCGCAAGGAACTAATTTGTTTAGGGATGGTGCGACGGATTCTCCCGTTATAGAGATAGGGTATAAGCATATTTTGCCGTACCTGAAGAGGTTAATATGGCGACGTATTAACAAACTGAGGTGGTACCGCGAAGCTAACAACTCTCGTCCTCAAGATGAATAATCTTGGGGGTGGGAGTTTTTTTATTGCATAAATTTGAAAATATGAAAACAAATAATAATTGAGGTGAATAACATATGCATTGGGCGTATGAAGTAGCACATGAATTAATTAGAAAACATCCAAATAAAGAAACTTTTGTTTGTGCATCTGGAATCAGTCCATCGGGTTCTGTTCATATCGGGAACTTTCGCGAAATAATAACGACTTATTTTGTTGTAAGGGCACTTCAAGATTTAGGGAAAAGGACTCGTTTTATATTCTCATGGGATGATTATGACAGGTTTAGAAAAGTTCCTAAAAATATTGATCCATCTTTTGCAAAATATATTGGTATGCCATACTGTGATATTCCAGATCCGTATGGATGTCATAATTCGTATGCAGAGCATTTTGAAAAAGAGTTTGAGAAATCGCTTCAAGTATTTGGGGTTGATGTGGAATTCATATATCAACATGCTGAATATAGAAGCGGAAGGTATAACAAAAACATATTAGAGGCTTTATATAAAAGAAAAGAAATATATGATATATTAATAAGATTTAAAACTGGAGAGTGTAGTGAAGAAGAGCGAGAGAGCTTTTATCCGGTTACGTTATATTGTGAGAAATGCGGGAAAGATGCAACAACGATTACACATTTTGATAAAGTATTAAAAACAGTTCAGTATGAATGTGTATGTGGAAATCAAAATGAATTATCAGTATTAAATACAAATAAAATGAAACTGAATTGGAAAATCGATTGGCCGATGAGGTGGATGATAGAGGGTGTTATTTTTGAGCCGGGCGGAAGAGATCATTCATCGGAATCGGGTAGTTATAATGTATCGAAGGAAATTGCAAGGGAAATATTTAATCGTGAAGCTCCTCATTACGTTGCTTATGATTTCATTGGAATTAAAGGGAATCATGAAAAAATGTCTAGTTCTTCAGGGAATAGTATTACACCTAGTGAGTTGTTGAAAGTGTATTTACCAGAAGTGATTCTATTTATGTTCGCTAAATATAGACCGAACGCAGCTTTTCATATCGGTCTTGATGAAGATGTGATTCGCAATTATACAGAATATGAACGATTGAAAGATAGTTATGAGAATAAAACGCTCAAAAACGAAGATTTATTTGATGCAATTAAACTCTCTAAAGTTGATAGTGGGTTTAAAGAGTATCCAAAGTTTAATCAGGTTGCTGGAACGTTACCGCTATTAAATTTTGATTCATCTATTTTACAAGGTATATTAGAAAAAACAGATAGGAGTTATGCAATAGATGCTATGATAGCGATATGTAACCGTGCAGAGTATTGGATAAGAAACTTTCAATCTGAAAAATTAATTGCGGTAAATCAAGAGAGAAATACAGAGTTTTACAACACATTAGATGAGAGGCAGAAAGAATGGCTAGTAGAAGTTTGTAAAATACTTCGTTCTAATAAAGATTACTCTAACTTAATGGAACAATTGTATTCGATTTGCCATCATGAAAATAAAAAAATAATGAAAGAAAATCAAAAACAATTATTTATTATAATTTATAGGCTCATTATGAATCAGACTAGCGGCCCACGTATACCGTTATTAATACATGTAGTAGGCATTGAAAAATTCATCACATTATTAGATTTCTAAAAAATAAAGGAAACGCAAGTACTCAGTGGTCTAAGTACTTGCGTTGCAAACTTTACTATCGTGAATACATTTTCGGACATTCATCACCACGTGGTTCATAAAAGCAATGGCTTTTAAATTGCCCTGCAAATGTCTGGTTATACCATTCAGGCGGACAAGCTCCAGTTGGACGGAAATACCAAAGAGCCCATCGTGCAGGCCATCTCCACTCACCTTGTAAAACTTTTCTTGCGATTTCTTTTTCTGAATCACGAGCTCGCTGATAAAAATATCCGTATTGCACGGCTTCGAATCCGCCGGGGCTTTGATATACTGCATCACGTACAGACCGAAGTTGTTTAAAATCTAAGCAATCACAAAATACACGATTTACTACTACGCAACCGACAAGTTGTTCACCTTGTCGACCTTCTCCTTCAGCTTCAGCGCGAATTAAACGAGCTAGTAAATCAACATCACTTTCGTTATACGGAATAAGGGGCATAGTGATACCACCTTTCTTTACCTGTTATAGTAAAGAGTGTATGTATGAAAATAAGCTAAGTGCTTTTCTATATGTAAATTCAATAATTATTAAAAGGAGCTTTTATGAAAAAAGCTAATTAGTAATTGTAGACCAATATAAAAGGAGAGAGATACTATGTATCGAATTCATAAAGAACATAGCATTTACGCAATGTCACCAGAAAATAAACCATGTATGGAAGTGGAAATTGGGAGTCGCCTTGTATTTGAAACATACGATTGCTTTGAAAATCAAATTGATTCTGAAGATGTTGTGTTTCAAGAATTAGATTGGAACCGGATTAATCCAGCGCCTGGCCCAGTATATATTAATGGTGCAGAACCTGGTGATATATTAGTTGTAACAATTGAAAAGATAAAAATTGCAGAGCAAGGTGTTTTAACTACAGGGCCAAATCTAGGCGTAATGGGTGAAGAGCTACATGAAAATACAGTGAAGATCGTCCCAATACATAATGAACATGTTTTGTTTTCAAATGAACTACAAATCCCGATTAATCCAATGATCGGTGTAATTGGTACTGCGCCGAAAGAAGAGAGCATTTCATGTGGCACACCTCATGATCACGGGGGGAATATGGATTGTAAAGAGATAAGAGAAGGGACAACATTATTATTACCTGTAAATGTTCCTGGTGCTTTATTAGCATTAGGTGATTTACACGCAGCGATGGGTGATGGTGAAATTGGTGTTAGTGGAGTAGAAGTTGCTGGTGAGGTGACGGTAACAGTTCAGATTATAAAAGGAAAGAAATGGCCATTACCAATGGCTATCCAAAAAGAAAAAGTAATGACGATTGCTTCATAGAAATTATTAGATGATGCAGCGAATCGTGCTGTACGTAATATGGTGAAATTTTTACATGAAGAATTAGAAATGTCTAAGGCTGAAGCAACTCTTTTATTGTCAGCGGCAGGCAATTTAAAAGTATGCCAAGTTGTGGATCCACTGAAGACTGCTCGGGTGGAACTAGGTATGAATTATGTGGAGAAACTGGGATTTACTTTGAGTGAATTTCATATTAAATAAGAATAATGGAAGAAGGGTGCTGTTGTATAAAAGTATCCTTTTTTAATTTACGAATTAAATAAAAAAAGGTAGTATTTAATTTATATAATTGTATATAAGATTGTGGAGTGAAAAAGGAGTTAACAAATGGTTAAAATTATGATTGTAGAAGACGATATGAAAATTGCAGAACTATTATCAACACATGTTGCGAAATACGGGTATGAAGGGATTATCGTATCGGATTTTCAAAATGTATTAAACATTTTTTTAGAAGAACAACCAGAGTTAGTTTTATTAGATATTAATTTACCGAGTTTTGATGGGTACTATTGGTGCCGTCAAATTCGCGGAGTTTCTACATGTCCGATATTATTTATCTCGGCCCGTGAAGGTACGATGGATCAAGTTATGGCGCTAGAAAACGGTGGCGATGATTTTATTTCAAAGCCCTTCCATTACGAAGTTGTAATGGCTAAAATTCGTAGTTATTTAAGACGTGCTTACGGGGATTATGCACCGAAAGTAGAAGAACGGATGGTTGAGCAACAAGGACTTTGTTTATATCCCGAAAGGCTTGTATTAAAGCTTAAGAATCAAGAGATTGATATAACGAGAAACGAAGCCATTTTATTAGAAATGTTAATGAAAAATTATCCGCGTGTTGTGAGTAGAGAAGTGTTATTAAATAAATTATGGGATAGCGAATCTTATGTTGATGATAATACATTAAGTGTAAATACAACACGTGTGCGAAAAAAGTTAAAAACGATGCAGATTGAGGATGCGATTGAAACGATTCGTAGTGTTGGATATAGATTGCATATTACTTGGGATACTGGTATGGAAAAATGATAAGGCTGTTTATACGTGATCATATACCACTTATTTGTTTTACAGCGATCCAACTACTAGCCATATTCCTCGTATATTGGTTTGATGGACATAATCACATTTCAACTGCATTATATGCAATGTTTTTAGGTGTTTTCTTTATGGGAAGTTATTTAGTATTTCGTTATTTTACACATCGTTCTTTTTATGAGCGCTTAGCAAACCCAATGCAATCTTTAGATGAATCTGTTCAAAAATCTGATTTTGCAGCTGTATCGATTGCTCTTCAAGAACTACTTGAGGTGCAATATAGACATTATCAAAATCAGCTGCAAATACAAGAGAGAAAAAATAATGACCATTTAACCTTTATGAATCAGTGGATCCATCAAATGAAAACACCTTTATCTGTAATAGAATTAATTACACAGGATGAAGTAGATTCGCGTTTTGAAAGTATAAATGAGGAAACAGATCGATTAAAAAAGGGATTAGAAATGGCTCTGTATGTCGCACGTTTAGAAGCATTTACACAAGATTTTTATGTAGAAAGAGTACAACTACATAAAATAGTGAATGATTCCGTACATGAACATAAACGCCTCTTTATCCGGAACTTTGTATATCCAGAGCTTAAAATTGAGAAGGATATTACTGTAGAGAGTGATGCGAAATGGTTACAATTTTTAATTGGACAAATACTATCGAATGCAATTAAATATTCATCAGGTAATAGAGAGAAGATTAAAGTGAAAGCTTGTAAGGAAGATAATACAGTTATACTTGAAATTGCCGATAATGGTGTAGGGATACCGAAGCAAGATTTACCAAGAGTGTTTAAACCTTTCTTTACAGGAGAAAACGGTAGAGCTTTTAAAGAATCAACTGGTATGGGGCTCTATCTTGTATATGAAATTACGAAACAATTAGGACATAATGTAGAAATTCATTCAGAAGTTGGTAAAGGTACCGTTGTACGAATTAAATTTTGTAATGTGTAACAAGTGAACAAGGCTAAAGAACTTTGGAGATAAGTTTTTTAGCCTTGTTTTGTACCACTTAAAAATAAAAAATTATTTACCTAACAGAAGTAAAAGCGAATTGTTTATTATTCGTTTATGGTAGGGGGGATTGTAATGGATATTCGTAAAATGACATATTTCATAACAGTGGCAGAAGAATTAAACTTTAGTCGTGCAGCAGAGCGTCTTATGATGGCACAACCACCTTTAAGCCAAGAAATTCGTAAATTAGAAGATGAATTAGGGGTTCAACTTTTTCATCGTACAAAAAGAATAGTTGAGCTTACCGATGCTGGGAAAATATTTTTAGAAGGTGCGCGACAAACGCTGCTGCAAGTAGATAGAACTATTAAAGAAACACAGCTTGCGGATGAAGGAAAGGTAGGACATTTAATCATCGGTTTTGTCGATTCTACAGAAACCGTTATAGACATATTAAAAACATTTCGAGAACGGTTTCCTAAAATTCAGCTTATATTACGCGAGATGACAACAGACCAGCAAATAAAAGCACTCTATGAAAAACAAATTCATATTGGATTTATTCGTTCTAAGCAGAATAATGAAATATTGTCTTCCGAGGTTTGTTCTAAGGAACGTTTAAAATTAGTGTTACATCAAGATCACACTTTCGTTTCGTTACCTAATATTTCTATTAAAGAACTAGTGGATGAACCATTTATTTTATTTCCTCGTCATTTCGGTACTAACTTTTATGATTTAATTATTAGTTATTTTTGGGAACATGGAGTAAGTTTAAATATTGTTCAAGAAGCGATTCAAATGCAAACGATTGTGAATTTAGTTGCTGCAGGAATGGGGATTTCTGTCGTTCCATCATCGGTGGAAAGTTATAAAAAATCGGGAGTCATTTATAAAGAGATTAAAGAAAAAACACCAATAATAAATTTATATGCCGGATGGAGACAAGATGAAAAGTCTGTCGTGTTAGATAACTTCTTAGTAGTTGTTAGAGAGGTTTATATGACTTCACAATCTGAATTTGAAAAGTAAAGGCCCATCTTGATGGGATGGGCAGTAGGTAATTTGGAAAGGTATTATTTTTATTGTAAAGTCACTGACGATTTAACCTGTTTTACTTGGATCGTACTCAATGAAACTTTTTAGCACGCTATCAATTTGATCCATACTTTCTGGTGATAATTTTACACTAGAAGCAATTACATTTTCTCTTATTTGCTCCGGATTGGAAGCGCCAATAATAGCAGAGGAAACAGCTGGATTTTGTAATACCCATGCAACTGCGAGTTGAGATAGGGTGAGATTATTTTCTTGTGCAATAGGAGTAAGTTTCTGGATACCAGTAAGTACATCATCATTCATCCAGCGTTGTACAAGTTTATTGAAAAATGGTTTTCCAGCATCTGAATTAGCACGGGATTGAGTTGGGATTGGTTTACCAGGTTGATATTTTCCAGTTAGAATACCTTGTGCGAGGGGAGACCAAACAATTTGACCAAGTCCTTCACGTTGACATGTTGGTATTACATCAGTTTCGATTACTCGCCACAACATCGAATATTGAGGTTGGCTAGCAATAAGAGGGATGTTCAATTCTCGTGCAAGTGCTGCACCGCGGGTGATTTGTTCCGATGTCCATTCACTTACACCTAAATAAAGGACTTTCCCTTGTCTTACAAGATCTGAGAAAGCTAACATTGTTTCTTCAAGAGGTGTTGTTGTATCGAATCTATGTGCATAATAGACATCAATGTAGTCTGTATGTAGCCGTTGTAACGATGCATTACAATTTTCTATAATATGTTTTCGTGATAAACCTCGATCATTTTTTCCTGGTCCGGTCGGATGGCATACTTTTGTACAAAGTTCTATACTTTCTCGGCGAACACCTTTCAAAGAGCGACCAAGTACTTCCTCGGCTATCGTGTCAGAATAAACATCAGCAGTATCGAACGTTGTAATTCCGACATCTAGTGCGGCTTTTACACAATCATTTGCAGTATCTTCATTTACTTTTCCGCCATGGTTTATCCAGTTTCCGTATGCAATCTTACTTACTGTTAATCCACTGTTTCCTAGTTTGCTAAATTCCATTGTAGAATCCCTCCTAAAAAATGATAACTTTATTATAAGAACTGAAATGTAGTATGTATAATATATAATTAATCATAAATTTATATAAAAATTATATAAGAGAGGGTGCTTAGAATTTTATTGCTAGGGAAATGTAAAGGAAGTAGTACAACAAATGTAGTTTATGCTTGTTCAATATGAAGTTAAGAAATGATAAATAGACCTAAAAGAAAGCGATCTTTTTAGCAGCACAAATAATTGCATTTACTCATACAGTACTATCATGGTACAATATGGTTACTAATGACGGAAAGGAATGATGGGTGGACGATGATTAACTAATCTTATTTTTAAATGTTGAAATGAAATAAATTTCAATTTCTAAAAAATAGGATTAGTCTGCCCAATTTCCAAACAACGGTATCGCTATTTATGTTGCGCAATAGCTTATTTGGGTATAAATATTTTAACGACTAATCCTGCCAAATTTATTTGGGAGGATTTTTTTATTCTCCCTTAATGAAAGGGATCGGTATTATGAAAGAACTATTAAAATTAAATGATGTTTATGTTGAAATAAAGGAAAATATGTTGTTAGAGAAAATGAATGTGACAGTAAAACAAGGGGATGTTATCGGATTAATTGGTAAAAACGGTGCTGGTAAATCAACGTTACTTCAATTAATAAATGGAAAGATTGAACCGACAAAAGGTACTGTTGAATGGATGCAAATGAATATGACAACAGCATATGTTGAACAAGAAAAAGAGTCTTTCGTTAGTAAGGATATGATTGCAAAAGAAGCAGAACTTCTTGCGAAATGGGGCGTGCCAACGAACGACTTTCATACTTTAAGTGGTGGCGAAAAGCTAAAAGTACGATTAGCAAAAGGATTTGCTGAAAATCCTAATGTCTTAATATTAGACGAACCGACAAATCATTTAGATGAGATGAGTACGGAATTTCTCATTAAGCAAATTAAAAATATGAAAGGTACAGTTATCGTCGTATCGCATGATCGATATTTTTTAGATGTTGTCGCGACTAGAATATGGTCAATTGAGGATAAGAAATTAATTGACCATAGCGGTAATTATACAAGTTATATGAAAGCACGTGAGCATAAAAGAATGACGCAGCAGCGTGAATATGAAAAACAACAAAAAAAGATAGAACAAGTAGAAACTCATATAAAAGAATTAAGTTCATGGTCACAAAAAGCACATGCGCAGTCTACAAAACAAGAAGGAGTGAAAGAATTTTATCGTGTAAAGGCGAAGCGAATGGATGCACAAGTTAAATCGAAACGAAAACGCCTCGAAAAAGAGCTGGAGAAAACGAAAGTAGAACGTGTGAAAGAGGAGTATTCAGTTGAATTTTCTATACAAGCGAGTAAAAAAGTAGGAAAACGTTTCTTAGAAGTGAAACAATTGCGGAAAGAATTTAATAGACGAATATTATTTGAAAACGTTAATTTTACAATTCAGCATGGTGAGAAGGTCGCGATTATTGGACCAAATGGTAGCGGGAAAACAACTTTACTGAAGATGATTATGGGAACAGAAACTGTTGAAGGAGAAGTATGGATTTCACCTTCAGCAAACATCGGTTATTTAACACAAGAAGTATTTGATTTACCACTTGATAAAACACCAGAAGATTTATTTTATAAAGAGACATTTGAAGAAAGAGGAAAAGTCCAAAATTTAATGAAACATTTAGGATTTGAATCTTCCCAATGGACAGAGCCGGTTCGACATATGAGTATGGGGGAACGAGTAAAATGTAAGCTCATGGCTTATATTTTAGATGAAAAAGATGTACTTATTTTAGATGAACCGACGAATCACCTTGATCTACCTTCGCGTGAACAACTTGAAAATACATTAGCTGAGTATAACGGAACACTCGTTATCGTTTCTCACGATCGATATTTTCTGGAGAAAACAACTAACACAAAACTCGTATTTTTAAACAATACGGTACAAAAGCAGCTCGAAGAATCTACGAAAACAAGAGATGAAATTGAAGAGATACGTTTAACGTTAGAAACAGAAAGACAAGAAGTATTAGGGAAATTAAGCTTTTTAACTTCTAAAGACAAAGAATATAAAGAACTAGATGAACGGTTTATGGAACTTACAAAGCAGATCAAGGCGCTTTAACGTAAATAAGGGGGATTAAAATGGGAGAAGAGAGTTTGACTAAGTTATTTAGAATAGATTATGAAGACATATACTTGCAAGAGTTTACGGTCAAAGATGCAGAGAGTATTTATAAAATAGCAAATCAACCAGAAATAGAAAAATTTTTACCCGACTGGAAATCAACGAAAGAACAAAGGGTTAATTGGGTTACAAATGATGAAATACCAGCAAACAAAGCATTTATTGACGCAGTGACAACTACGACTAACATAGATGATCATATATTAAAACTAGGAATATTTAAGAAATCGACTAATGAATTTGTTGGATGGTGCTGCACAGGTATGAAAGATGAGCTTCCTGCACCGAACAGAGAAATCATGTATGCTATCTCAAATGAACATCAAAATCATGGCTATGCTACAAAAGCGACTAAAGGCTTAATTGACTATTTGTTTAAAGAAACAAATTTAAATGTCCTCAACGCAATCGCTTTAATTAACAATGTACCATCAAATAAAGTCATTAAAAAATGCGGGTTTACTTATTTGAGTGAACAGAAGATAGAAAATCAACTATATAATCATTATTTATTGAGTAAATCTGAATGGAAAGAAAATATTTCTCTGTAAAAGGAATTAAAACGAAATCATTAAAAAGCTTAGAGCTAAAACTCTAAGCTTTTTTACATTCATTTTATACCTGTTAACATATGAAGGGTACAATTGTAAGGAATTCTTGATAGAATTGCTTTTCAACAAAATAGGGAGATCAAGCTGTACATGTGATAACCAGTTTAAAAAATCATTTATGAAAAGGGAATTGGAATATTTTGTCGAATTCGTGTATCAATGATAATACAAATTTCTTACTCAAATCATCCTACAAACGAATTACTTTAAGCTCAATTAGAAGAATGGAAGGGGAAAAATGGGGTGATATAAAGAAGAATTTGGTCTTAGTCAACAAAAAATGCAGCTAAGTCTATTAAAGAGCTGCATATAAAACTTACGGTTGATTGCTATTAAATTAAATCTTTAAGCCAGGAATTAGTTTAAATGAGGGAGGGGAACACATATTATTATTTGGTTTCGTCACTTACCACAAATAGGTATGGATTATTCAGAATGGACGCCGTTTATACAGAATAATTGGTACCAAAAACATTATATGAAGTTTGTATATTTATTTCAGATTATCATTTTTATGATACCTTATTTTTTTGAAACAAGTTTCACTCATATTAATATATTCTATCTTATCATAATAGGTATCCTAGTCTTCATCATTCACGAATGTCTACACATTTTAGTAATAAGTAAAAAAGGAGATATTAGCTTAACATTTAGTGGGATATTCTTTTGGCTAAATACAAATGCAACCTTATCCAAAATTAGATTTTGGGTCTTTATGAGCTTTCCTGTTATTGCATTATCGGTAGTTCCTGCCATGATGTCTTTCTTTGTATCAGGAAATATTAAATCAATTTTATTATTTATATGTTGGATAAACACATTCATTTCCGCCTCAGATATTTACAATTCATTTTTGATTGCAATGAAACCGAAGAACTCATTTTTTTGCAGAGGGTATTATCAAGTGAAATAGTATTTAATGGGTAACTCAAATATGCTTCAAATAATGCAATAGTTAAAAATATAATATTTGAAAATAAAAAGACCGATAAAAAATCGGTCTTTTGTTATTAATAAAATAAATATTAGAAAATAGAATTGTAATTTAAACCAATATGCAAATATTATAAGATAGATATGCTTTGTTTATAGATTGAGAATAGGCTTGTTATCAGTTTTTTTAGAAATCTTACAAACGTGTAAGATAAATGAAAGATGAATCAATATGAGCTATAAGACAATTCATTTACACTTTATTGTGAGCAGTGGAAATGAAGGGAGAATATACATGGAAATTTTACATGCAAAAAGTATTAGTAAAGTATATAAAGGGAAAGTACCTTATAAAGCATTAGTAGATATTGATTTATCAATTCAAGAAGGTGAATTCGTAGGAATTATGGGTCCATCAGGTAGCGGGAAAACAACGTTATTAAATATGGTATCTACTATTGATTCTCCATCATCGGGAGAAATTTTAATTAATGGCACAAATCCTTTTCAATTATCATCAGAAGAATTAGCGTTATTCCGCAGAAAACAATTAGGATTTGTTTTTCAATCATTTAATCTTCTTAGCACACTTACTGTAAAAGAAAACATTTTATTACCGATGACTTTAGATGGTGTTTCTGTGCAAGAAATGAACAAACGAGTGGAAGAGATTGCAGAGAAATTAAATATTACAGATATATTAAGTAAAAGGACGTTTGAAATATCTGGAGGGCAAGCTCAGCGAACAGCAATCGCTCGTGCGATTGTTCATAAGCCGCAATTATTACTTGCGGATGAGCCAACAGGGAACTTGGATTCTAAATCTTCAAATGATGTAATGGAGATGCTCGATACGCTTAATAAAGAAGAAAAAGCAACGATGATGTTAGTGACACATGATCCGTATGCAGCGAGCTTTTGCAGCAGAGTAATTTTTATTAAAGATGGTCAACTATATAATGAAATTTATTGTGGCGAAAGCAGGCAAGCGTTTTATCAAAAAATTATGGATGTCCTTTCTTTGTTAGGAGGGAAAAGGCATGACTTTTCGTCAGTTCGCATTTAATAATATTTTTCGTAATAAGCGTACATATGCAGCTCATTTTTTGAGTAGTGCATTTTCTATTATGATTTTCTTCACGTATGCTCTTTTATTATTCCATCCTGATTTACAAGGTGAGCTAAAATCGACAAGTGCAACAATAAGTGCATTTGGTACAATGGGATTTACAATTTCGCAAGGTTTGATTTTTATATTTTCATTTTTCTTCATTCTATATTCAGTTAGTTCATTTTTAAAAACGCGTAAGAAAGAATTTGGCATATTAATGATGCAAGGTATGTCAATGAGACAACTTAAGAAGTTATTGTTAATTGAAAATATGTTAATTGGACTTGGTTCAATTTGTATAGGGATTTTCATTGGACTCATATTTTCTAAACTAGTCTTATTGATAAGCGCAAGTGTATTAATGATTAATAATGGTTTACCTTTTTATATACCAGTGCAGGCTGTATTTTTAACAGTTATCACATTCCTTTTCTTGTTTTTAATCGTTTCACTTTTTACATTTAAAATGGTAAAAGTAACAGAACTTGTGGAACTTATTCAAGCGGAGGAAAAGCCAAAACCTGAACCGAAATCTTCAATTTTATTATCACTATTTTCTTTAATTAGTATAGGATATGGATATTTTTCAGTATTTCGTTTCATCCCAAGTTCCAATTTTATTACACTTGGAATAGGTGTGATCCTAGTAATTATAGGAACGTACTTTTTATATACACAGTGTAGCGTTTATATATTGCATCTTGCGAAAAAGAGTGAATCTTTCTTTTTAAAGAGAACAAATATATTAACATTTTCTGAATTAATTTACCGTATGAAAGATAATGCAACGATGTTTTTTATAGTATCTATTGTTTCAGCAGTTGCATTTACAGCGATTGGTACAACAGCTGCAATTGGAAATAGGGATTTGGTAAGGATGACAAATCCGTATACCTTTTTGTATGGAAGTTTTGAAAACGACAAAGTATTAAATAAAAATCTTTCTATTATAAAAAAACACCTTTCTGATGCTAATATTCCGTATCGAATGGCTTCATCTTCATATATATACACAGAAAGTAACGTGAATATAATGAAATTAAGTGAATATAACGATCTTGCAAAAGCACTTGGGTATCAACAAGAAACGATTGAAAAAGAAGATGAAATTATATTAATTCCTGGAGTTGTATCACAAAAACAAGAATATAAAAATGGCGAGTATAAAAAGAATATAGAAGTCATTCAAGGTGACTGGACAAAGACATTTCATGTGAAAAAAGCTGTAGAAAATTTAGTTTTACCACATGATTCTAGAACTATTTATATCGCTGTTCAAGATCAGGTATATGATGGAATACCTCTTATTAGTGACCCAGTTAATCAAGACAGTCCATTTCGTACTTACGGATTTGTTGTAGACGATTGGATGAAAACGAAAGAGATTTCAAACCAATTAAATAATATATTCGATAAAGATCCAAGAGACACACATTTCGAATTTAGAGCTTTAACAATCGAGTTGCTAAGTGCAAAACAAACGAATGGGTTATTACTTATGGCAAGTGTTTTAGTCGGAATCGTCTTCTTTACATTTGCCGCTAGTTTTATATATTTCAGATTATATACAGATTTGGATCGTGATCAACAGCAATATAAAATGATTTCGAAAATGGGATTAAGTAAACGGGAATTAAAAAAGGTTGTAACGAGACAGTTAGTATTAATGTTCTTCTTACCAATTATTGTTGCAGTAATTCATACTATAGTCGCTTATATGGCATTGCAACAATTAGTAGACTTTTCTATTTTAAATAGTTCTATCGTTATTTTAATTTCATTTATATGTATACAAGTATTATATTTCTTTATAACCCGTTGGCGTTACCTGCAAAAGCTGTATAAGGTTATGGAGCAATAGAGTATATTAGCTTGTAAGATTACACAAAAATATGTGAAAAAATGAACTGTATGATGAAAGGAAACGCGATGAAAAGAACTTTAACTATTTTTATGTTAACGATACTATTTTTAATAAGTTTTAGTGCATGTTCTAAAAAGGAGAATTCATTTCCTGCAAACGGTTTAATAATCATTGGGGATGAAAATAAAACTTCACCAATGATTAGTCGTTATCAAGAAATTACGAAAGAAAATGAAGTGTTTTCTGTGAAAAAAAGTAAATATGGGAATGGACAGGTATTAATTTTAAATGAATCCACAGCACAAGCGATGATTAAAGCAAATGTTTTTCGTAAACGAGATAATGGATCCAATTTAAAACTAATAGATAAGTTACCGAAATTCCCGAAAGAGGGCTCGCTGTTGTTTACACATGAAGATGAAAAGAGTATGAAAAGTATTGAATTAGAAGGAAAAGAGATTCCTGTTTCATACGATAGTGACGCTTGGATAGGTAACACTCGTAAATATCCAACGCAATGGTATGTAATGGTATCAAAAAATAGTGTGTATAAAGAAATAAAGGCAAATGAAACGAAAATGCACCTTCTTCATTTGAAACAATCACTAGGTGACGAAAAGCCTAAAATGTCGACAGATAATACATTGATTAATGAAAATGTCAAAGTAAAAAAGCTAATTAAAGGTTTGGAAGAAGAACTATCTTTTCAGTTTGTAACGATCGGGGAAAAACCTTAAAAAAGAGTTCGAGGCTGATAGAAACTTTATCAACCTCGAACTCTTTTTAGTTTATAGGCCATTCATATAACATATATTACATTACTTCATTTAATCGAGTCTCATGCGTTTCTTCAATCGCGTTTGAATGTTGACCTGAATTATTTTGAGCTTCTTTTTCTTTACGGACTTTTTGTAGCATTTCAAGGATGATCCATAAAGGAACACCTTTATCCTTTAACATCTTCCATAAATCTAATTCGTTAAATTTATGCTCAGGTTGTTTCATTTCTTTTTCAGATGAACGAATATCAAATTTGATAGGATCATTTAATTTTTTTACTTCAAGTTTAGTAGAAGGGATAGTATTACGCTCAAGATTAGATGGAGTTATTTTAGTTGGTTGAGATAATGTATGAATATTTAATTCGATTTGCATGACTTTTCCTCCTTCTTAAGTAATGAAATTAGTTTTCTTATGATTTTTAAATCCATTTAACATGAGGAAACTAAATCTAATTATAAATTCAAATAATCAGATTTACAAGTTATATTGTAAAAAGCAAATGTTTACCTGAATTAATATTTATCAACATTTGTGTATGTTTTCTATATATACAATGTATATAAAATACTTTACATTATGTTTAAGTTATAAAATATATATATCTTTTTTACAGAAAAATGTAAACGTTTTATTAGGGGGAGGAAGCATGGGGAAATTATTTTTAAAAATATGTTTATTCGCAATAGGGACTGTGCTTTTATTCGCAGCAAAAACAACTCACGCTGAAGAGAGACAACAAAATAATTATCCTATCATATTAGTGAATGGATTTGCTGGGTGGGGTAGAGAGGAAATGTTAGGGGTTAAATATTGGGGTGGTGTTCATGATATACAAGAAGATTTAAAAAGAAATGGTTATACCGTACATACTGCTGCAGTTGGACCTGTTTCTAGTAACTGGGATCGTGCATGTGAATTATATGCGCAAATAAACGGTGGTACAGTAGACTATGGTGCCGCACATGCTGAGAAACATGGACATAATCGTTTTGGCAGAACTTATAGTGGCTTTGCACCAAATTGGAGTGAAACAAATAAAGTTCATTTAGTTGGGCATAGCATGGGTGGACAAACGATTAGAACATTAGTACAGCTATTAAAAGAAGGCAGTTTTGAAGAAAAAAATTATGTAAACAATCATCCGAACACGAATATATCACCACTATTTGAAGGCGAGAAATCATATGTTCATAGTGTTACAACATTAGCAACTCCGCACAATGGGACAACACTTGCGGATGGTAGTCTTCTACTGCCGTTCGTCAAAGATTTACTCATTACAGCTGCAAGTTTTGGAGGAAACAATAATTTATCGTTATATGATTTTAAATTGGATCAATGGGGTATAAAGAAGAATACTGGAGAGTCTTTTTTCCAATATACTGATCGCATCCTAAATAGTTCACTTTGGAAAAATACAAAGGATATAAGTCAATGGGATTTAAGTACAGATGGTGCAAAGGAGCTCAATAATTGGGTAAAGGCGCAATCAGATGTGTATTACTTATCTTATAGTGGACATGCATCACAAGCGGCGCCTATAACAGGTTTACATTTGCCTCATATAACAATGAATAAAGTGTTAATGGGGAATGCATTTTTCTTAGGGTCCTATGCAAGATATGAAGAAAATCGTCCATTAATTGATACTTCTTGGTGGCAAAATGATGGTGTAGTAAATACAAATTCTATGATTGCACCATCATCTAATGCTACTGTAAATAGTAATGAGCCTTTACAGATTGGAAAATGGAATCATATCGAAACGAAAACAAATTGGGATCATCTCGATATGGTAGGACTTAGTGTTTCAGACACGTTAGGTTTTTCTAGTATTCAAGAGTTTTATAGAACAATTGCAGAAAAGCTATCACGTTTACCAAAATAGGTAATAATAAAGCGCTCTCGATGGAATTCGAGGGCGCTTTATATTATATTGAAAGAGGGATATGGTAGAAAAAAATGGGGGGATATTATGAAAATTAAAGTTGTATTATCAGGATATGGAACAGTAGGAAGAGAGTTTATAAAATTATTAAATGAAAAATATTCATATATATATGAAACATATGGAATAGAGTTAGTTGTAAGTGGCGTATTAGGTAGAAATATTGCAATACATAATGAGGAAGGTTTGTCTATTCATCATTTATTAAAGTATGGTGGCGGTAGCGCTGCAATTGAAGAATATATTGAACATTATCCGGAGCAACGAGCGACAGATAACATAAGTGGTACTGTACTAGTAGAATCAACTATTACAAATCTTAAAGATGGAAATCCAGGGAAACAATATATAAAACAAGCGATTGAGAAACAAATGGATATAGTAGCAATTTCAAAAGGCGCACTCGTTACAAACTGGAGAGAAATAAATGAAGCGGCAAAAATCGCAAATGTACGAATTCGATATAGTGGTGCAACTGCGGCCGCATTACCGACGCTTGATATTGGTCAATTTAGTTTAGCTGGTTGCCATATTGAAAAAATAGAAGGAATATTAAACGGGACTACAAATTATATTCTTTCGAAAATGAATGAGGAGGATATTACGTTTGAAGAAGCACTGAAAGAAGCACAAAGTAAAGGAATTGCTGAAACGAACGCAATATTAGATGTAAGTGGTTCTGATAGTGCGTGTAAATTGATACTTTTGACAAACAGTTTAATGGGAACAGAGAATACACTTGCCGATATACATATAAAAGGAATCGAACAGGTTACAAAACAACAAATTCGAAATGCTAAGGACCAAAATAAATATATTAAATTAATAGCTTCAGCAAATAAGGATAAGGATGGAAAAGTGGCTCTTAATGTGGAACCGCACGAAATACATAAAGAACATCCGCTAGCAAATGTAAATGGGACAGAAAAAGGGATTACGTTTTTTACAGATACGATGGGGCAAGTTACAACAATTGGTGGTGCTTCTAATCCACGTGGAGCCGCAGCAGCAGCTTTAAAAGATATAATTAACTTATATCGTAAAGATTTGTCACGTATTAACGGGTAGTAAAATTATCAATTGGTGAAGGTCAATAATCAATGGTCGGGATGAATCCACTATTGATTAAAGTTTCACTTTATAAAACCGTACCGCCCTTAATAAAAAATACATATGTAGTGGACCTTTTGAGAATGAAATTAATATGCAAAAATAATTGCAGGGGGTAAGGATTTGTTTAAAGATTTTAAAGTTGTCAAAGATCGTCCCGTTTATATTCAATTGAAAGATTATTTAAAAAAGATGATTATGAAAGGGCACTTGCTCGGGGACCAAAAAATACCTTCAACGAGGGAACTAAGTGAATTATTAAGTGTGAGCAGAAATACTGTACTCGCTGCCTATGCAGATTTAGAGCAAGAAGGACTCATTTATGCAGTTAAAGGAAAAGGGAATTTTGTTGCGAAGGTTGATATTTCAAACACTTCGTCTGTTGAAATAGATTGGAAAAATAAACTTAATACAGTTACCTTATTAGCGGATGAATTAGATTTAATGAAACATGGTGTTCGCTGGGAAAAAGGAATGATTGTTTTTAACAGCATCGCTCCAGATGAAAAGCTATTTGATGTGGAAAATTTCAAAAGAGCTTTTCTTACTCGTATGTCCATTGAAGGTGATGTCGTATTAAACTACGGTTACGCAAACGGGTATAGACCGCTAATGAATTATCTACTTCATTATATGGAAATGAAGGGTGTAGATATTTCAAATAAAGATATTTTAATTACAAATGGATTTACAGAAGGATTAGACATTGTACTATCCTCGTTATCGAAGAAGTCAGGGCGGGTTATTTGTGAGAATCCGACTCATCATGCTGCACTAAAGCTTTTCCGTTTACATGGACTTGAAGTGCATGGAATTAATATGAATGAAGATGGCATTGATACGAACGAAGTTGAAAAAAGCTTGCGTGAAAAAGAGTTTGATTTTGCGTATTTAATTCCTTCCTATCATAATCCAACCGGCATTGTTACGAGTTCGGAGAAAAGAACGGAACTGATGAGGTTATTTTCAAAATATAAGATTCCTATTATAGAAGATGGATTTAATGAAGAGCTACGTTATTCAGGATCACATTTAGCACCATTATTAACTTTTGCTGGCGCTGGTAATAATGTGATTTATATTAGTAGCTTTTCAAAGGTACTTTTCCCTGGTTTACGTGTAGGCTGGATCATTGCAGATAAAGAACTGATTCATTATTTAGAAAGTGTAAAAAGAGCAAGAACAATTCACACATCTACTTTAGATCAAGCTGTTCTGTTTCAATATTTACATGAAGGATATTTTGAAAAATATTTAAAAAAGGCAAGATCTGTTTATAAGAAAAAATATGAGTTAGCTGTTAGGGCGTGTAACGAGTACATTCCGTTTCAAAGAATGACCGGTGATGGTGGACTTCATTTATTTATAGAGTTAGAAGAAAAAATTCATGCCCGTACTCTTTTGCAAAAGTGTTATGAGCAGGGGGTTACATTTTCTCCTGGAGATGTTTTTTATTCTAATGGAGAAGGAACGAACACTTTTCGATTAGGATTTTCACGTTTGAAAGAAGAAGAAATTGTTCGGGGAATCAAAATAATCGGTGATACAATAAAAAATGAAATTTGGAGTTGAGGAAATGAGAATTGGCGTTATTATGGGAGGAGTATCCTCTGAAAAACAAGTATCAATTATGACTGGAAATGAAATGATTGCACATTTAGATAAAAGTAAGTATGACATAGTTCCAATTACGTTAAACGAAAAAATGGATTTAATCGAAAAAGCGAAAGACATTGATTTTGCGCTGCTTGCATTACACGGAAAATACGGAGAAGATGGGACTGTTCAAGGAACGCTTGAAAGTTTAGGTATTCCTTATAGCGGGAGCAATATGTTATCTAGCGGTATATGTATGGACAAAAACATTTCGAAAAAGATTTTACGTTATGAAGGAATAGAAACACCAGATTGGATTGAACTTACAAAAATGGAGGATCTAAATCTTGATGAATTAGATAAGTTAGGATTTCCGTTAGTGGTAAAACCAAACTCTGGTGGCTCGAGTGTCGGGGTAAAGATTGTATATGATAAAGACGAATTAATTTCAATGCTGGAAACTGTGTTCGAATGGGATTCTGAAGTAGTAATAGAGAAGTATATAAAAGGTGACGAGATTACATGTTCCATTTTTGATGGAAAACAGTTACCCATCATTTCAATTCGACATGCGGCGGAGTTCTTTGATTACAATGCGAAATATGATGATGCTGGTACTATTGAAGAAGTTATTGAACTTCCAGCTGAATTGAAAGAACGTGTAAACGAAGCGTCACTGGCTTGCTATAAAGCATTAAAATGTAGTGTTTATGCAAGGGTTGATATGATGGTGAAAGACGGTATTCCATATGTAATGGAGGTTAATACATTACCAGGGATGACACAAGCAAGTCTATTACCAAAAAGTGCAGATGCAGCGGGAATTAATTATAGCAAACTATTAGATATGATTATTGAAACTTCATTAAGAGTAAGGGAAGAAGAAGGGTTTTAAGTAGCAGTATCATGAATACTTTTGACAGTAACATGAAGTATGTTATGATGAATACAATACGAAAATTAAATATTTATCCACTAGGGGGGCCTATTATAGGCTGAGATCAAATGGGAATTTGAGACTCTTAGTACCTGATCTGGTTAATGCCAGCGTAGGGAAGTGGGAAAGACATTGCTATTTCATGAATAAATACTGTCAATTTCACTTTCTTTACGCCTGTAAAGAAAGTTTTTTTATTTTACAGATTTAATAATTGTGGGTAAATACTTAAATTTTATACATTATGGGAGGGATTTAAATGAAATTTTCACAATCATTACGTCAAGAAGTAGATTCAATTTGGGAAGCTAGTTTTCATCACCCTTTTGTAAAACAACTTGGTGAAGGAACGTTAGATTTAGCTAGTTTTCGCTATTATGTGCTGCAAGATTCATATTATTTGAGTCATTTTGCTAGAGTACAAACTTTAGGAGCTGCAAAAGCACTGGAATTAGAAACGACAGCTCGTATGGCACATCATGCTCAAAATACATACGAGGCGGAATTATCTTTACATGAGAATTTTGCGAAGAAACTAGGGATAACTCAAGAAGAAAAAGATAGTTTTATCCCTGCTCCAACTGCATACGCTTATACTTCACATATGTATCGTGCTGCGTATGAAGGACATTTAGGCGATATCATTGCAGCAATTTTACCTTGCTATTGGTTGTATTATGAAATTGGTGAGCGTTTAAAAGAGTGTCAGCCAGAAGAACCAATTTATAACGAATGGATTTCTGCTTATGGATCTGATTGGTTCCGTACGCTAGTTGAAGAGCAAATTACAAGATTAGATACTATCGCTGAAAACGTAACAGAGTCTGACCGTAAGCGAATGAAACAGCATTTCATTATTAGCAGTCAATATGAATATTCATTTTGGGAAATGGCTTATACTTTAGAAAAGTGGCCAGTGAATACAGAAGTAAAAGATGTAATCGGATAAAGAATGGAAGTAATGTTATAGATAGGTATGGATAATACCTATCTATATATTTTTTCTTGTCAGATTTGCGTAAAGTCGATAGTGCTGCGGATATAGCAAAATGGCATATCGATAAGTTAGTTAATTTAATTTTCTACGCATTAACTGGATAAACTTCTGCGACTTTTATTTTACAATCAAACTTCGTTACTGCTCCAACTTCAGATGCACAACGTAATGGAATGAAATTCTACCTTGAACGTAAAGATTGGTGGTTTGAAGTTAAACAAGAAAGAAATCGGCTCTGTTAACTGTAACGGAGTTGTTTTTTCTTGCAGGAATTTCTAAATCATTATGGAATGCTGTTAATACAATATGTAAATATGCATATTGTATCTTTTGGAGTTCTTGATGTGTTAAAATTAAATATATAGATGCATAAATGAAAAAGAAGCAAAAGTAGGAATATCCAATGAATTTTGAGAGGTGTTACATGTTTACAAATAAGAAATTAATTCGATTTGGTCTATCGTTGTTTGTATTTTTAGGGATAATTAATTTTACGATTAGTTATTTTCAAACATATCTTGAAACAGCAGCAAATATTAAATGGGTAGTTCCAGAAATTTGGAAAACTATTTTGATAGATGTTCCTCAAGGTATACTTGTTCTTTTAGGCGCAATTGCTTTATATGATTTCACAAAAGAGGTATCACAAAAAGACGCATCAATCTAAGTGCGTCTTTTTTCAATTTTTTTAATTAGCAATTTCATGGAGAGCTTGCTGGAAAAGTAGAATGAAAAGCCCTAATCAGGGCTTTTTTTGTAGGAATTTCTTCACCGTCATTGAATTCCGTAACTAGTAGTTTTTTTGATGATACGACGGACGAGATTTTTTATTCTGCTAGTGTGAAGTATATAAAAGGTTAGGAATATCAGATGGTACGCTCAGTAAGTATATGGGAGTGTTATAACGAGAGGTATTTACAGTACAGAAAAATCTAAGCGGCAGACGGGAATACATAGGATACGGCATCATGGTTATTGAGAAATGAATTGAAATTAGTAAGCATGAAGATATGATGCTAGAATTCACATTTTATAATTTCTATTTATAAAAATGAGCCCATAGTAAAAATAGGTATATGAACAAGGTGCATCATCTAGTGATAAGTCATACTTTGTTGGTGTATGTATTGAACTTAGTTTATAGCGCTATTTTTACTTAGATTTAACGATCAGAAATATAGGACAGCATTGATAGGGTTGTATTTTATAAACGGAGGTCATGAAAATGAATAAGTTTCAACAAGAATTACAAGCGTTAAGCCTTAATGATTACCGGTCTGGAAATATTGTGTATTGGGACCAGCAAAACCAATATCCATATTACTATTTTGAAGATGCTGCTCGTCGCTGTGGTGGTTGTGGCGGTCGTTGCGGTGGTTGTGGCGGTCGTTGTGGTGGATTCCGTTGTGGTGGATTCCGTTGTATTGGTTGCTTCGGTTGTTTTGGTTGTGGCGGTTGTGGTGGTTGCTCTAATTGTTTTAATGGTACTTCTGATACTACTGGTACTATTGTAACATATGAATATTGACTACATTTATTAATTAAAAAACATTAGCTTTATACATGTACATGCCGACAAAGAATATAGCCATCGTTAATGGAAATATTCAGTCATTCAAACGAAAGGGGAACAATAAGATATATAGGTGTAAATCAAGATGAGATAGATAAAGCAATGACTAGATTTAAAATCTAATCGTTGCTTTTTTCTTATAGTTTTACCATCAAATGTATGTCTAATTTAAGGATTGACTTCTTTTAGTTAGTGTGTAGCTCATGAAATTATTACAACTGTGTAAGTTTAATGTAATGTTAATCGATAGTAAATTAAGATGTTTGAGTGTATTTTAAATAGGATTAAAAAGTACTGTTTATCTATAGAATAATGGGTAAATAATATTTAATTAGGAAGTGTATTAAAATGATTGAATTTAAATCTATTATCCATTCGTACAAAATAAAGAGAAAAATAGCTAAGGATTTATACGGAAAAAGAGATGAATTGACAATGTTATTAAATGAACTTAATAACATGAAATGTACAGTAACATCTGAAAAAAAGAAAAATAATCTATTATCTCGTTTAGAATTAATTTATCAAAATATGAAATTAGATAAGCTGTATCCTCTTCCAGTTGCTTTTAATAGTAAATTATTGGAGCGATTAGAAAAAGAATCTCTACATACTATTGAGGATGGTGTAACATGTCTACATTTCATGTTAGATATGAATTATGAAAAAATAAAAAAATATGGATCGAGTACAAGTAGGTCATTTGTTCCATTATCGCAGTCTTCCATTTGTCTAGCCGATTGTATTTGTTTAACAGGATTTGTAATAGGTTTAATAGGAGCAATTTCATTTGCAGGATTAATGTTATCTATATGTTCAATTACATAATGGTTGATATTTGAAAGGAGAGCATCGACTTAAGGTGTTCTTTTTTAGTTTTATTGTAAAGTTATTGTAAATGATAAATACAATACATTATATATATTGTATAATTCTTATGTATAAAAATAACGATTTAGGAGGTGCTGTATATGATAACTACTTTTAATTTTTAAAAGAGTCGTTTTGGTAATGTTTTATTTGGATAAATAGTTTTTACTTTTCTTTTAAATACTTGGTTTAAATTGATTAGATTAAGTAACTGTTTTTCTAGTTTTTGATGATCAAGATAAATGAAGAAAGGAAGTAATCATTTTATGGAAAAATTAAAGTTGTTAACATTTGATAATATAGTAGAACCTCTATTAAACGAAAGCGTATCATTTATATATTTCCCTATTGAATGGCTCGATATTGTAGAAATACATTATAAAACATTTTTATTAACGAGTAAGTTGAAACGATTGAATGAAAGATTATATGATATGTTTTCTGATATATTATTTATTCAGCATAATCCATATGTATTAAATGAAAATACACCGTGGATTGTATCGAAAGAACCTATTAGAAAAGAACAACTCGATTATATTTTTCAAAGTTGGTATGAGATTATTCATGATTGGAAACCTAATAAATTAATAGAATCGCCAAAATATGAATGGCATTACGATTTAATTTCTAATTTAACAGTACTACATGATAATGAAACATATTCTAAATGGGTGCCCGCTTTAATTTCACATATTTTTTGTGAGAGTCCCGTACAATTAGAAAACATAAACGAAGAAGATATATACTTTTCTCCACTTAGATCACAAAATATTTGTGAGGCTATGTCAGAGCCTATTAAAGATGAAAAAACACAAGATTATTTCGCCTACGTATATCGGTTCGAATGTATAACGCGCGGAGGCGAGAATATTCCATTATTAAATGTTTCAATAGGCATTCGGAGGTTTTATCAAGAATATAACCATCCAGACATTCCTTTGCTGTTAAGACGAAAACGGGGCATGGTATTAATTTCTACTCCAGAATTTGCATCGAATAATAAAAAATCACGGTTTGTAAAACTAAAAGTACAACAAGCTACAAACGGCATAAAATGGATTAAGATTTTTAGAAATTTAAAAGATGATTTTCATATAGGTGGAGAAGTTGAATTAGAGCACATTCTTCAATATCCGAAAGATTATATGTTAGGAGCAAATCTTAGGGTGTTGCTTCCATACAATGAGAGAATATATAAAGTTCAAGGTACTAAAATAAAACCTGGTATAAAAGTAAAGGAAAGAGAGTATTTATTTAAAGGGTTTCAGCAAAAATTCTCTTATTTCACATTACTACCAGAATGTAAAAAGCTAGCAACAAATAATGAAAATGAATTATTCCCTTTAATTGCTCCAAAAGGATTAGAGACTATAACGTTAGAAATATGGTCTAAAAAAATTTCAATGGAAGTAGAACAAGCGTTATTTGAAAGTGAAATTGTGTTAGCTCAAATTGGTGAGTCTTCATATGTATTAAATGCAGATTCTCCAGTATTATTAAAAATAGTAAGATATAATATTGAAAAAGTTTTGCAAAACCCATATAAAATGCAATATTGCCAGAAATATAAAACAAATTTAGTAGAGGATGTTATGAAAGCGGTCTATGCTACTGCAGGTGAGCGTAATGATGCGACATTGGCGTTAATCGCAATGAAAAATTGTGATGGGCGCGAAAAAATTGATCCAAAGCAAATCGTTAGAGAAGGGTTCGCACGAACAAACCGTATTTCGGCATTTATTAATTTATTTATAGGCCAAAGTGTATCTCGTAAAACAATTATAAATTGTGTTCTTAGTTTATTAGAACAAAAAGGATTTTTGAAACGTAGTTGGAATAAGATAAATTTACCTTGTACATATGTTAATTTATCAATTGAACGAATCTCAAAATTTGATTTCTTACCTATTATTTCACAAATAAAAGGTAAAGAAATTTCATATAAATTATATGGGAATACAGAATGGCAAACGATTGATCGTTTATTATTAAATATAAATAAACATAATAGTTTTTTACCACAGCCTTCAAAAAGAAATGATATGGGGGTTCAATTTAAACAATTTGTCTCTGAAACACTAACGGGAATTTTACAACACGCAAAAGAGCAAAATGAGCAAGTATATTTCATTATAGATGCGAATGTAAGAAAATATTGGATAAAAGAGTTGCAAAATAAAAAAATTGATATAGATATTTTACCAGAGATTGTCCCTGATGTGCTAAAGGTACTAAACTTAAACATTATAAGAATAAATACATCTTTTGATGTACCAAAATACGGTGCGATAGAATGTGATGATGTACTGGATGGCACAAGTTTATACACAGATCAAAAAGGAATGTATTATAGCACTGGTGAATATTTATTTAATGGTAATCAAACATTGCAGCGATACATACTTGAAATTTTACCGCTAGGTGTAAAAGCGGTTGAAAGGAACTATATTGCCAAAATGGTACATTATATGTGCTGTAATTCAAGTATGCTTTTGGAAAAGAATATACACATGCCATATTCTATGCATATGGCGAAAATAATAAAGAGCTATATGACGGATATAGATGCAAGAGAGTTTAAAGAGTTTGATGATGAATTGGATGTAGATATAATAAAGATAGAAAAGAAAGATTCAATCGCACTGCTTTAAATAATAGTAGACAAATCCTGTTCATTATATCGATCAGGATTTGTCATTTTTTCATGTAAATAAGGATATCTTTTGTCATGTATCTTCTCTTTTACGTATTTACTTTATTTACATACAGGATTAAGATGTTTTTTAGAAATATAAAATCTACATCATATGGAAAAGCAATATGAATTGATTCAAAAGAAATTTGAAAGGAATGAGGAATTGTGAAGAAATTAGATGTGTTATTGATGCTATTGAGCGGCCTCTTTCCAGTTGCAGGAATAATAAAGCAAATCCCACTAGAACAATCTTTATATATTGGAGGCCTTTTATTTTTTACTAGTTTCGGTAGTTATTTTGCGAAAAAAATATATTCACGTATATGTAGCTGGATAGCATACGCGCCATTCATAACACTACTGTTAGTCATTTGGCATCAGGATATTTCAACAAGCTCCATAATAGCGAATGCGAAAATTGCCGCTTGTATCGCTTTAATTCCATGTTTATTCCGTTTTCGTACATATGGACTGACTTTAGGTTTATTCTCATTATGGGCCGCTTTACTTTGGGATATTAAAGAAGTACAGTCGTTAGTTATACTTGAACGTATGTCGAGTTTAATGACAAGCAATTTCAAATATCTCATGCTTTTAGTTGGTGGACTTATATTAGGTGGATTACTTGCGATGTTATTACACCGTAAAGAAAAGGATGTTAATAAAGAAAATATAAATCTATTTCAACAAAAAAAGAAGCGTAAAAAATTATCATTTAAGATTCCACTTCCAAGATTACCGAAATTTAAGATGAAACTATTTAAGTTTGGTGGAAAAGTATCAAAACGAAAAACACCAGAAAAAATACGTGAGCATAATTACGAGGAACCAGCTTCAGCTGCAACTTATGAAATGACAGAACAAATACATCAATTTAAAGAAGGTACTGCTCAAGGACAAACGAGGATGGAACGTCGTAGAAATAGGTATAATGCATAATAAATTTCAGTAAAACCTTTAATAATTTATCATTGAATTGATAAATTATTAAAGGTTTTTTTATGTAATTACATATTGCTAATGAGGAATTCATAGCATACTCTAAAGTTGAGGACTTAAATAAAATAATGGGAGGACAAAATGCTGATAATTACATATATTTCTGCTTGTATATTATTCTTAGTTAGCTTTTTACATGTTTACTGGGCTTTCGGAGGTAAGTGGGCGACAAATAGTGTCATTCCAACAAAATCAGGAGAAAAGGCGTTTACACCAGGTGTAGGAATGACATTGTTCATTGCGTTGTTATTAAGTATGGCAGCAATGATTTTATTACAACAAGCAGATGTTGTTTATTTTGCAGTTCCAAATATTATTATTCAAATAGGATCCTGGGTTTGTATGGTTGTTTTTTTCATAAGAGTAATTGGTGAGTTTCGTTATTTTGGTATTTTTAAAAGCGAAAAAGATACGCATTTTGCTAGAATGGACACTGTTTTATATATACCGCTTTGTGCATTTCTATCTTTATCATTCTTATTGGCAATTATAATGTAAGCATATAAAGAAATGGATATCAAATAAAAGGTTTCTGTGCAATCAAAAACCGTTTGTTTTGTGTGATTACATTTTATTACAAAAATATAACCAACAATATTTTAATACTTAATTACGAAGTAAAGAGAACGGTTAATAAAATAAATTGAAGTTATTTTTATTAATAATTGCGCTTTCTATAGAGATGTATATCAGTCGATGGGAAGATGTGGTATATGGCAGTTTAAAAACAAATTCAGCAATGGATGTCTTGACAGGAATATATCATAGTATGGGAGGGAAATAATGATGAAAGAAGAAAAAATACAAGGTAATATAAAGTGGATTGCGTACAATAATTTAAGATTTAGAATAGAGAAGGTTAATGATGAATCATCCGTAATTTGAGTTTCTGATAATTTTGTGAATTTATATTTTACCTAAGTAATGAATGACTTTTTAAGTAAATGTGAGGATGAGTTGAATATAAATATCGAAATTGATTTTACTTGGAATAATCATAGAGGTTTGATTATAAAGAATCATGATATAAATCTAATTTTAGGAGAAATAATTAATTTTATTAGCGAATGGGAGTTAGAAGGAAATCCAAATGCTGATAATTTTTCTACGGAAGAGTGGTATTTAGCATAAGCTTACAGGGTATGCTAGCTTTCCATCATTCTTAGGAATTTAAAAAATATGGAGGGTAATTTAAATTTAATGTATGTTTAGGGTATATTGAATGCGAATTGAACCTAAAGAGTTAGACAAATATTTTAAGCAACTAGTGAGGAATGAATTCTGTATTGTAAAGAATTCATTCCTTTTAAGTCTATTTTAATTTACTTGTAATTATAGTTGTTAATATTTGAAGAGGCAATCACCCTAAGTCATAAAGAGACGAAAGCCTATACTCAAAGTAAGATTTCAAAGCTTGAGGAAGAAATTGGTTGAGTTAAAGGGGCTAAGGATGGTACTCAGGGTACGGAAAAATATAAAACTGATACAATGAAACACATTTATCATGAGGAAATTAATAAACGTGGGAAAGCAGTTGGGTATCATCATGAGAATGTGATGGGTGGAAAGATTATTCCAGGGACTGAGAGTGTACCTGATAAAAATGGGGTTTATAGGGCCAAAATTGAAATTGATGGGGTATTAAAAGGTCCAAAATCCACATTCTTTCCAAGGGAGTGGACACCTCAATAAGTAATAGATGAAGTGAATGAGGCTTTTCATAACAAAGTAAATAAAAAAACAATAGATATCTTGGAAAAACAAGTGATGGAATGACAATAGAGATGATTTTGAGGAATAATAAGGTAATCTCAGCTTTAGGAGACCTTTTGAGATAAGAAGAACGATACGTTGGTCATGACTATTGTGTTGTGTAACCCAAAAAGGAAAGTACCAAAAAATGCTTATTTTGTATGAGTATAAATATCGGCTATTTAGGAGTCCTAATAGAATGTTTAGAATTAGACGGAAATGACGTGTGAAATGTAAATAAAAAAGGACAAGTAGTCGAATTTACTGTCCTTTAAAGGAGAAAAGTCTTTTGATTAAGAACTACGAATAAACAGAAAAACTGCTTGTACTTAGTTTTACCTTAAATATACATATCTATACAAAAAAGGGATAAGTAAAAAATACTTATCCCAGGAAGGGAAATCCAAAACACCAAAATGGTTTGCATTGGTATGCAGGTTCAAAAGTAGTATATGTAAAATGAAAAATCTCATACAAAAAAGACAAGACAGAGTGTTGTTTACTAGAGAATCTTTAAAAAAAGAATAAGAGGTGTATATTAGCTGTTTTTCTCAAAATCATTTTAAACGTATTGAGGAAAGTGATAAACCATACCTTAATAAAAAAGGATGTAAGCGCATTCTTATCGAATTATAGATAATTAAGAGAGGCGGTGACACTATGAAGTATGTAAAAGTCAGTATGAATGGTGGAAGTGAGCACAAATTCTCAATGACTTTAGAACGATTTGAAGAACTTATTACTACAGAGAAAGGGTTATTAGAGAATAAATTAGTTTGTATTGAAAATGTAATGATTAATCCCACTAATATATCTTCTGTAGTTGAAAAAATTGGTGTACCGGCTAAGTTTATGGAAGCTTAAAAGTGTGTACATAAAAAACATCCATGGGGATGTTTTTTTATTTATAATTGTACAATGAAAATTTGAGTAGGATTTTTAGTGATACTTCATATGTGCACAATAAAATAAGTACAAGCATATATTAAATAGTAGGACAAGATCTTCGTGTCCGAATCAATACTCAGAAAAAACCTCTAATCACAATAGGGCATCCAATAGCAGGGTGCTCTTATTTTTTATGAAAAATGTAGCTCTACAACGGTTTCGTTTCAATTATAGTTTTTTTTTAACCTTTGATTCTAAATTTATCTTTTACGTTAATAAATATTAAGAATAAAATGACAGCAATAATTAAATTAGACAAATAGAAATTTTGGTGAAACAGTAGTTCAAAGATAACATCAAATGTGTATAATAAAGCGACGGCAGGTAATATACAAATAAATATAAATCTCCAATTTTTTAAATGATGTTTATAATTAGTAAGTATTTTCTCCATTAATATTGCTCCTGTATTTTTTATTTTCTATATAATTATACATTTAAATAAAAAGATTTACAAAGTATTTAAAATTTATTTAGCAACTATTGTGATTTCGTATGATTGATAACGGGGAAGCAAAAAATATTTTAGGTCTATAGCTTGAGGAAAAGATAGAGAAAGATTTTATTAAAAACTTAGATAGCTGCATTAATCTGTGTAAGAAATGATTTGACTAAAAAAACTTTTAAAGAGTGATACTTAAATGGTACACTATTATCTACGTTATTTTTGAAATGAATAGAGGGATTTGTGTGATAGATAAAATCAAAAATGTGGTAGAGGATATGTACGAAGATGAAGCGAAACATTTACTTCAAAGTATTCTGATTCAGTTAAATTTATTAGAAGAAAGTTATAGTGAAGATTCAATTAAAAATTTGATGGATATTCCTAAGCAACTAACGAGTAATACATCTTATAAAAGGAATGTAAAAGAAAGCTCACACATACATATTGCGTTTGATGATTCAACAGCTGGATGTTTAAAATATATGCTAAGTCAAGAAGAACGATTGGAAGAGATGGTTGTCGCTTTTTCTGAATTCTTTTCAATCGGACCGATAAATAAGATACATATGAATGAGGGGCAACTAGCAAGACAGAAATGGTTAGTAAACAACTTAACTGCATATGATAGTTATTTTGAAGAGGAGTATTTACCAAGGTTTATAGAAACTTTGGAAGAACTACACACTATTCCTATTGAAACACCTATTACAATTTGGAAAGCCAATAACGCACATGAACATGTAGGCCTATGTTTTGTAATGGCGCAATTAAAAGATAAGAAAAATATTTGCATTATTAATACATCTGAAGCAAGTAAAGAAATATTAAAACAAGAATATGATATTCGTGGAACAGGGGAATTATCACCTGAAAGTTTAGCTCTACTTCAAAACAGTTTTGCAGAATTATCGTATGTAACGGAAGAAAAGCGGATGAAGCTTGAACATGAGTGGGATAGATTATCGAATAGCATAGAATGTTTAAGAGTATGGAAAGAAAATGAAGTGCATTCTGTACAAGAAGATTATTTTGATCAATTTATTATTGAATGTGCGAAAAGTGTAGGTGCTGATCGAGAATTCTTAAAAGCTCCTAGAGTGATTGGTGAAGCACTTGGGCTTGTAGAGCAGTTAGTTGGCGATACATTTTTAGAATATCGCTTAAAGGAATTAATTAAACAAGAAGTTTTTGAATTTGTAGGTTCACTAGACGAAATGCGCTTTTATAGTGTGAAGTTGAAATAGCAATTAAACAAAAAATCCCTTCTAATTCTCTTAAAGAGTTAGAAGGGATTTTTTGGTGAAATAAAACAGAAGTTTTTCCTTTATGGAAGTTTCATATAATATATAGAGTTTACTAATAAATAAGAGGAATAGTTCATTGAACAATCAGTTCTGTTCATGTCAATCAGACGATGCTCCAAAGTTACTACCTCCATCTAACCCTCCCAGTATACCTTCTACATTTGCTACGCCTATATCAACAGCCCAAATGAGATCATGGACGTGTAATTGTCTAGGAAGATGGGGATATTTAAGGTTATATATACCTGGTACCTTTGGGAGAGATTTATGGTTTTTTTCAATAGAAGTTCGAAGATTTGATGTATCAGGATATACTTGGCAAGATGGTCATCGTTTTAAAGTAACTTACCAATATAAACAAATTAGTAATTACATGTGCTTTGCTTAGTGCAAATAGGAGAGATTTATTATGGATCTCTTCTATTTGTAATTTGCAACATTTTTTATGAATTTAGGCTATACATAAGCTTCCTATAGGGGGCATATCGCATATGAATGTTAAAGGTACTGAATGAAAAGAAGGTGATTTGTTAATATGTATAACCAACAAAATTATCCATATGATCAAGGAATGTATTATAATCCACAAAACTACGGGTATGAATCTACAAATGAAGTGAGAGATATGGAACAAGAAGATTATAGACCAGATGATGCGGAAGATGCTCCAACGTCACCACCGCCGTCCCAAGCGCCATCGTTACCATCCACATTTGCTTCTCCAGCACAAGCAGGGAATATGAAATCATGGATGTGTAACTGTCTAGGAAGATGGGGATATTTACGTTTACATCGTCCTGGTCCTTTCGGAAGGGACTTATGGTTCTTCCCGACTGAAGTGAGAAGAAACGGGGTATCAGGATATACTTGGCAAGGTGGTCGTCGTCGTAAAGTAAGTTACCGCTATCAACAAATTAGTAATTTTATGTGCTTTGCATAAAGAAGAGTGAGAGAGTGGAAGTATTTTACTCTCTCACTTTTTTATTTTTCAATATATGAAGTAAGATTTTGATTAAAAATTTACAATTTTCACGTTTTTATTAGAGTATAATGCATATGTTGGGTGGTTTTCAAAAACAAATGAGAGTGAGGGAATACAATGTCAATGAAAAATAAAGTTGGCCGAAGAATAGAAGATGGCATTAATTTAGCTTCAGTTCAGTTTAAAGAAGATGCATATGAAATTTATAAAGAATCGCGAAAGATGCAACCTATCTTATTTGTGAATAAAACTGAATTAGGGGCAGAATGGCTTATTACAAGATATGAAGATGCTCTGCCACTTTTAAAAGATAATCGTTTAAAAAAGGATCTGGCAAATGTGTTTCCTCAAGATACAAAAAACATGTATCTTTCCGTTGACAATAGTGATCATTTAACAACGCACATGTTAAATTCAGATCCACCTAATCACAGTCGTTTACGATCTTTAGTTCAAAAAGCTTTTACACCGAAGATGATTACACAATTAGACGGAAGAATTCAGAGAATAGCGGATGATTTAATAAATGAAATAGAGCGAAAAGGTACATTAAATCTTGTTGATGATTATTCGTTCCCTTTACCAATCATTGTAATAAGTGAAATGCTCGGCATTCCAAAAGAAGATCAAGCGAAATTTAGAATTTGGTCTCATGCTGTCATTGCATCGCCAGAAACACCTGAAGAAATTAAAGAAACCGAAAAACAACTATCTGAGTTTATTACATATCTTCAATATATAGTTGATATAAAACGAAAAGATCCAAAAGAAGATTTGGTTAGTGCGCTAATACTTGCTGAAAATGATGGGCATAAACTTAGTGCTCCAGAGCTATATTCAATGATAATGCTGTTAATCGTAGCAGGACATGAGACAACAGTGAATTTAATTACAAATACGGTATTAGCATTTCTTGAAAATCCAAATCAATTACAGTTATTAAAGGATAATCCAAAATTAATTGATTCAGCTATTGAGGAAGGATTGCGTTATTATTCTCCAGTTGAGATTACAACTGGAAGATGGGCGGCTGAACCGTTCCAAATTCACGAACAAACAATCGAAAAAGGAGATATGGTTGTCATTGCCTTAGCTTCTGCAAACCGTGATGAAACAGTATTTGAAAACCCGGAAGTATTCGATATTACACGCGAGAATAATCGTCATATTGCCTTTGGTCATGGTAGCCACTTTTGCTTAGGCGCTCCACTTGCTAGGTTGGAAGCAAAGATTGCTATTACTACTTTGTTTAATCGAATGCCTGAACTACAAATAAAAGGGAATCGTGAAGAAATTAACTGGCAAGGTAATTATTTAATGCGTTCTTTAGAGGAATTACCATTAACATTCTAGAATATTTATTTTTAGACATGCATACATAGAAAATGATTTACATAGAGTATGTATGTGTTGTTTAAATTCGAAACGGAAGGGTGAAAACATCCCAATGATCAACTAATTCTATTTGTAAGAGATCTTCGTTAAAAAACGAAATATTCTTCTGAATAGGATTAGTCTGTACATTTATAGAAAAGGGATGTATTTCGCTCTGCGAATATATAGTCTTTTTATATGATTTGTGCTGCCTCCTGTTCAGAACATGAAATAGG